>Ga0307515_10013090_pt1 | contig 15530 bp, 16 predicted proteins | sample 17_EM_MG_FD_194513 | JGI IMG/M metagenome (GOLD analysis project Ga0307515, IMG submission 194513) | Populus trichocarpa ectomycorrhiza microbial communities from riparian zone in the Pacific Northwest, United States - 17_EM | ecosystem: Host-associated > Plants > Roots > Unclassified | place... | reverse complement strand
CCCTGCTCAAAAACCCGCAACTGCTGATTTTGGACGAACCGGCCAACGGGCTCGACCCCGGCGGCATCCGGGAGATGCGCACGCTGATGCGTAACCTCGCGGAGTCCGGGATGACCGTGCTGCTGTCCAGCCACATCCTCGGCGAGATTCAGCTGATCTGCGACTCCGTCACGATCATCTCGGCCGGTCGGCGGGTGGCCGCCGGTTCGGTCGCCGACGTGCTCGCCACGCACGCCTCCACGTCGGTCCGGGTCCGGGTCGAGTCCGACCTCGACATGCCGGCCGCCGCCGAGGCGCTGCGCGCGGCCGGGGCCGAGGTCCGGCTGGAGCACGACCACCTGATGGTCCAGAACGTCGATAAGCCGGGCCTGATCACCCGGACGCTCGCCGCCCGGGACCTGTACGTGAGCGAACTCGCCCCGGTCACGGTCGACCTGGAGAGCGTGTTCCTGGAGCTCACCGGCACGGCCCCGGTCGACGGCCAGCATCGCCAAGTCGACCAGTCCGCGATGGCCCCGGGCCAGGGAGCGTGGGGACAGTGAGCCTGTTCAAGGCGGAGTCGCGCCGGCTGGTCAAGCGGCGTTTCACGAAGTGGTTGGTGATCGGCAGCCTGGTGGTGCTGGCCGCGATCGCGTTCGGCGTCTTCGCGACCAATCAGAAGGTCGGGCCGGAGCAGGTGGCGAAGGCGCAGGCCGCCGCCGAGGTGGATTACCAGGCCGCGCTGCGGCAAGCCGCGACGGATCAGCAGCAGTGCGAGGCGGCGAAGGGCACGGCGAGCGCCTCGCAATGGCCGCCGGACTGCGCGGACATGTACCAGCCGACCCCGGAGAACTACGACTACCACGGCTACATGCCGTCCACCTTCGACTTCGCGACGACGTTCAAGGTGATGGTCACGACGCTCGCGGCGATTTTCGCGTTGATGGCGTTCGTGATCGGGGCGTCTTTCGTCGGCGCGGAGTGGGCCAGCGGCGGGATGATGAACCTGCTGCTCTGGCGGCCGCAGCGGGTCAAGGTGCTGGGCACCAAGCTGGGCGCGCTGCTGGTCGGCCTGACCGCCCTGACGGCCGTCACGCTGGTGGCCTGGACCGGATTCTTCTGGCTGGTCGGTAAGTTGCGCGGCAGCACGGCCGGGATGACGTCGGGGGCCTGGCAGTCGCTGGCGCTTACCGAGGTCCGGGCCACGGTGCTGGTGTTGGCCGCGGCCGCGCTCGGCTTCGGGCTGGCCTCGATCGGCCGGCACACGGCCATGGCGCTCGGCGTGGCCATCGGCGCCGTGATCCTGTTCCAGTTTGGGCTGGTCACGGTGCTGAGCCTGGCTCGGGTGAAGTTCGCCGAGGTGCTGTTGGTGCCGTACTGGGTGGCGGCCTGGATGGACAAGTCCGTCAAGCTGGAGAACTGGGACAAGTGCAATTTCTCGTCCTCGCAGGGCTGCGAGCCGGACACTCTCACCATCACCTGGCAGATCTCGGGTGGCGTGCTGGCCGCCATCCTCATCCTCGTTGTGGGGGCGGCGATGTGGACCATGCGTAGTCGGGACGTTACGTGAGGTAGCGTCACCGGGTAAGGCGCCGGCGTGCGGCAGGGATCGTCAGATGCCATTATGCTGACGATCCCTTCGTACGTTTGTGCGTGCTCTCCGACCGCCATCAGGAGCGCCATGCAGCCGCCCGCCGAAGAAACCGACGAGAACGCCGAAGAACCCCGAGAGAAGACCGAAGAACACGAGCTCACCGAGCGCGAGCAGCAAATCCTCGCGTTCGAGAGCAAGTGGTGGAAGCACGCCGGCTCGAAGGAACAGTCGATCCGGGACACCTTCGGGCTCTCCTCGACCCGCTACTACCAAATCCTCAACGGGCTGCTCGACAATCCCGCCGCGCTCGCCCGCGATCCGGTGCTGGTCGCCCGCCTGCGCCGACTGCGCTCCACCCGAGCCCGCACCCGCCGCCGCTAACCGGGCGCGTGGGTGTCGGCGTAGGAGGCGAGCCAGGCGACCTGGACCGGGTCCAGCGAGGCGCGGACCCGTTTGCGGGCCGTCGCCACGTTGGCGGCGGTGACCGTGGAGGCCTCCAGGGACTCGCGCATGGCGGCCAGCGCCGACTCGCGGATCAGCGCCGCGCAGTCCGCCGCCGAGAAGCCGTCCAGGTCGGCACCCAAGGCGGACAGATCGACGGCGTCGTCGAGCGGCACCGATTTCGACGACGCCTTCAGGATGGCCGTGCGGGCGTCCGCGTCCGGCGGCGGCACGTAGACCAGGCGTTCCAGCCGGCCCGGGCGCAGCAGCGCCGGGTCGATCAGGTCGGGCCGGTTCGTCGCGCCGATCACCACCACGTTGCGCAGCGACTCCACCCCGTCCAGCTCGGTCAGCAGCGCGGCGACCACCCGGTCGGTCGTACCGCCGTCGGTGGCCTGCCCGCGGGTTGGCGCCAGCGCGTCCACCTCGTCCAGGAAGACCAGCGTCGGCGCGGCCTCGCGGGCCCGGCGGAACAGCTCCCGGACGGCCCGTTCGCTCTCGCCGACCCACTTGCTGAGCAGCTCGGCGCCCTTCACCGAGAGCACGTTCGCCTTGCCGGTGCCGGCGATCGCCTTGACCAGATAGGTTTTCCCGCAGCCGGGCGGCCCGAACAGCAGCACACCGCGGGGCGGCTGCACGCCCAGCCGGGCGAACGTGTCGGGATAGGTCAGCGGCCACAACACCGACTCGGTGAGCACCTGCTTCACCTCGACCATGTCACCGACGTCGTCCAGCGTCACCGAGGCGACCTCGAGCGTCGAGTCGGCCATCGACGTCGGCCGGACCACGTCCAGCGCGGCCTCGAAATCGGCCATCGTCACGGTCGGCGACGCGGCCTCCTTCTGCCGCAAGGCCGCGCGCACCCCCGCCTCCCGGGCCAGGGCGCCGAGGTCGGCGGCGACAAATCCGGGTGTACGGCCGGCCACCTCGTCCAGCCGGACGTCCTCGGCCAGCGGCATGCCCCGGGTCAGCACGCCGAGCTGTTCGCGCCGCATCGCCGCGTCGGGCAGGGCGACGGCCAGCTGGACCGCGAGTAGATCCGGATCGCGCAGCGCCGGGTCGACGGACTCGGGGCGGCTGGTGGTGCAGACCACCGCCACGCCCGCCTTGACCGTCTCGGCGAGCACCTGCCGGAACACGGTGGCCAGCGGGCTCGGTTCGTCGCGCCGGGCGAGCGCCTCCACGTCGGAGATCAGGAGCACCGTGGGCTCGGCCGCGCGGGCGTCGCGGGCCAGGCCGCGCAACCGGATGGCGGCCGCGTCGTTGGTGAGCGCGGCCAGTTCGGGCGCCCAGACCGCGAGCACCTTCGCGCCCACGCCCGCCGCGACCGCCCGGACCAGCGCCGACTTACCGGAACCGGACGGACCCGAGAGCAGCACGCCCAACGAGACCGTGGTGCCGAGCCGGCCGAGCACCTCGCCGTGGTGGAAGCCCAGGTCCAGCAGCTCGGTCAGCTCCTGCGCCTGCGCGCGCAGACCCGGCAGGTCGTCGATGCTGGGTGGCGGCGTCTCGGGGTCGGTGGAGGCCGGGGCGTCGGCGCGCACGCTCGGCGTGGCGCCCGGTCCGCGTACGGAAAAATGCCCGCCCTGCCAACCGACGACCGTGTCCATCGTGACCAGCGCGGCGTCGGCGTCCTCGACCGCGACCACCGAGAGCAGCGTGCTGGTCCACAGGTAGCCCACCCGGTTGGCCAGGCTGCGCCGGGCGGCCTCGACCAGGGATCGGTTGTTGGCGGCCGGCATCACGTCCTGCGGCAGCAGCGAGACGTCGTCGCCCGTGCTGACCACCTTGCCGAGCAGGGCCAGGCGCAGCATTTCGGGGGAGACCACCGCGACGATCTCGGGCGCCCCCGCGAGCGTGACGCGCTTGGCCTCGACCACCGGGATCGGGGTGACCGTGACCTGCCCGCCGTCGCGCATGCCAAGGTTGCCGATGGTCAGGTCGTCGGCGTAGAGCAGCGCCTTGCTGGCGGTGGCCTCGGCGCGCGCGGCGATGCCGGCGGTGGTCCGGGTGCCGGTCAGCCGCAGCGGGTCGCCGGGATTGATGGCGAGCGCGGCCATCACCTCCGGATGCAGCCGGACGATGCCGCGCCGGGCGTCGAGTGCCGCCGGCCGTAGGGTCACGGTCAGCGTGAGATCGTCAGGCACCGATGAATCCTCCGTAAGTGCGGGGGCGCTAGGTTGACACGCTAACGCTGACAGCCCAGGCCCTTGGGAGGCTACGCATGAGGCGCGCTGCTTTGGCCCTCGCCGCGCTCGTGATGCTCGGCTTGACCGCCTGCTCGTCCGACAAGAAGCCGGCCAGCTGGGAGGCTGGTTCGGGGGCCGGCGCGTCGTCGGCGCCCGCGCCCGCTGCTGCTGCCGCCGCGGAAAGCGCTACCCGGGCCCCGTTCGCCGAGAACCCAGACGGGACGGTCAACCGCAGCCCCGGCGCGCAGCCCGCTGCGTCCAACAGCAAGATCAATGCTGGTGGGCTGGGTCCGTACCGGATCGGGGTGACCCTGCAGACGCTGCAGTCGGCCAAGTTGGTCACCGCGGTCGGGGCGGCCAAGGGCTGCGACAACTACACGACCGCGCGTGGCGTGGCCAAGTACCAGTCGCCGCAGCTGGTCTTCTTCCAAGGCAAGCTGCTGCACCTGACCATCGGTTCCACTTCGATAACAACCGACAAGGGCATCAAAATCGGCAGCCCGGTGGCGAACGTGCGGCGCTCGTACCCGGCCGGCAAGCAGCTCAACGACTGGACCGGGGCCGGCGCGTGGCTGGCCATGACCGGTGACTACGCGCTGTTGTTCCCGCTGCGGGACGGCAAGGTCTCGCAGGTGCAGGCCGGGATGGCCGAGCCGTTGCAGTTCAAGTACACCGACAACCAGGGGTGTTGAGTGAGCGTTCACAGCTCTCGCTCAGTACCCGGCCGTTAGCGTTGCCCGCATGTCTGCCCTTACGACGCGGCTGCGCCGTGCCCTGCCGCGCCTGACCCGTCGCCGGGCGGTGTCCGGCGCCACGGTGATCGTCCTGGTCGCCGCGCTGGTCGGCTGGGCGGCACTACCCGACCGGGCCGACTGGACCAGTCAGGACCTGCGGATCACCGTGCCCTCCGGGCCGACCGGCACCGAGCCCGTCGACCTGGACGCCCGCTTCTACCTGCCGCGAGACCGGTCCGGAAAGGTGCCGGCGGTGCTGCTGGCGCACGGCTTCGGCGGCACCAAGGAATCGGTCACGGACGACGCCGAGTCGCTGGCCGACCGCGGCTACGCGGTGCTGACCTGGACGGCGCAGGGCTTCGGCGCCAGCGGCGGGCAGATCCACCTGGACAGCCCCGACTACGAGGTCAAGGACGCGCAGGGGCTGCTGAGCTGGCTGGCCGCGCGCCCCGAGGTGCAGACGGACGCGACCGGCGACCCCCGGGTCGGCGTGGTCGGCGGCTCGTACGGCGGGGCGCTGGCCCTGCTGCTGGCCGGCACCGATCCGCGGGTCGACGCGATCGTCCCGCTCATCACCTGGAACGATCTGGCCCGCTCGTTCCTGCCGGAGTCGACCGGCGGCATCCCGTCGACCGGTGTCTTCAAGAAGAGCTGGGCCGGCTTGTTCTTCGGTAGCGGGTCAGCCGAGCGGAACGGCCCGCAAACCGGAACTCCGGCCTGCGGCCGCTTCGCCGAGGACGTCTGCGCCGCCTACCTGAACATGGCCACCACCGGCACGCCGAACGCCACCACCCTGGCCCTGCTGCAACGATCCAGCCCGGCCACCGTCCTTAGCAAGATCAAGGCGCCGACCATGCTGATCCAGGGCGCGGTCGACACCCTTTTCCCGCTTTCCGAGGCCGACGCCAACGCCCGTGGCATCGCCGCCACCGGCACCCCGGTCCGGGTCGCCTGGTTCACCGGCGGCCACGACGGCGGCAACGGCCCGCAGTCCGATCAGGACCGCACCAAATACCTGACCGCCCAATGGCTCGACCACTACGTCAAGGGGCAGGGCGCGGCGCCCGCGAACAGCTTCACCTATTCGCGGGTGGCCGGCTTCAGCGCGCTCGACCGTGGCCTGGTCACCAACGGCTACTCCGATCCGACCTACCCGGGCCTGACCGGCACCGGTCACACCGAAGTCACCGTCGCTGGCCAGGCGCAGCAGATCGCGAACCCGCCGAACGGCAACCCGGGCGCGATCAGCTCGCTGCCCGGTGTCGGCGGCCAGCTCAGCTCGCTGGTCGGCAGCGTCGCCGGCGACCAGGCCGGTCAGCACGCCGAGTTCGACTCCGCACCGATGACCAAGGCCGTGGACGTGGTCGGCTCGCCAACCGTCCAACTGCGGGCCGCGTCCCCGACCGGCGAGGCCACGCTCTTCGTCAAGCTCTACGACGTCGACCAGGACGGCGCGGCGACCCTCAGCGGCGGCCTGGTCGCCCCGGTCCGGCTCAGCGGGCTGCCGAGCGGCATCGACGCCGCCCAGCCGGTCACCGTGACCCTGCCCGCGATCGTCCGGCAGATCGGCGCCGGGCACCTCCTCCGGATCGTCGTCGCGACCTCCGACCAGGCCTTCCTCACCCCGCCCCAGCCTGCCGACCGTCGAGGGCACACCGATCGCCAACCCCGAAACCATTTGGTGGTACGTGTTGGCCGGGCTGCTCGTGGTGATCGCCGTCGGGCTCGTCGTGGTCCTGGCCGTTCGGCGCCGCCGGGCGAGGGGGTTCCACAGCCCGATCGTCGAGGAGTTCGCCGAGGTTCCGCTCGTCGTCCGCGGGCTGCGCAAGGCGTACGGGGACGGCTTCGTCGCCGTCGAACGGGTCGACTTCACGGTCGGCCGCGGCCAGGTCGTCGGACTGCTGGGCCCGAACGGTGCCGGCAAGACGACCACGCTGCGGGTGTTGATGGGCCTGACCATGCCGACCGAGGGCGACGCCCTGGTCTTCGGTCACCGGCTCGTGCCCGGGGCGCCGATCCTGTCCCGGGTCGGCGCGCTTGTCGAGGGGCCCGGCTTCCTGCCGCACCTGAGCGGCCTGGCGAACCTGCAGGCGTACTGGCGGGCGACCGGCCGGGCGCTCGCGGACGCCCGCTTCGACGAGGCGCTGGAAATCGCCGGCCTGGGCGACTCGATCCACCGGCGGACGAAAAACTACAGCCACGGCATGCGGCAGCGCCTAGCCATCGCCCAGGCCATGCTCGGCCTGCCCGAGCTGCTGGTGCTGGACGAGCCGACGGACGGCCTGGACCCGCCGCAGATCGCCGAGATGCGCCGGGTCCTGAAGCGCTACGCCACCGACGGCCGGGCCGTGCTGGTCTCCAGCCACCTGCTGGCCGAGGTCGAGCAGACCTGCACGCACGCGGTGGTCGTGCACAAGGGGCGGATCGTGGCGTCGGGCCCGGTCGACGACATCGTCGGTGACTCGCCGTCGGTCCAGCTCGAGGTCTCCGATGTGCCCGCGGCCGAACAAGTGCTGGCCGACCTGGGCGTCCGCTCGGTTACCCCGGACGGCGTCTCGGGCCTGATCGTCGACATGAACGGCACCCCCCGCGCCGACGTCGTGGCCTCCCTGGTCCGCGCCGGGGTGGGCGTCGACCGGGTGGTGCCCCGCCGCCGCCTCGAGGACGCCTTCCTGGCCCTGGTGGGCGACAACTCCCGAGGAAGTGGGGATCGATGAGCACCGGAGCGGCCACCGGATACCGGGCGACGGCAACCCTGCCGATCTGGGCCGAGGTGCGCAGGCAGGCGGCCCGCCGGCGTACCCAATTGGCCCTGGGGTTTATGGCCCTGCTGCCCTTGATCATCTTGTTGGCCTTCGAGTTCGGCGGCGACGGCGACGACAACGGGGGTGGCGGCGGCGCCTTCTCCAGCCTGGTTGACCTGGCCACCTCGGGCGGCCTCAACTTTGCCCTGTTCTGCCTCGCCGTCTCGGCTGGCTTCCTGCTGGTCGTGGTGGTCGCCCTGTTCTGCGGCGATACGGTGGCCAGCGAGGCGAGCTGGGGCAGCCTGCGCTACCTGTTGGCGATCCCGGTGCCGCGCGCCCGGCTGCTCGCCGTCAAGCTGATCGTGGCGCTGTTCTACTCCGCGGCCGCGCTGCTTACCCTGGCCGGAACGGCCCTGCTGGTCGGCACGTTCCGCTACGGCTGGCACCCGTTGGGTAGCACGATCGCGGCCCAGGTCCAGCCCGGCGAGGGCGTGCTGCGGCTGCTCGGGATCGTGGCCTACCTGGCCGTCATGATGCTGATCGTGGCGGGGCTGGCGTTCCTGCTGTCCACGCTGACGGACGCGGCCCTGGGCGCGGTCGGCGGGGCGGTGCTGCTCTGGATCCTCTCCGGCATCCTCGACCAGATCACGGCGCTGGGCTCGATCCGCTACGTCCTGCCGACCCACTACAGCGACGCCTGGCAGGGCCTGCTATCCACCCCGATGCAGACAGATGACCTGGTCAAGGGGGCAATCGCGGCGGTCTGCTACGCGACGGCATTCTGGTCGCTGGCGTTCTGGCGCTTCCTCCGCAAGGACATCACCTCCTGAAATCTCAAGTTTCCTGTTTTGGCTTGTTTTCCCGCGCTTGGAAACAACCCAGCACAGGAAACTTCGAGTTCCTGTGCTGGAACTCGCTGGTGGCCGAGTCCATTTCGCAGTCGTCGTGCTCGCGCCCCGGACGCCGCTCGCTTGCTGCGTCATCACTCGTTCGGGGAAGCTGCGGCCACAGATCCCCGCGGACATCCTCGGTGAACGGCCCGGACATCACGGGCGCCGCGCTTGTAGCGCCGGTAAACCAGCTTCCACGCGTCGGCATCGCCCGCAGTCCAGCTGCCAGCCGCACGCCGCGCACCAGCGTTCCGCTCGCTTGTGGGTCCACATCCCAGCCACCCCGCCAAACAGGGCCAGGCCGGCGAACGCTGGGATGAGCAGGTACAACGGCACCATGCCCAAGTGGTTCGCCGGCTACGTCGCCTTCGAGGACGAAGCCACCGAACTCAAGATCTACGACATCCAGCTCGTCAACGGCCTCTTCCAGACGCCGGACTACGCCAGCGCCATGATCCGCGCGCACTTCCCTGAGAGGCATCTGATTGTGATTGAGCCAGATTTCGTACGATTCATCCGTCGATCGTGATCCCGAGCCGCGTCGCTCCACCCTTCTCGGCACCACTCGACAGGTCAACATCCTTGATAGTGACCACTCCACGAGGCAGGAAGGGACAACTTCAAGAAACTTGACCCCTCCAGACGGCCGCACGGAGCAGCCAGAGGGGACATATCGGGATCAGGCGCTGCCTGAGGAGCCGCCGGACAAGAATGAGGAGCGCGTCGAGCTGCGCATGGCCCGCCAGAAGATCCTCGAACGCGCCGACCCGCCCCGGATCTGGGTCGTCATCGACGAAGCCGTTGGCCCCGTCCTTACCTTCACCCCGACCGAGTGGGCAGCCTTCATCGCTGGGACGAAGGACGGCGAGTTTGATCTGTAGGCCAGGCCCCGACAGGTCGACAGCTGTCGCCTGCCCCGCGAGCCTGCTACACGCGAGAGCACCGGGGAGTAGCGAACCCATCTGCACCGCGTATCCCTCGGGCTACGCGACCCTCGGCGAAGGTGGCTCACACACAGCACGTTCGCCGTTCACGACACCCGAACCCAATCACCAACCAGACGCCAAGGAAACTGGGCCCGGCCGTCAGCTCTCCGGCTTCTTGGCGACGGTAATGTTGTAGCTCCAAGCCGCCTTGTGCTTGTACATTTCAACACCACTCATTGCGTTTACTGTTTTCTCGACCTTCCCGATGGTGCGACCTACGAAGTAGGGGAATCTTCCTATGAGGTAGAAGGCGCGTAGCATCGGAAGCATATGCGGCGTGATGTTCTTCGTGGAGACGTCAACAAAGCCAGCAGTAGCTATTCACCGGGGACGGGTGAACTTTCAAGTCGTGGCGTGAGGGCGGTGTCTACCGGGCGCGCTCGTCGTTGCATGGGTCATGGCTGTCGATCTGTTGCTGTGTTCGCGTGAGGAGTTGCTGGTTCTCCTCGCGCAGCAGGCGGTCGTGATCGAAGAGCTGAAGACGCTGGTCACGGGTCAGGCGGTCGTGATCGAGGATCTACAGGCCCTGGTCGTGGAGTTGCGGCGCCGGTTGGACGCCGACTCGTCGAACTCGTCGCGTCCGCCGTCGTCGGACAGCCCGTTCAAGCGGCCGCCGCCGAAGACCTCCGGCATGCCCGGTGCGGACGGCCCGGCCCGTAAGCAGGGTAAACAGCGTGGCGCGCAGGGCAAGAACCGCCGTCAGGTCGACAACCCCGACGAGAAGATCGGTGTCGAGCCGGGCGCGTGCACCGGGTGCGGCGCCGGCCTGGCCGACGCCGATCTGCTGCGCATATACCGGCGGCAGGTGTTCGAGGCGTCGCCTCCACCGCCGCCGAGAGTGATCCAGTACGACGTGGCCGAACGTCGATGCTCGTGTTGTGGGCAGGTCAACCAGGGTCAGGCCCCCAGGTTCGTGACGGGCCGGGTGCAGTGGGGACCTTCGGTGTCGGCGCGGGCGGTCCTCGCGACGATCGCCCACCATCTGCCCTACGCCCGCGCCGCGGTCCTGTTGGAGAAGCTGTCCGGGTTGGCGGTGTCGACCGGGTTCCTGGTCAACGCCCGCCGCCGCGCCGCGCTGCTGTTGGACCCGTTCATGGTCCGGGTCCGCGACCTGCTGCACCGGGCGGGACTGCTGCACGTCGACGAGACCACCGCCCGCGCAGGCGGCAGCCGCGCGTATCTGCACGTGGCCTGCAACGAACGGTTCACGGCGATGCACACCGGCGGCCGCACCAATGACGACATCGACGCCGGACAGATCCTGCCCGACTACGCCGGGGTCATCGTGCGTGACGGATACGCCGGCTACCAGCACTTCGTCGACGCGGTCCACGCCTGGTGCGGTGCCTATTAGCCTGCGGGATTTGAAGGGTTTGCACGACGCGGACCCGGCCAGGCAACCCGGCGCGCAGATGATGGCCACCACCCTGGTCATGGCGCTACGCGAGACCCGCACCGCACGCACCAACGGGCTCGAGACGCTGCCCGATGACAGGCTGGCTCTGCTGCGTAGCGCCTACGCCGGGGCGATCGCGGTGATGCGCGACGACAACCGTCCGGCGAAGACGCCGTTACAGCAACGTGGATGGAGCCTGGCCAACCGGTTCGACACCCACCGCGACATGATCCTCGCGTTCCTCCACAACCTATCGATACCCTTCACCAACAACGCAGCCGAGCGCGAGGTCAGACCGGTCAAGGTCAAACAACGCTCCGGCGGATGCCGGCGCACCCTCGAAGGACTCGCCGACTTCGCGGTCATCTGGTCGTATCTGTCGACCGCCGCGAAACACGGCCTCGATCACCTCGACGTGCTGGTCGAACTGTTCACCACCGGACCGTGGCTACCACCCGACCCGGCCCCCTGCTGACCAGACCGCCACCACATCACCCACCACCCGCCCACGAACACCGGCCGGCCATCAACATGCGCTACCGCCAACGCCGGAAGCCAACCGCGAGCCACGCTCTCGTCCCCGGTGAATAGCTACAAGTCCAGGGATCTCATCCATCGGATCGCCAAGGAGCATCTCCATGTCTGAGTCAACTGCCTCGAGTGATGCCCTTCTGGCTGTCGCCCAGTTCCGCAAGTCACGCCGTTCGGACAACAGCGGTAGCTGCGTCGACGTAGCCACCAACCTCGCGGCCGAGCACCACGTCGTCCTCGTGCGCGACACCAAGGCTCCAGGGGGTGGCGTGCTCGCGTTCGACCCGGCCGCGTGGCAGGCGTTCCTCGGGGGCGTGCGGGACGGCGAGTTCGACGTGTGACCCAGGGGCGGCTGGAGAGAGGGGGCTCACACCTCGGGATACCCGGCTCCGGTTCGGCCTGTGGCAACGTATTGTGTTGGAAACACAACTGAATACCTCATCCAGAGGGGCTGAGGGAACGGCCCGTTGACGCCCCGGCAACCACCGCGCATGTCTCGATGACGAGGCAAGCGTGCGGCAGGTGCTAATTCCGTCCCCGTTTGCGCTGGTCCGCGCCCGGGGAAAGATGAGAGGAAGGCCTCAATGACGTCTGTCGTCGCACCCACCTCCAGCCCCGCGCGGGCCCTCGTCTGCCGCGGCTGTGGCACCGAGTTCCCGCTCGCCGCGCAGCATGCCTGTTACGAGTGTTTCGGCCCGCTCGAGGTGGCCTACGATCAGGAGTCCCTCGCGCGGGTGACCCGGGAGCAAATCGAAGCCGGACCGCAAAACATCTGGCGGTACGCCGCCCTGCTGCCCGCCGGGCAGAATCCCGCCGATCGGGTGACCCTCGACCCCGGCATGACGCCGCTGATCAGCGCGCCCGCCCTGGCCGCCGCGATCGGGCTGCGGGCGCCGCTGTGGGTGAAGGATGACTCCGCCAACCCGACGCACTCGTTCAAGGATCGGGTCGTCTCCGTCGCGCTGACCGCCGCGCGCGGGCTTGGCTTCACCCGGTTCGCCTGCGCCTCGACCGGCAACCTGGCCAACTCCGTTGCCGCCCACGCGGCCCGGGCCGGGGTTCCGTCGATCGTCTTCATCCCGGGCGATCTTGAGCAAGGCAAAATCGTCACCACCGCGGTGTACGGCGGGGATCTGGTCGCCATCGACGGCTCGTACGACGACGTGAACCGGCTCTGCGGGGAACTGGTCGAGACCGACGAGTTCGAGGACACCGCGTTCGTCAATGTGAACGTGCGGCCGTTCTACGCTGAGGGCTCCAAGACGCTCGGGTACGAGGTGGCCGAGCAGTTGGGCTGGCGCATTCCGGCCCAGGTGGTCATCCCGATGGCCTCGGGCGAGTTGCTCACCAAGGTGGATAAGGCGTTCAGCGAGCTGGTCGAGATCGGGCTGGTCGACGCGCCCGCGGGCGGCTGGCGGGTGTTCGGCGCGCAGTCGGCGGGGTGCAACCCGATCGCGACCGCGCTGCACGAGGGCACCGACGAGATCGTTCCGGTGAAGCCCACCGGCATCGCCAAGTCGCTGAACATCGGCGACCCGGCCGCGGGGGTCTACGCGATCGAGGCCGTCACTCGCACCGGCGGCTGGATGGACTACGCCGACGACGACGAGATCCGCGCCGGCATCCGGCTCCTCGCCGAGACTACCGGCGTCTTCGCCGAGACCGCCGGCGGCGTCACCGTCGCGGTGCTGAAGAAGCTGGTCGCGAGTGGTCGGCTGGACCCGGAGAAAGAGACCGTCGTCTATAACACCGGCGAGGGGCTGAAGACCCTCGACGCGGTCGCCGGGCTCGTCGGGCCGACTCATCGGATCAAGCCGTCGCTGCGCGGTGCCCGCGACGCTGGTCTGCTCGGTTAACACTAAGTAGTCGTCTTTTCAGCGGATCGTCGAAAATCCGTCCTGCGAGGACTTGCGAACCGCGCATCGGATCGGCAGGATGCTCTCTGCGGGAGGGCGCATCGCCGTACGTGGCCCCAACCTTCGAGCTTGGCGACAATCTCCTAGGGGCCCAACGACCCAGCACCGGAGGTGCTGTGCGAGCGCCCTCCCGACCAACTCCTCCCCGGCCGCGCCGAGCCGAGGACGGTCTTTGCGTCGGCGGGCCAGGCTGACCACGATCATGCTGGACGGTGCGCCAGTCGCGCCGGGCTGGCTGCTTTCTTGTAGGCCGTACTTCAGTCGTGCCGGGTCGTGGGCGGTAATCCAGTGGGGCGGTAATCCAGTCGCGTTGGGCTGACCACCTCGATGTCGGCGTAATCCGGTCGCGCGGCGCTCGGTGTGCGAGCAGGCTGGCGGCATGGCCATTGCTATTGAGCCGGTTGCCGAGAGGCATACCGGCGAGGTGTACGAGATCAGTCGATCGGGCTGGGAAACCGACGTCCCCGACATTCCGCACGCGTCGCCGGCCGTCTTCCGAGCGACGCTATGGCGCTCCTGGCCGGCCACCAAACACGAGCGTTACGTTGCCTTCCTGGATGGCGTGGCCGCCGGCTTCCTCCAGTTGAGCCTGCCGCAAGCGGACAACCTCGGAAACGTCGACGTGGCTTTGCTGATCGCCCCGAAGAACCGTCGGCGCGGCGTCGGCCGGGCGATGTGGGCGCATGCCGTCGAGCGGACCCAAGCGCTCGGCCGCAAACACCTCGTCGGCTCCACCACCGATCACAACGACGCCGGCGAAGCGTTCGCGGTCGCGATGGGCGCGAGCCCGGGGCTGGCCGAGGTCCGCAGCCGGCTCGACGTGCCGCCGCCGGATCAGGACCGCCTGGACGCCCTGCTGGTCGATTCTTGGCGGCACGCGGACGGCTATCGGCTGGTGCAGTGGACGGGTGTCCCGCCCGAGGAGTTCCTCGACGACCTGGCCTACCTGGACGGCCGGCTGAACTTGGACGCGCCCACGGGTGACCTGGCGTTGGAGCCGCAGAAGGTGGACGCGGCCCGGGTCCGGGCCACCGAGGAGCGCCAGATCGCGGTGGGGCGAACTGCTTTCCACACCGGCGTCGGGCACGCCGCCAGCGGCCGGGTGGTCGCCTGGACGGTGATTGCCGGTGAAAACGACACCCCGACCCACGCCTGGCAGAACATCACGATCGTCGACCCGGACCACCGCGGGCGCCGGCTCGGGATGATCGTCAAGCTGGAGAACCTGCGTCAGGCCCGCATCCTGCGCCCCGAACTGGCCGCGATCGACACGTTCAACGCGGCGGCCAACCGACACATGCTCGCGATCAACGAGGCGATGGGCTTTCGCCGGGTGGATTCGTGGATGCAGTGGCAGCTGACTCTGTGAGATAGCCTCCGGCGGCCAGCCCGGCGTGCCGTTCGAAGGCGTTGCGGGTGGCAAAGGAGCGAGTCCGGGCGTATGAGTAGCCGCTGGCCAGCCAGTATGCCGGCCAGAACAGCGGGCCGAGCACCCCGTACTGGCCGGCGTGCCGGCTCTCGTGGTGGAACAGCTCGCCGTGCTCGGGGTGTAGCAGCCAGTCGGCGCTGCGCCGGGTCAGGATCACCGAGCCGACCGTGAAACAGGTCGCGGCCGGGATCTTGTGGCGGTAGCCCTCGGCGATCAGCACCCCGTTGCGGCCCCGCTTCACCGTCGCGCCCGTGACGGCGGCGACCAGCAGGCCCGCCGCGGTCGTGCCGTTGACGGCGGTGAGCGCGGTCCGCGTGACGTCCCAGATCCGGCGGCCCATCAGGCGCGCCGCCGCATCTGCAGCTCGGTGAGGATCGGCGTCACCGGATGCGGCACCCGCACCCCGGTGTCCTCGAAGCCCAGCCGTTCGTACGCCCGCACTGCTCGGTCGTTGCCGACCACGACCTCGAGCATCAGTTCGTCGCGGCCGGCCGCGATCGACCACTCCGCGACCGCGTCGACGAGCTCGCCCAGCACGCTGCCGCCCCGGCTCGCCGGGGTGATGTAGACGGCGAAGATCACGGTCGACTCCGGCTCCCCGGGCAGCACCGTGCCGCCCGCGTGGCCGATCAACCGCCCGCCCGGATCGGCGACGAACTGGGCCAGTTGGTTGCCGGTCGTCGCCTGGCCGATCCGCCGCT
>Ga0307515_10013089_pt1 | contig 15530 bp, 9 predicted proteins | sample 17_EM_MG_FD_194513 | JGI IMG/M metagenome (GOLD analysis project Ga0307515, IMG submission 194513) | Populus trichocarpa ectomycorrhiza microbial communities from riparian zone in the Pacific Northwest, United States - 17_EM | ecosystem: Host-associated > Plants > Roots > Unclassified | place... | reverse complement strand
GCGACTCCGCGTCGTCGGCGGTGGCTGCGCCGGGTTCTCCTATGACCTCTACTTCGACGAGCCCGCAGAGGTCGATCGCCAGATCGAGATCCAGGGCGTCAAGGTCGTCGTGGACGAGATGAGCCTGATGTACCTGGTCGGCACCGAGATCGACTACGTCGAGGGCCTGCAGGGAGCAGGCTTCAAGTTCAACAACCCCAACGTCAAGTCGACGTGCGGCTGCGGATCGTCGTTCAGCGTGTAACCCTGCTGCCGTGACTGACATCGCAGGCGTCCTCGCGCGCGAGCTCGGCTCCGCCCAGGTGATCGGCCCCGGCCACGAGCGGCTCGAGGACTACGGCCGCGACGAGAGTCCGATGCAGCCGTACTACCCGCCGGCCTGCGCGGTGCTCGTCGAGTCGACCGAGCAGGCCGCGGCGGTGCTGCGGATCTGCCTCGAGCGCCAGGTCCCGGTCACGCCGCGCGGCGCCGGCAGCGGGATGTGCGGCGGCGCGCTGCCGATCGACGGCGGCGTCGTGCTGTCGACCGAGCGGATGGCGCGGATCAAGGAGATCGACGCCGGCTCGCTGGTCGCGGTGGTCGAGCCCGGCGTGGTCACCGGCAAGCTGCAGGAGGCGGTCGAGGCCGAGCGGCTGTTCTATCCGCCCGATCCGGCGTCGCTCGAGTTCTGCTCGATCGGCGGCAACGCGTCGACCAACGCCGGCGGGCCGCGCGCGTTCAAGTACGGCGTCACCCGCGAGTACATCCTGGGCCTCGAGGTCGCGCTGATGGGCGGCGAGGTCCTGCGCTGCGGCCGGCGCACCGCCAAGGGCGTCACCGGCTACGACCTGGTCGCCGGCTTCGTCGGCACCGAGGGCACGTTCGGCGTGATCACCGAGCTCACCGTCAAGCTGTTGCCGCTGCCGATGGCCGCCGCCACCGTGCTCGGCGTGTTCGGCGACGTCGCCACCGCCGGCACGGCGATCTCCGCCCTGCTCCGCGACGGCCTGCGCCCGCGCGTGCTCGAGCTCGCCGATCGCAACTCGATCGAGGTGATCCGCGGCAAGAGCCGCTACCGCTTCCCCGACGGCGCCGGCGCGATCGTGCTGATCGAGGTCGACGGCGAGCCCGAGGCGATGCCGATGATGATGGAGAAGATCGGGCTGCGCTGCGACGAGCTCGGCGCGCTCGATGTCCTGGCCGCGACCGAGCCCGCCGAGCGCCGCGCGGTGTGGGAGGCGCGCCGGCTGATCTCGCCGGCGCTCAAGGCGGCCTACCGGATCAAGCTCAACGAGGACATCTGCGTGCCGCGCGGCCGGATCGTCGAGATGCTGGCGCGGGTCGATCGCGTGGCGGCCGAGACCAAGGTCGCATGCGCGGTGTTCGGTCACGCTGGCGACGGAAACCTGCACGTCAATCTGCTATCGAACGACGACCCGGCCGATCCCGCGGTCCAGAAGTACCTGTGGGGCGCCGCCGAGCGGCTGTTCGCGCACACGATCGAGCTCGGCGGCACGCTGTCGGGCGAGCACGGCATCGGCCTGACCAAGCGCGACTACATGCACATGGAGCAGACCGAGCGCGTGCTCGAGTGGCAGCGCCGGTGGAAGGCGATGTGGGATCCATCGGGCCTGCTCAACCCGGGCAAGAAGCTGCCGGCGCGCCGCGCCGCGTGCAGCGAGTGACCCCGGCAGGCGTTGGCGCTAGCATGGCGGCGTGGGCTCCGCCGACGAGCTGCTGCGCGTGCTGGCGTCCGCGGGCGCCGACGATCGCGCGGCGTGGCGGCGGCTGATCGCGCGGGTCGGCCCGGCGACCCTGGCCGCGTGGCTGTCGCCGCCGGCGATGATGGCCGCGACCCTGGCGGACACCGCGTTCGCCGCGGCGATGCTCGAGACCCTGCGCGGCGACGGGCCGGCGGCCGCATGCCTGACCGCCGCGTTCCCCGAGGTCGCGGCGCTCGCCGCGCCGATGCCGCCCCAGGTCGAGCACGATCCGGGCTCCGGGCTGCCGCTGCTCGATCACATCGCGACCCGGCTGCTCGGCAAGAAGCTGCTCGGCCTCGAGACCGGCGAGCTCGCGCGGTTCCAGCAGCACGGATTGTCGCGGCCGGCGTTCGAGGCGCTCGCCGCCACCGCCGCGCGCGTGATCGCCGCCGGGCTCGGCCCGGTGTTGCGCGCGGCGATCTTCCACCTCGACATCGCCAAGACCCACAGCGCGGCGCATCGCGCGACCTGGGCGGCGCAGAGCATCGCGCTCGACGTCCACAACGAGGCCGCCGCGGCGATCCTGCGCCGCGCCAACCGCGCCTCGACCTGGCCGATGCCCGACGTGCTCGGCAAGCTCGCGATCGCGTGGGTCGAGGCCCACGGGCTCGCCGGGCAGCACATCCGCGGCGAGGGCCCGCTCGCGATGTTCGCGCCGCTGGTCGGGACGCTGCGCGACCTGTCGCGGCCGCTCGGCCGCACGCTGGGCACCGCGCCCAGCGACGCGGTCGACCTCGCGCTCGACGCGCTGCACGTGCTCGACGTCTGCGACACCGCCGCGGTGCGCGAGGGCCTGCTCGATGACGCGCTGCTGGCCCGGCTCGCGCGGGTCCGCGACCAGCTCGGCGCGGTGTGCCGCGCCGGCGCCTGGGACCAGCCGCAGCACGCGCTGTCCGAGCTCGCGCCGAGGGCCCCGCCGGGCGCACCGCGCTCGCCGATCGGCTGCGCGCGCTGCGCGCCGGCCGCCAGGCCGCCGGGGAGCCGGCGTCGGCGATCGACGACGCGGTCAGCGCGCTCGGCGACGCCGAGCTCGCCGTGCTCGGCCCGGCGCTCGCGACCTGCCAGCTGTGGTACTGCGAGGCCGCGACCAGCGGGCTATCGCCACCGGCCCAGCTCGGCGTGCTCGCCGCCGCGGTCGGCGCCGCGCGCGCGATCGGCGTCGACGTCCAGCGCCCGTGGCACGCCCAGCTCCTGCCGCTGGTCGCGCGGCTGTCCGGGGCGACGCCCGCGGTGCGCTACCGGCTGCGCCTGGTCGAGGCCGCGCTCGCCGCCACGCCGATCCGCGAGCTCCTGATCGGCCCCGGGCGGCTCGGTCCACTCGGCACGCTGTCGGCGCGGCTCGCCCACGCCACCGATCCCGACGCGATCGTGGTCGACTACCTCGAGACCGACGAGAGCACCGCGCTGGTCACCCTGCTCGCGCTGTACGAGACCCGGTCGCAGGCCACGTTCCACACCATGCTCAAGGCGCTGTGCGACCTCTACGGCCTGCGCAAGGACGACTTCGACCGGGTCGCCAACGAGTCCGGCTACCTCGCGGCGATGAACGCGGCGCGCACCGACAAGCAGCGCATGGTCGAGCAGGTCGTGCCCGGCCGGATCGTCGAGATCGGCCCGGGCGGCGGCGTCGTGCTCGATCTGCTCGCCCAGCGGTTCCCGACCAGCGAGGTCATCGGCGTCGATCTGTCGCGCGAGGTCGTCGAGGCGCTGACCCAGCGCGCCCAGGCCCACGGCAGCCGGTGGCGCGTCGTCCACGGCGCCGCCGAGCAGCTCGACGAGGTCATCCCACCGGGGCCGATCCACACCGTCGTGTTCTGCTCGATCCTCCACGAGGTCTACTCGTACACCGAGCCCAGGTTCTCGCTGGTCTCGGTGCAGCGCGTGATCGAGGCCGCGTTCGCCCGGCTCGCCCCCGGCGGCCGGATCGTGATCCGCGACGGCGTCCGGCCACCGCCCGGCCGCCGCCGGCTCCGGCTGATCGCGCCCGACGCGCGCGCCACGCTCGCGCTCTACGTCGCCGAGTTCGAGGGCCGGCGGATCGAGGTCACCGAGCTCGGCGGCGATCGCGTCGAGCTGTCGACCGCCGACGCGATGGAGTTCCTCTACACGTACACCTGGGGCCCCGCGAGCTTTCCCTACGAGGTCCGCGAGCTCTACGGCATCCTGACCTACGACGACTACGTCGCCCACCTGATCGCGTGGTGCGGCGGCGCCGGTGCGGCGCGCGCCGCCCCGCTGCCGCCCGAGATCCGCTCGTACGTCCAGCCCGGCTACCGCACGCACCTCGCCGGCAAGATCGAGCTCTGCGACGAACACGACCTGCCGGTCGACCTGCCGGACTCGAACTGCCTGATCGTGATCGAGAAGCTGTGATCGCGACAGTGTGACGAACCCTGCGCGGCGCTGCGCTTGGGTTTGCCCTCGGCCGCGCCGCGGTGCGACGCTCGTCGCATGCGCAGTCCCCTGATCGCCGGCGCCCTCGCGGCCCTCGCCGGCGCGTGCTCGGCCGATTCTCCGCCCCCGCTGCTCGACGGCTCGAACATCGACGCCGATCCGCAGGCGCGGTGCCTGATCCCCGCCGACTACGGCGGGCTCGGCGCCAGGACCGGCACGCCCGATGTCACGGTCGCGAACTCGCTCACCGTCGTGCTCGAAGCCGGGCCGCCCAAGGACGACTTCTTCGTCAAGCTGGTCGCCGGCAAGGGCGCGTTCGCCGGCGGGCTCACGACCGGCACGTTCTCGATCACCGGCGCGGACGCGACCTTCAGCGACTGCGGTCTGTGCACCAACCTGATCGCCAACATCGTCACCAACCAGGGCCCGACCAAGTTCTACTTCGCAGATTCCGGAACCGTCACGCTCACCACCGCCGACCCCAGCACGGGCACGACTCCGAGCAAGATCGCCGGCTCGGCGCAGAACCTACACTTCGTCGAGTCCACGATCGATGGCGTCGTGGTACCCGGCTGCACCGCCACGGTCGCTTCGATCAGCTTTGGCCCGTGATGCGCTATACAGGATTATCATCCGTACGATAGTCGCTGCGTGAGCGGGACCTCGCCGTCCACTCGCCAGCAATGGCCGGGGCGGTCGTTGCTACACTGATGAGCGGTGGGGTCCGGAGCGCATCAGGTCGACGTCGGCATCATCACGATCCTCGACGGCGAGTTCGAGGCGATCCACCGCCGGCTGCCGCCTCAGCCCGAGATCGTGAGCGGTCGCCGGGAATACAACCTCTGCCGCCTGCCGACCCGCAACGACGACCACTGCGTCATCGCCCTGACGCGCTGTCTGGAGCAGGGCAACGGCGAGGCCCAGAACGTCGCGCGCGATCTGCTCGAGGACCTCGACCCGCAGTGGCTGCTCGTGGTCGGGATCGCCGGCAGCATCCCGGCGAGCGAGCTCACGCTGGGCGACGTCGTGGTGTCGACCCGGATCCACGATTTCACCGTCGAGACGGTCACCGCGGACCACGATCGCGAGTACGCCGTGGCCGGTGGCCCGATCCACCCCGCTGCCGGAAAGATCATCGCCAACCTGGGCGCGCGGCGCGGCGACCTGGGGGCGTGGAGCGATCGCGCGACGCTCGGCGCCGACCGGCCGCGGGTCGAGATCCGCGACGACGCGATCCACGGAGACGAGGCGTGGCGCGCCCGGGTGCGCGACTCGCTGCACGGTCACTTTCGCGACGACCAGACCCGCGATCCGATCTTCGTGACCGCGCCGATCGCGTCGAGCGACCGGCTGGTCAAGGACGCCGACGTGATCGGCAGCTGGCTGCGCACCGCCCGCCAGATCCGCGCGATCGAGATGGAGGCGGCCGGGGTGTACCGCGCCGCCTCGGCTCGCGAGATCCCGGCGGTGGCGATCCGCGGGATCAGCGACGTGGTCGGGTTCAAGCGCGACGACGCGTGGGCCCGCTACGCCTGCCACAGCGCCGCCGCGTTCACCCTCGCGTTCCTCCGGCTGGGTGCGTTTCCGTCCCGTGCGCGCCGCGGTAAGCCGCTCCCACCCGAGACCCGCTATCCCGATGCCGCGACCGAGCAGCTGTGCCATCAGGTCGCGCAGGCTCGCGAGCGCAAGGACCGGCTGCGCGCCCAGAGCCAGCCCACCGTCGAGGTCGATCGCGAGATCCGCTTGCTGCGGCAGGAGCTGCGCGAGGGCGGCCGGCTGCGCTCCGGCGACGCGCTCGCGGACGGCCGATTCCTGCTGAGCGAGCAGATCGGCCGGGGTGGGTTCGCGTCGGTGTGGCGCGCGTTCGACACCGCGCGCAGCCATGACGTGGCGATCAAGGTCCTGCACGCCAACCTCGCCGGCGACCTGCAGCGCCGCGAGCGGTTCTTCCGCGGCGCTCGGATCATGGCCGAGCTGGATCATCCGTCGGTGGTCCGCGTGCTGGGCCGCGAGGGCGACGACCTCGGGTTCTATTACTTCGTGATGGAGTACATCGCCGGCGGCAACCTCCACGACGCCGTGCAGCGCCAGCGGATCTCGCGCGCCCAGGTCCTGGCCGTGATCTACGCCGTCGGGGACGCGCTCACCCGCGGCCACGCGCTCGGTTACGTCCACCGCGACGTCAAGCCCGAGAACATCCTGCTCGCGCCCGATCTGACCGCGCGCCTGACCGACTTCGATCTGGTCGGTGCGGCCGACACCACCGGCGGCACCCGCACCGGCGTGCTCGGCACGTACATCTACGCCGCGCCCGAGCAGTTCGAGCAGCCCCAGGACGCCGACGCCCGCGCCGACGTCCATGGCCTCGGCATGACCCTGGTGTTCGCGCTCCACGGCCGCGCGCTGCCTCACCGCGCCACGCTCGACCGCCACCGCTTCATCGACACGCTCGACTGCTCCGCCGGCATGAACGCGATCCTCAAGCACGCGATCGCCATCGAGCCCGCGGAGCGGATCCCCGACGTCGCGTCGTTCTGCCTCGCGCTGTCCGGCCTGCCCGAGATCCGCGCGCAGATCGCCACCGAGCTGTGCACCGACGGGTCCTGGCACCTGCTGGTGCCGTTCCTCCGGTTCCATGATCGGGTCGCCGCGCCGCCCGAGGTCGCCACCGCGGTGGCCATGCTGCGCCATCACCACGCCGGCCGGATGGCCGAGGCCGCTGGCGACCCCGCCGAGGCAGAGGCCCGATACCTGGAAGCGCTGGAGCTCCAGCCCGATCACGCGCCCACGCTGACCGCCCACGCGCGGCTGCTGGCCGAGGCCCGACGCTGGGACGACCATGTCGACGCGCTGCATCGCATGGCGGAGGTCGTCGCAGACCCGGGCCAGCGGGTGGCCGCGCTGCTCGCGGCGGCCGCGACCTGCGAGGACCAGCTCCGCGATCTGCGGCGCGCGCTGGCGCTGTGCGACGCCGCCCTCGCGATCGAGCGCGGGCACCCGATCGCCACCGCCCGGCGCGACGCCCTGCTCGGCCACTTCGAGCGCTGGACCGCGGAGACCCGCGCGCTACTCGAGCGAGCCGAGCGCGCCACGGACGCCGGTTCGGCCATCGCGATGCTGCTCGAGGCCGCCGCGATCTTCCAGGACAAGCTGTCCGACCAGCGCGCGGCGTTCGCGGCACTCACGACCGCGTTCCTGCGGGATCGACGCAACCTCGCGACCGCCACGGCGCTGGAGTCGATCGCGACCGCGCTCGGCGCGTGGAACGAGCTGCTCGACGCGGTCGCGCCGCTCGACGATCGCGTCCTCGCGCTGGAGTCGCTCGGCAAGGCGTGCGCGAACCTCGGCAACTGGCAGCGCGCCGCCGAGCTCCTGGTGCGCGCCGCGGCCGGCGCACCGAGCGCCGAGCGGATCCGGCTGCTCTGCGCGGCCGGGCACATCCACCTCGAGCACCTGCACCAGGTCGGGCCCGCAGAGCGGATCCTCGCGGACGTGATCGCGCTGGCCCCCGAGTACGTCGAGGCCGGTACGCAGCTGGCGGAGCTGTATTACCGGGCCGAAAACTGGGCGGCGCTGTCGCCGCTGATCGAGATGCTGGTCCGCAAGGTCGGCGCCGGCCACCCCGACCCGCGCGAGCTCGGCGAGCTGTACTACCGCGCCGCGCGCACCGCCGAGGCGCTCGGTGACCACCACAAGGCCCTGGGCCACTACAAGGCAGCACACGACATCGACTCCAGCCACCTGCCGACCCTGATCGGCCGCGCCGACTTGCTGTTCAAGCTGGCGGACCACGACGCCGCCGGCAAGGCGTACTGGGCGATCCTGATCCAGAACGACGACCGCCGGACCGACGCCGACGCGGTCCGGATCTACCACCGGCTCGGCCTGGTCCGGCAGGCCCTCGGCGAGCGCAGGAAGGCGCTCAGCATGTTCGAGAAGGCGCTCGAGATCGATCCGACTCACCGCGCCACGTACGAGGCGGTGATCGATCTGCACCAGCAGCAGGGCGACTGGGAGGCCGCGATCCAGGCGACGCGCAACCTGACGGCGGTCTCGAGCTCGCAAGACAGGGCGCAGCTGCTGTTCGAGATCGGCGAGATCCATCGCCACGGGCTGCGCAATCCGCGCAACGCCATCGCGGCCTACCTCGAGGCGCTCGAGCTCGCGCCCGGAGACCACCGGCTGCTGCAGAAGCTGCTCGACCTGTACACCGAGACCCGGCAGTGGACCAAGGCGATCGAGACCATCGAGCGGTTGATCGCGCTCGAACCGGATCCGCTGCGGCGCGGTCCCTACTACCACTCGGCTGGCACGATGTACCTCGTCGAGCTGAAGTCGCTCGACGACGCGGCGAGCTACTACGGCAAGGCACTCGACGCGTTCTTCGAGCACCCCGAGCAGCTGCCCGAGGCCATGGTCCCGCGCGCGCTCATGTCGTTCGATGCGCTCAACAACGTGTTGACCACGACGCGCGACTGGAAGGCGCAGGAGCGGATCTACCGCGACCTGATCAAGCGGCTGCCCGAGCCGCACGACTCGAGGTTCCACACCATCCGGGTCGGGCTGTTCGATGGCCTCGGCGAGATCTACCGCTCGCGGCTCAAGCACTACCAGTCGGCGACCCAGGCGTTCGAGATCGCCCAGCAGCTCGATCCGACCAACCAGCTGCGGCCCGACGGCACCGACCGCGCCGAGATCCTCGCCGACCTCTACCTGGTCGCCGGCCTGGAGCACACCGACAAAGCCGTCGAGCAGCACATGCGGATGCTGCGCAACGAGCCGTTCAGGTACGACTCGTACAAGGCGCTGCGCCGGATCTACATGGAGACCGGCCAGCACGACAAGGCCTGGTGCGTGTGCCACGCGCTGGCGTTCCTCCACAAGGCCACCCCCGCCGAGCTCAAGTTCCACGACCAGTACCGGCCGCGCGGCCTGGTGAGGGCCAGGAACGCGATGAGCCCGGACACCTGGGCCAGGCTGGTCCACGCCGACGAGAACCGGCAGATCAGCGCGATCCTCGGCGCGTGCTGGCACGCCGTCGCCACGATGAAGGCGTTCCCGCACAAGGACTTCGGCGTCATGCGCAAGGATCGCCGCCTGCTGCAGGACGATCCGCTGATGTTCTCCCGGCTGTTCTACTACGTCGCCCGGATCCTCAACGTGCAGCTCCCCGAGGTCTACCTCGTCGCGGACGACAAGCCCGCTGACATCCAGCTCGCCAATGCCATCGAGAAGGCCGAGCTCCGGCCGTCGTTCGTCGTCCGGCCCCACCTCCTGCAGGGCAAGTCGGAGCGCGAGATCGCGTTCCTCTCGGCGCGCCGGCTCAGCTTCATGCGACCCGAGTACTACCTCAAGCTGCTGCTGCCGACCCACACCGAGCTCAAGGTCATCGCGCTGTCGGCGATCGCCATGGTGCAGCCGAGGCTGGTGTCGCCCGACATGGCGCAGGTCGTCCAGCACTACTTGCCCGAGCTGCAGAAGCGCACACCGCCCGCGATGCTCGAGCAGCTCCGCGCCGCCGTCGGCCCGCTGACCGACGCGGCGCCAGAGCTCAACCTCACCCGGTGGGGCCACGCGGTCGACGCCGTCTCGCACCGCACCGGGTTCGTGATGTGCGGCGATCTCGAGGTCGCGGCGCGGATCGTCTCGGCCGACCCGGTCAACTTCGTGGGCCCGCAGATCAAGGACAAGATCAAGGAGCTCGTGCTGTACTCGATCTCCGAGGACTACTTCGCGGTCCGCGCGCAGCTCGGGCTCGCGATCGCTAACTGAGCCGGCGATGCTCAGCCCGGATCGCGGCGGAACGCGATCACCGGCGCGCTGAGCTCGGGCTCGAGCGTGCCGTTGCTGGTCATCTCGACCTTGAGCTGCAGGTAGCGGCCACGGCTGACCGCGAACGGCGTCGCCTTCGCGACCGGCTCGGGCCATCCGGCGCCGCTGCAGTCGGCCTGCTGGCAGGTCCGGACGCGGACCTGGATCCCCGACCCCATCCGCTCGTTCCAGGTCACGCTGTCGACCGCGAACACCGGGGTCCCGGCGTCGAGGATCGGCGAGGTCCACGACGCGGTGCGCGCGATCTTGTCGGGGCCGGCCTTGGTATGCAACGTCAGCCGGGCGCTCAGCAGCGAGCTGCTGCCGCCGCCGCCTTGCACGTCGGAGACGCGCAGCTTCCAGTCGCCGCCGACCGTCCCGGCGAGTAGCCCGGCCAGCGCGGCCGGCGGGTTCGACGGGACCGCGAACTGCGTGGTCCTGTCGCCGTCGCCGTTGCCCCGGTCGCGATCGCGGATCGCGACCCGCGTCCCCGGCGAACCCGGGGTCTCGAGCTCGAGCTTGAGCTGATCGGCGTGCGGCGAGTTGATCTGGTACGTCAGCTCGATCGAGTCGATGACCTCGGCGGCGCCGGTGGCCGCGGCGTAGCCGGCGACGGTCATCGTGGCGGTCCCGGGGTGAGCCGCGTCGCCGTCGGGGACATTGTACGAGTTGCCGTCGACGCCGAGCGCGAGCCGGTCGTCGCTCGGCTCGACCGGCCGCAGCTTGTCGGCCGGGATCTCGATCAGCGCAGGAAAGTCCGGGCCCTGGATCCGCACGCGCAAGGTGCTGCCGCCGATGGCCTGGTTGTAGTCGACGCTCAGGTCGTTCCAGCCGGTGACCAGCATCGCCGAGGCCGTCGTCTTCGTCGGCATCGGCCCGACGCCATCGTCGCGCCGCCAGTGCGCGTCGTCGTGGCCAGCGCCGAGCCGGCCGCGGTTGCCGTCATCGCTGTCGATCTGGAGCGTGTACATCCCCGGCTTGGTGATGTAGACCTGCGCGGCGTAGCGCGCCGACCAGTCGTCGTCGTTGACCTGCGCGCCCTGCGGCGGGTTCTGCAGGCCGGTGCGCAGCAGCTCGCTCTGCTCGAAGTGCGGCACCGGCGGCGCGATCTGGCCTCCGCCGAGCGGCAGCCCGCCGCCCAGGATCTGGCGACCGAACACCGTGCGCAGCGCGCCGCCCAGCTCGCTGGCGCGCGCCCGCAGCCGATCGCGCGTCCACCCGACCAGCGCGCCGCCCGCGTCGCTGTGGGTGAACTGGAAGTTGAAGGTGGCGTCGCCGTTGGAAAACCCGATCCGGATCGGATACCAGCCGGTGTCGGGCGTCTGGACCAAGACCTGCGGCATCGCCGGCGCGTTCTCGATCACCCGCGCGAAGCTCGTGGTCCCCGGCCGCGCGAGCTCGATGAACGCCACGTCGTCGGCGCTCAGCCCGAACTGCTCGGTCGACTTGCTGTCGAGCCAGACCTCGCCCTCGAGCCACAGCGTCATCATCGGATCGCCGACCACCCCGAGGTAGTCAGTCGCGGCGCCGTTGGCGATCCGCTCGCCGGTCCACAGCCCGGCGCCGGTCGAGACGAAGCCATCGAGCATCGCCCAGCTCGTGGCGCCGTGCTCCCACAGCTTGGCGCCTTGCCGGCCGTGCGCGACCAGCCCGCCGTAGGTGTAGGCGGTCGGCGTCAGCGCGCTGCGCGGTCCGTCGACCGTCATGTCGATCCCCTGCCCCGCGCCCAGCTCGGCCAGCGTGAACGCGTGCATATCCGCGACACCGCCATCCGGGACCGTCATCGCCACACCGCCCTCGGGAGAGCGGAATCCACAGCCCGCTGCGAGCAGCACGAGATAGGCACGCCGCATACCGGTCATCCTACCGAGGTATCGGCGATCGCCGACAATTCTCCGCCTGAGAACCTACAGTTCGCGATATGCATCACACTCGCGAGCTGCAGTGAGCGTGCAGCGTTTCGCGCCGGACTGCCCTGCTCGCCCGCGACTACTCGGCTTTCACGAACGCGGTGATCCGCCAGCCCTCGGCGCGCAGCTCGAGCGTCAGCTGATAGTTGCCCGCCGCCGGCGCCGCCGCGGGACACGTGACCTTCTTGGCGTCTCCGCCGCACCCGGCGGCCAGCGCGCGGGTCATCCCGTCGAGCGGCTCCGGATCGGCCTGCCACAGCGCCATCGCGCCGTCGACGCCCGCGCCGCCGCCGAGCGACCACACGACGTCCTCGGCAAGCTGGCCGCGGATCGCCGCGTAGTCGCGGATCGCGATCGCGTCCTTGACCACCGCGAGCTCCTTGCCCGCGGCCGGCGGGACCGGACCGAACGCGGCCGGATCGGTCCGCTTGACCTCGTCGGCGACCGCCACGTCCTCCTTCATCGGTAACGCGTATGCCTTGATCTTCTGGTAGATCGCGTAGAGCAACGCGTCGGTCCGGCCCTCGAGCCACGCCGGCCGGGCGACGCCGTGCAGCTCGGTCGGCAGCGCCGCGCCGGTCTCCCATTCGGAGGCATGGCCGATGACCTTGAGCCGCCACGGCCGGCCGCCCGTGATCGAGATGTCGAACCGGATGAAGTAGCGCTTGTAGGCCAGCCGGGTCGGCGTGTTCCCGCTCTGCTGGGTGCTCATGCCACCCCCGACGGCGCCCAGCTTGGCGTTGCCCACGTCGTCCTGGCTGTTGTTGGCGTACGACACCTGGTGCCAGGCGGTCTTGATCGCGCCGCGCCCCGGTGCGTCCTCGATGTTGGGGTAGCTCTCGCGCGTGGCCTCGAGCGCCGCGGTGTAGACCACCGTGAAGTCGGCGTCGTACACCGAGCGCCTCGCGGTCTCCACCTCCTTCTTGTGAGTCTGGCAGCCGGTTGCGGAGGTGATTGCCGCGAGGGACGCGAGGAACGCGAGGAAGATGATACGGTGCCGCCGCATGGGATCCCGTACCCGGAATACCATACCGAAGCGCGAGCCGCGTCCTCCAAATGCCGATCCCGGCCCGCCGACCCCGGAGCGCGCGGCGGCGATCGCGGCGCGGCTGGCCGAGCAGTGGCCCGATGCCGTGGTCGAGCTCGATCATGAAGACGCCTATCAGCTGCTGGTCGCGACGATCCTCGCCGCACAGTCGACCGACAAGCTGATCAACACGGTCACCCCCGCGCTGTTCGCGAGGTATCCCGAACCGGCCGCGCTGGCCCGGGCCGATCAGGCCGAGCTCGAGGCGATGATCTTCTCGACCGGATTCTACCGGATGAAGGCTCGCCACCTGATCGGCATGGCGCAGCGGATTGTCGAGCACCATGGCGGGCGGGTCCCCGAGACCATGGCAGGCCTGATCGATCTCCCCGGCGTGGCGCGCAAGACCGCCAACGTCGTGCTGGGCAGCGCGCTCGGCAAGAACGAGGGCGTCGTGGTCGATACCCACGTGTCGCGGCTCGCGCCGCGGCTCGGGTTCACCGCGCACACCGATCCGGTCAAGATCGAGCAGGACCTCATGCAGCTCGTGCCGCGCGATCAGTGGTCGATCTTCGCGCATCGCCTGATCTGGCACGGCCGCCGCGTCTGCCACGCCCGGCAACCGGACTGCGAGCACTGCACGCTCGCGCCGCTGTGCCCGAGCGCCGCGCTCGTCGCCACGCCGCAGCTGATGCCGCCGCGCAACGGCAAGCCGGCGCCGCCGTCGCGGGCCCAGCGCGCGAAGGACGCCGAGGCCCGGGTCGCGGGGATCGCGAAGTCGGTCAAGGCCAGGGCCGCGGGGCTCGCGAAGTCGATCAAGGCCAGGGCCGCCGAGATCGTCCGCCCGGCGCGACCGGCCCGCGCGACCGGTTCGGTCCGGTCGAGGGTCACCCGGGAGAAGCGGTCGTGACGCCGATCGTCGGCGTCGGCGCGATCGTGTTCGACCGCGACGGTCGCGTGCTCCTGGTCGAGCGCGGCAAGCCGCCCAGCCTCGGGCTGTGGAGCATCCCCGGCGGCAAGCTCGAGCCGCACGAGACCCTGGCCCAGGCGGTCGCGCGCGAGGTCCGCGAGGAGACCGGCCTCATCGTCGAGGTCGGCACCCTGGCGTGCGTGGTCGAGCGGTTCGGGGACGACCACCACTTCGTGCTGCTCGACTACTTCGCGCGGGTCGCCGGCGGTCAGCTGGCCGCGGCGAGCGACGCCCGCGCCGCGCGGTTCGTCGACTTCGACGAGCTCGCCGCGCTGCCGCTGACCGAGGGCCTCGCCGACGTGCTCGTCCGCGCCCGTGCTACACAGCCGCCGTGGTCCACCTCCCGATAGCCCCGCCCGCGCCGGTCGCCGCTCCGGCAGCGCCGGCCGTCTCGCTCCGGCGCGCCGACGTCCCCGACGCCCAGTGGTTCGACTGGCGCTGGCAGCTCGGCCACATGCTGACCCGCGCCGACGAGCTCGCCCGGGTCGTGACGCTCGCCCCCGAGGAGCGCGCCGGGCTCGCCCGGTCCGCCCAGCTGTTCCGCATCGGGATCACCCCGTACTACGCGAGCCTGATGGATCCGGGGAACGCCAGCTGCCCGATCCGGCTCCAGGCGATCCCGCGGCCCGCCGAGGCCGAGATCCGCGAGGAGGAGCTGCGCGATCCGCTGGGCGAGGACAGCCACCGGCCCGCGCCGTCGGTGATCCACAAGTACCCCGATCGGGTGCTGTTCCTGGTCGTCGACCGCTGCGGCATCTACTGCCGGCACTGCAACCGCCGCCGCCTGGTCGGCGGTGACGAGCCACCGACCACGGCGGACCTCGAGGCCGGCCTCGACTACATCGCGCGGACCCCGCGGATCCGCGACGTCCTCCTGTCGGGCGGTGACCCGCTGCTGCTGTCGACCCGCCGGCTCGACTACCTGCTCGGCCGGCTGCGCACGATCCGCCACGTCGAGACCCTGCGGATCGGCACCCGCCTCCCGGTGGTGTGCCCGATGCGGATCGACGCCGAGCTGACCTCCGCGCTGCGCCGGCACCACCCGCTGTTCGTCAACACCCACTTCAACCACGCCAAGGAGCTCACCCCCGAGGCCCGCGCCGCGTGCGAGCGCCTGGTCGACGCCGGCATCCCGGTCGGTAACCAGACCGTGCTGCTGCGCGGCATCAACTCCTCGGTCCGCTCGCTCCGCGCGCTGATGCGCGGCCTGGTGCGCTCGCGCGTCCGGCCCTACTACCTGTTCCAGGGCGACACTGTGATCGGCACCGATCACCTGCGCACCCCGGTCGAGACCGCGATGGAGCTGTACCGCGGCCTGCGCGGCTGGATGAGCGGGATGTGCGTGCCCGAGCTGGTGCTCGACGCCCCGGGCGGCGGCGGCAAGGTCCCGATCGTGCCGAGCTACCTCGAGCACCTCGATCGCGACCGCGTCGTCGTCCGGAGCTACCGCGGCATCCGGATCGAGTACCCCCAGCCGCGCGAGCGCGACTGCACCGTGGCCTACGACGACGTCTACTTCTCCGGCGTCCCCGCCGACGACGATCGCGAGGGCTCGGCCGAGGCCGGACCTGGTTGATGGCGCGCGCGAGCCCGCCATGACCGCCGCCGCCGCGACCGCCGCGACGATCTCGGCGCTGGGCCGCGAGCTCGGCTTCGCGCGCCTCGCGATCGTGGCG
>Ga0307515_10013088_pt1 | contig 15530 bp, 20 predicted proteins | sample 17_EM_MG_FD_194513 | JGI IMG/M metagenome (GOLD analysis project Ga0307515, IMG submission 194513) | Populus trichocarpa ectomycorrhiza microbial communities from riparian zone in the Pacific Northwest, United States - 17_EM | ecosystem: Host-associated > Plants > Roots > Unclassified | place... | reverse complement strand
CGTTGGGGATGTAGGAGCTGGGGCCGGGATTTTCGCCGGTGCTTTAGATTTGCGAAAGCGGGGCATAACGCTCGGAGGCGGGTTGTTAGGTCAAGATCGATCGTGACGTGACGGTCACAGCGTCCTGATGATCGACACATGTTGAGATTCGACCAGCTCGAAGGTTGGCGTAAACGGCTGACTCCCACCCAGCCATTGCCTATACTACTTCATGCATGCGGCATAGCACTCTACGAATTAGCCGGGCATGCTTACTACACAGCGTTGCATTTCTCCACCGTGTTGGTGGCGGCTTGGCGAAAGATCCTTAGGTGTGCCGCACGCGACTCATTTCACACCTCACTATCATGCCCCCCAGCTGAGGACGAGCTTCGTAGTTCCCTACCCCAGACGGCGAATTTGAAGGCGACAGGTTCGACAACCCCCACCTCACTCCGTCGGTCCCGATTCCCAGTAAATGCAAAGCAGGTTTTTCGCCAGCCGTCGGAGGAAGCCTACTTCTACACAGCGCTTCGAACGTTCAGAAGAATAAGGCAACATGATAAGAGATGTTACAGACTCGGAACGAAAATAACCACGTTGCACATCGCTACATCCCTCATCGGCGATCGTCGACGGTATTGCGTGGTCTGTTTAGGGGGACTAGAACGAAAGGTTCTCGACAATTTTGCCCACAGGAGTGAGGTTTGAGCCAAAGTTTTCCTGTATCATATCCCATGCTTTTTATTCGATGTCGTGTGTATTTACATTGGGTATAGCAGAAATAGACCATCATCTTGAGGATACGAACAAAGTATAGAAGTCTAACTATGCATGAAGTCATTGTATGGGGTGGTGAGGATCCGATATGTGCGGTCGCGGTCTTGAACCGTCCTAAGAAAGGGGTCCGACACTCCGGGGTTCCATCCCTTCATTTCACCAGGACAGGAAGGGATCAACATCCACGGTTTCAATTCGCTGCGAGACGAAACGATGGTGATCAGTCCCCCTTGCAACCACTCAGGAAGAAAGTGGAGGGAATGTCCTTACCTCGACAATCACCGTCTTCGACTTCGAAGTCTCTTCCTCATCGATGATCCAATCCAACCTCGGCCTGTTCCCGTCCTGACTCATCCACCTCGAATGGAGTGACGGCGGAGCATCCATATATGACATCGACTTCGACATCTGTGCCAGATCCTCATCGCCTACCTCGGATGCGTTCGAAGAAGGTGCTTCTTCCACCACCGCCGGTAATCCGTCTGAAACCCCTCCCGGAGAGAAAGGTCCCGAGAACGAAGCGGTCATCGCAGGTGAAACACTATCATCGTCACTATGCGTGTGCGTGTGCGAAGAGGATGAATGGGAAATTCTTCCAGACGCGGAGATGGGTCCTGGTGGTCTACCGTTCCTCGTCCTCGGAGAGGTTGCAGATTCAGCCACGTCTTCCTCGCGGTCGGGGTTCCCCGGCCACCGAGTTTCTTCAAGCTCGCCTCGACCGCGTCCAACCTCACCATCTACCCCCGTCATACCGGGATGGACCTCGGAATACGTCGTGGAGAACGATACCGGTCGAGTGAAGTTGAGGAATCCCGCCGACCGCCTCGGAGGACTCGAGTCAAGCCTCTGCCGTCTCGGTCTCGCGAAACTGAGTCTCAGGGTGGGAGCGGGGAGTGGCATGGCGTTGATTGAGGCGTGAGGCAAAGAGGGGCGGTCCTCATGATCTTCGAATGGATCGTCGTCCCGCCCCGGAACCTTCTGACGTCGAGTCAACTCTAGGGGGCCCTTGTCCTGAAGAATGGTAAGCTCGGTTTCCAGAGCTGCATACGCAAGGAGCAGCTTGCCTCGTGTTTCAACGACTGGACGATGTCCCACGCCTGTCCCTTGATGACAGCTAGTTGTTTCTGAACGCCCCACCGTCAGTAACCACAACGACACTTCTCTGTCCGAGTGAGGACATACGTTGAACATCCCCGGGTGGAAATCCGGATCCAGGGCAAAGAGCTGCCTGAGCTGCCACGACGTCTCTTCCCACCAAGGCTTCGACGTCAACAGCGGCAAGAAGTGGCTCCTTGTCCCTTCGCTGGAAGGCCGGCCAATGGTGCCGACAGGGAGGAATAGCCATCCGTAAGTGAGTGACCTCCAACCAAGTGGATGTTCGTGGGGGGATGATAACGAATTGTCGATGGCTCAACGTGAATATGGGACCGTCTTCGGTTCGGAGTGGGTGCCCCTGGCGTTTTGGTCCCAAGTGCGGGGATATCGAGGGAGTGGCTGTAAGAGGGACAAAGACTCCACTGGTTGCAGGGCTTGGTTTGCGTATGTCGCTCATTTGAGATGTGTCTGCGTGCAAGGCGTTCACGGGAAGGGTGTCGATCAGAGCTTCCCCTTCGATATCGCGGCATCTGAATATCGTGAAGTTGTCCAAACCGCAATCGGTATCAGGTAGCCCGGAACCCTGAACAAGAATGAAACGCCCGGAACGACAAACCGCGCGAAAAATTGCGCACTTTTGAGTTCATCCTCCCTGAAGCTATCCTGGAATGCTGTGGTCCAATGGAATAGCCAGTTTCCTGGTCACTCGCTAACGTCGAAAGGGCGATGGTCGTGTTTATGTCCTTCGTCACAAAAGTCGTCGTCTCCGGTCCCGCTACCACAAACGCGAAGGATGTTCATGAATCGCTTGGCTTTCGTCTTGTGTCGGTGAAGATCGTCAGCATAAGTTTCGGCGATGGCACGCCTAGGGAACGGGTTCCCCCGCAAGAAATCGACCAGCATAGAGGCTTAGAGGTGAGCATCATGGTGTTGAGAGAAACCGCACCGGTGGGCCCGTTCAGGAAACATTGCAGACTACCGATCTTTTCTGGAAGCGCTTTTCCCTTCTTGAACGCAGTCATAGAAGATCCAGTTCTCATTCTGAAGGTGCCCTGGCGTCGCGGGTCCGGCTCGCCTCTACTGGTTCCCAGCCCCTCACGATAGCGAGCTTTCATCCAGTGACTTTTCGCTGTGCCGCAAGTGTCGGGTATTCCTGTTTTTACGGGATAGTGTAAACAGAAGCCTGTAACCACCGGTCTTAGCAGGAGAGAAATACTCGGGCGGACATGGAGTAAACTTGGGAACGATTACAACACAAAATCGTCTCCTCTATTGATCCCTGAAGAGGTACGGTAGAACAATTTGATCATTCGATCCTGGGAGGTTCGTGACTGGTGGGAATCCTTCTACTCGTAAACGAGCGGTGCGTTGGCGACGGCAATGGCCTATTTCGCAACGTCCTTTCCCACATTCTTGACAACGGTGTTTGTCTGGTAGACCAAACGCCTTCGTTGTAAACCATTCCATTCGGTCGTGGAGTGACAACATCATCCTCCATAGCCAAGCTGACCGAACCAGGCTCTCCTGGAATCGCATCGACGGTGGGTCCCCTCCGTCGCCTACCGCCTTCGTTCCCCGGGGTTCCGCATCTGCTTCCAGACCGTCCCCAACCAGACAAACCGTCATTGGCGTCGACTCTGGGTGGCCAAACTTGGAGTGTAGACATAGTTTCCTGTACAGGCGAAAGTTCTGGAGGGAACGAGCTGATGATCGGATAGTAGCACCGTCTTCGAGGTCTCCCAAGAAGAGTGACAGAAATCAGTGGCGGGAGGTGTGGAAATTTCTCCGCGGCTTGGGCGGCGATGTGGTCCCGACATGTCCTTGCCTAGAAACCATTGGTATATACACGTTGCTATGATATTGTGGAGATACTTACTCTAAAGTTGATAATGTCATGGCGCCCAGCACAGAAATGTACTACGTATCGAGAAAACCCGTATTCCGAGATCGCCCAAACAAGTTGCAAGAGTGTCCTTGCAACTTCGCGAATCGCACCCGAGTCTCTGACAGGTTTTCGAGATCGTTAGGCTTTCTCTCATCCAGGGAAAGGAACAGCGTCAGACCTTGGTTTCAACGTCTTTGACTAGATGCTGAGCCCCAGTACCGGTCCTCCGTAGCTCCTTGCGCATGTCTTCGATGTCCAGCAAGAGCCTTCCCGCGCCGGATGAGTTAGGACCCGGTTTGTATGCGGGTATCGAGGTGGAAGAGGGGCGTTCCGGGGGGGGGGGGTCTACCGGAAGGGATTCTGGGAGTATGGAGTTGACTTCAGGCGGAGGGACTTGATAGTCATTCTTGGTCACAGTTACAACGTGAGTATTGCTCACGAACCGTACTAGCAAGACATCGTCAGTGGTGTCCTTGTGCTATCGCGTTGAGTCAACGAAACATACAGTTCTCCTTCCGTCTGATCCACCGCTACCCCTCTCGGTCCTCCCTCTTATTCTTCTTGACTCCAAGGCTAGTGGCATCGGAGGTGGGTTCATCAACACGCTCGCCAGTCTCAAATGCACAAACCCACCCGCGGGCTTCGGGACGCGAGAGATGGCTGGGGATGACATTGGGATAGGACCCATTTCTGCCGCAGGCTGCCCTCCGTTCCCAAAGTAGTGCCAGGGATCACGAAAGCCATAGCGTCTATATGTGATGGGAGTTCACAGAGGTCGAGATGAGGGGAGGCGGACTTGGAGAGAGATGCTCGGTGGATCTTGGGGGTGGTCAACCTGACTCGGGATCGTACCAGCGCTATGAGCGCCAATCCTCAGCTCCCGACTTTCCCTCGGCGTCGACTCTCCGTCAGATCTCACCAGATCCTGCGGTCTACCCTCAGGTTGGGAGGAATCAAAATAGACGGAGAGCGGTCGGGTGGCCTATTGAAATCCCAACAAGCTGCGTACTCTGTTGCGGGTGCAGATGAGGAGGTGAGTGATCATATATCATATCCCTCCTAACCCTCACGAAACCCCGTGTGTATATTGACGTTCGTAGGCCCCTGTCGCACTAGAGAAGAGAAACACGATCCACCCCCAGCTACGGTCTCGCCCAAACGAGGCAAAGGCTCCAACATCGATAACAGCAACTCCAAACCCACCGACGCTTCCAAGCCGCCGAAATCCAAGAACACCGCGGCGTATGTGACGAACTTACCGCGAGACATGGAGGTCAACGAGCTCCTGGAGCGGTTCGGCAAATGCGGGGTGATCGGGGAAGACGATGAAGGCGAACCTAAAGTCAAGATGTACGCTCGTGAGGATGGAACTTTCAGCGGAGAAGCCCTCGTCGTCTTCTTTAAGGAGGACTCGGTGACACTCGCTTTGAACTTGATGGATGAGGCTGAGCTTCGGTTGGGCGATGGTTCTACAAGGATGAGGGTTCAGAGGGCCGAGTTTGGACACAAGCAGCACCAGGGTTCGGGCGGGCAGGGAGGAGGGGAGAGGAAGGTGGTGGATAGGAGGAATACGACGAAGAGGATTGGCAAGATGCAAAGGTCCGTTTTTTTCATGGCCTCCTGCTGAACGAACCTCATCGAGAGACTCAGGAAATTGGAGGATTGGGACTCGGAGGACGACCTCGGTCCAGCGCTCGCGGTGACGGGTGTGCTCAGCGACCAGGCGTACAAGAGCGGCCGAGTCGTCGTTCTGAAACACATGTTCACCCTGGAGGAGTTGGAAGAAGACCATTCGTTGCTCTTGGACCCCAAAGAGGACGTGAGGGAGGAGTGTGCGACTCTGGGAGATGTCGTGGACGTTGTGTTGTACGGTTTGAGTGAACTCCCCTTTTTGCTTATCTTGTCTGTCACTGTTTCATCCCTTCGTTCGTCCCTGTAGCAAGAGCCGGAGGGTGTCATGACGGTCAAACTCCGTGACCCAATTAGTGCGAAAGCGCGCATAATTGTGAGCCCTCCACCCCGCCAGTGTGCGTCCACTCTTTTCTCCAACTCACCCCAATCTTGCAGAAAATGCAAGGCAGGTTCTTCGCCGGCCGTCGAGTAGAAGCCTATCTCCACACGAGTCAACAGCGATTCAAACGTTCGAAAGGAGAAGACGGCGACATGCTCGGAGATGGCGCAGATTCGGAACGAAGGGGAGGCTAGCTTGCTTGTATCTGTGCCCCGTGTTCTGGTTTCGATGTACACCCTTGCGTGAAGGGACCCATAATTAAAGTGTATGTTTGTACGCTTGCGTAACAGCGAATCGTCCCGTCATCTTGGGGGTGTGAGTAGAGAACCTCACTGTGACGATAGCCATCTTTAGCTTCGGCGTCTCCCGATTCCCGCCCTGGAATGGATTGACGGCCTAGCGCCTACATGCAACTTTGACTCAGACGTCTACCCCAGATTCTCATTTCCAACCCTGGAGGCTTCTAAGGAAGGTGTAGTAAGACTTTCACCACCACCAGTCACCCGTTTGAATACATTTTACTTACACTTACAGCATGTCGGAACAGGGAATCTCAGATCACGATCCCGTTTCTCAATCGCCACTGCGGCGAACGAGCGACTGTGTACCTCAAACTCAACGGGTTCGCAGACGTGACCAACTGTGTCTGTCCCGTATGGGAAACTGGGAGGATCCTTATTTTCGGAAGGTCTTTGGCCACGGATATCGTACTTCCACGTTCACCGTAGGGCTTCCCCCAGGTACGCTGACCATGCATCCTCGTAGCCCATAGAACCTTGCGGGTATCGTAATCTATATGCTGAAACTCACGTGTGTCCACTGACGTTGGTGAGTAGGTCGAATGCTACTGCGTTCGATTTCGTCCCCTGTCATTTCGACGTTGACCCTACCGTCAATGGTGCCGTCGCCATCGGTTTAGTGACGGCCGGAATCGGGATTTTGTTAGACTTCTGGTATCAGTTGCTCCACATCGGAGCAGCAGCCACAAAATTTCAGGTTCATTCCCATTCCCGGTGTCTTCACTACCCTCTTGAATACCGACCCCTTTCAGACGACACCGGGATGTGCTCGGTATCCACTCAGTATCCAAGAGGGTCAGTGCGGATTTAGTTCGGTCACTCTCACCACCGTGAAGGAGAAAGATGGTGATTCATAAACTGACTACCGATATCGATAGAGACAAGATCGTTAGAAATAAGGAAAAGGAAAACAAGAAACAAGCATGACGAACTGCTGCTCGGAAATAGTACGTACAAGCCATAGCTACGCACAACATCTGTAACGCTATCCTATACATGCATCACGTATACCTCAACAGTCCTGTTCTCTAAAGGATACCTTCCTCACAACACCATCATCTCCGACCATGACGAGCGACTGACCAGCCCAAAAATGACCACCATCTCCCCTCCGCAAATTCCCCGGTGAGATCCAGCAGGTCTTTCTGGACTGTGCATCGAGGACCCATTCGCAGTTCGCATCGAGAGTGTATGGCGGCACTGCTCGGGGTTCCAACAAAGTCATCGGTTCCCCCTTGATTATCATGTACCGATATGGGTTCCGCCATGAGATTTCACAAGGGATTTGGACGTGTTGCCCCGGTCCATCGATCTTCAGCCCTTTGGGTACCAGCCCTTTCACACAAGACATCTTCAATCGTGCTCGTTCCCGATCGTCTAGTTTCCTTGGCCGGGATGCTGGCCCTCCAACGATACCTCTTTTTCGTGTGCATCAGATCGTGCTCGGTATCCGCCGGGTATTTGGGAGGATCAGGGTTACTCTCGCGGAGTGAGGCGGAAACAACCGTGAAGGAGGAAAACAAGAAACGAATATAACAATCCCTGCTCAGAGATGGTACGGACTAGCCGTGACTACGCACGACAGTAACGCTATCCTACACATACATCACGGATACCTCAGCAGCCCGATTCTCTAAAGGAGACCTCCCTCATAACACCATCATCTCCGACCATAACAAGCGACAGACCGGCCCAAAAATGCCCACCACTTCCGCTTCGCAAATACCCCGGTGGGATCCAGCAGATCTTTCTGGACTGGGAGTAGCGTTGTGAGGTGAAGGGGGGGACGAACGTTCTGTTTGGGAGATTGAGCAGAGCCAGTTTCCTTCTCCTCACGAGCCTTCCTCTTGCGTCCCTCTTTCTCCTTCTCCTGCTTGTGTCTGACAGCCGCTGCAACTCTTTCCTTGGCTTCCCGTTCCTCCTTGGCTCTACGATCTCACTCCTCTCTCCTCCCCCGTTTGAGCTTGTCTTCCCACTCCCTGTGTTTGCGGTCCTACTCAGCCTGGCATTCCTTCTCCGCTTGCCACTCGCGACTCCATTCTTCGTCCTTCCGCTTTTCCCCCTGTTTCTGAGCCTTTCGCACAACTCTGCGTTTAGCGCACTCTTCCTCCCGTTTCTTCTTCTGTTTTTCACCCAGGGCTTGCTGTTTCGCCTTCAGAGGGACACCCCTAGCGGCCTTTTCACCCTTTTGGCCAACTTTTGCTGCCTGCAAACGGGATATAGTGAGATGGCGTTCATGGTGGGAATATATGGACATACTTCTTCTTGTCCTTTTTTTTCTGGTTCTGAGCCTGCTTCTTCGCTTCCTTCTCCTTCGTTGCCTTGACCTCGTCCTCGAATTCTCGTAACAACTGGAGCCGTCGCTCTTGTTTAACTTGCCTTCTATATGCCTGAAGGACCCGTTTTTCGAATATCCGAGCGGCGAGGATTGAGAACATCTTCTTGCCTTCTTCGACTTTTTGATCCTCAGTCATGGGCTGAATGGAGCAGGTATTCTGAGTTCAGTAAAATGTAAGGTGAGGTCCCCCTGCGTACCCCTTCTTCCTCCTCCTCTTCCTCCTCCTCTTCCTCGTAGTCGTCGTCATCGCTGTCTTCGTCATCTCCATCATCGTCCCCCTCGTCCTCTTCACTGTCGTCCTCGATGCTTGTTGTCGCTCGGTCCTCGCGAATCATTCGACGATCGGCCAGCTGCTCCATCATCTCAAGGAATTTTTGCCCATCATTTTTCAGTAGATCATCGCTGACCGTCAGAATATTATCTATTCCCAGACAGGTTAAGATGGACATATTCAAAACTGGGAAAGTTCCACGGGGGTACACAGGAAAATGGACTTGCCAATAACTGTAAGGCTGCTCCCAAAACTGAAGAGTTTTTCCCGTTCTGGTTTTGCATCTACAACCTCGCCGTCGCTGTCTAGGTGTTTAACCTGAGCCTTCGGACCCCTCCCATTCGGCACAGCGGCAATTAGGGGATTCTTAGGCCCCAGATTAGGATGTGATGACAGAGGCTGAAGCTCTTGGCGACCAACGACTACGCCATTCTTGTCTAGTTCGACGGAGCCAGGGAAAGGGCCGGGACCAGGTGGTGGGGGAAGTGTACCTCCAGAGGAAACGTAACGCTGCTGATAGTTCGCGTACTGTTCTAACTCTTCGTAATAAGCATCGTATAGTGCCTCGAGATCGTCCTCGATCGCATTCCTGTTACGACTGCCGACGGGGAGACAAGATGTAGGCGCCGAAGAACAGTGGAACAAGGAGAGACCGGGATCACGAAAAACGAAGGCGTAGGCCAAAAATCCGAAGGTCAACGGATGATTGACGCATCAGAAAAATGTGATGGGGTGAGCGCGAAGCGAGATTCTCAGTCAGGGAAAAATTTTCAGACCAAAAGATAAGAGGGAGAGAGACAGACCGCTTCAGACGACAACATGTGGCACAGCTGCAACTGTGCTTCTGCTGCCGCTTCATCTTCTTCAGGACCTCCTCCTTCTCGAACTTGACCAGATTCCTGCGTTCCTCTTCACCCAGACCGAGCCAAAATTCTTTGATGCGCTCCCTCTCCTCGGTAGAAGATATACTCCAAATTTTGTTGTTTTTGGTTGACTGGGTGTTGGCCGGAGCATTTTGACCGCTCCTGTGTGGGTTGGAGGCGTTTGAAGAGGGCGGCGATGGATGATGATGGGTTGGATTATGGGGATAATTTGCGGCTGGCAGAAGTTGCTTTGATGCTGCTCCAGCAGATTGAGTTGTGGTTGTCGGTGGGTCCGGATTCGCTGGCTGACTGGCGTAGTTCATCGTTTGTTTCCCAGCAGCTCTCGAACTTGGTGGCAGTACTCGACTCGTGGACGGCACGGCGGCGTTCAAGTGACGGATACAGCCGTGGGTGAATGTCTCGGTACAGCACCGGCCGACGCCGGCAGGGCGGTAGGCTCCGGTGGCTGACCCCCTCCCTCCGAATGGTAACTCAACGTTCAACAACCGACCACCGATATCGACCGAGACAAGATCATTAGAAATGAGGAAAAGGAAAACAAGAAACAAGCGTAACGAACTCCTGCTCGGAAATGATACGTACTAGCCGTGAACACGCACGACAGTGATGCTATCCTACGTGACATACACCACGTCCACCCTAACGATCCTATTCGCTGAAGGACATCTTCCTCAGAACACCATCACCCCCGACCATGACGAGCCACAGACCAGCCCAAAAATGCCCACCACTTCCCCTTCGCAAATTCCCCGGCGAGATCCAGCAGATCTTTCTGGACTGTGCATCGAGGACCCATTCGCAGTTCTCATCGAGAGTGTATGGCGGCGTTGCCCGGGGTTCCGACAAAGGCATCGGTTCCCCCTTGTCTATCGTGTGTGAGAATTTGCTCGACGGCGATGGTGTTATGTCATAAGGAATTTGGACATGTTGTCCCGGTTTGTCGAACTTGAGGTAAAACCTGGTTTCTGAGCTGAAAGTGATATCGTAAACCTCCTCGCTTCCCAAATCGTCATCTTCAAGGGGTTCCATTGCAAGTACGCCTCCGTCTTTCATGTCTTTTACCCAAAGCTCCTGCCGGTGTCTGTCGTAGACTGCGGCAATCTTTGCGCCGGCCGGTGACAATCCATACGTTAGCCATGGCTTAGTACCCCCATCAGGGACCTGGGTTGTTTCGGAAAGCGAAGTACCCGACAACCACAACTCCATGGCCATTGAGGTCCAGAATTCTCCACCGAGATAAAGAAGGCCCCGGGGCTCTGGGCTCCCTGGAAGTAACAGCCTGAATGACAAAGTTTCGTCATTATGACTGAGTTCTTGAAGGGTCTCCAATTCAAGTATAGTGATGTGCATGGTTGGTTGTAGGACACAGATGATGTGGTTGTTGTCCAGGGGGTAAATGTGGGACACACGTGTGCAATTATGGGCCTCACTGCTCATCAGAACATCGGTGGAGAAAATTTGGATGGAATGTTTAGTCTGCACCACAAGATTCCTGTTCAATGACACAGCTACAGATGCAGCCATGTCCAGGAGTGGAGGGCTGTTAGTCCAATTGTAGGAGCTGGTATTGAATGACTGTACTCCCATTGGTGAAGTGATGCATGCAATGTCCTTGCCCACAAGTGTTGGATGCACCAGCTGTCCAGGATGCTTTGGTGACTGTTTTTCTGGGCGCACAGCCCGTACCCGATGCCTCACCCTTGGCAGCCTTTTCTTGAGTAGCTCTGGATGCTGATTTGAGATGGCCGTGAAAGAGCACAACTCCTTGTCTTCCCCTGGCTTTGAAGTGCCTACCAGGAATTCATTCTTATCCCAAAAATAGACCATTCCCCACACACGATCAGGAATAGAGATAATGTCCAGGGTTTCACCAGTAGTGACAGTATGTATATAGAGGGAGTTCTGAGTTGCAACCACAAGTTTTTGGGGTGGCAACCAACACATGGCCATAACTGGTTGACCACCCCCAAAACCCTTGCCCTCCTTTTTGGTGCGGGTATTCCAGAACATAACAGAGCCATCAGATGAGCCACATGCAATGTGATCCCCTGATGTGGAGACTGCAATATCATTAACCCCAGATTTTGTGGTGAATGTGTGGACAAGGCCACCTGTCTGCACATCCCACATGGTCACTAAGGAAGAATGTGCAAAAAACAAGGTGGACCCATCTAGAGAGGCTTGTATCTTTGTGACATATTCCAGAGGGGATAGAGACTGTTGAAGTACACCTGTGACTGCATCATAGATGTTCACAATGTCTCCACAGGCAGCAATGATCCCCTGCCCAGAAGTTGTGATGCAGGTGAGCTCCCTTGGTCTAGTGTCAATTGTCCTCAGGAGCAACCCCCAGGTCCTGGGAGCTCCTATGAAGGCAGTCACATGGGGTATCTTGTCAACTATAATACTCTGGAGGTAGGGATTTTGTAGGGATGATGAGGTTGGTGAGAGAGGTAAGGCAGTATAGTAGATTTGTTGTGCACATTGTTGGATGGGGTGGAAGAAGTGCATTGTCAGCCGGAGGCAGTCTGTTGCAAGGTTATGTAGGGTGACCTTGCTATCCAAGGTTGTGTGCTCTGAGGCCAGGGAGGTGGTGGAAAGTTTAGGGGGAGAGGGGAGATTGATCTGGTTGTGGTGTTATCAGTAAACAAGCTCCTTTATGTTGAATAGCAAATAACAGCCACTTACTTTGTCTAGCCAATCTAGCAGGCTATTCATGGAATGAATCACTTCTCCTAATTGGTTCTGAAGGCTCATCACTTCAATCCATGGAGGGAAATTTTGGAGTGTGTTGGTTGCTAGATCAACAACCTCCTCAACAAAGTCTCCAGATGTTATAGAAAGCCTGAGGTGCCCAGCCCAATAGGTACATGCATATCAAATAGCACCATCTATTTTCTCCAACAGCTGTGGGAGGTCCTGTATATCTTGGTTCATTGTAAAGGGTGGCAGGGAGCAAGGATTCCTCTTTAACTCCTTCACTAGCTCTAAGCAGCTGAGGGTTATGTCTCCATGATAGGTTTTTGAATTGATGTGGAATCTGGTATCAGTGCACCGTTGATCATCTTGCAGGAAGTCTGGAAATGACTTGTGGAAAATGCGAATTTTCTCAGATTCATCACCAGGTACAAGGATTACTGAGTGGAGATATCGCAGAGTAGTTGATATAGGGGTCATTGGGGTGCCAAGAATCATAGAAAGCTCCTTTTGGGATAATGGATTAAATGCCAGTACAATTGCTCCCAAGACATGTCTTATGTCTGCAAACTCCTCTGGGTCATAGATATCTGAGAATGCATACTGCAAGATCTGTGAGTATAGGGAATCAATGCCAGCATGTCCTTCATGCATTGTACTGTTTGCTTCAGAGAGGAGGAGTTGGAGGCGTTGATCTGGCTCATGGTGCCCAGACTCAATGAATCTGACCATGGTTGAGGCAAAAATGAATAACCCAGATGACTTTTTGGTGAGAGCCTCAATTTCTTTCTCATGGGGCCATGGATTGGGAAGGTGTGGGTTACTTCTTTGTTTGGCAATTTTGGTCAACCTCTCTGTGAGATACAACTGGATATCCTTGTTGACACAGGTCAAATCCACCTCATGGAGGAGGAAGATCTGGGTGATGGGTTGGAGAAGGGGAAGGCGGAAACCAGTGCGGATCCGTGGCTCAGGTCTACCAGTGATAAAGAATCTCACCAGTGGCAACTGGTTGACAAACTGGCCCAAGACAGAGAGGATAGCTGAGGATGGCTCATTGTCAATACACTCATCCAAGGCATCAATGACAATGACACATGAGATTTTTGTTCTGGAGAGTGGATTGATAAGGAGTTTTTCAAGCTGAGAAATGAGGGAGGCATGGGCTAGGGTAGGATTATCCTTGATGATGGAGATAATGTTGTCTCTAAAGTGGGGATAGTGATGGGCAAGTTGGTACGCAAGGGTGGGGAAGATGTGCTTGAGTTCCTTTCTATCAAGGTAATCCCTGGAACAGAAGAAGCTGGCACCAAGAAGACCCTCTTTGGCAACTGCTTCTGAGAATGACTGAGCAATTGTTGACTTCCCAGTACCTGCTAATCCATTAAGCCAAAACACACTCCTATCCTGAGGGTTCTTGACCCAGAGCATGAGGCCACTGAGGACAGATTCTCGAGTCCCAGGAAGGCATTTGTCATGATGATCAGTCTGGTACCCAGCATTGCGAATAGGCTCCAACTTTTCCAAAACTGCATCCCCCTGTCAACGGGTGAAGTTATCAGCATGGGTCATGTTACAGTAGTAGCTGCCTCACCATGACATTCTTGGTGTAATCATAGGTATCCTTTGTGTCATTCTGGATATCCCCTGTCCTCTCATACACTCCTTGTTGTAATGAAATCTAGCTGGGCATTCATTAAAGATCACAACAAGGCCAGGAGTTCATACCTGGTAGTATTCAACAGTGTCTGCTAGTTCTTGGACAAGTCCACTCAATACTTTGGCATTATCAACATTCCGTAGGAACTTGAGAAGCACGTGTTCCTCAGAGAGAGCTTCAAGCTTCATGATAACTCCGCCGAGCATCCTGGGAGCGAGATGAGTAAATCGGCAGGTGTCTCTATGAGTACAAACCTCCGAAGCTCCACTCTTCTCGCATTCTCCGCATGATCATCTTTTGGAGGAGAGGCAAGCACACCATACAGTGACTGCACCCTCCGCTCTATATCCTTGACTTTGTCCGCATTATCTGCCGTTTGCTAGAGCGGGAAACAAGAAAAGGATGAGTATGTATTCAGCCCATGAACGGGACACTCACATCACAATTCTTCATCAAGGCGGACACTGCGCCCACGACGGCCTTCAATGGAAGACACAGATCGGAAGATTCCTTGGCGATTTCCACGGCCATCCTGACCGCAGAGTATGTCGTTTTCAGGACCGCGTCCGTTCCCCGAACAGTGGTACCGCCGCTGGACGTTCCGCGGGCATCGTCGGATGGGGAGCCGATGGAGAGAGCGATTCCGGCCGATAAGGTAGCAAGTGCTCCAGAATCCCCCTTTTTGACCAGCTCCGTTGGAGATGTAGGAGCTGGGGCCGGGATTTTCGCCGGTGCTTTAGATTTGCGAAAGCGAGGCATAACGGAGGCGGATTGTCAGGTCAAGGATGATCGTGACGTGACCGTCACAGCGTCCGACTTGCGATCGACACAATGGGATGCGACCTCGCCCCTTCGTTGTGTACAGAACGTCGGTTGTTCCATGAGTCAGGAAACTCCTTCATAGCACCAGCTTCGAGATTGGCATGAAAGGCTAGCCCTCACCCAGCCATAACCCGGATTTCATATATGCGACATGCCACATAGCACTCTACGAATCAGCCGGGCGCACTTAGTCCTGTGTTTCTTCACCAGGTTGGCGGTGGCTTGGCGAAAGATCTCCAGGTGCGCCACGCGCAACTTGTTTCACACTTCACTATCATTTCCGCAACCCCAGCTGAGGAGAAACTTCGTAGGTCTCTGCCTTCGACGGAGAATTCGAAACCGACAGATTCGACAACCTTCACCTCTCGCTAACCCCCAATTTACAGAAAATGACAAGGCTGGCTCTCCGCCGGCCGTCAGAGGAAGACTACCTCAGCAGCGCTTCGAACATTCAGAAGAGGATGGTGACATGCTAGGAGACGCCGTAGATTCGGAACGAAAGCACCTCGACGGTTTCGCTCAAGCTTCCCTGTATCATACCTCATGCTCTTGTTTCGACGAAGAGAACCGCAACAAACCCGTGTATATTATAAAAGAAATAAACCGTCATCTTGCGGACGCGAACAGAGTGTATGAGTCTAACTACGCATGGAGACATTGGATGGAGCGGTGAGGATCCGATATGTGTGGTCGCGGTCCTTAGGATCGTGCCAAAGAAAGGGTCCGACACTCCGAGATTCTATCGCTTAATTTCACCAGGACAAGAAGGGCCTAGCATCCACAGTTTCAATTCGCTGCAAGACGAAACG
>Ga0307515_10013087_pt1 | contig 15531 bp, 10 predicted proteins | sample 17_EM_MG_FD_194513 | JGI IMG/M metagenome (GOLD analysis project Ga0307515, IMG submission 194513) | Populus trichocarpa ectomycorrhiza microbial communities from riparian zone in the Pacific Northwest, United States - 17_EM | ecosystem: Host-associated > Plants > Roots > Unclassified | place... | reverse complement strand
AGCTGTGGTGCAAGAGGTTGAGTCTTAGGATAAGACGAGGAAAGAAAGAGTTTTCTTAGATAGGCGGCTGTACTTAATTCAATAATTTATTGTATTGTTTATTGGGATTAAGCACCCCCGTAACATCTTAGACGATCTGAGTGGTGATCGGTTGCAGATAGTGATATACAAGGTATTAGCCGCCTTCAGAGACAAAAGAGAATGCGAGATGCTCCCTGCCCCATCTTGAAAATGACTGTCAATGGAGTGTCAACAATTTATGGTCTCACATCGTGGGTAATGTAAGTGGTGCTTGATTGTAGACCTCTATTCAGGAGGAGTTGGCAGCCTTGCTAGGCAGATAAGCAAGTGACATTCCTGTGACAGCCTCCTGGACAGTAACAACTTATTTCATTTACAATGCTGCAACTAGGAGTTCATGAACATTTTAGCCTAGAAAAGCAGTCATCATATCATATATAGACAATAACTGACGCATTACACTTTGATCACTCATGATGAAAGGCCAAAAATCTTTGACTCACCATTGATGCTCATTTTCATGATGGGGTACGAAGTGTATCGCTATCTCATTTCCTATAAGGGCAGCCAACACATTGATCGTGTATAGTAACGACCAAATCGCGTTTGAATTATCCGACTTAGATAATTAAAATTTGTTGACACTCTGTTAAAACTCATTTTCAGAGTGGGGCAGGGAGCGTGTCGCTCTCTCTTTTACCTACAGTGCCAGCCAATACATCATTTATGAATGGCTGGAACCAATCACCATTCAGATTACCCATGATGCAAAACCAAAAATCGCTGATATACCATTGATGCTGATTTTGCCATAGGTGTATCCACAATATGTTATCATTCAATTTGGCATAGTATAACATTAATGGTGTTTCAGCAGCATTGTACCATTTTCATGTACTTTTTCCTTCATCACTACATTGTTCTTTAATAATAATACATATAAATATATTGTTTAAAATATCCTTTACAGTATCTGCTAATTGTAGATAATACTACACTCAAAAATCCCATTCCATTCCATCAATGCTCGTGTTTACTGTCAGGTTCACTCAGTTGGCTGCTGTCATCTGTAAAATGGATGTCAGCTGCATTCCCCCACGTCAGATAGTATACTAACCAGTGGATGGTTTTTGATTGGTCAGCAAATCTCGATCATGCTTCTGATCCTTCGTTTATGCATCACAATTAAAAAATTGAGTACACGCCAGAGCAGTAAGTACATACACATATCCGGGTGGCACACCTTCAATTTCGGAAGTGTTAGATCAAGTCTTTGTAGAGAACATCATCAGGTGGCTGTGGGCTAGAGCTGGCAGCTACTATATAGGCTATGTGTCATCTTGAACTTAGACTCAATCAATCAATCGTCTGGACAAGTTCGTCAGAACAGGAAGTGTGAGCTTCCTCATTGTCACTGGGTGGTACAGGGGCCGTTCCAGCGAGACGTGGCATCGGTTCATGTGTCAGCTTTCTGAGTCAGTCTGGTGGATATGCACCTGTACCTTTGTACCTCGACCATGTCTGGGGATTCAGTGCTGTGCCATTTTGGTATGGAAGGCAGCCATCCATGTGATTTCCCCTAAGCATAGCTGGGTGTCTTACCATCGCAGCCTCTACATTTGTATACACCAGAAACTCAACTCCCAGCTTCTTCTCTTGTTGGACTTCAGCCCGAGGTTTTTTGATTAGGTGTTGCATTTGCTCTACTGCGGTGCGCGAAAACCCTCCTTTCACCATTTTGGTCATATTCAAGGCAAGGCGCATGTCAGACTGTTCTAGCTGTACCCAACCTCCTTGACTTGCCATAGTTGCAGACATTTGAAAACCTACAAGAAATTAGTTGCTGCATCTACATATGAGATTTGGCTATTACCTCTACCATATATGCTTCTGTAGCATCCACTATGATGCTTAAAGCCTGTTTTGTCTACTGTCGGGGATGCTTATCAGTAAATTTGTTGGCGAAGATCCCAGACCTAACAACATCACAATGTTCGATTCTGTGGACTGTGCAGCGAAATGCCTTGGTTGACCATGGAGGTTTCCCACTACAGGTGGCTATAAATCACTCACGTAGTTCTCTATGCAGACAAGCTCTATATTATCTTGTTAGTCAATGGCTGTCTACCTTGACATGGGTATACTTACATCCGATTGAATGATGTTGTTCATTCCTACTGCTTCTGGTTTTGCGGACAATTTTTTACTGTGGGCCCAGGGTCTTATTTTCAGTGGCTGCATTTGCAGCATCATGGTAGACTAAGTGGTGTCAGCATTGTAGTTGTATCTCCATGGGTGGCATATTGGATGAAGTGCCCATCATTCTGCTTAATTCCGATCCACTCGCACCTTGCTGAGGTGTTTGTAGAGCCATGATTTGCTGGTGCGGAAGTGAAGAGGAAGATGATAACGAAAAGAAGTGGAAAGTTCTGAGGAAGATGATATTGAAAAGAAGTAGGAAGTCCTGAGGAATATATAGTTAGCCTCAAGTCAAAATGGAATGCGTAACAGCCAACTTGCACATTCTACACAAGATGCATCCTGCTGCATACAGCTACAGATAGTACGGGCTTCCAACCATCCAGCGATTTGCACCAGGTTGGTCCGATGTTGTGTGATTGTATGCAGGGATACATCGTAGTGAACACTATCAAAAATCTCATATTTGTGAGATATAAACAGCATATTCTTTGACGGAATGGATGTCTGCTAATGTATATCTCAAGCAATCCCTGGAATCTTACATGAAACAGACACTCAACATAATGTATTGATGTACAGTTAGCATTGCTATTCCCAATGTAGTGACGGTCAAAACACAGATTTTGCTTTTTTCAACTTGAATATGTATACCAGCCTCGACATAAAGGACACAGCTTGCCTTCATGTGGTGTATATCTTGCAACATCCAATATCTCACCCATCAACAAAGTCAACACAACATACAATAGTCAATGCTCAGAAAAAGAACCTTTTCCCACATCCACCAGGAAAATATGGCAAATCGACAAATCGCTCCACATGATGATGTCAGTAACCGAATGATGGCAAGAGCAGCTTGGAAGTGGAAATGGTCCGAGCCCTTGGAGTATTGTGCAGCTTGCGATCCAAAATGAAGCTTGCAATGGGCAAATAACAAGAAACAAGCATTCTAAGCAACAAAGAGAAGGAGAAATGGATTGAGGATTATGTGGATAGAGAGACCGCTGTGGCAAGAACGTTAGTTAAAGACGCACCGACAGCAATTCAGCAGGAGCAGAAAGATATGACAAATGCTGACAAGGCAGGATTAACAACTACAAATCCTGAAACAACATTTCAGGAGATATTGAACGCCATTGCAAAGTGTCTGAGAGATCTTGCAATTTCCGATGATGGGGAAGAGGGAGAAGGCGAGGATGATGATGAAAAAGATCCTGAGCTGGGCAACCTGAGCAACAATGACGAGCCTGGCTGGGTGATGGGTACAATCTCCAAGACGCTACAGCATCAGATGAAGCTTTTTCGGCAGAAGCAGATGAACCTTGACCAATTGATGCAACCAGGCAGCAGAGACACAGCAGACTATTTCTGTGAGAGAGATAAGAAATAAGGTATGACAAAATTGAAGGTTCCAACCATTGCTCAACTGCAAACAGCAAATGATGCAGACTGATCTGGACCGAGAACATTTGGTGAGCCTAGGGAGACTCTAGATCCCGTGCCCAGAAAATAGCAAATGCCACAAGTGACTTCTAGACCAGGAAGTAGTCATATGAGACTAGATTCGTGGAAATCCCAGACACACAAATGCATTCCATCACTCCCGGCCTACAAAGCACCCAATTCATCATTGATGAAGAAATCAAAGCCTGTTGAACTGTTAAGCTTTCACCGTTGATAATAATGTCTCAAGCTAATTACTATGTAGAAATCAGATTCTGACGAAGAAATGGTGTCGGCTCCTTCGTCACCAGAGGAATGAATTGGCAAATCAGCTATTTTGGACAATTTAGGTATTGGAAATGTAATTCATATATCAATTTTGCTACATGTCAGCTTTTACTTGATTTCAGTGTCCAAATTGTAAGACATCATAATTTGTCTGTGCATGTGCAAGGGTCAAATGGGCCATGTCAATGTTCCAGCCTCCTAATTACATTAACTGACAACCAATGAACTTGATATCATCCTGCCAGTTACTGTTAAGTCAGAAAACTAAAACTAAATTAGATACGAAACTCACTAATAAAATTTAAATCAGTGATGTCATACAGGTCAAGGATGAAGCATTCAGAAAACAATACGAGCTGGGATAAATGATGACCATCATGCTGCATTTGGTCATACATCCAACTGCATGACTCTCTGCATAGACCTGGAGCACATGATCGAGATTTTGAAAATTGCTTGTAGTAGGTCAGGGAAATCGCAGAGACTGAGCTAGATGAGGCAAGGTGAGAGAGAGTCGGGCTATATATATCAAAAACTGCTGTATGGATCTACATACAGTTCATTGCCAGCCGAAAGCACTGTCATGTGATAGACCAACATTGTGTATTACTCAAATAATGTGTCTAGTGGTGAATCCGAAATTAAGAGGCATCGAAGCTTCTGGATGCAAATATTTAGAAATAGATATCATTCACTGCCTGTCAATAACAACTGTATGCATTTTTACATACAATTGTTAAACATCCATTGAGAATTAGTATGCCATTATGGTAAGTGTCAACAGAGCATCAAAGATTCTTTGTCTTACATTTTCAGCAAGCAAAGGGCTGCAATGTCACATCCTTCCAAAGTGAATGTAACGGCCTTTTTGATAAGTAACACGGAATGTTACACACTCGTTGCCCCATCCTGGATATGAGTGTCAATATTGCGTCAATGATTATTGGTCATGTGAGCCTGACAATCCAAAGACTTGGTCACTGTGATACATAATCAAACTATTAGCCACCTTGACAGCCAAAAAAGCTATCAACGTCATCACTACTATCTCCTAAAATGAGCATCAATGGAGTGTCAACAATTTTTGTACTTGCATCTAGGATAATCAAGCTGCTGTGTGACGACAACATTAAGCTATAATGAATGTGTTGGCCACCAATGTGATGAAAAATGTTATTGATCATATCGCTACTACCTCTTAAAAATTTGCGTCATCTGCGCAACAACAATTTTTGGTCCTGCATCTTGGATACTCAATGGGCAGTGAAACCTCTTCAACCCGTAATCATAGCATTGGCCACCTTTATCGGCAAAAATGCTATGAACAATATTGCTACCCCCTTCTTAAAATGAGTGTCAACAGAGCATCAATGATTTTTGGTCTTGCAGCATATATACTCAAAGTGCTGTACAACGGCATGAACCAATACTCAATATGTCAGCCACCTCTAAGAGCAAAAATGCTAGTGATGATATCACTACCACCTTCAAAAAATGAGTGTCCACAGAGTGTCAATGAATTTTGTTCTTGCACCATGCATAATCAAACGGTTATGTAATGGTGTTAACCTACAATCAACATATCTGCTGCCTGTATGGGCAAAAATGATACTGATGATATTGCATCAGCCTATTGCAATTGAGCACCCATGGAGCGTCAAACATTTTTGTGGGGACTCAGTAACCTACACAGCAATGAACTGCATTGCATTGTTCTTAAAATGAGTTTTCTGCAGTCAGTCTTTTCAATATGTCCTTGTATACAACTTCACAACTATGCATGCAATGTCTCACAAATCTGACTTTTCTTGGTTGTAGCTTGAGAGTCAATATTTAAGAACCCGCATTCTACTTTACTATTACTTAACTAATGCCAGTCTCTCAATCTGGATTACCCAGTGTTCTAATTCCTACTGTGATGTCGGATTCAAAATCTTTAAATACCTCATTTCTAGAGGTTATGATCTCTTCCAAAAATAAATATGTCTCTATTTGCAATTTGAGCAACCTTACTTTACAAATCATCTTTGATGCTTGGTGGGCTTCAATGAATGTAGGCTACAAATGTCCTATTGCTGGGAATTGTTCAAGACATGCGTCTTCTTGGCGATTTTATTTACATTGTGGAATTGAGAAGACAGGCAGCCCTAGAATCATATGTATCATTTGTCATCAAGTTCTTCACCATCCATAAGAACATTGGACCAGCTCAATGGGAAAACACTGGCTGGCAAAAGCTCACATCGCAAAGTTGAACAAATTGACTGAGTCAGAAGTTACTAAATTGACTCGTTCGATGATCGATGAACCAGCTTTGGCCATCCTGAAGAAGCAAGGAAGTCGACGAATTACAATAGTAAGTTCGCAGAGGAAATTCATATTCAACATCCAGGTTTGATCCATATTGACTCAAATGACAGACAAAACGCTCCAAACTAGCAGCTAGGGACTTTGACAGTTCCAAATTTCACCAAGACATGTGGAATGGCTGCATCATATTAGGATTTGTTTTGGCTCATATTCCATGGAATGCTGTATTGAATCTTGAGCTACAATGATCATATAAAGCATTACAAAGTGACCAACTACTGCCGTCCACCACAACCCGTAGCAATATTTGCTGGACGAAATAGTCACTGACTGTGGATGCAATTAACAAGCAATTCCCATCCCAAAAAAAAGTTAGTTTAGCAATGGACTGATGGACATCAACGAACAAAATAGCCATAACATCAGTCATCACTTCCTATATGGATCAAAATTGGGCATTGCTTGACATACAACACGCTTTCAATGTGGTTGATCGCCTATTCATTTTAATTTTTGAATGCTAATTAAGGAAGGTAGGTCAAGGGCCAACATCCTGGAGCAATCCGGACCGTACATTTGCAGATCATGCTTCACCATTTTGAGCTTACCGATGGCCGTTTGCTTGGAATTACAATTCATAATGCTTCCTCAGATTACTCGATGACTTGCTAGCTGCAATCAACCATTGAGGCTTCCGGAATCGAGTGGCCCGCATTGAAGAACCACATACCATGCATGGCACACATTATACACCTGACTTTGAGTGTATTCATGAGCAGTCTGGGTGTGAAAGGCCACACCAAGTCTTGGGAAGCCCATGAGCACAATCAGCAGTTTGGAGAGAATGAAAGCATAGACATTGGGAAGAGTCAAAGATATCTAAAATACGGAAATGCTCGAATCAACAAGGTGTCAGCTATGAGACCAGATTTCGCGAGGATAATTCAGAAAGTATGTATTTCAAGATATTTTGAATGTTCTGCAACTGACCTTCATATAGCAGAGAATGCTTGCTATATTGATTACACTGACACCTTATGGAAGAAACAAGTTCATTGACAGTCAAAACTCAAAGTCTGCATCATGCTACTAACTATTATGGATGTGAAGACACATTGGAATTCAACACTGGAGTTGCTTAAGCAAGCCTACTGATAATGAGAATTCACCTGCCAGCGTCTCCAGACTCCAAAATACAGTGATTACTGGCCACTCTTTACAATGCAGGATGAATGGACCATTGTCAAGTACATCATGAAGGTTTTGGGTCCATTCCGATATTGGACCCTGTGGATGTCGAAGAGGCATATGGTCACATTGCATTATATTAACTCTGTCTACAATGACCAATTCAATCATATGGATGGCATTATGCGAGCTTTAGCTAAAAAGAAGGCTCAATGGAAGGAAAACTTGTTCTTTGCAATATAGTTAGCGCGACAGAAGCTGTCCAAATATTCCACTGATGTCACTTCAACAATGGGTATGCGTCTCATTTCTGCACATATTCTCGATTGTTTCCAGAAGTTGCAGTCATTTAGGAACTGGGCCAAGGGAATGGATATTAATCCTGAGGGCGAGGCATCCTATACTATCCAATACCAGGAGGCCTTTCTGATGTATGTGGAGAATGAATACTGTTCCAAACATAGATGTGTGCCGGTCAATAAACCTAAAAGTGTACAGACCAACAATCTCTTCCACTGCGCAATGGCTTCAGGATCTGGTCAATCTTCCTGTGATCTATATGATTTGGACAGTGATGATGCAGAATACTTGATGCCTAACGATGTGGCTGAAATGACACCTGGATGAAGTGATTTTGCAGCACACCAATTGACCGCCACCAGGCTCATTTTGAAATCACCACCTGAGTAGTATTAGCAATGGTTCCAAATCCGCAGTTCGGTTCCGGGTCCAGGTTGTAACCAAACTGACCCATTGCAATGGGTTTTACCACATCAAAAACCCAAACCACACCAAACCCGCAGTTTTTTGGCCGGTTGCACATTTACACAAACTCAGAACTATGGCTACAATTAAGTATTTGAGTTCTGATCGTGTCACAATATGATATATATGTAAAAGATGCATTTCTGGATGCTCTTTCATCTCCTGGTCTCCAATTTGCGATCCAATCAATATTCATTCAGTTAGTGTGACACACGGTCAATTTTCGGCACAAATTCAGCGCGACTCAATGAATATTAATCACATTGCAATTGGGACAAGAGGAGGTGAAAGAGCATCCAGAAGTGCATCTTTTACATATAAATCACATTGTGATACGATCAGAACTCCAATACTTAATTGGAGCACAAGTTCTGAGTTTGGGAATATAAGGCTCTGCTGTATGCAGATCCCGGCCAAAAATACATGGTTTTAGGTGCGGTTCAGGTTTGCAACCGCACATCGTCAGGTGGTTCATTTCCTTTGCAGTTCCAGAACCAAACCGGGTCGAAATTTCTGGTTCGAACCTGGACTGTGGCTGGGTAACCCGGAACTGTTGCTAACACTATGCCTGAAGCACAAATGAACTGGGGGCAAATTAATCCATATCTCAATGATTACCACTCCGACCATATGGAGATTAGCAGTACATTTTGGATACTGGACTCAACAGACTGGTGGTACCAATATGAGGAAACGCACTTAAAGTATGCCGATCTCTCCAATGTGGCACACAACATATCCACTATCATACCATGTGGTGTCAGAGTGGAGGCCAGTTTTTCCCTTGGGCAAGGTGTTATCCGCTGGAGGCAGTCAACATCCACAGGTGGGACCCTTTGCGAAAAAGTCATTCTTAGGCAGTTTTCTTGAGTTAATAATGGCATTTTGGAAGGCGATGACCCAGCATTTGATACAACGAACACAGAAAATAACTCAGAAATTAAGAAAGAGGCGGAGAAAAGAAAGTTGCACAGAATGGCCAATGTCCATGACTTTTTGGAGATCTGAAAGGGCAGCTGAAATCTACATGCTATACAGAAGGAATTATGCCCTCAAAACAAGCAGATGATAGCTGTAGAATACATTTTGGACACAGAAGAGATCGTCAAAGCATCCTAGTCACTCATTCAACATAACGGTGTGGCTGCATTTGAATTTTCAGAAAGAATACCATTGCCACCAGCTTTGTCCACCACGAACCTCCCTGGATGACGCTGTCAAATATTGAATGCCCCCCAAATTGAAACAATCAACCGTCATCCAGTTCAAAGAGATGAGGATAGCGCACCTGAGAGCATTTCGGACACTCGAAATTGGCTTACCTGGAAGTGCAACTTGGATAATTTAAACGACAGCGAAGACAATTACACGGCAGATATTGAATCTGTTATAGAGCAACACAATGGCAATGTGGATCTGGAAAACCAAGAGCAGCAGGATGTAAGTGCCAGACCAAATGTTCCCAGATTGCTTCGGCCAATACGGAAGTCAAAGAGACAGGCTGAAAAGGTGTTGGTGACAGTCAATGCAATGGAAACAAGGAGGAATAAGGGAATCAACAAAAAGTGTGACAGAATGCATCAATGTTTCACCAGCTTCTTTATGTAGCATGACTGAGAGATTCATTTAGAGAAATAATCTGGCTGATTGGTGAGCAGTAGCATGTGAATATGGGTTGATGAACAGATGTATAGCAGATGCAATGAATCTTTGGGCAAGATATATAAATTTTAATAGTATGCGAGCGAACAGTGCAAGAACATTACAGGGTTTGGCTTCGCCACAGGGCCGACTCTCAATCTAGCACAAAGACAACCAATAAGTTCAAATCATTATGAAAACAATTATCAATGACAGCAGATGTTGAATGGACAATACTGTTAGGGGTTCTCCCTTAACAGTGTCTATGTAGCCTCAGATTAGCCATCTAAAGGGGTATGCGACTTACTTGACATGCATGCGTACATCAAAACACCTGCCCTGGGCGTCTGCAGATCCTTCAGTCACAAGTACCTTTAGCGGGGTATGAGTGGGACACGTCTCGATTGGATAAGCTTCGGCTTAGCAGATTCATTTTGGATGATGCAATAACACTACCCGATCGAAAGGGCTACAACCCTGCCACGCGTGTTATTTTCAACCAGATTCATTTCCAACAATAGAGTGAGTATGTCTGTTCACAGACATGGAAGTCGTTAGCCCAAGCTATTACGTGGGATCTCGGGCCTCATCCTCAGTCGACAGGAACATCCCGGGCACTCCCTGGCCAAAGAGAAAGTCTCGGCCTAAGCTAGGTGTGACTGAGGCATTTATGACGTTGGCGGTTGAAATGAGGCCCGGAGCAAACCTTCTCATTGGCGTAAGTCATACGCGTTGCAAATGCACTCAATATATTGATCGGGTAGCACATCATAATGAACATCGGCATAGTAGTGGTGGGTCGCCACGTAAACCTATGATGCAGACTATACTATAGGATAGATGCTCGAAGACACGCCATGATGATATGGATACTGTTCCTGATTCCCAAACCATGCAAGCACAAGATGTCCAAGTTGAAGTTATGATCTGATATATGATTCCATGTGGTTGTGGCCTGATTCTTGTCAGGAGGGTCACACTTTAGTACCTCAGCTGCATGAGCACGATAACCAAAGGGATTCGTGGCAATCTCTACCATGGCGTGTTTGGTACTGCTTGCCTGAGCATGCATGCGTACGATAACGAAAGTAAGTCGCACTGCACGTTGCAATCAAAATCATGGAAGGCGAAATATGGGTGCGCATGCGTATACACCCGGGAAGCTTTGGTATAAGAGATCACATCGTTCTGACAATGAGAAAAACAAGCGCTAGCACCGAAACATTCTACGATACCTACCAGCGAAAAAAGCCTTCATTTATTATTGAGTTTTCATGATACCTATACCTATTATTATATATAAAATTCATTAGCTTTCTGTAGCGGCAGCCCCGCACCTTGTTAAGTATCATCCAACGAATGGGGATTACCTTCGAGACGGACAACAACATTATCGTATACGCCCTTGAAAAGATTATCTCTTATGCCTGGGAACATCAGTACATTTTTATAGCTCATTGTGTCTGGTGGCTAGCATCCAGCATTGGATTACAGCAGGGATTAGTTATTCCCATCGATAATCTAAGGAAACAGTCGGAAGTATATGTAGTACCTAACGCCATTTCTTCCGATACGATTAATATCCATCCTGATCGAATACTACTAATTGAGGGACAAAACCCTATTCAGGAGATTCAGAGCGATTGTGGCAATTCAGATATAGGTGAATCGGAGTCCAGGTAATCGAGTACTTCCGAGGATCAGTTACACGATCAGGTGTTACAGAATTGCGAGGAGTTCTTGCGCCAATCGGAGCTGGCTCGAAAATCGATAGCTAGGCCCAGTTTGAAGACTAATCGACAGCTTCATAAGGACTTAGGACTAGGGATACAACAGCATAAACAGAAACCAAAGAAAGACTAGAAGGAACAGACAAACGGAATAGAAGAGTCTGAGCTTGATCGAAGGAAGGCGAGTAACGAGTGTCATCGTTGCGCCCGGCCAAAAGATAGGAAAGAAGGCCATAATACAATAGATTGCTTTAGGTGGATCCGGAAGGCCAAAGGGACAGCCCCGTATCCTAATGCAAAGAAGCAACAAAGTCAATAATAAGATTCAGGAATCTAGGGCCATTTTAAGTACCTATACTTAGGTCATTGAAACCCCCCTAACAAATACATCCAAATGAGCGTCAATAGAGTGTCAACAATTTTTCATCTTGTAAATCTGCTAATTGAATAGTGATTTGTTTGCAGTTATGCATAACTGATGTGTTCACAGCTACTATAGACACATGAGACCGCAACATGTTCGCTGCCCCATTCTGACAATGAGCATCAATGGAGCGTCCATGATTTTTAGCTTTACATCTTTGTTAATCTAAGTTCTGATTGGTTGCAGACATCCATTCATGAGATATTGGTAGCCTTTAGGGGCAACAACATCAGTGACACACTTTCTGCTGCATCCAGGAAATCTGTGTCACCGAAGTGTCAACAGTTTTAGATCTTGGATATTGTATAATCAAGAAGTCGTGCGGATCTTCGAGCACATAACAGAATTATTGCCTCCCTTGATAGTCAAAAATACAATCCATAAATGGAAAAACACGGATTTCAAATTAATCGATATTGCAAACTGCAACACATGCAAAAATAGATTATTAGTTGTTGAAAACGCGATATTGATACAATACTATTAACAAACTGCAAAAATCTAAGCCTTATATAAATCTATAAAGGGATCCGCTGGGTGGCCTGCTTACAACCTACCCAATTCAAATGGGTTGGGAGATTACCATCGAACAGTACCCTACATCAGCAAAATGTATTATAGTCGCAGGGAGCCTCCAGAAGTGTCTGAGAGGATTTGGAGTGTAAACTTGGAAGCGTCAATTTCAGGAGAGTATCAGACCATAGGAGGGTATTCCAGCTGGCCTTCAGAGTAACTGGGATCTCTGCTGACTGGTACAGGAGTACCATGGGAGTGATTGTGAAAAGTTTGTGAACATGTGGGAGGATTGAAGACAAGCCTGAGGGCACCTGCAACGAGCCTGGGAGCACTGACAACAAGCGTGGAAGCGTTGGCGAAAAACCTGGAAGCACCTCAAATCACAGAATAGCAGTCTGGGAAAAACAACATCTTCTTTTGGAATGCTGGTGGTACGCCTGGAAATCATAGCTACTACTTATTATTCAATGATTTTTAAAACTTATGTATTCAGTTTGTATCCTCATCTCTGTATCAATGTATCTGTGTATCTATATAGCTACCAAATCTACACACAGTATATATGGACTGGCTGCAAGCGGTGTTTGAGATCAATTCATGGTGTGCCTGAAGATGACCATCCAGTAAACTCAGCGATGCAATTAGAGGCCATGATGAAGCGAGTTTGGAGATGCACTCAGAGGCGGAGAGCGAATGAACACACAGATCCACTTGGACGCCGAGATCGAGTGAACTCAGAGATGCAATTGGAGGCAGTAATCCAGCGAGTTTGGAGATGCACTCGGAGACCGAGATCAAGTACACTCAGAGATGCAATTCGAGGCCGTTATCAAGTGAGTTTGGAGATGCACTCAGAGGCCGACATCAAGTGAACTCAGTGATGCACTTGGAGACCAAGATACAGTGATCTCAGAGGTTCAATTAGAGGCCGTGATAGAGCGAGTTTGGAGATGCACTTGGAGGCTGAGATTGAGCGAACTCAGTGATGCACTTGGAGGCCATAAGTGAATGAGTTTTGAGATGTACTTAGAGACTATGATCGTGCGAACTTGGAGGCAGTGATTTGGCGAGTTTCGAATGCACTTGGAGGCCGAGATCAAGTGAACTCAGAGATTCAATTGGAAGCCATGATCGAAGAAGTGTGAAGATGCACTTGGGGGCCGTGATGGAATGAACTCTGAGATGCCATTGCAGGCAGTGGTTGAGCGAGTTTGGAGATGCACTTGGAGGCCGAGATCGATTGAACTCAGAGATGCACTTGGCGGCAGTAATTGATGCAGTCTGGAGATCCGCACGGCCATAATCTATCGAGATTGTAGGAGTAATTGGAGGTGGTCGATGGGAGGCGCCCCAGGTGCTTAAACTCTATTAATCAGTTAGTTACAGTAACTCGCAACCGCGCGAATGTGACGAGGTGGCCTTACTTTTGAGCAGTCATGGAGCACTGGTAGGTGGTGCTTGATCTTGTAAGGAGGCACGCAGGAAGCTGAGGCTACATTCAGGTGTCAACTTGTAATCATGAGAATGAAGGGAAGACAGACAATCTGGGCTGTATGCTGTATTTGGTGTATGCTGTTCCCGGTGTATGCTGTACACAGTGTTAACTAATAATCAGGGCATGGAGAGATAGAGAGCAAATACTTAACTTTGTATTCTGTGATAATGGTAGAGGTGTGGACGAGAAAGAGAGATGAGGGATAAAGATGAGAATGATATGGAGTATACAGACGGATATGAGAAATCAGGGGTACGACTTGTGAGTTTGGGTTTCAAAGACCTCATATCAGTGATATTACCCACCGGATTGGGACTCGTACCCGCCCTATCGGGGATGGTAAATTGACACACACACATGAAATTCTCTATGTCCCAGTTTGTCATGATGATTTCCCCCATCCCCTTTCATCTCTCTCTTTCTCATCCTCAACTATACCATCACCTAAGAATACAAATTTAGGTCATCCCTCTCTAACTGTCCATGCCATGGTCATGAGTAAACACCAAGTACAGCATACACTGAGTACTCCATCATCCCAGGATTGACTGTCTCCCGCACCTAGCCAGTCTCATCTCTCATCTCTCCATGCATGTTGTTGTACAAAATTCTCTACATTCCCACAATTACGAGTTAACCAATGAATAGAGTCTCAGCTCCCATCGCACCTCCTTTCTGATCCACAGCCTCCAGATCAACTGCCACCTCCAGATCAACTGCCACCTCCAGATTGACTGCCACCTCCAGTTTAACCACCACCTCCAGATCAACTGCTTCCAAGTATTCCTCCAATCTCGATTAATCATGGCTGGGTGCATCTCCACAGTCGCTCCATTACAGCCTCCAAGTGCATCTCTCAATTCACTCTATCTCAGCCTCCAAGTGCATCACCCAACTCGCACGATTACGGCCTCCAATTGCATCTCTGATTCCAGTTCATTTCGGCCTCCAAGTGAAACTCTGGGTTAACTCGATCTCGGCCTCTGAGTGCATCTCCAAACTTGCTCGATCCCGGCCTTCAAGTTCACCCAATCATAGTCTCCAAGTGCATCTCCAAACTCACTCCAACATGGCCTCCAAGTGCATCTCTGAGTTCACTCGATCTTGGCCTCTGAGTGCATCCCCAAATTCACTCAATCATGGCCTCCAAGTGCATCTCCATCAGCAAAAACTGAAATGGCAGTCTCAGTATTCTAAGCATTTTGAAATTCAAGTTCGCCTTTTCTCAATTATGCGGTGTACTCTGGCTGGAAATGTACACAGTGAAATTGTTTTCATATCTTTGCGGGATTTTCAAACTTGGTATAGTATTCCCAAAGAGGTATAGCTTAGTCTGTTACATTGTTTTATAGTTGAAAGTCAGTCGAGTTTTAAAAATGAAATATGTAATAGATGTACTATTGCTTGCCTAGTAATATTATGAAACTTTTGGTTTATATATCTTCATGACAAATCATAATCAAACTAACCATATTTGGAATACCTCCAGCTGTAATCAATAAATAACT
>Ga0307515_10013086_pt1 | contig 15533 bp, 24 predicted proteins | sample 17_EM_MG_FD_194513 | JGI IMG/M metagenome (GOLD analysis project Ga0307515, IMG submission 194513) | Populus trichocarpa ectomycorrhiza microbial communities from riparian zone in the Pacific Northwest, United States - 17_EM | ecosystem: Host-associated > Plants > Roots > Unclassified | place... | reverse complement strand
GGATGGGGGGGTGAGCGGCTGGAGCCAATTCCGAACTTGTAAGTGCCCTTACATATTCCATCTTCTTTTTCGTCGCGTTCCCGGCGTAACGCATATCCACACCAACATAGAAAATCTTCCTCCCGAACAGGTGTTGACTGACATTCGGAATTTTTCGATCCGGGTTGTTGTATCTCTCGATCAACATCTCGGCGTACTCCACGGGAGTCATCTTGGCGGGTTTATCTTTCCCCCTCTTTATCGGTATTATCGGGTTCTTCTTCGTTTGGACCTGACCGAGGGTGGATCGGCTACGGAGAGGCATCGTGGTGGGGGGAATTTTCGAGGGACCCGCCTCCATATGTGGAATCGTGGTCGCTGCTGGCCTGAGCTTCGTGATACCGAGGGTCCTTGCGGCTTTTCCAGGTAGAGGAGGTTTTGGCTCGGCGACATCCTTGGGATTTGATGCGGACTTCTCTCGTGAATTCTCTGGAGAAGTAAGGCTGGCGACTGTAGAATCAGCAAAGATATTCTTAGCCAGTGGGCGTTGAGCAGCCTTGGGTAGAGGAGGCGGTGGTGGTAGAAAGGCCGACCGCTTCTCAGGGGAGGTCCCCGGAGATGTAAGGAAGCTGGTTTCTGCAGCTGCAGTCTCCGCAGGTACTTGAGGTTTCTTCCCGTTGTCCACAGAACCAGGCCGCTTCGTGGTAGTCGGTGGTTTGGAAGGAGAGGTGTCGAAGGATTCGATTACGCTGGTATCAGCAACAGGGACTTCTGCAGGAGAGGGTAATCTATGTATAATCTTTATCACTCTGTCGTCCCGTGGCTTCTTGAACAACTGGTCGGAAGAAACCGTCAAGCTGCCCTGTCGACTCAAGATGGGCGGCAGCTCAGTGTTTGGCGGAAATACAGCCGAGTTGATTGGGGACGTAGGAGTGGCGCGGGGACGCATAGTTTTACTCTTCGGCTGAGGACTGGAACCTCTGCCGCTCTCTCGAGGACGCTTGTTCGTTCGAGTCGGGGCAAGAGTATCGAACCGAGGGGATTCAATGGGGGAGGTATGTACAGGAGCTGGATCCACTGGCTTGTCCTTGCCTTTTGACTTGGGTTTGGTGGACCTGGTAAGACTTCCGTCTGTCTCGTCGCGTCGTTGTTTCCCAAGAAGAGGCGATTCCTCTACGACTTTGCCTGCAGGTGGTTTGGCGGGGGTAGATGACGCGACGGGACTGAATGCGTCGATGGGCGAAGACTGGATGATCTTGAGCGTAGGAATGACACGCTTTGGCCTGCTCAACGCGATTCTCCGAGGAGACGGGTCCCTTCGAGACCTTGAAGCAGCAGGCGCCGTCTCATCAGATGCGTCTATCGTAGAACCCTTGACGGGCGTCAGGGGTAATGCAGACACTGGGGTGTTAACCTCGGGGATGGCGTCTCCTTGGGACTCCACAGGAGGGCCGCGAGAAGGTTCATCCACCGGATGGGGGTCGAGTGATGCCGGTGCTGGTAATTTACTATCAGAAAGCAGTGATGGCAGATTTCCCAACTGAAATGGTCTGGAAGAAACCGTGAGAGTGCGATACGGGGGTGTGCGCCAGAGAGACGCACGATTCATCGGGTTTCGCTCTGCGGGCGAGATAGGAATCGACGTCTTCTTCAGGGAGAGCCATGAGCTTCTCCTGCTGAGCGAAGAAATCATCGAGATCCGTACCCATCGCTATGTACACAAGGGAGAGGAGAGGAGAGGGGTGGTGGAGTATACACAGGGGGAGAAAGAGAGACGCGTCGGACTTAACAATGGTGGTTCACATCAAGGGGCCATGGGAAGAATCAGTCACGTTACTTTTTTTAGCACAACGTATTCTTTGGCTGGATTAGGAAAGTTCAACATTGATGACAATTGCTCCCGGGGGTTACACACGCAAAGAGAGGGGTGAATTGGACTACTGTAAGGCGCTCTACGAGACATGCTGGCAGCGAGTGTAAAATAGCGTGGCCATTCAAACATCAGAGCCGGAGGGAGGCGCGCGGTTCTCCCGCAGGGTCGTCCGACTGATGCCCTCTCTCTTAAGCATCGGCGGAAAAATTATCTCCGTCGTCGCTACTAAGAAAGACATACTCGGAACCATACAAACCAGCAGAGCCAATGGTGGCGAGCGTCAAGCCGACTGCCACCGGATGCCGGGGTGCGACGAGCGATTTTCTGGCGTTCAGGAACAGGTAGATGAGAGACCAAGCTAGAAACCGACATGGGTCAGGATGTCCAAGACAGTCTAGATGACAGCAGAGTGGACTGACCTGTGGATATGCCACTCCCGTTACGCGAGTCCCCTGCGGAGAGGACGTAGCCAGCGCCAGCAAATATGCCAGCGAAGCCGAACCGGTGCACAAAGGGTGGTAACCCCATCATACGGGGACCGGGCGGGAGAAACGCCGATGCTAGAACTGTTTACTACCGGAATTCAGTGTCTGTAAACGACGAACCCAGAGGAGAGAGAGACGAACAGAGACCGGCCAGGGAGGTCACTGGCCATCTGCGGAAGGTGAGGTGTCACCCATCGCTGACTACATTTGCGTGGTACACGCCAGAGACTTACAGTGACTGAGAGAGCCGTTTGGTGACGACATCTGGTCTGGTGGCCATCCCAAAAAATACGTGAAAAATGGGATTATTTTGAGGCGGCGCGAAGAACGTTCCGTCCCGATTGACTGCCACTTGGCTGATTTCACTTAAGCTCAGCTGCATTCTCCGACACTCCGTCAGTCCGTCCTAACCAGATATATTTCGATTTTATTCCCCGCAAAAGATGGTAACCCTCCTTGTCTTTTTACATCATCTCCCAGGTGCGCTATCCCGCTCTCTCCCTTTCCCTCACGGTCCGCTGACCCACACCTTGGCGCATCACTTATCGCTTCTCCCAGACTTCGATTCGTACCGCCAGCCGCAGAGAGCAAGCACACAAAGCAAACCAATTTCCCTCGCCCATGGCCGTGATAACCAATGCCGATGCGCGCCACGGGCCGGCGCTGGGTGACGACGACGACGACGACTGCTTGTCAGATACTTCTTCGATTCTGACCGAAATCGGTTCGCAAGAGTTCCCTAACTTCTTCGTCGAACGCGACAATCGGCTTTTTCCCTCTCACCGTCTCTTCCCCTCTCATGGAGGCCCGTCCTACCCATTTCCTGTCGACGGGCATGAACAGCGCGTACGTGTTTTCCGATTAAGACCCAGTCCCCCACATTTCCACACCTACCCCGGCCCTCCCCCCCAAGTCGCGTGCTCATCCTCCCTTTGCGGATCATATTGCCGTAAATCTAATGGGATGCATATAGCGAATGAATATCCAACACGATCTGCTCAGAGAACTTTTGGATGGCAACTACGTTTCTCCTGTCATGGACGCTTTGGCTCGGCGTCCATTGCAGCGCCAGATCAAAGTTCTTGATCTGTGCACCGGAACAGGCAAATGGTACGTGACCCTTTACATCTCCATTCTGTGGGCTTATTCCAGATGCAATCTTCGCAGGGTGGTCGAAATGGCGGAAGAATTCCCCCACGCCAAATTCAACGGACTCGATATAGGTATGTGGTGTGTCATGCGTCACCTCCTTGTAGGGTGCTCAGACGTCGCAATGCAGCTCCGATTGCCACAAGGACCCCGCCACAGAACGTCGTCTTCGAGGTTCACGACGTTACCACCAGCACAAGGTTCCCCGACGAATCTTTCGACCTCGTTCATGCTCGGCACTGCAGTCTTCTCCCTGTATGTCACTCTTCCCCGGATTTACCATTCCCCCCCGGTTTCTCACACTAGACCCCGCGCTAACTTTCACGTAACAGGAAGTCGAGTACAATGCCATGCTCTCTGAGGCATCACGAGTTCTTCGTCCCGGTGGATTAATCTTACTTGGCGAATGGATCAATCCCCCAGTCGACTCCTCCACCGGTACATCCCCTCCCGGAGTCGCAGCGTTTTGCCAAGCACTCGACAGCAGTCTCCTGTCTGAATACGCGATCCCCAACATCCCTCCGTACTTGACCGATTTCATCTCTCAGTTGGGCGGCTTTGACGACATCCAATCTCGCGACTATCACATGCCTATTGGGGACTTGGCCTGGTCTTCTCCACGTGCGAAGGTCCTAGGCTTCAAGTTCAGACAGACCTTGAGAATTTGGGCTGATAGTGCTGCTATGGTCCTTGCAAAAGCTGGATACGACGAGGACGTGATCAAGAGGTTGGTGGATGGTTTCATTGGCGAGATTTTCAACATCGCAGGACTACAGATTGCCTATCGCGTCGTCACCGCGCGACGTGTCGCCTAGATAAATTCAATTGACTCGACAGACTTTGAAATAGTTACGTTGCCGAGGTTTGTGGGGGCTGTATGGTGTGTACGTATGCTTCATTGTACTCGAGCGTGCTTGCTTCCATGGAGGTGTTGTTTGTTTGTGCTTCTTCTACCTTGTGACCCTTGTCGAGGTGTCACCACTTCCTTCCTTCTAGTTTCCCAGAGTGTAGTCTTTTGATTATCCTTCTTGTCGAATGAGTTTTATTCTTTTACCCTCTCCGAGTGACCGGGGCCCTTACGGGTTAGCATGAGTGATATTCGGTTTATCTAAGATAACGGTGGGTTTGGTGAGTAATAAACTAAGTCAAATCTAGAGCCCGAGTTCATCTGCATAAGGGAGGGCAGTGATATCACCAACGACGACGTATGTCGGCTTGGCCTTCAACAATGCCGAAGCGGCCTACGAAGAGCCAAGAGCAACCCGAATCAGCAATCCGCTCATGCATATTCACGCAATAAACTCACCGAAGAGATAGACGACGAAGAAACAGCGTCGAAAGACGACACGGCTGTCTCAACCGACGCGTCGGCACCCGAGAAAACCTTGTTACCCAAAAGCGAGAAGACACCATCCCTAGAGTCAACCTCAGACGCAGCCCTGAACTTGGCCTTGGCCACTGCCTTCCTCGCGTCGGCCTCGCTCACTTGAGACTTCAGAACCTTGACGGCAGCTCGAGCGGCTGTCTTGACATCTGCAGCGTTTTCGCCCTGGATGAGGACACCCAAGAGGGTCGCGTCGGAGTAAGGCAGGTACACGGTTTGAACGGTCGTTCCAGCGGAGATAGCCTCGGAAATCGGTGAGATACCCTTGGACCACTTCACGTGAGGCTCAGGTGCGATATGTGAGGCGAGAGCGGCGAGGTCGTTTGAAGGAGCGCCAGTCGTCCCGAACCCAATGAACACAGTTTGGAGATGGCCGCTCGAATCCACCCTAGTCTCACCACCGTAGTATTTTGACGAAGAGGTGGCAGCGGAAGAGGAGGAAGAAGGTATCTTTCCGAGGGACTTTTCGACGAGCTTGCTCAGCTTGGTTTGATCAATCCCGGTTCCGAGGACGGCAATGTTGCCACTGGAGAAAGCGGAGGCAGCGAAAGCCTTGATGTCTTCAATGGTAAAGCTGGGATGCTGGGTCGCGAAGAGGGAAGCTCCGAGACCATGTCGGAAGGCGATGGTGTGAGCAACCTCCAAAACCTTGGCGGTAGGGTCGTTTGAAGCAGCAATGGAATCAGCTTCCACAATGGGAAGGACCAACTCTTTGAACTCGTGTCGAGCGAACCGGGCACCGGTAATAAAGGATGCAAGGACATCAACGAAGTATTCCCTGCAATTCCGAAAAACCCATCAGAAATCCGCATCCCCTTCCGAAGGCGCATATACGCCAAAAGTAAGACACGCACTCATCACCACGCAAGAACTCAGCAGTCAGAGCCAAATGTTCTCTTGACAAACTAGAAGTCAAAACACCACCGTAGAGCTCGGACTCCCTCACGGTTCCCAAAGCAGAGCGCGTGCTGGTGCTCTACACAACGAAAGACAACGGGATCAGGAAAGGTATTAAAAATCTGGTGGACGTGGATGTTCCCGAACCTTGAACGCAAAGTTCTTCAAAGCGTGAGCGACACCGGGCTTGTTCTCGAACCTGCTTCCGGCCTTGACCAGGAAAGTGACGGCGGAAGTGGGCTGGCCATTGTCAACTGCAGCGACCTTGACACCGCTGGCGGAGTCGACGACGGTAGCAAATGCACGTGTGAGACGCGTGGAATTGCGAACGGTGGTGGCCGATACTCGCAACATTGGTGGGCGAGAGGAGGATGGAGGAAGGGTATGGATGAGAAGTGGAAATCGGAAGGTTCTCGTTGGTGGGCGCTTGAAACTTCAATCACTCTAAGCACCTCCCTTCCGTTCCGGTGTTGTCCGACTCGTACCCTCAGAGGAATTTAACATTGGATAGCGGCCATGATTCAATATGGGTATTACAAGGTCATGTACATATTAACGGCGAATAACTAGGAGACAAGAATGCGAGGAGAGGCCAAAAAAAACAGTTCCGTCGTCAAGTTCAGTAGGGATACACTTTCTGTGAATGCGAAAAGGCGTGGTCAGCCCCGTGCACATGGGAGAGAAACAAACGCTGAACACCGACCTTGATTTCGCTCTTGAATGCCTCATGGATCTTCTTTCGTTGCAACTTCTGAGCAGCGGTAACCAACCCGCTCTCTGGAGTCCACTCATCAGCCGTCAAGACCACCGCCTCCAGAATTTCGAGTGGTTTGAACCCATTCTTCTTTCCGAGGGCGTTACAGTCCCCTAGCACGAGCTTCTTCACACCTTCGTGCTCACACAGCACATGCATCGAAGCATCAGCGTCCAGACCGTCCACGGCTCCTTGTTTCAACGCGTGCCTCAAGTGAGCCTCGTGGGGGATGATTACAGCCATAGGCTGCTTGGCATCGGAATGTCCATAAACACACAGGTTCGTGACGAGGTTACTGGACTTGTAGATGGCCTCGAGGCGTTCAAGGGCAATGTACTCCCCACCCGAGAGTTTCACCAAGTTCTTGATGCTGCAAGGGACCCCATATTAATGCAACCAGTCGATAAAGATGGACGGATCGTACGCACCGGTCGACTACGCTAAGAGTTCCATTGGGGTTCCATTGACCAACATCACCGGTCCTGAACCACCCATCAGGAGTAAAGATGGAGGGATCCTCGTTGAGGTCGGGGCGTTTGTAGTAGCCCTTGATGACCGAAGGGCCGCGGAGGCAAATCTCTCCCTGGGATGGTGTACCACTGGCAAGATACCCGGCCTCGGGGACGTCCATCAACTTGACCTCGAGACACGGAACGGGGATTCCAACGTTTCCGTAGGACAGCATCTCGGGTGGAAGGATGGCACACATTCCACAGGTTTCGGTGAGACCGTAACCTAGAAATGGGCCAATGAGTACCACATATATATTGAGCATTAAGCTCGTGGTTACCTTGGAGGACGGTGAGGATCGTCAAGTTCAAGAATTCGTGGGTCTCGGAGCTGAGAGGGGCCCCTCCGCTAAGTGCGATCCTGAGCCTACCACCAGTGGCAGCCCTGATCTGGCTCATGACGACGCTGTCGACGACTTGGCTCAAAATAGGGATTTTGCTCTTCTTGATCCTCAAGGATCCGTAAAAGACCGCCTTCTTGATGGCCCCCCCGTGGTTGACCTGGACCAGAACACCCTTCTTGATGGTTTCCCAGATGGCAGGGACGCCGACCATGATGGAAGGTCTGAACTCGCGGAGATCGCCCTTGCAGTTCCTCACGGACGCGTCGGTTAGTGTCTTGATCCTACCATACCCAAATGTTATGCCAACAGACAAAAGGGTGAGTTCGACAACGTATTCCATGATGTGCGCGAGGGGCAAGAACGCGAGGAAGGTGTCGTCGGGCCTGAGCTGGTGCCTGAGGAGTTTGTACACTCCTGCAAGGACGGCCATGAGGTTGGAGTGAGTGATGATGACACCTTTGGGGTTTCCAGTAGATCCACTGGTGTACATGATGCAGTTTATGTCATCCGGCTTCGGCGCACGCGACTTCGCCTCTTCCTCAGAAACAGTAATGCCTTCTCCACGTTTGCGAAGCTCCTCGATGGTGAGAACGGTGACGTCTGGGCGAATGGTCTTGATCTTCTCGAGGTGTTCCGGCTTGGGTTTGCCGTCGTAGATCACCAGCTTGATGGTGGGGGTGTTGGGAATGACATTTGCGAGGACGGGAAAAAGGTCTGCGTTGGTGAATACTCCCACGCATTCCGGTTCGTTTAGAGAGTGCGTGAGACCGGATTCGCCAAGGGTATCGTATGCGGTAGCAATAGTCATTGAGATGGAGGTGCAGCCAAAAGACATTAACTGCCAATTGACGCTGTGTCACGAGAAGATGAGTACCGCAGCAGGTGCCGCAGCGCAAGGAAAACACGTGCCTCGTGGAGGTGTAAATGTTGAAAATGTCGCCCCTCTTAAGGCCAAGATCGGCCAGTCCCCGGCCAATGGCCTCAGCGGAACTTCGAAGTTCGGCGAATGAGAGATACTTGAACTCGCTGAGCTGGAAATATGACCATTTCTTCATCTCCTTGACCTCCTTGCCCCCTACCATCTTGACGACCTCCTTTTCCTCGAAGTGGGTGTCAACTATGTCGCGGTAGCCGATGGCGTTCTTGTTTCCGAACGTGCGGTCGATGTACACGAGAACGTCGTAGACGGTGTCCATGCCGTCCATGGGACGCGCTGCGAGCTCTCCTTCTGCGACGAGGAAGTTCCTACGGATCCTGCCCTCACCTTTATTGGGCTCAGGACCAACCTCTACGGAACCAGGACCAAAGTTGACCATGATGCGCTCGCGTGGGAGGAAAGTTGGGATAAACGGGGGAAGGGGAGGGGAAAGCGGCAGATGACCGGCTGCCGGTGAGGGTTATAAGGTACAAAGCACGTGGTCATGTGGAAGCAGTGCCCTGATCGTATCACAGATACAGATCCTCGTTCGGCTCTCGACCGCTGAATTGGGGCTCACCGCCAAGATTGCTTGCCTGATGAATTGCTTGGTTTCTGCGGAAGGAAACCCATTTCGACCGGTCATGAGCGGCCATGGCCCAGACAATTCGCGGCGTGTCCTTACTCAACCCGAGTTGGCCTTGATCAATGATCGAGCGTACGGGATTCATCAGAACACGCGATTTCAAAAAAAAAAAGAAAAAAAGCTTAGGCTTTGAGATCTTGATCCTTGACCGGTTGACCCTGGGAACCAAGCGAAGAGTGGCAAAATCTTAAGATAAACATACAACCTAGGTGGTGCGTAGGGGAATGGTAACAACCACATGCAACAATGTATGAACGTAAATGGTAAAAGAGTTAAGAGAATGGAAACAGGGGACAGGAAACAGGCAGAATCAGTCTCTCAATTTGTCAATGACATTCACCAGCTGATCCGTGGTGATAAACTGCACCCAATTGTCCAGCTCCTTCTGCTCGTCGTGGAACACAAACTTGACTCCGTTGTGGCCCCTGAAGTATGCAGAACAGCACTGGTACTCCTCTTTGATCACTTGGCCTTTCCGCTCAATCCCCACACAGGCCTTGTATAACCGAAACTCCCATCCATTGAGCATTCGGCGATCCCCCGTCGCTGTGCTTTCTGGTATGTTGAACTCGAGACGGGACCAATCGAACCCAAGAGGCTGGCCCACTGCCCGGATGTACGCTTGCTTGAGCGTTAGAAGGATGCACAGACGCCGTAGGATAACGTCTTCGTCATTTTCCGGTCCAACAAATGATATCTCGAGCGCGGTCAACTAAATCGGGTGTCAGGCGCAAAGAAGTTTCGATATCGACGGTTCTGTACCGACTTTGTGATAGAACGACTGGGCGTAGGTCAGAACAGAAGCTTCTCGGGGTTCAACTTGCATTCTTTTGATGGCCATTCCGATATAGACGACGTCTCGTTGCCTCCCTTGGGTCATAGACATGGCGATAATGTTATGCTCCCAAGCGAGGTGGTACCCTATCATCGCTCGGACGCGATTAGGTGGGACGGGAACATTTGGATCCAGGTCCTGTGGAGTCTTGAGGTGAATTGGGAAAATCATGAGGTGTGTTTCGAGTTACGAAGTGCGAACCTGCTCGATCCAATGTTTCCCTGCGGGGGTTTGGTGGTCATGCCATCTCCTGCGAGAAATTCGACGATGGCGCATCATGAGTAAGGGTAGCATGTGAGCGAATAGTTGCCCTGTTCGTGAGTCAACCTTTTAAGTTTCACACCGCCCATTAGAGAGATAAGGGGATGGGCGCACGCAGTGAATCGGCTGAGGTGGGGTCATACGGGATGCTGGCGTGAGGAACGCACTCCTTTACGAGCTCCCAAGCGGCCTTGTACTCCTAAAAGTGCCATATCGAGCGTCCGCCACAAAGCAACGTCGTGCGTAGCAACAAAGAGATTTTGATCAGTTGATCGAGTTTTGTCCAGCGAGCACAGTTCGGCTGCGTACCTGGGTCGTCACTTCCCTCCCCAGAAAGAGGATCCAGTTTAGGATTGGCGCGTCCATCAGGGACTAACAACACCGCGGTAATGTGTGTAAAAGGAGGGTCTGCAAGGGGGTAAGAAGTGATCAGTCTTGATCGGGCTGTGATCATTGCGGGGGCGATTTATACACGTTGGATAGCGCTGAGCCGGGACCTTCTGAGTGGACGGTCTCCTCCAGCTACGAGACAAACGTGACAATTGTCTCTATAGTTTGCTGAAAGTGGGAGCGAGTAAACCGGACAACGAAGAAAAAACATGTGTTTCGCGTGTTTCTTCAAGCTTGTGGCGTTCAAACCGTCCGACGCGTCTCGTTTTTATTGTGTGCCTCCTTCTCCTGGTCCCTTCTGCATCCGCGCGTCGCCCTGCAAATCCCCGTGCCGCCTGCGATGGACCTGGTGTGTGTTTTCAAATCGCACGGCCCGCCCGTGAGTCTCATAAAAATCGTCTGGCACTTCTCCGTTCCCGATGCCAGATCCGGTGGATAGATTTACATGCTCTCCAGCCTTGCCGCCCGGAATTGCGAGGAACGACGGAGCAAGGACTGTGGAGCCAAACGACTCTTCGCATCTCCCCCTCGGAACCGGTATACGTAACGTCCTGCGACAACCTTGACACCCTGACGACCGACCAAGGTTCGACTGATTGATGCCTTGCTACCCGCCCCAATCTTCTTCCGTGATCCCCACTCCACGTCACGTCAGATAGCTGCGAGCCTTGCCCTTCCGGAGCAAGATGAGCTGGCCGTCTATCGGAAGGGAAAGTCGTTCCACACCTGGGCGGTCAGGCGCTTGGTCCGCTTCTCCACATGAAACTTTTCCCATCACGTCCCAGAACCCTCCCAGCTGGAACATTCGCCTCCGGTTTCTTTCTGGGTTGCGTAACGACAAATCTTCCGTTCTTCTAGTCAACAACCGAGCACAGCCCCAGCTCCGTCGACGAGCCAAGCGAGGACAGAAGGCCGACGGATGCAATGATTCCCATAAGCCATGGTTCCAATTTTTGATATATATATATGTAACACCCACCCATTGTCAGTGCACCTTCCCCTTTGCGCGACTTCCCTGCCTTCTCCACCTCTCCTCGCGATTCACGGCCAAGCCGAGTCTCCCTTGTTGCTTCTCCCGCTAGGCATCATCAGTCGTGTGTGACCATGGCCGTCGAGAGCGCCCACCCTTCCCAGGTCGAAGACTTGGACCCGCTGGCCTCATTTACTGCACCACCCAAGAATGAGACAAGGGTGGAAAGGTTCATGCGTGAACAGCGGGAACTGTTTGCCAAGCACGTCAGTGATGAGATCGACCAGTCCCTGAACGGTGAGAAGGCGAATGCTGCGAACCGCAATCCCACCAGGAAGCAAGTCCGAGTGCTCGTGCTCGGGCACCGTGCGAGTGGTAGGCTGTTCCTTTTTTCCCGAAAGTTTCAAGGTTAATGTGTCTCGCCCACATTAGGAAAATCGACCATAATCAAGCGTGCGTAAACGATGATCTCCGGCCGTGCCGCATGTCTGATATCCTACTTCTTCTCCAGAGATCCAACTCGCCTATGCCCCGCGTGCCGCACGATGCTTCTGGACCTCTGTCGTGCAGCTGAACCTCATGCAGAACATCACCGATATCCTCGGCATCATTGATCGAGAGATGGGCACCTCTTCCTCGTCCCAGACTCATTTCTCCCTGGAATTCATAAGAAAGTACTCGACCATCAAACTTCAGCTGAATTTCTTGAACGCCACTCGAACGGAATTATCGAGGAAACTTTCAGGAACCGTCGGGGCCTCCGATAACTCGGATATAAAGTTACCGGACAAGCGGACGAATGAGGAGATCGGGGCAGTCCTCGCCGGCTTCGTCAAGGTTGTCAAGACGTTGTGGGATGATGAGACCGTACAGAAAACGCTTAGCTCTTCGTTAAAGTGGCAGGAGGCGGCACTATCCTCACGCGGCTTGTAAGTACTGGGAGTCCCTTGTCCTGGCCACCTCGCTGATCTCAGACACCTTCCAGTTTCCTTGAGGACATGGAACGGATTGCTGTCAGAGATTATCAGGCGACCGACGATGATATCATGCGTGCTCGTTTGAGGCGTTTTGGTGTAAAGGAGTACAGGATGGTCTTCGAGAATGGCAAGCTGCCTCTCCCGTAATCTCCATGATTTCAGCTAATGGTTGATTCCATCGACAGACAAATTTGAGGGAGTAGAATGGATCATGTACTCTTTCGATTCAACACGTTCGACGGTAGGGCCAAACTCCCGCTGTCGTATTGTCCCTGGTTTTTGAATTACGTCTTCTTTGATTCAGAAACTGGCTTGGGCATCGTTCTTCGAGCGTCTCGATGCCGTCTTCTTTGTCGCCCCACTCGACTGCTTCGATGAATGGTCGGACGATAACGAAAACGAGCTCAAGCACTCGATGGACCTCTGGGGAGGCGTTGTGAGGAACGAGATGCTGGGGAGTACACCTCTCGTGATTATTCACAACAGGATTGCCTTGTTGCAAGGGAAGCTCGAGGCGGGCACCAGGGTTGTTGATCACGTAGTGTCATTCAAGGATAGGCCGAACGACGTTGAGACCGTCATACAGTGTAGGCCCCGGTCACTGCAACCCATTTAATACCTGGGGAGCTCACACTACCGGTTTAGATTTCAGGCACTACTTTAAGCAGATCTACAAATCCTCTACCAGCACCAACGAAGCGTTGAGGAACATCACTTCGAAGCTCCAACTTGTTGGATCAACTTCGTCAGACCCACAACAGGACTCTCCGGTTGACCCACCTAAGAGGTTTTTCAAGGCTTATGTCGCATACGACGTGAGTTGTTCGATGCTCCGCGATGCTTTACATTGGCTGACGCCCTTGATTTTTCTGACTTAGGATACTCGGTTGGTGAAATCCCTCCTCAGCTTCATCCCTGATACGCCTGCTCCGGAGCCTCTAAAAACGGCGAGGGGTGTATGATCCCATGATATATTCTTTCGTTGTTCTCGGTATGTGTGCGACAATCTGTTCATGGCGAATTAATTTCCGTTCTTTTCTCTCCCTCTTTCCGACAAGTTGGATCTGTAATCATAGGCTGTAACCGCGTATAATCCCCTTTCGTTCTTTGAGCTTCTCCGATAGATGCCATTCTCGTGCTCCGCTCTTACCCCAATTACCAAAGTCACTGTCGTGTGCTCGATCCACCGGTTCCGAGTCGTCGTCTTCACTCTCGCGTACAAACATTGTATTCCGGCCGGATATTCAACAAAGGGCGACGCCCGCGGGCGGGTTGCCAAACTGACGCGAATTTGCCTGAATCCGCCTGGATATAGTCCCACCAACAACGCCCAACAACCGGTGTTGACAACGTTGAAGGTTGAGTCTTCCAATCAGACCGAGGTTGCCTTCTTAGATACCTGCGTGACCGCGACGAGTTCTGGCAGGGCGTCTTCATTTTTGATAAGTAACAACAGCGACAGGTAGCGTGCATCGGAGGGTCCTGCGCTTTTAGTCCTAGGGCTTCACAAACCCAGAGTTGATAGCCGAGAACACGAATGTCTTCTTTCGGAAATCAGCAGCGCGCCCCGCGTTGACCGTATTCACGGCGGACTTGGGCGCGTAAGCCGGGCGACCACTTTTATAGGCAAAGTCGACATCCGACCCAACAAAGCTCGAGATGGACATGATCTCCTTCGTGGGTCCCTCCCCAAAACACTTTCACGAGCAGCGCAGTACAAGTGGTTTCCGTTTTGAATTATGGATGGGTGAACTTCAGAGGATCGTCCGGAAAGGGAGACAATGCTCACAGATCCGTCGAACCCCTCGATGCTGAGATAGGTGCAATCCAATAAGAATGCCGGACGTGGTCGGGAAGCACCCAGTATCTACTCACTAATCAGGCAGGCCAAGCCCACTATTCCTGACCGGAATTCCGCCAACTAACGAGAACATTCAAAGAGCCTCCTGTGATCTTTGCAACATCTCCTGCGGCAGGCTACCGCGGGGACCGGAGAGCGCAGCGCAAGAGGTATTCGAATCGCTTACCTTCAGCATCCCCGGCTTGCTCAAGTCGCCGGTCACGTTTTTTTATACCGGATTTAACGGGCTACATCAAATCGGCAAACTTCTCGACGTCACGAACAGGTGAAAAAACTTGATTGTTCGGGTCGGCCTACAGAAGTGAGAGCAACTACGGTGAGTGTTCAGTACTCAGTTTGAACGAGGATACTCATTGAATCAGATACTGCCAAGGTTTCGGCGAACTGGGAACTCAGTCCACGAGAAGCTCCGGTAACTAGGAGACCACCTTCCGATACTCGCGGGTTTGAGATCCCGCACCGAGAAGCATTTATACCCTCTCAGCCGCGAATCGGCTTGTTTATACGGAGCGTCCTACCCATGAAGAGTGGGCCGGCGAGATAAGAATGGAGACTCCGGCCAATGGAGGAAGTAATGCTTGATCCCCGCGGTTCGAACTGTCCAGCACCACATGATGAAAGATCCCATTAATAACACGCCCGAGGTGGATCAACAAGGTATTCTTGCCGAATGGTAACCCACTGGTGAAACCTTGAGAGGTTTTTCGTGATCAAAAATCGGCATTCACAATGTGGACCGTGACTCTTCCGAAGCGGAGGGTGCAAAAAAATATACCCCTTCCCCCCCAGAACACACCGCGTGTAACGCTTGAAACAGGTGAATCCCTCCCGGCACCGAAGCTTTACGATCCTTGGCGATTCCCCCCTTCCCGTACTTGCACGGCCGGATTTTGGGGTCCGTGTATCCATCAAGGGTACGCTGTCGTGGAACTTGTTGAGGTGCATTCACTCGAACCGAGGGCGATGATTGTTCGTGACTTGGAGAGTCTGGCGACACATTGTGGTGTGCCTGGGATGGGGCTGGTGAGGTGAAAGGTAAATAGTTTTCTCAACGCACACCGCCAGAGGCCAAACTCGGGGATGCGTGGGAAAATAAACCTCTCCGTAGCATTGGCGGAGAAGGATCATAACTTAAACGCATGCGGTTGCTAGCGGGACCAACGCGAACGATGAGTTGGCAAGGACCACGATAGACAAAGTCCACAGGAACACCACTCTTATTTAGCCGCGTGAGTTGCTGATAAATCTCCGTCAACTCGTTCAGAGAGAGATAAAAAGGTGTTATGCCTTTACTGCAGATATG
>Ga0307515_10013085_pt1 | contig 15535 bp, 13 predicted proteins | sample 17_EM_MG_FD_194513 | JGI IMG/M metagenome (GOLD analysis project Ga0307515, IMG submission 194513) | Populus trichocarpa ectomycorrhiza microbial communities from riparian zone in the Pacific Northwest, United States - 17_EM | ecosystem: Host-associated > Plants > Roots > Unclassified | place... | reverse complement strand
TTTCTCACGTCGCAATTGGGCCTGGCGCTGGGCGTCTTCCTCTTCGATCTTGATTTGAGCACTTTGTGTATCTGACGGTTCCTTGGGTGCTCGATCGCTCGAGTGTTTCGGTTTTCTTTGGGACGGATCAGAGACTGAGCTAGAGGTTGAATTTGCAGGCTTCGCCGGACGACTCGACGAAGCTTTGTCGCTACCGTTTAAATCTTTGGGTTCATCAGAATTTTCGCTTGGCTTTGGACCAGGACGAGCAGACTTGGCTTTGCTCTCCGCGTTTAATTTTCCAGAGGTATTCTCCCTTGACAGGGCGGTTTTCGCCAATGCTGTGCGATGTTCCGGGGAAGAGTTGGGTGTGTTCTCTGCTTTCTGCCCTGTTGCGGCCTCGGCATCTACTTTTCGTCTCTTCTGTGGGCTCCCACCGGAGCCATATGCGGCGGTCACTTCTTGCATATTCGATCGTGGGGGTGTTTCGCTCTTTCTAGGTCTCTTGACGGGGCTCTCGCCACGAATAGCATTGAGCCGGTCCTTTGAATCGTCTCTTTTGAGAGATCTCGCCCTATCTTTCTCTGAAGATTGTTTGTCCGATGTCAACTCCCTATCACCGACGCCAGAGGTTGAGCTTTTGGAGAGGCGAGGAATGTTAGGGCTAGACTTTCCGTCTAGCTTGTCCAACCTAGTGTCGGAAGAGCCGCGCTCACGCTTGTCTTTGATGGAAACACTAGAAGCATTCGAGGCAATACTGGCACGACGCTGTTTGTCAAGCTCTCGCTCTCCTCTAGTGACAAGTTTTCGTCTCGGCTTGACCATGGGATCGCTTTCTGACAGAGGAGTATCAGATTCGGCCTTCTTGGACTGGGATTTCTGATTTGGAGGTCCCAGAGGACTCGTTTCACGGTCTGACAATGTCATAGCAATATTTTCTTCCTTCCTCGGGCGCCCAGGCCCTCGTTTCCCGAGGGGCTGTCCATCTTTGGATTGAGTCAATGACGAAGTGCTTCTGTGTCGACTTTTGTTTGACTCGACCTCTTTGCTCTTTGGGCTTGAAGCACTTCTTTTGTGCGAAGGAGCTTGATAGTCGTCATTTCTAGCAGACTTCTTTGCATCACGGTCCGTATCTCGGGCGTCCCGTCGAAGCCCAGGAGATCGCAGTTTGCTTGGAGAAGATTTGTGCGTCTTCTGGTAATTATCAAATGCTTCTTTAAGAAGCGTTTCCTCTTCTTGCCACTTTGGACCACCTTTCCTTTTTGCGATCTCGTAGTATGCTTCTCCTCTGTGACGGCGTGTGGGGTTGAAGTCACTTTGTGCGAGGAATAGTTTGATGACTTCGAGATGTTTGTCTTTGCCAATAGCAGCAAGGATAGGAGTTGATTGCTCCAGTGGTGCACCCTCCAATGGAGCGGGGTCTGCGTTGAAATTTCCCAAAGCGAAGAGGAGGTTAATGACGGCATCGTGCCCACCTCGGGCGGCATTGAAGAGCGCTTTCGCATCATTCAGGTTTGGATTGACACTCAAGATCTGACTTATCGCCCCAACGTCTCCTTCACTGGCAGCTTTTTGTAAGGTTGCAGGATTGGCTGTCATCCAAAGATGGCTGTTGCTGGTCTTTATCCTTCGTGCCGTGCCACCCATTCGACCCATCGACGTCTGCGTTTCGAAAGCTGGTGGAGTCTGTCGAGGGCTTTCCTTCGGATGAGACAAACGACTCTCACTGTTCTCGTGCATCTGATCTTCTGATCCACGCCGAGCGGTCGAGGTAAATTTCTGCTTCGCTGCCATGATTGCTGCTCTCATCTCACCCGCCTTTTCTCTATCTTCCTTTGAATCTTCGTCGTCTTCGTCGTCGTCGCCATCGTCGTCGTCGTCCCCCTCTCCATACACACTTATCTTATCAAGTGGCTCATTGCCTTCAGTATTAGCAAGACTGGGGTTTGCTCCAGCGTCGAGGAGCAGTTTTACCACCTCAACATTCTTGTTATCAACTGCATCGTGGAGCGGGGTGTCTTTCAGATCGTTGACAGCATCGAGCTCACAACTACCTGTATTAATTAAAAACTGTACAATGTCCACAAATCCCTCCAAACTTGCGATGTGCAGAGGGGTGTTGAGGGCATTATCAGCAAGGTTGACGTCTTCAGGTCGTTCTTCATATCTCTGTTTGACAATGTCCAATTTGCCACGAGAACAGGCAATTGCCAATAAAGTCTGGCCTGATGAATTGACGTGCTTCTTGTGCGGAGGCATTTTTGCAGGAGATATTGCGGATTCCCCGGTTGTCGGCGCTGCTAGATTCCGGAGACGCGAGCTTCGAGGGTGTGAGTTGCCGCTGGCAGAGGAGTCGTCGGAGTGGTACTCGGTGGACTGCAGAGGTGCAGGAACGCGCTTCTTCTTGTGGCTCAGTCCGTGTGAGGATTTGGAAGGTAGCTGTGTAGAGATGCTGCGCCTGTGGCCTCGAGGATGTGGCGAGATGGATCGTGTCCGCTTCCGCGAGGTGTTGTCAACTTGAAGCTTCGAGGATGAACGTCCATCTCTGTTTGCTTTGTGGTCTGCACCAGAACTCCGTTGCCTGCCAAATCCTTGGGACTCGGCGTCAGCTTCGTCTTCATCACCAGACCCGGATGCGTACTGCTTCCTTCGAGGGAGGACTCTGTCCGCCGATTTGGCCTTGTCACGGATGGTAGGGCGAGCTGGAGGCGAAGGAGACTTGGACAGGTCCGAGTCGGACGCTGCAGGCTTTGAAAGTGAGGAGCGTGTGGTTGTTACGGGTGAGGTGGGCACAGAACTGAGGCCGCTCGAGTTCCCAAGGTGGGCGGAGTCATCTTTGCTGGTTCCGTTCTTGGTTCGTTTCCTCTTTCCCAAGGAAGTCGCGATTGTCGCCTTTTCTGCTCGCGCCGCCGACGCCGCATCTTCATCCCGCTCCACCAAATCCTTGATGTCAGGAGCATCAGTCATCACTTCATCCTCGCTCTTGTCTTCATGCTTGATAGATTTTCGGACCCTCGAAGGCGAATGGCCATGCTTCCCCGGAAGCACAATTGTTTCTGCGTCCGAGTCGCTCTTCTGACCGGCGTCTTCGACGTCGGCGCAGGACACGCTTCGCGGATCCAAATCCATCGCAACGTCCTGGGGCAACGGGGGCGGCGATGAGCAGATGCCATCTGGAGTCATTGAACGCTTCTGTCCATCAGGCTTTGCGCCAGGTTCATCAGGGGACGCGTTGTTTTGCCCAGCAATGGCCTCCACATTGTCTTGCACTTCCATAGGGTCTAGCGCTACGGCCTCCTTATCCTGTACATCATCGTGGGTCAGTTTATTGGGAGACACTTTGGCAGTGTCGAGGAGGAGGAAGGACAGGGAGGATCATCCGAGTCCTATTCCTCGTGAGGCGGGTATTCGCAGGCTCGCTGGCGCACAAGGTCAAGGGGCAGTGCTCAATGCACGATAACGTTTGCGACAATAAGAGAGGCTCTATAGACGTGCAGGTCGTGAATTAGGGGCGTTTGTCGTGATCTTGGAGAGAGTGGTCCGCCCTCGAGGTTGAAGCCTTCACCACATTGGCTTCGCTACTGTTACGGCGGGCTGCTACGTTGACCGACTTTTCCCTGCCGACGCGGCTTAAAAGCCTCCAGGATGAAATCAAGAATCGTCCATGCCCAAGGGAAAAGGGGTATCTCTTGACCTCATGGTTCCGCCGATAATGTCCGACCGATCCCAGAACACTCAGCAGAACCCTCATGCCGTCCAAACAATTCGGCTGTGAGATCCAGCAGTTCGCGCAGCTCCGTAACCGTTGCTGTTCCTGCCAAGCAGGCCTTTGTCATCTTCTCAGGTCCTCTCTCCAGCTTCCTGTTGTGGTTGACATCACTCCTTTCTTCGACTGTGACGTTGCCTGTTCTTCGGTCGCAGACCTGCAAAGGTGAAGAGACTTGAACTCTGAGTGAAACTGAAGGTCGGCCGGCAACATCTCGCACATTCCGAAACGTTCACAGTGATTTATTGATCATTGTCCCTCGCAGAAACTCCCATTTGCTATGCCAAATGCAATGGCTTCACTAACAGGATCAGCGTGTCTTGAGAAATACAGAATTCCAGGCCTCCCATCCAGCGCTTTCTACATATCGGAGTTCATCAGTGATTTGGAGGAGCAGGCGTTGTTGGACAAGGTAGGGTAGTTGAGACTGCTAGTGAGAGTAAGGGCTTACCTGGCAAGATTCCCAAGCCTCGATGGAAACAGCTCTCGAAAAGACGACTTCAAACATGGCCGTCAGAGCTTGCTAAGAGCACACTCCTCGATACCTCGCTGCCGAAGTGGTTAATTGAGCCCATTATCACACGAATCCACTCTATTCCTCTCACTGCATCCGATCCGCAGAAGCACATATTTTCGGATAGCCCTCACGGCAGCCCCAACCACGTTCTCATCAACGAATATCTTCCCGGACAGGGTATAATGCCTCATAAGGACGGTGCAGCTTATCATCCGGTTGTCTGCACTGTGAGCTTGGGATCGTCAATTTGTCTTGACGTTTATGGCACCAAAGAAGAAGGAACGACCGAGAATGAGCCAAAATGGAAAATCCTCCAGGAACCTCGAAGCTTGTTGATCACAACTGGTGAGATTTACACTGACCATCTTCATGGCATTGCAGAAGTTGAGGAGGAGGTAAATCTTGGTCCCTCTACGGTGTCAAATTGGGAGCTTCTCCGCAGCACAGACGAGATTATCGAAGGACGATTCAAGCGCCTTCCGCGAACGAGCCTCACTTATCGAGATGTCATCAAGGTGTCAAAATTGGGGGCCAAATTTGGAATATTTGGCAGCCGCTGAAGAGAAAATTGTGCTTCAGTAAACATAAGGAATCATCCGCCAGCGACCAGCTACCTTCTCGATACCGAACTTCTCAATATACCATTTTCTCGTTGAATCTGCAGTTACTGCGAGATTGGATGCCACGAAACCCAACCCTGCCAATACTGTCCTGTTTAGCATCTGGCCTTGTGGGGCTACAGCGATAGCAATTGCCAGATAGATCAGGCATTCGCTGGTATAGTGTGGACAGACTACCCACTGAAACCAGAATTGTCTGGGAAGGGTATACTTCTTGAGGCTAGCAAGGTGTTTATGACATTCGTTCTGGACGCCAGATGCGATTAGGAACATTGGAACTGCAATCAAAGTCCTCACCGTTGGTGTTGACAACTCCAGGAGAGTTCTTTGTGGTCCACGATACTTCAGGGAAGCTGGGAAAGTCAGTCACTGAACACAGAATTAGGCCAGGGGACATACTGATTCCTTCAATCCAAACGGATATTCCCATGAAAACATAGAATGCCATTCCAATAATCCACGTCCCAACCCACATCTTCGACTGAGATGGCTTCGTGAAAGCAATGGACTCGTACAGACGCCTCGTCCCTTGGATAGTCATTAATAGCCAGGCTAAGAAGACTTGATTCGCAGTCATTGTTGCCGGCCTTGACTTCGAAATTGATGCCAAAATTTCGAAAGCCGTTCCTTGCGTGGATATTTGGACAGCCCAAAAGACTGATGACGCGACTGAGATCACGTAGTAATGAGTGAACCATGTATGGGGTACTTGAAATGATCCAATATATTCCAGAAGCCTGGCGAAAGTGTTCTGGTGGCGGCGTGAAGAAGTTGAAGTTGAGGTGGTTTTTCGAGAGCCATAATTCATGATATATTCTCTGAATGGCGGTATCACAGGTCCACTAACATCAACAGCGGTCCCAAGACTGAAGAATATTTGGCAGAGTCGCGCTGGATCCATGTTTGGTTCGGTTGAAAGAAGACCAAGTGAATCTCAGGAAGTGTTTTGAGATTTTGAACAAGAAGTGTTATCCACGTGACAAGGCTGAAGGTGTGCACGGACCAAGCGGACGTCAAAAAGTTGGATCTCCACACCTCAGCAGAACATTCGCAATCAGCACCTTGAACGCAAATTGCCCTCTCTAGCTGTTTCTGTTAGCATCCACAATCATGGCGACTACCGTAGACAAGGTAAGAAAATACACCCGCATTGATGGGAATATCAGGCGCTAATACCCCGCCACAGATCAAGGACATTGAGGCCGAAGTATGTCGTATCTCTGTCACCTCCTTGAGAACAAAGCTTACTTATTATTAGATGGCCAAAACCCAAAAGAACAAGGCTACATCCTTCCATCTTGGCCAACTGAAAGCCAAACTCGCCAAGTTAAAACGCGAGCTTCTTACTCCCACAACGAGTGGTGGTGGAGGTGGGGCAGGTTTCGACGTCGCCAGAACTGGTGTTGCCAGTGTGGGCTTCATAGGATTCCCTTCTGTGGGAAAGAGTACACTCATGAGCAAACTTACTGGTCAACACTCCGAGGCCGCCGCCTACGAATTCACAACTTTGACAACAGTACCAGGCCAAGTGGTATACAACGGAGCGAAAATACAAATGTTAGATTTGCCTGGCATTATCCAAGGAGCCAAGGATGGAAAGGGAAGAGGTCGACAAGTTATTGCCGTTGCCAAGACTTGCCATCTAATATTCATCGTCCTCGATGTCAATAAGCCCCTTACGGACAAAAAGGTCATTGAGGCCGAGCTGGAAGGCTTTGGCATTCGAATCAACAAGCAACCACCTAATATTGTTTTCAGGAAGAAGGATAAGGGAGGCATCAGCATCACGAATACGGTCCCCCTTACCCACATCGACCACGACGAAATAAAGGCTGTTATGGGCGAATACAAGATATCCTCAGCAGATATTGCAATCCGATGTGATGCAACGATCGACGACCTCATCGATGTCCTGGAGGCTAAGAGCAGAAGCTATATTCCGGTTATATATGCCCTCAATAAGATTGATGCCATATCAATAGAGGAGTTAGATCTGCTTTACAGAATTCCGAATGCATGTCCAATTTCGTCAGAACATGGGTGGAACATTGATGAACTGATGGAACAGATGTAAGTTTCTCTTTACAAGCCGACTTGCCTGTTCATTCCAACGAATGAGAAAGCATCCCCGACTCGTCTCCTAAGTCGAGTGATCGCTAAAAGGAGGTGTGGATCACGTGTGTCTACATGGTCTGCCAGCCTCAGTACAAGGCCAATTAACGACCTCGTGGTACCCTTGGAAGTCCCGGGTTCATAGCTCATCAATTAATGGCATATTGCTTGAGCTAACGTCCGTGCAGGTGGGAGAAGCTCAACCTGGTGAGGGTATACACAAAGCCTAAAGGGAAATTACCCGACTATACTCAGCCCGTCGTCCTACGTTCCACTAAGTGTACCGTTGAGGACTTTGTAAGTGGCTGACTCTCTCAAGTCATGTTCTACACCAGGAATAATTCGCTGACTGTTCAAGTGTAACGCCATCCACAAAACCATAGTCGAACATTTTCGAGTGGCAATTGTCTATGGCAAGTCAGTGAAGCACCAACCTCAAAGAGTTGGGCTCTCCCATGAATTGAGAGATGAAGATATCAGTGTGTACCCCGTTTTCCTAGAAGCGAGCTCGTTTCCAGGACCTCTCGCTGATCGATCTTCAGTCACCATCATCAAACGATAGGATTCGTCAGACACTTACATGATACTCTGTCATCCAAGCCCAACAACCTGCCAAGACGGTAAAATAAGACTTTCAGCAACTGCGGTTGCGAACTTGCGAGAAGAGTACCAGGAGATTAGATCACATGAAGATGGATCTTATGTAAATGACTGGAGCTTTTGGCAGATCTCGACGGCAGCACTCTCGGTCAAACATCACAAAAACATTGAAGCGGGCAATAGTGGCCAACAGATTTTTTCTTGCAAACTTTCCCACTACAGTATCATCCAACCCTCCCGGGAGGTATTGATTGATCGGAGACCTATGGTGGAGGAAAAGTGGAAGACAGCCTAAAAAAGAACATATTTCTCACAACTTGACCAGGCTTTTGCCGCATTTAGTCTCGCAGGTTTGTTTTTGATGTCTCCGCTATCGGGTTTCGTCCAAGATGTTTTACCCCAGACAGCCAGCCACATTCATCCCGCAAGTAGTCGGAGAACAAGCTTCATGGGTTCCAAGCTGCATAGCCGAGTCTCAGGGGATGGCGAGGATGATGGCATTCAATCTGGAAGTGGATGTGAACAGTGCAGCCACAAGACGGCAAGTGCACGGACATGCAGCGGTCCATCGCGTCTTCAGCGCCTCGCGCACCACTGAAAATCAGCGAGGCTTTCCTTCAGGGGGGTCAATTCAGCCTATGAGCAGACTGCACCGAGAAAAAACACCAGCCAGTCATTTCTTGAAATTAGGATGCGCGAGCTAATTCGACAGATTTATGCTCAACTCCACCGTTTACATTCGCCCTCGAACCGCCGAGCTGTTTGGATGGCCTGTGACTCCGGTCTGGTGTTTCTCCCACCGACCAGGGCATGGAGCCTTGGACGAGGCCCGGCTCGTGGCACGGAACGCAACGAGGTGCAAATAATTATGCTGCTCTAGTTCTCAACGGTTCGTGGAACCTGAAGTTGTCCGAAAAGTCCCTGCTGAGGTAAGTCTGTTACAGGGTAGTGACCAGGAACGTGCCCTAGCCTCGATAAGAAGCCACCGACTCGAGAGCCAGTATATTTGAGGGCAGAAACCCGGTTACCCGGACTCAAAACGACGATGGAGAAAATTGGCAACAAAAGCAGAAAATGGCGAGAAGAGGCTGACGGCACGAAAAGACAGCAGCGGATCTTCCACGCTGATCTTTGCTTTATCAACTCCTCCCACTGTGCCACCATACGGCGCAATTTCGATGCTACGATAATGGAAGCCAAGCCAAAAGCAAAAGGATGCGCCATGCGACGTTAATTCCTGTATTGGGCGAGGAATCAGCAGCCTCCTTCGAGGTGTGACCCGCTCCGCTAGGAGCATTTCAGCCTTCAGGCTCGAGATCCTCGATCTTAGCCAATCTCGTCGAGCTAATTCCCTAAACGGCCTTTTTGAGGGCATCCCTCCTCGGCGGCCGAAGAGGGCTAACATCCAAAACATTAGTATCGTCGAAGATAATGATATTTGACCACGCAAGCATCCCTCAGGCAGGCCAGCTAGACGAGCCACTTGGAACGAAGCCGAGAAGGAACTCGCTTGGACCCTCGACGAAATCTTCCAATGGCCAGCCCTGATATCGACATCCACGTCCTGGGATGGCACCATTGATTGCTGACAGAGGAACGACATCGGCCAACTTGGGGCAAGCCCCCATTGCCAAAATGGCCGATTATGCCTTAGACTTGGCCTCTTCTGAAGCCTCGTGCTCGGCAGGTGGGTGGGTGTGTGAGAAGGGACGGGCCATGGCCCTAGAGAGTCCGCGTGCCAAGTGGACGCTGAAGCCGCGAGACATGGCTAATAACGTAGTTGGGGGCTTCGGGGAGAAACACAGAGAAGCGATCTAGCGATTCTGCAGCAGCAACATAGGCGGGGACTCGCCGACGACTGAAAGCTGGCAGTGCCAATGAGTGAGGAGTGACAGGGCCAGCCGCCTGCCCGCCATCCGCAGTCAGCAGCTGCGCAGGGCTTGGGAGTTGGACGAGGGGTGCGGGAGCGAGAGCGACATTTTGTCTATTGATCGCAATCGGATTATCGGAGCTCCAGGTGCAGCGCTGCTGGCCTTCATCCCGAAGGAGCGTCTTTGAGGACAAGCCCCCAATAATCTGTGCGATAGGCAGCCTGCAGCTACTGTAGTGTTCTAACTTCTCAGAGGCTGCTGGTCGCGCCGCTGTGCTCGCTTCTCTCCCTCTCCCTCGCCCACTCCCACGCTATCCAGCTCCCCTAGTTCGCAACAGGCCCTGCGGGCCAATTATGACGGGGCCTGTGAGGGCAAAGGCCTCCAGCATACCCGCGCTCATGAACCTGGTAGCCTGGCACCTTTCGAAGGCTTGACTCGGCATCCACTCACTAAAAGCCACAGCTTCTTCTCCGCACAGTAGCTGCTGCGGTTCCCCTGCGGCCTGAGCCTGACCTGCCTCCCCCAACTCCTCTCCGCACAATATTACCTCTCTGCTTCTTCCGGCACTCAGTCGACGTGCATGTTTTACTTGCTTTTATGCTGTTGCGCGTTTAAGCAAGCACCCTTCGCGCTCGACTCGACCTTTCTTTCCCCTTCCAACTTCGCCGCCGCTGCAGCTCAGGAGGCAGGGTTCACATATTGACGCCGCAGCCAGGAACCATTGCTTATCATGCATGCAGTCTGCCGTTCTTGAGGGACCTTAGCCAGGAACATCTTCGATACGCACAAACACTCAATCGACTTGCAATTGCTGTCGCATACACAGATATTGGAACCGAGCATTCATCCAGAGGATGCACGATTCCATGATGGCGCAAATTGGCATGGACCACGAGCATCACCACCACGACAACGGGTTTGGGAGCAACGATGGATGGGTTGATATCAGTAACAGTTACAACTCGTCTCAACATCAATCGCCAATATACGAACATGGAGGCTTTGGATTTATGCAGCCGGTTCAACACAATGGGTTGCCTACGGAGCATTATACACAGAGGATACCTCAACCTCCACCACCGCATACAACCCACCAGCAACTGCTACCCCTCATTATGCCAAGTCATCCAACATGGCCCAGTATGTTAACAAATCCAGCAACTTACACAGCGCCGCCGGTTGCAATTCCTCCAGCATCAGCTCCAGTTGTCAAAGGCAATGGTACGAAATTGCCTGCAATTCACGCAACCCCGTCTCCACGGAAAACGCTTACTGATAGCGATCGAAGACGGATGTGTCAATACCATGAGGAAAATCCTTCTGTAAAGCAGACTGAAATTGGAGGTGAGAAAATGAAATTTGATATCCTTGGTCCTGTTGTTAACTCTTATACAGCAATGTTCGGTGTTGAACGAAGGTATTTTTATATACAGCTTGCGTTTCCTCACTTACTAAGATCTTATTTCCAGCACTGTTTCCAAAGTCCTCCGTCAGCGGGAGAAGTATCTCTTTCCAGAAGACCGTAGTCTTTCTCCAGTGAAGCGTGCCAAAGGGAAATTCCCGGACATCGAACGAGCGCTGTCAAACTGGGTTAGAAACATGCAGAAACAAGGTCACCCTTTGACAGATGCTGCTATCAAGGAGAAGGCCAGATTTTTTGCAACCACCGTGGGCAGCAACAATGAGGGTCATCTGAAAACGAACAGCACCAGTTGGCTCGAGAAGTTCAAGCAGAAGAATGGAATTGGAGGTGCCAAATTAACCCGAAGAGCTTCAGAAACCAACATTTCTGACAGTGGGTCTCTCAATCCGGACTCGGCGGGAGGGTCGGCGTCCCAGACTCCCAATGGCATCTCTCCTACCTCACCAAGTGGCTTACCGTCTCCGTCGCCACTGTCCGCAACTAAGAGTAACGAGGATCTGAAATCCGAAAGCCTGAACGGATATCTTGAGTTTGGCCAGGGCAATAGTGGATACAGACACTCAAACTCTCAGAGTACCACATCTCTATCGAGTGCCTTCACAGACACGGCGCCTTCCTCGTTTTCAGGCGGACCAACAAGTCCCACGACTCCTTTCGCCTTCTCCCCAGACAACAATTCCGGATCATGGATGCCTTCGCAACAAGCTCGATTGCCTCCACCAGGAAACAATTTCCAACGACCGAGAAGCCAAACTTTTCCCATGCTTGGAATTGATCCATCCTTCATTTCCTCGCAAACCAACGAGCCTCTCACTCCCAAATACAATCTTCCTGTAACAGCGCCTTCGTCAGCTTTAGAGTCTCCGATTCACGAGATGCCTCCACCGTTTGGAATGGACGCGGCCATCTCTTCACCTCCCTTGCATCACAGTAGCAGCAACGGCTCTATGGCTCCACCGTCATCGGGAACGCCCATCACTGGTCTGCAGTCGCCACCTGGATCTTCAGCTCCGGGATCACCAACCCAGGACGACGCTCGAAGAGCTCTCGATACTCTAATCAACTTCTTCAATCAAGCTCCCAGCGGCCTCGTTGATCAGAACGAGTACATGACCGTCCTAAAGTTGACTGAAAAACTGCGACTGCAGCAAAGCAATGGGCCGCTGCCAGGAGGTCTCCATCGGATCGCCGAGCAGGACTGTGAGATCCCGGCGCCGAAGATGGAGCAAACCATGAGTGCACCCTGCTAAAAGCAACGAATCTCCTTTCACGACCTCCCAAAAATTTCTTGTACATCTCGAACGGCAATTTCATTCAAACCTGTCCTTACAAAATATCTATTCAGCTGCACATCTCCACGGCGTTACTATGCTTCTCGACACTGTATATCGGCGTCCCCAGCGCCCATACGAGCGGCTTTCTTCTCTTCGCAACCATGTTCTTAGTTCAATTCGTACCATATACTCTCTACACGTCACTCTTCTCGGCCGGGGTTGGTGCAGGCTGGCATCCAGGGGACCCGGAAAACCATATACCCATGATACATCTCCCGCTCACGCGAACTCGCTCTCCATTACTCATTATCCATTCTCATGGCTAGCACTGCTTTTATTCGATTCCACGGGGCATGGCACACGACGCTTTTCGTGCCGTTTTAGGAGAGAGCACGATCCCCGAGTCGAGCTCGGGGATCGGCGCTCTAGGATTTAGGCTTGGAGCTTTATAGGTGTTTCTTATGGCCTGCCTTGAGGCTTCATCGTTGTACTTTGATCGTTGGGAGGGGGGTCCGGATGGGAAGACAGGAATTGGACTGGCCGGGAAATGCTTGCCTTCAGGAGGCAAGTGGCCAGTGGGGTTGGGTCATGATCATTTTGCAATAGCTGTCAACTAGGTGGCCCCTCTGATTTTGGGAGGCCCTTCTGAATGTCTTGTGTCTATGTCTCTCAAATGTGTTGTGAAATTATCTAGTCAAAGCTAATTGAGCCTCTCCTGCAGCAGTTCTTCAACCCCCTTTTCTGCCATTTCGGGTATCAAGCGTACGATTATCAACTCCACAACTCCATATAGCAGGTGCTTATTGCAATAGCTGTCTCCGAAGACATCCAGAACTTGCTCCACCTCCCTGACTCGGCGGTCTATACCAGCTCCAAAATATACATCCTGGATCCTGGTCGGTATCAGGGTGAGTATGCCTCGGGCGCATCGCTGTCGAATAAGGAGTTGCTCGGAAGCGGTGGGGATAATCCGTGGGGGAGCAGGAGCATTGTTGGGAAACAAAGCAGCACGAGCTGTACGTAGCAGTGTTGGCAGTAACGCTGGTTCTAACACGTGGGAGTGAATCGCATGGGAGAGAATTCTGTGAGAACTCAAGTCAGCCAATTACTTAACTGAAGGAGAAATTTTCCACGACTAGGACGCCATTAGCCCGAGGCGTCAAGCCATGCATGAGGAGTTCAAGGGCAACAGATTGATGAGATGTTGGATTTGTATGCAGCAGAGTTAAGGGGGCCAGGGCTCAAGCGGAATCATTAAACCCCGCGTTGATAGCATGGACGGGCGATAGCCCAACTCGCTGAAAGGTCTTGGTCATCAGGGAGACCGACCGGCCTGCAGAGCTCGGCCCAGAAAGGCCAGAACAAGGCGGGCCGCCCTGCGATGAGTGGCTGAGAAAAGACGCTTTGTGCGGGAGGAAGGTGCGGTACGACGCGAGGAAACCGGGGACTTGACGACGCATCGATAACGCCGGGCGCGTAAAGAGGGCTGCCGTAAGGCTCACTAGAGCTGTATTCCAACACCACTCGCGAAACCCGTGCAAGGGTGGCAATGAGCGTTATGCGGGACAAGGTAGTCGAAACGTTCAACAATGCAAAATGACGATAGGAAGTGTGATTGGGAATGAACTAGTCGGAGGATGGGCTGATATTGCATTGTCCCATTGAGCGAAAACGAGGAATCCTTCCCTTGTGAGCATGGATCGGAGTCGCACAGCATCAACTCTTGGCCGTGTGAGATTGACCTAGCAATCAATGAAATTCAAGACTTCGAGGGCCATCATCGCCATTCCCGCTTGCGCAGATTGCAGGCATGTCATGCACCGCGATAACAATTGTTCCTTGCCATTCCACACTGAAACACCCTCAGCTTCTGAAAGCCGACTGGGACAATAAAAGTCAAGTGACTGAAATCTCATGCGGTGTGACATAGGCTATCCGGCGCTTGGCCGGGACCAGAGGAGGGGTTTCGAGAAATCGACCACTCACTTGTCAATCATCCCATCTGTGCTGCCCAGTTTCCCCGGCCCTGTCAGAGCCACATGTTGAAGCAGAGAAAATGTGGCACTCAGCCATGGCATGCGGGCATCTAGATCCAGTAGATTAGCGGCACAAGACCATATCTTCATCTTCACAATAGGCTGTCTAATCTGGTCTGTTCGACCATCCCATATATCGTCAGCATTCGTCGACTCTGGCGGATCCATGTGATCCTTCAATGGGGCAGAGCCAGTAACTCTCATCGTTGGTGGAATACGAGACGGCAAAGAAGAAGATGTAGCCAAGGTGATGGCGAAGAAGCGGACCGCGCTGAACGCGAGAAAACAGTACTGAAGGGCCAGCCAAAAGGACTTCTGGAGTGATCGTTGAATCCGCCATCTCTTCGTATTTCGGCCAGTCAAATTCTTCGACATTGCGTTCTCTACACCCGAATTCGATCTCTCAGCACGGACTTGTGCCTTCGACTTTGGAAGTTGAGCTTGCAAGACCTCTGAGATCTTTGTGATCCCCTCCCAAAGCATCCACGGCTCGGATGCTTTTCCGCCAATACCACCTCCCAGGATCATCTCGGAGAAGATTTGGCCAACGATTGCAGTTAGACAATCATTTTCCAGATCCTCTGTGGGTAGCAGAACCGCTAAGACCCCTTGGACTAGCAGTTGCCTGTATGCCGCTTCTTTCTCCGTTTGCTCAGTGTTTGGTTCACCACGGTCAGGTACTGGCGACAAGGCAGGAAATGGCCAGAGAGAGTGATAGATTTGTCGAGGATCCCGTTCAATTGGGGGAGGGTGTTGAGTGTAGTGTGAAACTCGGTATGCTGCGTAGCTTTCAGCAACTTGCACAGACGGTCGTATTTGGGGCTTTCAAGAACCTTGAACGTGAACCTCTAACAACTCCGGCAGCTCATCAAATAACAAGCTCTCCAAATCAACGTCCCTCAACCTTTGCTCCAGAGCCCTTGTGGAATGGGCAATGATCTTCACGACCTCCTCCACAAAGACTTGGTCTGGTGTAATCTTCGCATACCATGTTTGCACAAACTCCCTAATTATGATGGCAATGAATGCGTATAACTGCAGATCCACCTCATTGCTACTCGTCAAGGGTGGTAGGATCTCGTCGATGGGACCAGGCGTACTGCGACCTTTATCGCCAAGCTGGGAACATAGCGTGCGACGAACTAAGGATAGTGTTGTTCGATCCGAGAGGGCGTCGGCGGATAGCACTCGTACATTTTGGCGGGAGGCAGGCGTCTCGGACCTTGGGATGGTGTCTCTATTGGCGGTTGCGGATTGTGATGATATATTTGAGGTTGCCAAGGCCTTCAGACGCGGTTGAAGACGCGACATTGACCGCTGCGTGAGTCTTTCGGTGC
>Ga0307515_10013084_pt1 | contig 15535 bp, 8 predicted proteins | sample 17_EM_MG_FD_194513 | JGI IMG/M metagenome (GOLD analysis project Ga0307515, IMG submission 194513) | Populus trichocarpa ectomycorrhiza microbial communities from riparian zone in the Pacific Northwest, United States - 17_EM | ecosystem: Host-associated > Plants > Roots > Unclassified | place... | reverse complement strand
CCTTCTGTATTGATCCTTGGGCTCGACGTCCGCCCCCTTCTCCACCAGCAGCTGTGTGACGGCCTCGTGCCCGTTCTCAGCCGCCTTATGCAGCGCCGTCCTTCCGCGTTGATCCTTCGCCTCGACGTCTGCCCCCTTCTCCACCAGCAGCTGTACGACGGCCTCGTGCCCGTTCTCAGCCGCCTTATGCAGCGCCGTCCATCCCCTGTAATCCTTCGCCTCGACATCCGCCCCCTTCTCCACCAGCAGCTGCACGACGGCCTCGCACCCGTTCCGAGCCGCCCAAATCAGCGCCGTCCATGCGTATTGATCCTTCGCCTCGACGTCCGCCCCTTTCTCTAGCAGCAGCTGCACGGCGGGTCCGTGCCCGCTCCGAGCCGCCCCGTGCAGCGCCGTCCGTCTATCACTTCCATTTCCCTCTATACTATTCCCTAACCTTAGCATTTTGTCGACAAGTCTCGTTAGTCCAAATCCCGCCGCAACTATAATTCCAGGAACTCTCTTTGAATATTCTTGACTCCATGATGCGTAGCGATAACCAGACACACTCCTAGCCTGAACTGCACTAGATATTAAAGAGCTATCGTCGAGAAACCGTAATACTTGTTCTTCGATTGTGTCGTCTAGGTCACCACAGGCATAAGTACCCCAGTTATTTGAAGTATACCCAATAAGCTCGAAATTCTTCAATCGATTTTCCATTCCCAAATCTGTAGCACAGGGGCCATCTTTGAAAGGGTCCATTGAGAGGTATCGAATACAAGCACATAAGATGTCGACTTGAGCAGTTGGGAATATTTTGTTGCGGTGCCTTTCGAAATATTCCTGGGTAGTATAGTGTACTAGGCGAATGACTCTGCTGTTTTGATCGATTACAGCAATCCCTCCACAGACGGTGATTAGTTCAGCTTCATCGGTAAGGCCTTCCTCGTCAAGTGTGGTATCGTCAGGCTCGAAATTCATGACAGCGATTGCATGTTGAATCTCTCCAACCTTGAGCGGCCGGATAGCATGAGTAATCCACGACAGGACTCTCATGGCCAGCTTCGATTCGTCTTCAGGCTGTCTTTGGATTCTCTCTAGGGCTTCTTCATACGTCTTATCCCGTTCCTCAGGCAGAACATCTAAGGCTTTCCGAAGGCTTTTGACGTCCGTCTTCGTCTTCAGTGATTCAAGGTGCAATTCGGCAAGTAGGAACCTAACCAAGTAAGCAATAGGCGCGCGCTAAGATACGGGGGAGATACGGACATCCCCTTTGCTTTTTCAACCAGCTTCTCAATGATAGAGCTCTGAAGATCTACGGCTCTCTTACAGAACTTAACCAGCTTAGGCACTTGCAAGATCTGTGCCTCTAGGTATCTTGCAACATCTGAATCGCTCGCTCGGATTTCTAGATGAGATGCCTCTGCAAATGCTTCTTGAATATCGCCGAGATGTCGGGAAGTACATAGTAAATGAAGATTTGCCGGTGACTCCTGCAATTTCTCGATAAACTTGCTCCTCGTTTTCGGGTTACACTCATCTAAGGCGTCAACTACAACGTAGACATGCGAAAACCTAGCAACGAGTGACTGAAGTATTCTCGAAAATTCCTCCTCGCTTGGTCGTATGTTCTTTGAGTTGTACTGAGCGTAGAGCGCACGAACTTCATCAGTGATAGTGCTATGACATTGCACAAGCTGTTGGACAAGGCTCCCAATGAGATTTGCAAGCGTCTGGCTATCGCGCTCTTTGTAGTTGCAATATGCAAAGGCTAGTCCAACGTTTTGGGGGCTTAGTTGCGTTTGGAGCTTATCGACAATAGCAGATCTAGTAACAGTTGGTACAAGAAGAGTGATTTGATAGGTAATAATACGCAAGAACTGTTTTGCCTGCCCCAGCTAGAATTAAATTAGCTTAGTCTTCTCGGAAATGAATACAAACATACGTAATCCCGAGCACCATAGTATTCTGTCTGTCCCAGCCAACCATGCTTCAAACTGGGAAGTCTCGAAAAGCCATTCTCCTGTGCCATCCTGTCGTCTGCGTAGAGTATCATTCTGTGCTGCGAAGAAGTTTAAAGGAGACAACCAGTTAATGATAGCTCTACTCTCCTGATCTAGATATCTTTAGAACAAGTCTTTAATAGCAGTAAGGACGGAATACCATTGTGATGAGAACGAACGAATGTCACCAAGTCGTTGACTTGAGTAGACACGTACTCCAATTGTTCCCCAGCGTTTGCTGCACCCTGCCTAGTGGCCTTGTGAGTACTGCAGTCTCTATATATATTATCTCCCTTGTTGATCACACTTACAGATGTAGCACATCCACTGCTAGGCTTAGATTTTCGCGGATTTCAGCGACAATCTCCTTTAACTTTAGCAATGTGCTCTCTCGAAATGGATAAAGAAAGCGACGTCCTTGTCCATGAACCTTGGACCAGATACTAGACCCCTTGACCTCTTGAACTCTAATCAACTCACTCTGCAGCTCATCGATACTAACCGTGCAGGCATCAATACTGTTTTGAACTCCTGTTTCAGCCTGTGTAGCTACCCCTTTGTCTTTGATGGTGACCTTCAACACTTTTAATGTTTCTTCCAGGTTCTGTACCGACTTGCACATTTGTGTAACATCTTTAGGGGCGTCCTTCCAAGATCCATAGTACTGTGTAAGTCCTTGGCAGACTTGAATTCCCAGAGAAATGATCCCAACTGCACTTCCAGCGACGCCGAGCTCAGCCATGTTCTGAGGCTACGGCCAAGACGGCAATGATAGGAGGACTTATGATTTCGTAGAAAGGTAAGTTTCGGCAAGTAGATCACCTTAATTTCGAAATATGACCAGTAGATGGCAAACACGCAAGTCACGTAGCGTCGTATATATTTAGCGATAAGCTTCTTGGCTCAAGATAAAGCGACCTTGAGACCGGGCTGTGTTGCAGGTGCCTGAAGTATGTCGGCAGCCAGAAAGCAGGAGTGGATTTCACATCAATAGCGGGGTTAGTGCTTTTCATATGGATGCGAAGGGGTCGAGGCTTGACCATGGAAGATCCGGGGCTTCGTCTGCCACCAACTCAGGAGAGTTGAAATGCCAACACCTGCGGCCAGGCTTTGCTTGTGGCCCAGACTTGAAATGTTGACTGCGCGGTTCTTAAGCGAGCCAATGAACTGTAAAGTGACTCATGAATTGGTTTCTAAGAATAGACTATCACGTGCTCTTCAAATGCTAAGTTGATGAAATTTTGCTTCGAGAATAACTTAGGGGTTGTTCGGTTGCACCTCCGTTACGAATATGGAGCTCCATATTGTAACGGAACCGGAGCTAATGTGAATATAAGGGTGTTGTTCGGTAGATCTGACACCGTTTAATATGGAGCTCCTCTATATCGTAAGCATATTCCATATCAATCTGGAGCTCTCGTATGCACGACCTCCCGTAATATAGCGACTCCACACACCCCGATCGCGATACTGCTATCGCATTTGCGGGCCTTATATAATATTATTGACCTGAGTTTACGAGTGGTCTATTACTTTCGGGTCCTGGATTTTAAACCCCGCCAAGCTTGCTTATGATTGGTTGGAGAGCTGGCTTCTAATTAGTTAGAAAAAAGTGCGCGTGGTAAGTTATGGTAGAATCCACGTGACGAATATTAAAATATTATGAACGTCAAAATATCCTAGTATTGCGCCTTCCTTTTTGTTGACACTTCTATTATACTACTATATATCTTATAGATATGGCAGATCCTACTGTAATTAAGTGTAGCAAGTGTCATATCTATAAGCCCCGCCTTAACTTTGTTAAAGACGGCCCTTTAAAGAAGATTTTAAAGCTGTGCCAGTTATATCGGTCAAAGGCGCGTCTTCCCTATATATTACTTCTACTTCTACTTACCTTTCTAGGCCTCTAAATATAAGCGGGGAGCTCTTGTAGAGTTAGGTTCTATTACTAAGAATTGTCCTACAAGGCGCTAGCGAATTACTCTACTTAAAAACGATACTGAGAATGCCTTCCTGCCTTACGGCCAGAATAGTTAAGATACCCCTAAAATTGCTTAACGGCGAAAGACAATTAGGGTAATACAACGGGAGCATCGCATTCTTAATTGGTGGGGTGAAGCTTACTTGCCTACTCCTCCGCTATATACCACAGATAAAGCTCTATGCAGTAGAAGAGATGGCCTAAATACATCCTTGCTGGGGCTGGCTCCTATACCTGCTCTACCGCCAATACCTACCCTACCGCTGATACCTACCCTACTGTTAATACCTACTCTACTACTAATACTACCTTCCTTACGGTAAGCTCTAACTACGGCTATACTACTACCTGTTTCGGCTGTCGATTGGGAGCAAATTAAGAAGTTTAAGAGTATATTATAGGCTGAATGTATAGAGACGTGTAGTTGTTATAGGGAGCGGTGGTTTTAAATGGGCCTAGCTATGGAGAGTGATAATATAGGTATATGTAAAGCCTGTATTAAGGACGCCCTTAAGAATCCAACCCTTCCTCCCCTATTTAGTAAAAGCAACGGGCTTGATCCGGGGCCTGTTCCTGGCTTCCTACCTATACTTACCGCGGTAGAGGAGCTTTTAATTGCGCGCGTATACGTTCATCTGCAAGTTGTGCGTGTACGCGGCTAGCAATATCGCTATACTGGCTACGTCTACTATTTTGGCTAGAATATACTAAAGACTTAGAGGCAGCTACTACGGCTACCTACTAAACTCGATATACTGGTCGTGAGGCCTATAGTAGTAGAGGGTGGTAAATACCTAAGTCGGTGGTTTACTAAACGGTATACCGTAAAGCGCTCTGCTATAACACGGTGGCTTTACTTTCTAAAGGTTAATTATCCTAATTATTGCGATGTTAAAATATATAGCACCTGGCTTACTAGCTTACCTAAAAATGGCTCTATATTAGATTAGCTACCCTATATTAATAAGTTAAAGTCTAATTCTAGTGGCCTAACGGCTTACCCTATTGCTTTTATACAATATCCTTTTACTATTAATCCTTTACCTACTAAGCTTGGCAGTAATATACCAAATAGCGAATTTAATAATAACGTACTAGATACTTTAGTTCCTAATCTAGTGCCTAACCTTAATAAATTGGAGCTTTTAGGTCGCGAGGTTTAACACTAATAAGACCTATAAGCGGGCCTAGAGGTTCCTATTATGCGATAGATACCTCTCTCTAAGCGATTAGCTAGTTTTATTATGCGCGGCGCCTTTTCTACCCTATTTCCTTATAGTAAAGTAGATTTTAATATACCATAAAGCTATACGGTTACCCTAGCTGCGTACGCTAAGTATATGCTTAAGTATTAGGACAGTCAGTTTAGCCGCTACCCCTTATTTTGCTACTATGTGTTTAATTAGATTATAAGAGAGCAAGCCCTTAACGCCACCTACTTCCTTTGCGGCCGATTAAATAAGAATAGTCTATCTTTAAATAAGCTTAGTAATCTTATAAATGGTAGTAGGGGTAACTAAGTTCTAAATAAGATTATATAGTATATATAGAAGCTTAAGGGCACTAGGCCTTACTGGAAGTAGAAGAGAAATAAGCTTATAGCTTATGCTGAAAATATTAAAAGCGGGTCTCTATTCTTTACACTTAGCGCTGCTAATCTATATTAGCATAATCTATACTCTTATATGCCTTAATTTAACGAATATAAGGCTGCTAATAAGGCTTAGCGCTACTAGATTGCTTTTTAGAATCTTAACAATAACCCGTATATTGCTGCTTACTAGCTATATCGCCGCTTTAATCTGTTTAGGAAGCACGTGCTTATAGGTCTATTTAATAGTACTGACTTTTGGTCCTAATATAAGTAGTAAGTGTAAGGTAGCGGCTATATATATAGCTTCTTATAAAGTTTAATAGCCTTAGAGCTAGATCCGTCAGCTAGTATATTAAGGGCGGCTTTTACTAAGTACTAGGCTACTTTTATATCTGTAATAAATCCTAATTAATCTAGGCCTCCTAATCTTTAATATCCTTCTACTCTTAGCTATAAAGAACAGCTTAACACTAGTGAGCTTCTTACTGCCTACCTTAATTGGTTTTAACGGCACCGTAATTACACTAAATCTTACTGCTTAAGATTGAAGAAAGGCTCTACTGGAGTAAAGGAGTGCCGCTTCTATTTTCCACGCTCTCTCCGCAATAAGGCCGCTATATTAAAGGATTAAAATCTATATTACTGGACGTTCTGTCCGCAGCGTAATAATAAGCTTCTTAATAGTTATAATATAGCTATAATATTAGCGTAGATGGCGAATATTAATACATTACCCGCTATAAGCATAATAGTAATAGTTAACTATATAAGCAAATATTGCAGTAAGGAAGAGAAGAAGTTAACTTCCTACTAGGAGCTACTCCAATTAGTATAGCCGTACGTTAATAGCCTTTATACCTTTAGTTTAGTAGTAGCCAGGTTTATAAATAAGCTTATTACTAAACGCGATTGGTTAGCGTAGGAGGTATACTATCTACTTTTTAACATTCCCCTTTATAAAGGCTCTAGGAATATAGTAACTTTAAATTACCGTTAGGAGGACGATTAAAGCGCTATATATAAGCTTAAGGATAGCTAACTAAAAGGGTGCGGACTATTTAACTATAAGAAATATAAGCGCCGCCCAGATAGGGTAGAGGATATTACTTTCTTTAATTTCCTACTCTATTTTAATTACTCTACTTATAAGCGTTGGCTAAAAGCAAAGCCTTAAGTTATATTGTACTTTCCGCGATATAAAGGCGATCCTTCCTATCTATAGTATCCTAAGTTCTGCCGTGTAAAGCTTATCCTTTATTACCCATAGAGGGAGTATAAGGAAGTAGCTACTTATACTAATAGATTTAGGGCCCCTAATTATATGGCTTCCTATTAGGCTTGCGTTAACTTTTATTAGCACCCGCTCGACTACTATAACCAGAAACTAGATAAAGCTTATAAAACTACTAATAATATTAATAAGTTTAAGGGCGATTTTGCAGACGACTTGGAGCTATATTAGTCCTTTAAGGCCCTATATACCCGCGTTTAAAATATTAATAGAGTTAAGATTAAGGATCCTAATAGGCTTAGTAATAGGGAGCTTAATTATAACTATAATTGGGGTATATATTGGGGCATATACCTACAGCTTAATAAGAGGACTTATTGGCAGGAAGTATAATTATAGCCTTTACCGTAGAGCCGCCTATCCTAAATAGTAACTCCGTCTTCCTTATAGCCAGGCCAGCGTTATATTTATAACGCCGTGGTTAATTACTATAGGCAGATCTAAGTGGGCCTTGGCCCCCCCCTACTGCGGATTAACATTAATAAAGAGGTAGGAACCGGTAAATTATATCTTATTACTATTCTCTCTACTATACTCTATACTATAGCAAGGGCTAATAGTAAGCCGTCGCTATTGGCTTAAGCTGCCCCTACTAGGGTAGCTGCCTTTAATATTAATGGCAGGACTATATATAATCTATTAAGGCTACCGGTAAATCGCCCCTTTAAGGAATTGCCTGCTGCTAGTCTTATGCCTCTATAATAAGCTTTTAAGGATATTTACTATCTTATCCTTGATAAGAAATCTATAATTAGGCAAGTATATCTGGCCTAGATTAATTACCACCTCCGTTAGATCTACCCTGCGCGTAATATATAAGAGTATATATATTAGGTCCCGCCGCGCTTGCGACAAGTTCGCAAGCACTCTCAGTCTTTTTGGCCGTATGGCGACGTGGAGGCGGGCCACGTTACAATTGTGCTTGCGAACTTACTGGGGCCAGGTGTCGTGGGTTTGATCCCTATCGGTCACTTCGCTCTGGTACAGTCTAACGCGCATCCGTGCGATAAGGCGTTAGTGGAGATTCCGATCGCTTATGTTACTAGGGACTAACTAATATGGTGATACTCTTGGCGTTTAATCCCTGTGGCCCGGAATGGGCGCACAGAGGAATCCCTGCGAGCGCTCGGGGACGAGCGCGCAGAGGAGAGGGCAATTGTAAGAGTATATATATTAGGTCCCGCCGCGCTTACGACAAGTTCGCAAGCACTCTCAGTCTTTTTGGCCGTATGGCGACGTGGAGGCGGGCCACGTTATATAATAACGACTACTTTAAAGGCTTAAATATTTTGCTAGTAGGCGATTTCTATCAGCTTCCCCCTGTAGGTTAGGCGGCCTTATATAGCAATCTACCCGCTAGGCCGTTAGAGCTCGCTAGCTATAGAAAGGGAGCCTATAAGGCGATTAACCGAACAGCTATCCTAAATTAAGTTATATAGCAGGGCGGTGATAATACTAAGAGCTCTGTATTTAGGACTGCCCTTATAGAGCTACGTAGTGATTCTGTAAGTAATTTAACTTAGAAGCTTCTTTTAACTAGGTATAAGCAGGGCCTATCTACCAATAAGGTTGCGGGCTTTAATAACGTAATTTGGTTATATGGCATACGCGCTGCTATAGGTAAGTATAATACTATTTAGCTTCGCGACTTTTTACAGCTAGTGGTAGCTATTAAGTTAGTTAACACTAGTATAGGTACGCAGAAAGTTACTCCTAATTAGTGTAATACTCTAGAGAATCTAGCCCTATATATTAGCGCGAAAGTAATACTAATATATAATATCTGGGTTAAACTAGGCTTAGTAAACGGTACTACTAGTATAGTTAAAGATATTATATAAAAGGGATACGCGGATATTAAAAAGGATTAGCCTTAGTTACTACTAATTACGGTAAATGGGTATAATAGACCTACCCTATTTACTTGGTAGGATAGTAAGAAAGTTATCTCTATATTTTCTATGCTTTATAAGTAGGAGGGTATAAGAGGCTCTTACTTACGGCGTTAATTTCTAATTACTTTAGCTTTTGCTCTTACTATGTATAAAAGCCAGGGCCTAATACTTAACTAGGTAGTTTTAGATATTAAGGAAAAGGATAAAATAGCCGGGCTAACCTATATAGTAATCTCCTAAGTTAAGAAGCTTTTAGGGCTTATATTTAAATATAGGTCTATCTCTCGCACGGTACGAATAGGTCATAGTCCATTTTAAGTATATTAATTGTGGAGGGTGTAGGCTTATAGGGCGGGATCTAGGCGATATCCTAGCGTTTATAAGGCTTTTTAGGCCTAAACTTTGGAGATCTAGCCTGAATCCTACCCGGTGCCCCTAATAGGGTAGCCCGCCGCTAGACCTAAATAGGACTATAAGTATCTAATCTAATATACATTGTAAGGGGGGTGGGTGGGTGAAAAGAATGACCTATTAAGTGCAGTTATAAGCGATAATGTTATTAACCGTGTTGAACATCTGGTTGAATACCTAAGTTGCAGGGTTTTCGGCCAAGCAATGTATAGATACGTGATATCTATCTCTCGCACGGCATAAATAGGTTATAGTCCATTTTAAGTATATTGATTATAGAGGGTGTAAGCTTATAGGGCGGGATCTAGGCGATATCCTAGCGTTTATAAGGCTTTTTAGGCCTAAACTTTAGAGATCTAGCCTAAATTCTACCTAGTGCCCACTAGCAAAGCGCCTGCCACCTATAAAGAATTTAGTTAAAACGAGAGCGATTTCCGTAGTCCGAAGTATAAAGTCTCCACTCCATATTAGGCTTAGCGATATAGTAGAACGGCAGACGGTAATATACGGTATATTACTATAGGGAGACGGGTAGGTAGAATAGTGTAGTAGTATAGAATTCTGCCGGCTCTATCGTTAAACGGACTAATTAGGATTTTCTATCTCTAGGATGGAAAATTACTATTAGCTCGGCTGAGGGCGGTAAGCGGAATTAATATCTTTATAGTAGAAATAGGTAGACGTATATATAGAACCTTAAGAATCTAATAATAATTATAGATATTGCAGATATGGCAGAACGTAGCAGGTGACGCGCCTCTAGTACTGTTATATAGCCAGTATAGGCACACTCCACTGGAAATTTAAGTTTAATTAAAGTCGTTTGGTTTCCGAGGTATTATAGTAAAGTTTAACCGTATCTAATGTCCATCAACCTAACTGTGCCATTTATAACTCTGCGAAGCCATAATTATGCGTATACTGTGCTGCACCCCTATGGAAGAAGTAGTTGGAGTAACCGTTAGGTAGGATGCCGCCACCGGCTAGGCGGGTTAATAGAATCTTACGCACTACTAACGCTAAAAATGCTCTATTATTAACACTAAATAATAGATCTAATAGAGGCCGGGGGTTACGGTTAAATAACCGTATTATTACGGCCATAGGGTATAGACGATCTCCCGGTATAGCGGTGATTTGGATATTAACGCCACTATGGGTTTTATCTGTCTTGCTTTGTTTAAGGTAGAAGACTATTAAATAGCCGTTAGGGGCGATCCTAACGTCGCTATAGAGGGCCCTCGTAGTGCTAAAGTCCTTAGCTTTCCTATTTGGGTACGTAATCTCTTCTATACGTAGGAAACCCGCAAACGCTATTATAAATGCCGCATCTACGTTTATATCCGCCTTATAGGGCCTAAAGGTAATAATCTTATCTAGAATATCCTTTGTAATTGGTAGTTTAGTCTTTTTAGTAGATGGGAATAGTGATATAGCCCCCGCTAGGGCCCTCTTAATAGTCTAGTCTTTAAAGGCGGCGATTAAGTAACCTAGATCTATATAACGAGATTGGATTATAGAGATATAGTTAGAGAGGGTTTCTGGCTTAACCCTGCCTATTAGAGGGGCGGCTGTACCGAACGCTTGTTAAGCGATCTATTCCCCTAAGTTTATCCTCTTAGCCAGATACGGTAATGAACCGTTTAGGGCTAAGAAGGCCTCCCAGCTCTTAATAGCGGAGGAGTAGCCCTTTCTTATATTGGCTGCTAAGCCATACTATATAAATAATAAAAAGTAATAAGACCTACCGGTCTCGCTCTAGAAGGTTAGGGGAGGTTAATTAAACGACTCTGGGTTAACTGTAAGAGTTAGTAGCCGCTTGGAGGAAAGATATCGTTTTTCTAGTAAGAAGCCTTTATTTATCCGGTAAAAAGCCGTTATTTATCTAGTAAGAAGCCGTTATTTATCTAGTAAAAAGCCGTTATTTATCCGGTAAGAAGCCGTTATTTATTTGCCACTTAGGGCACAGTAATAATAATTTCTTACGGTTAAATCGCGAGAGAGTATTAGTAAGCCTATTATTGGCGCTGGAGACCTATATGGTTGTTATAGTAATATTATTTATTATTAAGGATATAAGTATCTCTTAGAGTAATTAGTTTCCAGGACCTTTTATAACATTATTTTGGATGCCGCTGTAGGCAACTATATTGTCTGTATAGATATAGAGAGACCCGTGCTGCTAGACCGATAACTACCTTTTAAATACTTCTGTGATAGTATATATCTCTTTTAGGTTAATATAGTTATCCGCCTAGTCTAGTAGGGGGTAATAGCTAAAGGCCTAGGCCTGGGGTAGGGAAGTTACGTAATTAGGCTAGTAGCCGTTCTCTCTACTAAAGTAGAAGCCTCCGTAGCCTTTAAGTAATGAGGCGTTAGTAAATAAGTAAAACTGCGGCCTTTTCTTATTATTGAAGAATAGTATACCGTTACTTAATATAAGAACCTTAAGCTAGAGGTTAAGGTCTTCTTTAAGCTTTAGGGGGAGGCGCCGGGGCGTATATCTTAATAACCTGGTAGGCTATTTTATTATAAAGTCCTATAAGGAGCGAGAGTACGAGCGCCTAAGGCGGATAACTCTTATATACTATACTAGGCGGCCCGCCAGTTATTGGGCTTGCTGTAATAATAGCCAGCCTATTTAGAGGGCTTTAGTTACCTAATTAATAGCTTTCTATTACTTAACTGGTAAGAGTCTTAACTCCATTGCTATAGTGTTAATAGTGTAACCTAGAACTTTAGCCTCTATACCTTTAATATTCTTAGTATTATTTCGGGGTACCCCTAGCTAGTTAGTAACCAAGAGGTATACCTCCCTTAGTAATGGCAGTATAGTTGGACACTTAACTACAAATATAAAGTTGTTAAGGTAGTGCTTAATAGTAGAGTTAATTTGTTGTGCTAGGATCTAGTGAAGACCTTTAGCGAATAGGTTAAAGAGGAATGGGGCTGTTCGTAAGCTAAATGGCAGACAGCATTTAATATAAGTGACTCCCTTCTAGATAAAGCTAAGTAGGTAATGTAACTGTAATGAGACGGGCACGATCCGGAAGGTATCTTTAATGTCTCGTTTAACTAGGTAGTAGCCTTTACCGGCTATAATTATATATACTAGTATAGTCTCTACCTGGGTATAGTGTAGTATTGCCTAGGCTGGGTTAATTAAGTCATTAACTGAGAAACCCTTAGGTAAAGAGAGGTTATAAATATAGCGGAAGCCGCTGTCTGCCTTAGGCACTAGGCCTAGGGGTAAGGTAACTATAGAGTTAGTAGTCTGTATACGGCCTAGGGCTAGGTTAGTAACAATCTTTTTAGAGATAAGGTCTTTGTTATCGCGTAAGGAGAGGTGGTTTTTGTAGATATTAGATAGTATAGGTGCCGAGGGACCTATCTCCGCCCTATAAGTAAGGATATCTTGTAAAATTGCTGGGAGATTTCCAGGGTACCTATAAAGGAGCGTGCTCTAAGCGAGAGGCCTTAAGGGTAATGGTAAGTTAGCCAGAAAAGTCGTTTATAAGTAAGTTTTAAAAAGAGGTACTAAATTAGGCCTGCCTTGGAGCCTTGGTGCCTATAGCAGGTCTAACTAAATAGTTAAACCTAGGAAGATATCTTTATCCACTATTAAGTCTTGGGTCTGACTACTTACGGCGGTGAGCTAGCTAGGGCACGACTTTAATAGGTGGTTTTTGTCGCACTTAGAGTATACGTAGCGGTAACAACACGGATCTTCTCTATAAGCCTACTAGTTGTTCTAGCTGTAACAGGGCTTATTAAAGGTGGGGGGAGGGGAGGTATTCTTTCGTAATCTCTTTAATGCCATACTACGGACTTTAAGCCCTTAGCTCCATGCCTTTATATTAGCCGCCTGGCAGTATAGGGCCTTAAACTGGGTAGGTATGTCCTAGTTACTAGGCTTAAGCTGATTGCGATCCATAATGTACCTATAATAGTTAAGTGCGAGGTCTAGGATAGAGGTTTAGTTATAGGTTGCGGAGTAGTTATGGATCTTGTTTATTTAGAGCAACATCCTTATATAGAGGTTGGTTAGACATATATAGAGAGTGCTTATAATTACTATGTAGTTTATAAACCTAGTAAACCAGACTTCCTTATTCTTGTAGATTTTGTAGCTAGTAGTAGGTCTCTTTAAAATAAGCTTTCCGTTTTTAATAGTAGCCACATTAGAGAGGTCTGGGCGGCTAGAGTATACCTATAGACGTGCTAGATTCTCTAGGCGGAAGGATCCTTTCTATATATTATAGAGGTCTCTTCTGGCTAGGCTAGGGAGGTCGAGCTTAAGCGTGCCAGAGCCTTCCGGCAGGTTATAGGACTTACCTAATTTATCCGCCTTGGCGGTAAAGGGGTGCTTTAGTAGATTAGGCTGCTTTAGAGCGGCTAGCCTTGCCTAGTAAAACTCCTCTTCCTATTCTATCTTTCGGATCCGTGCCTATTCCTCCTGTTCCGTCTTTTAGATCTATGCCTGTTTCTCCTACTCTCTCTTTTGGATCTCTAGGTTATGGAGTTGTTGGGCCCTTTTATCTTATTTTCTAGCTCTTTCTTCTTCTGAAGATGAAACTATGGTATATTCGGTAGATAGGATGGTAGTAGATAAGGAGGTGGATGATAGGGCGGTTGAGTGAGGAGTTTTCGAGCGGGTACTATTGGCTAGAAAATCGGTTATGGGCTTTAATAATTATGTAGGCCACTAAGAACATTAATTGTAAATAATCTATGATGAAAAGAACGACCTATTGAGTGCAGTTATAAGCGATGATGTTGTTGACCGTGTTGAACATCTGGTTGAATACCTAAGTTGTAGGGTTTTCGGCCAAGCAATATATAGACACGTGATATTTAATATAGAACGATTTCAGTTATCTATAAGTAAGACTAAAGAGGTATAATAAGAAGATTTTGTACGGAGGTAGTAGTAACTACTTATAAACGACTTTTCCTAATTAGGAAATTATATACTGGCTTAGAGGTAAGCGGAGAATATAGTATTTGTTTTGGTTTTCTAACTTTTAAATAGCTTAACTACAAAATCTAATTTTCTAAATTTTAACCCCCCTATCTGTTTTACCTTCTTACCGCTTCTAAAGCTGTTAGATATACATATAATAGTATATAGGGAGAATTAGCAGTACTGCCGGATTAATATTGCTGCTATCTATAGCGTTAATTAATTTTTGGAATTTTTTAATTTTTTTAAAGGGTGGAAATGTCGCTTATATAAGAAGTTACGTAACCTCTAAGAATACTTAGGACCGCATATTAGCAGCCATAACTTCTCTATACTATAGTTGAGATTTTATATATACTATACCTAGAGCTGCTTACAATAACTATTACCTATAGATCTGCCGATTTATAAATTAAAAATTAGATATAGTTAGAGCTGTTAGTAGGGGTTATTAATTGCGCTCTCCGTGACAAAATTTTGGATTTTAGTGATCTAAACTAATAAATTAAATTAAAAGTTTGGAATGTCTAAATAAGGTTCTGCTAAGACGCTAGCTAAACCCTAACCTATTAAATTCTAAAAATAACGACCTTTACCGAATTAAAAATTAACCTTATCTTTAATAAGCCATCTAATTAGATTTAATGGTTCTTTATTATCTAAGACATAGCTAAAACTAATAAGGTATAGCAGTATATCGACCTATCTAAAAAGAAAGACAATCTTTTAAAGCTAGAACTACTAAGTTGGCCTATACTAAGGGACATACTACCTATAGCTATATTAATAGTAAAGCTAGACCTAAACTAGCTTACTGCTTATAACTAGCTCTACGCTAAATATAAGGACGATTTACGCGTATACTAGAAGCAAAAACAGGCTATAAATAATATTAATAACTATATTGTTCGCACTATATCGGTAGCCTACCTTTTACTTATTAACAGCCTCAGTAGTCGGTTATATTAAATATTTAAGGCGTCTCTATCACTATAGTAGCCACTGCAGTAATAGAGATACCCTATATTTTAGTAAGCAATTAAGTCTATCTTGTACGAGAATCTCGTGCTATTAGTACTTACTAAATCACGTACTTATAGGGCCTCCTCCCGTCTATAAATACTCCCTCCTCTATACCTTCTTTTCTTCTTTTCTTCTTCCTTATAAGAGCTAGAGGTGCTCTAATACCCCTCCCTAGTCCCCACTAAGGGATCTATTGGTCGACGTGGCGATATAGATAGTATCTGACGAGGAGACGGGTAAGAGAGGAGATGGGTGAGAGAGGAGACAGGAAGGACGGAGGGGCGTCCGGTAGGTGTTAGTTGAGCAACGTCAATGTCTATATTATGGCTGCCTAATCTCCCGTTTGCAGGCCTCCTCCCGTCTATAAATACTCCCTCCTCTATACCTTC
>Ga0307515_10013083_pt1 | contig 15535 bp, 16 predicted proteins | sample 17_EM_MG_FD_194513 | JGI IMG/M metagenome (GOLD analysis project Ga0307515, IMG submission 194513) | Populus trichocarpa ectomycorrhiza microbial communities from riparian zone in the Pacific Northwest, United States - 17_EM | ecosystem: Host-associated > Plants > Roots > Unclassified | place... | reverse complement strand
GTCGCCTCGGCAGTCAGCACAAGTGAGAGGTAACGCACGGCCAGCACGGGCCGCGCGAATCCACTCATCAGAGCGCTCATCAGAAGCGCATCACTCGCCGAGGTAGGCAGCCCGCACCTTCGGGTCATTGAGCAGCGCGTTGGCCTCGCCGCTCATCGTAACCTCGCCTGACTCCATCACGTAGCCGCGGTTGGCGAGCTGCAACGCACGGCTTGCGTTCTGCTCGACCAGCAGCACGGTGGTACCGCGGCTGTGGATGTCGGCCACCACCTCGAAGATCTTGTCGACCATGATGGGCGACAAGCCCATCGATGGCTCGTCGAGCAGCAGCACCTTGGGCTTGGCCATCAGTGCGCGACCCATCGCGAGCATCTGCTGTTCACCGCCCGACATCGTGCCGGCGAGCTGGTTGCGACGCTCCTTCAGGCGAGGGAAGATGGTGAACACCTTCTCGATGTCGGCTTGAACTTCCTTGTCCTTGCGAACGAAGGCGCCCATCAGCAAGTTCTCGGTGATCGACATGCGGGTGAAGGTGCCACGGCCCTCGGGGACCATCACCAGGCCTTGCTTCACGAGGTCCCACGCGCCCTGGCCCTTGATGGATTGACCGAGGTATTCGATCTCGCCCATGGCTACCGGCTGCAGGCCGGTGATGGCCTTCAGGGTGGTGGTCTTGCCAGCACCGTTGGCGCCGATGAGGCTCACCAGTTCGCCTTCGCGCACTTCGAACGACACGCCCTTGACGGCCTGGATCCCGCCGTAGGCGACCTTGAGGCCGCTGACTTTCAAAAGAGTGGTTGTCATCTTCAATGCGCCTTGTGGCCGGCGCCGAGGTAGGCCTCGATCACCTTCTCGTTGCGTTGCACGTCGGCGGGGGTGCCTTCTGCAATCTGTTTGCCATAGTCGAGCACCGTGACGCGGTCGCACAGGCCCATCACCAGCTTCACGTCGTGTTCGATCAGCAGAATGGTGCGGCCGTCTTTTCGGATGGTGTCGATCAACTCGCGTAGAACGACCTTCTCGGTGGCGTTCATGCCGGCGGCGGGCTCGTCGAGTGCGATCAACTTGGGGTCGGTGGCGAGCGCGCGTGCGATCTCGAGTCGACGCTGGTCGCCGTAGCTCAGCGTGCGCGCCTTGAACTCGGCGTATTTACCGATGCCGACGTAGTCGAGCAGTTCTTGCGCGCGCTTGGCAATGGCGGCTTCTTCGGCCTTGAAGCCGCTGGTGCGAAACACCGCGCCGATCAGGCCCGAGGCCGTGCGCACGTGGCGGCCGACCATCACGTTCTCGAGCGCCGTCATCTCGGCGAACAGCCGGATGTTCTGGAACGTGCGTGCGATGCCGGCTTTGGCCACCTCGTGCACGGCGGTCGGCTTGTAGGCCTTGCCGCCGAGCTCGAAGCTGCCTGAGTCGGGCGTATACAGGCCGGTGAGCACGTTGAAGAAGGTGGTCTTGCCGGCCCCGTTCGGGCCGATCAGGCCGTAGACCTGGCCGGCTTCGATGGTGATGCCGACGTCGGACAGGGCCTGCAGTCCGCCGAAGCGTTTGGAGACGCCAGCAACCTTGAGTACGTTGTCTGCCATGGCGATTCCTTATTTGGTCTGGGGCACGGGAGCAGCCTTGCCATGCTCTGGCGTGGGCCACAGGCCGCGCGGCCGCGACAGCATGATGCCGATCATGGCCAGCGCGATCAGCAGCTGGCGCAGGATGGATGCGTCGAGCCGGCCATCGGTCATGTTCTGCAACGGACCTGCCACATAGCGCAAGACCTCAGGCAACGCAGCAAGCAGCAGCGCCCCCAGGATCACGCCGGGGATGTGGCCGATACCGCCCAGCACCACCATCGCGACGATCATCACCGACTCTTGCAGGCTGAACGACTCGGGCGAGACGAAACCCTGGAAGCTCGCGAACAGCACACCCGACACACCGCCGAAGGTGGCGCCCATGCCGAAGGCCAGCAGCTTCAGGTTGCGGGTGTTGATGCCCATGGCCTTGGCGGCGATCTCGTCCTCGCGGATGGCCATCCACGCGCGGCCGATGCGCGAGCGCTCGAGCCGGTAGCAGATGAGCACGCTGATGATCACCATCGCCAGGAACAGGTAGTAGTAGTTCGTGACCGAGGGAACATCAAAGCCGAACCAGTTGTGCTTCTGCGCGAAGTTGTAGCCGAAGATCGTGATCGGATCGATCTGGCTCAGGCCCTTGGGGCCGTTGGTGATGTTAATCGGCGCATCGAGGTTGGTGACGAACACGCGGATGATCTCGCCGAAGCCGAGTGTCACGATTGCGAGGTAATCGCCACGCAGCTTGAGCGTGGGCGCACCGAGCAGCACGCCGAACCCGCCTGCCAGCACCGCGCCGAGCGGCAGCACGGCCCACCAGGGAATGTGCAGGCCTTGCGGGAACATGGAAGCGATGGCCGGGAAGGCGTCGGTCATGTGCGGCGACGCAAGCAAAGCCAGCATGTAGGCCCCCACCGCGTAGAAGGCCACATAGCCCAGATCGAGCAGGCCGGCGTAGCCGACGACGATGTTGAGGCCGAGCGCCAGCAGCACATACAGCAACGCAATGTCGACGATGCGCACCCACGCGTTGCCGAACTGCTGCGCCACCAGCGGAGCAATCAGCAACAGCACCGCCGCGATGATGAAGACGCCGAGTTTGTTGTCTCTGAGGTTCATGGCAACTTCCTCAGGCTCGGTCGGCCACACGCTCACCGAGCAGGCCCGAAGGCCGCAACGTGAGGATGAGGATCAGCACGATGAAGGCAAAGATGTCTTGGTAGTTGCTGCCCAGCACGCCACCGGTCAGGTCGCCGATGTAGCCGGCGCCCAGCGCCTCGATCAACCCGAGCAGCACGCCTCCGACCATTGCGCCCGCGAGGTTGCCGATGCCGCCGAACACCGCGGCCGTGAAGGCCTTCAGGCCCGGCAGGAAGCCCATCGAATGCTGCACCGAACCGTAGTTGGCGGCGTACATCACGCCCGCCAGTGCAGCCAGTGCGGCACCAATCACGAAGGTGGCCGAAATCACCTGGTCGGGGCGCACGCCCATCAGGCCGGCGACGCGCGGGTTCTCGGCCGTGGCACGCATCGCGCGGCCGAGCTTCGTGCGGTTGACGAGGTACATCAGGCCGGCCAGCGTGACCGCGGTGGTGATGAGAATGATGATCTGCACGGTGTTGATGACGGCACCGCCGATGTTGAACGGCTCGGACGGCAGCAGGATCGGATACGGCTTCGGGTTTGGCTTCCAGATGATCATGGCCAGCGTCTGCAGCAGCAGCGACATGCCCATCGCAGTGATCAGCGGCGCCAGGCGCGGCGCGGTGCGCAGCGGCCGATAGGCGATCTTTTCGATGCTGAAATTGAGGATGGAGCAGACCACGATGGCTGCAATGAGCGAGATCAGCATCAGCAGCCAGCCCGGCCAGCCGGTACCGGCGAGTACGCTGACCACGGTCCAACTGGTCAACGCGCCCACCATCAACACCTCACCATGCGCGAAGTTGATCAGGTTGATGATGCCGTAGACCATCGTGTAGCCGAGTGCCACCAGCGCATACACGCTGCCGAGCACCAGACCATTGATGATCTGCTGGATGAAAGTGTCCATCTGGGAGTCTCCTGCGAAATCGAAAGCCGCACGTCTTCTTGACGCCGCCCATGCACTAAAGCAAAAAGCCCGCCGTGGTCTTGCGCGTCGGGGACTCTGTCTAAGGTTGTGGCCTCTGGAGCCGTTCTGGGTGCGGGATTCTAGTGGCCGATTTCGCAGTGATTGCGTGCACGTTTCCCCGTACGGGTTCAGCGCCTTTTCTTGGAGGCAGCCCGGGTCGACGCGGTCATGGCTTCGTCATTCAGGCGGCGCAATTCCTCGAGACGCTCGCCGATCTGGAGCTCGAGACCACGCGGCACGGGTTCATAAAAACGAGGCGGGTCCAGGTCGTCCGGCCAGTAGCTTTCGCCTGCGGCGAAGCCACCTTCTTCGTCGTGCGCATAGCGGTATTCGCGCCCGTAGTCGAGGTCTTTCATGAGCTTTGTCGGTGCGTTGCGCAGGCGCAGGGGCACCGCACGGGTGCCGTCCTGGGCGACGAAACCGCGTGCGGCCTTGTAGGCGGTGTACACCGCATTTGACTTCGGGGCCATGGCCAGAAACACCACCGCTTGAGCGAGTGCAAGCTCGCCTTCCGGGGAACCGAGGCGCTCGTAGGTCTCGGCAGCGTCGAGCGCCGTGCGCAAGGCACGGGGATCGGCGAGCCCGATGTCTTCGCTGGCCATGCGCACGATGCGCCGTGCGGCATAGCGTGGGTCCACACCGCCATCGAGCATGCGGACGAACCAGTACAGCGACGCGTCGGGGTCGCTGCCGCGCACGGCCTTGTGCAGGGCGGAGATGGTGTCGTAGAACTGCTCACCGCCCTTGTCATAGCGCCGCAGTTGCTCGCCGAGCGAGCGCTCGAGCTGGGCTTCGTCAATCGTAGCCACGTCACCCGCCATGCGCACGAGGTTCTCGTATGCGTTGAGCAGGCGGCGAGCATCGCCATCGGCGTAGCCCACCAGGCGGTCACGCGCGGCATCGCTGAGCGGCGGCGCAGACAACAGCGCTTGGCCGCGCTCGATCAACAGCTGCATGTCGTCGTTGCCGAGCGACTTCAGCACGTGCACCGTGGCTCGCGACAGCAAAGCCGAGTTGACCTCGAACGACGGGTTCTCGGTGGTCGCGCCGATGAACGTGAAAAGGCCAGACTCCACGTGCGGCAGGAAGGCATCTTGCTGCGCCTTGTTGAAGCGGTGCACTTCGTCGACGAACACGACCGTGCGCCGGCCCGTCGTCTGCGCCACCTGCGCTCGCTCGACCGCTTCGCGAATGTCCTTCACGCCGCCCAGAACCGCCGAGATCTGGATGAACTGCGCGTCGAAGCCGTCGGCCATCAGACGCGCCAAGGTGGTCTTGCCCACGCCGGGCGGTCCCCACAAGATCATCGAATGCAGGCGGCCTGATTCGAAGGCCACGCGCAGCGGCTTGCCGGGGCCTAACAGGTGCTGCTGGCCGATGACTTCGCCAGGCGTTTTCGGGCGCAAGCGCTCGGCCAACGGCGCTTGCGTGTCGGCCAGATCGTCACCACCGAGAGGCAGTTGCTGAGGCTCCATGTAGCAATTGTCGCAGGCACCGTTGCCCGGAGGAGCCATCGGCGGCGGCGGAAAACAACCCGCCGGCTTCGTGAGCGAGCCGGTGGGCTACTCGGGTCTATTGCTCGATCAAGTCCGCGCCCTTGGGCACGGTGAACACGAAGGTATCCGGCTTAATCGCTTCGTTGGCGACGAACTTGGTGAAGTCCAGCAGGGAGCGCTGGCCAAAGGCATCGACCACCTCCACCGAAGCCAACACCTTGTTGCGAAAGCCGATGCGTACCGACTTGAAGGCGCCGTCCTTGGCCTTCGGCGTGGCCTCGGCCCATTCGACACCCTCTTTCGAAGGCAAAGGCGCCAGGTCGAATTCTTTATCCAGCGAACCACCGGCCAGCAGGGCCGCCGGTGTCGCACCCAGCGCCTGCGTGAACTTGCGCGAGCTGGCCTGGTTCAGGTCGGCGTCGTAGATCCACACCTTCTGCCCGTCTGCCACGATGCTCTGCTCGAACGGCTTCTGGTAGGTGAAGCGAAAACGGTTGGGCCGCGAGAACTCGAAGTGGCCGGTCGAGGTTTTCTTCTTCACGCCATCGGGTGAGGTGACGGTCTGAGAGAAGTCGGCCTGCCCGGTCTTCACGTCGCGCACGAACTCTTTCAGGGTGTCAACGGCATCGGCTCGTGCACCGGCCGCGGCAACCATCAGCAACAAAGCGAAAAGTATCTTCTTCATTCGGCGCGGGCCGGGACGATGATGTCGCGGTTGCCGTTGGTGGACATGGCAGATACGAGTCCGGACTTCTCCATTTGTTCCAGCAATCTGGCTGCGCGGTTGTAGCCGATGCGCAGATGGCGCTGCACCAGGGAGATGGACGCACGCCGATGCTGCAATACGACGGCCACCGCCTGGTCGTACATCGGATCGGCTTCGCCACCACCGCCGCCCGGCATGTCGGCGGTGGACACCTCGCCATCGCCGTCGAGCACACCGCCTTCGAGAATGCCTTCGATGTAGTTGGGCTCGCCCTGCTGTTTGAGATAGTTCACGACGCGGTGCACTTCATCGTCGCTCACGAACGCGCCGTGCACGCGGATCGGCAGGCCGGTGCCCGAAGGCATGTACAGCATGTCGCCCATGCCGAGCAAGGCTTCGGCGCCCATCTGGTCGAGGATGGTTCGGCTGTCGATCTTGCTGCTGACCTGGAAGCTAAGGCGCGTGGGAATGTTGGCCTTGATGAGGCCGGTGATCACGTCGACGCTCGGGCGCTGCGTGGCCAGGATCAAGTGAATGCCGGCCGCGCGGGCCTTCTGCGCCAGGCGCGCGATCAGTTCTTCGATCTTCTTGCCGACCACCATCATCAGGTCGGCCAACTCGTCGATCACCACCACCACGAAGGGCAGGCGCTCCAGCGGCTCGGGCTGCTCGGGCGTCAGGCTGAACGGGTTGGGCAGCGACTCACCGCGCTCCACGGCCTCAGCGATCTTCTTGTTGTAGCCGGCCAGATTGCGCACGCCCAGCTTGCTCATCAGCTTGTAGCGGCGCTCCATCTCGCCAACACACCAGTTGAGCGCATTGGCAGCCTGCTTCATGTCGGTGACGACAGGCGCGAGCAAATGAGGAATGCCCTCGTAAACGCTCATCTCCAGCATCTTGGGGTCGATCAGGATGAGCCGTACGTCACGCGCCTCGGCCTTGTAGAGCAGGCTCAGGATCATCGCGTTGATGCCGACCGACTTGCCCGAACCGGTGGTACCGGCCACCAGGCAGTGCGGCATCTTCGCGAGATCGGCAACCACCGGTGCGCCGATGATGTCCTTGCCCAGACCCATGGTGAGCTGCGAGGCCGCGTCGTTGTAGACCTGTGAGCCGAGAATCTCAGACAAGCGGATGGTTTGCCGCTTGGCGTTGGGCAGTTCCAGCGCCATGTAGTTCTTGCCCGGGATCACCTCGACCACGCGGATGCTGACGAGGCTGAGGGAACGCGCCAGGTCTTTCGCGAGGTTGACGATCTGTGCGCCCTTCACACCAGTAGCCGGTTCGATCTCGTAGCGCGTGATGACCGGGCCCGGCGACGCCGCCACGACGCGCACTTCGACACCGAAGTCCTTGAGCTTCTTCTCGATCAGGCGAGACGTCATCTCCAGCGTTTCTGGCGTCACGCTCTCCACCCGTCCAGGTGCGGCATCAAGCAAGTCGACTTGCGGCAATTTGGTGTCTGCCAACTCGGTGAAGAGTGGCTTCTGGCGCTCCTTGACCACGCGCTCCGACTTGGGCACCTCGATCATCGGCGCTTCGATGACGATGGGCACATGGTCTTCGTGCAGTTGATGCTCGAACTCGACCACGTGCTCCCGCTCGCGCAGCGCCTGCTCGCCAATGCGTTGGTCTTCGGCCCGCTCGATGCGCTCGACGCGCTTTTCGCGCAGGGAGTCGACCCATTGGCCGATGCCCTCAGCGGCACGCAGCCACGAAAAACGGAACGCCAGCGCCAGGCCAGCGACGAGCACTGCAATCCACAATACGCCGGAGCCAGCAAACCCCAGCAGCCGCTGACTCACCGGCCCGAGCAGATACCCCAGTACGCCACCAGCGTTGCCGCCGGGTACGCGCACTTCAAGCTGATAAAGCCTCGTCCATTCCAGCGACGAACTGGCGCTGAGCAGCAGCAGCACGCCGACCCAGAACATCCACAGAGGCAAGTGCGGCCGGTGAATGCCGGGTGCGTCGCCGCCGCGCAGTACACGTGCCAAGCCGCTGAGCCACGCGCGCAACCCGATCGCCAATCCCCACCACGCCGAATAGCCAAACAGCACGAAGGCCAGATCGGAGAAACGCGCACCCAGCGCACCGACCTTGTTGAGCGGCAATGCACCGCTGCCTGATGTCGAAAACGCGGCATCCGCTGGGTTGTGCGTGGCCATCGCGATCACGGCCAGCAGCCACACCACGCCGCCGACGAGCACGCCGAATCGGGCGCGCAAGCCCACGGGGGCGAGCGGCACGCTGGAGCCCGGCGATCCGTCGCGGGTGTAGGTGCTGCTGTCGGCACCCGCGGCCGATGCGGCAGAGCCAGCGTCGGGGCGAAGCGATCCAAGCGGAAATGTCATGCAGCCATTGTGGCCGAAGCGCTCGGGGCAAGATCGCGCCCCGGCAACGCTCGCAACCCAGGCACAAGGTCAGCCGGTCAGGCGTTCCTTGATGATGACGGAGCCATTTTCCTGGGTCTCGACCATACCCCGGTCTTCCAGGTCCTTCATCACGCGGCTGACCATCTCGCGCGAGGCGCCGACGATCTTGGCCATGTCCTGGCGCGACACCTTGTTGCGGATGATCTTGATGTCGCCTTCGTCTTCAGCCATGTCGAGCAGCGACCGGGCGACACGCCCGTACACGTCGAGCAAGGCCAGGGACTCGATCTGGCGATCGGCGCTGCGCAGGCGTTGCACGAGGCCGCGCATGATGGCGTAGGAGAGGCTGGAGTTCTCAGGCAGGCAACGCGCGAACTCGGCGCGGCCGAGAATCAGCATGTCGGTCTGCACCTCGGCGCGTACCGTGGCCGAATGCGGCTCGTTGTCGATCAGGCTCATTTCACCGACATAGTGGCCCGGCTGCAATACCGCGAGAATGACCTCGCGGCCACGTGAATCGGATGTCAATACTCGAGCGCGACCTGTTAGCAAAATAAACAGTGCGTTCGACTTCTTGCCATGCTCGACCACAATCTCGCCGCGGCGAAACCTGCGCTTTACCACGCTGTCCGCGATGGCTGAAGCCTGCTCGTTGGTTAGCAGAGAGAACAGCGGCACGCGCCGAATCAAGTCCAAGTTGGACAACATGGCCATCGGAGAACCTCCTTGTGTCGGTATCGCAGTCTAAGGATTCAAACGTGGAAAACTAACGTTTAACGCAAATATCAGTATTGTCACCATTACACGAATTGATGCCAGTCGGCGTCAACCCCATGTCAGACTGACTGCTCTCCACCGTCTTACCTTCCGCTTTCATATGAGTCAAACCAACCAACACGCGCAAGTCCTGATCCTCGGCTCAGGCCCGGCCGGCTATACCGCCGCCATCTACGCAGCGCGAGCCAATCTCAAGCCGATGCTCGTCACCGGCATCGCACAAGGTGGGCAGTTGATGACCACCACCGAAGTCGACAACTGGCCTGCCGATGTGATGGGCGTGCAAGGTCCGGAGCTGATGCAGCGATTTCTGCAGCACGCAGAGCGCTTCAACACGAAGATCGTGTTCGACCACATCAACCAAGTTGACTTTTCCAAGCGCCCGTTCACGCTCAAGGGCGACTCCGGCACCTACACCTGCGACGCCTTGATCATCGCAACCGGTGCATCGGCCAAGTACATCGGCCTGCCCTCCGAAGAAGCTTTCATGGGCCGCGGCGTCAGCGGCTGCGCCACCTGCGACGGGTTCTTCTACCGCGACCAGGACGTGTGCGTGGTGGGCGGAGGCAACACCGCCGTTGAAGAAGCGCTCTACCTTTCGAACATCGCACGCAAGGTGCACCTGATCCATCGCCGCGACAAGTTTCGCGCGGAGGCGATCCTCATCGACAAGTTGATGGACAAGGTTGCCGCCGGCAAGATGGAACTGCATTTGTGGCAAACACTCGATGAAGTGCTCGGGGACGCGAGCGGTGTGACTGGAGTCCGCCTGAAGAGCACACAAGGTGGCGGAACCAGCGAACTGGAGGTCAAGGGCTGCTTCATCGCCATCGGCCACCAACCGAATACCGACATCTTCAAAGGCCAGTTGGAGATGAAAGACGGCTACATCCAGACCCAGAGCGGGCTCAACGGCATGGCCACGATGACCAGCGTGCCGGGCGTGTTTGCGGCCGGCGACGTGCAGGATCACATCTATCGCCAAGCCATCACCAGCGCCGGTACGGGTTGCATGGCCGCGTTGGATGCGCAGCGCTTTCTGGGACACTGAGATGCCTCTGTAGGCAGGACATCAAAAGCTGGCTATAATCGCGGACTTCGCCGAAAACGGAACAGTTGTGTTGCATGCCTCAAGCTGCAACGCCCCGATCGGCCCCAGTTCTGAAACAAGATCACACGGAGAAGCGTCATGGCACGCGTCTGTCAAGTCACGGGTAAGCGCCCGATGGTGGGCAATAATGTTTCCCACGCCAACAACCGCACCAAGCGTCGCTTTCTGCCGAACCTGCAATACCGCCGGTTCTGGCTGGAAACCGAAAACCGCTGGGTACGCCTGCGCATCACCAATGCCGCATTGCGCCTGATCGACAAGGTGGGCATCGAGCAAGTCGTCGCCGACCTGCGCGCCCGCGGCGAAATCTGAATTAGGAGCCGATCATGGCAAAAGGTGGACGCGAAAAAATCAAGCTGGAATCGTCAGCCGGCACTGGTCATTTCTACACGACCGACAAGAACAAAAAGACCACGCCCGAAAAGATCGAAATCATGAAGTTCGATCCGAAGGCTCGTAAGCACGTGATGTACAAAGAAACGAAGCTGAAGTAATTCAGCGTAGTTTCTGAAAAACCCGCTCGGCGAAAGCCAAGCGGGTTTTTTGTTGTCTGCGCATTGTTATGAAGCTTGTTCTGGCTCGCGGTACAGGCAAAAGAAAAGGCCCGCTAAGCGGGCCTTTGAGTTTCTTGCCGGAAGGTAATCGTTAAGCGTGAGCAGCACGCAGCTTCAAGGCGAACTCTTGCAGAGCAGCAATGCCGCTCTCTTCCGCCTTCTTGCACCAAGCCTGCAAATCGGCCACCAGCTGCTCGGCCGAGACATTGGTGCGTGTCCACAAGGAGCGCAGCTCTTCACGCATCGCCACCAGCTTCACGAGTGCCGGGCTGTGGTCCCGTGCAGCATCAATCTGCGCCTTCAGATGCGAAGGAATCTTTTCGGCATCGCGGTGCAACCAACGGCGTGCCAAGCGCATGTTCGCGAGCTTGGTCGTGCCATGGGCGCCCTCCGACTTGAGGCGCCGCACTTCGGCGCGGCAGGCATCGCGCAAGCCACCTGCGTACTTGGCCATCACTTCGTAGCGGTTGGCAATCAAGGCCTCGAGCGTCTTGGAGTCAGCCACCGGCTTGATGTCGCCCAGCTTCAGCATGGGCGCCGTCTTGCGAACCTTGGCCAGACCCAACATTTCCAGACCACGGATGTAAGCCCAGCCGATATCGAACTCATACGGCTTGACCGACAGCTTGGCCGACGTCGGATAGGTGTGGTGGTTGTTGTGCAGCTCTTCGCCGCCGATCAGAATGCCCCACGGCGACACATTGGTGCTGGCGTCTTGCGCTTCGAAGTTGCGATAGCCCCACCAGTGGCCCAGGCCATTGATGATGCCGGCAGCCGTGATCGGAATCCAAACCATCTGGATCGCCCACACCGTCAGGCCGAGAACGCCGAACAGCATCAGGTCGATGATCATCAGAATACCCACGCCTTGCCAGGTGAAGCGGCTGTAGACGTTCCGCTCCATCCAGTCATCGGGTGTGCCGTGGCCGAACTTGTCCAGGGTCTCTTGATTCTTGGCCTCGGCGCGGTACATCTCGCTGCCGGTCAGCAGAACGGTCTTGATGCCATGGGCGACCGGGCTGTGCGGGTCATCCTTGGTCTCGCATTTGGCGTGGTGCTTGCGGTGGATGGCGACCCATTCTTTGGTAACCATGCCGGTACCCAGCCAGAGCCACAGCCGGAAGAAATGCGACGGCACCGCGTGGAGATCCAACGACCGGTGAGCCTGGGCACGATGCAAAAAGATCGTGACAGAAGCAATCGTGATGTGGGTTGTGACCAGCGTGAAGAGCAAAACCTGCCACCACGTCGCCTCGACCAAACCGTTGGCAAGCCAAGCGATCAAACCATCCCACAGAGCCATCATTTCATTCATCGAACAACCTTCAAACCGTCACAACGGACAGAGTCCGTCCATTCTAAGTGACAGCCCCCGGCGAATCGTCGAAAAACCCGGTACTTTGCCCACCCAGTTTCCCGTATCTGGCGGCGCTGGAGCGTGGTTCAAGGGTTCAGAGACGCTCCCATACCGCGGCAAAAAATCCATCGGTGCCATGCTTGTGCGGCCACAACCGCAGGAAGTCGCCTCGCACGAGGCTGGAGGCCTCGTCCACATGGGCTTTTTCCAGCAGCGGTGCCACCGCCAGGGGCTTGAACTCGCGCTCGTGCCCCGCACTGAACGCCGTGGCGATGGCCTCGTTTTCGGCCTCGAGCAGGCTGCAGGTGGCGTAGACCAGCCGGCCACCCGGCTTCAGCAGGCGGGCGGCGCTGGCCAGGATGGCGGCCTGCTTCACGCGTAATTCCTCAACGGATTCAGGAGATTGCCTCCATTTCAAGTCCGGGTTGCGGCGCAGCGTTCCCAGCCCCGAGCAGGGGGCGTCGACCAGCACTCGGTCAATCTTGCCGGCCAGGCGCTTGATGCGGTCGTCGCGTTCGTGAGCAATCTGCACCGGGTAGACGTTCGACAAGCCGCTGCGCGCCAGCCGCGGCTTGAGCGCCGCCAGCCGATGGCCCGAGGTGTCGAAGGCATACAGGCGGCCGGTGTTTCGCATGGCAGCGCCCAGTGCCAAGGTCTTGCCACCGGCACCCGCACAGAAGTCGACCACCATCTCGCTGCGCTTGGCGTCCGTGAGCAAGGCCAGCAGCTGGCTGCCCTCATCCTGAACCTCGATCTCACCGGCATTGAACACATCGAGCTTGTTCAAAGCCGGCTTGCCCTGGATTCGCAGGCCCCACGGCGAATATGGCGTGACGGTCGCTTCGATTCGTCCGTCGGCCAGCGCCTTTTGTACGTCTTCGCGCTTGGCCTTGAAGGTGTTCACTCGCAGGTCGAGTGGAGCACTCTCGTTGAGGCTGTTGACGAGCGGCCAGAAGTCTTCGCCGATCGATGCCTTGAGCGTGTCGGCCAGCCACTCCGGCAGGTTGTGGCGTAGCTTCTCGGGCAGCGCGGAGCGGTCGACGGTTTGCACTTGGGCCAGCCAGTGCTGCTCCGGCTCGGTCAGGGCTGCGCGCAGGAAACCGTCATTGCCCTGCCACCCTAGCAAGGCCAGGCGCCGTTCCATTTCACCCTTGCCCGATTGAGCCAGGTGCTGAAACAGCAGGCGCTGGCGCAGCACGGTGTAGGTGGTCTCGGCCAGGGTGTGGCGCTCGCGCTGGCCGAGCGCGCGGTTCGTGCGGAAGAAGTCGGAAACCACGCGGTCGGCGGGCGTATCGAACTGCAAGACCTTGTGCAGCAGATCAGTGGCGAGTTCGAGCAAGGCGTTGGGATGCATGGGCGCGATTATCCTTGGCCCCATGAGCGACACCGATCTGCCTGCCCTGCCCGACGCGCCCTTGGGCCGTTACCGCCACTACAAGGGCAATGAATACGAGCTGATCGGCGTCGCGCGCCACAGCGAAACCCTGGAGCCGCTGGTGGTCTATCGCCCGCTCTACAACCAGACCGGGCTGTGGGTGCGCCCGCATGCGATGTTCTTCGAAAGCGTGCTGGTGGACGGCCAGTGGCGCCCTCGCTTCGAGCGCATCGCCACCGGATGAGGGCCTTCCTCGACCAGCTCAAGGCGAGGCCGCACCTGCTGGCATCGACTCTGGTAGGCGCCCTTGTCGTGTTGTTCGTACCGAGCACGCACCTGGTGACGCGCCTACTGTCGGGCTGGAATGTCGCTGTGTGGCTGTACCTCGCTCAGGCGTTCTGGGTCATGTCGCGCAGGGACCACCATCACCTTCGGCACACGGCCATCGCGCAAGCAGAAGGGGCGGGTGCGGTGTTGGCGATGGCGATAGCTTCCGTGCTTGCCAGCATGGCCGCCATCGGGCTGGAGCTGGCAACTGTCAAGGGAACATCGCTGGAACACGCCCTGCCGCACGTCGCTTTCGCACTGCTCACCGTGATGGGTGCCTGGCTGTTGCTGCCGACGCTGTTTGCGCTCAGCTACGCCAGCATCTTCTATCGCGTGCCTGAGGGCCACGGCCTGAAGTTCCCAGCGTCCCCAGGCGACAAGGAGCCACCGGTCTATTGGGACTTCCTGTACTTCTCGTTCACCATCGCCGTCGCATCTCAAACCGCTGACGTGGTCATTTGCAGCACCGCCATGCGCAGGCTCGTGCTACTGCAATCGGTGATGTCGTTCGCCTTCAACACGGCGATCTTGGCGTTCACGATCAACATCGCCGCGAGCCTCATCTAGTCTGAACAGGCTCGAACTACAGCAGCTGCGGTTCACCTTGGGTATGGGTGACGACACCGTTCTCGACCCGCAACAGGCCCTGCACTAGCCAGCGCACTGCGCGCGGGTACATCACATGCTCGCGCGACAGCACGCGTGCCGACAGCGTGGCCTCGCTGTCCCCAGGCAACACCGGCACCACCGTCTGCGCGATGATGGGTCCATGGTCCAGCTCCGCGGTCACGAAGTGCACCGTGGCGCCAGCCAGCTTGCAGCCTGCTTCGATGGCACGCCGATGCGTGTTCAAGCCGGTGAATGCCGGCAGCAGCGAAGGGTGAACGTTCACCATGCGCCCTTCGAACTGCTTCACGAACCCGGGCGTGAGGATGCGCATGAAACCCGCCAGCACCAGCAGGTCGGGCTCGTACCGCCGAACCACACGCGAGAGTTCCACATCGAAAGCATCGCGATCGGCGAAGGCCTTGTAGTCCACCACGGCAGTCGCAATGCCGCGCGCACGCGCAAACTTCAAGCCTGCCGCATCGTGGCGGCTGCTCACCACGGCAGCGATCCGCGCCGGCCAGCCTTCGGTCGCGCAAGCCTGCACGATGGCCTCCATGTTGGAGCCGCGCCCGGAGATCAGAATCACGATGCTTTTCATCGGGGCGCAGTGTAGCTTTGGGCCCCCAGTCGCTTTGCTCCTGCCCCCGAGGGGCGCCACCCATCGGACCGGCAGAGCCGGATCCTTGGGCGTTGCTTGATGTGCGCGTCGCTTCGCTTGCGGTTGCCCTGCCGGTGCGTTCAACCCCCACCTACAATCCGTTTCCCATCGAGAAACACCTATGACTGAACGCGCGCTACAACGTGTCCTTACCGGCATCACCACCACCGGCACGCTGCATCTCGGCAACTACGTCGGGGCGATTCGCCCGGCGATTCGCGCGAGCCGCGAGCCTGGCGTCGAAAGCTTTCTCTTTCTGGCGGACTACCACGCGCTGATCAAGTCCGACGACCCCGAGCGCATCGAGCAGTCGCGCATGCAGATCGCAGCCACCTGGCTGGCTTGCGGCCTCGATACCGAGCGCGTGACCTTCTTCCGCCAGAGCGACATCCCCGAGACGCCCGAACTCACGTGGCTGCTCACCTGCGTCACCGCCAAGGGCCAGATGAACCGCGCCCACGCCTACAAGGCGGCGGCAGACGCCAACCTCGCTGCCGGTGAAGACGTCGACG
>Ga0307515_10013082_pt1 | contig 15536 bp, 15 predicted proteins | sample 17_EM_MG_FD_194513 | JGI IMG/M metagenome (GOLD analysis project Ga0307515, IMG submission 194513) | Populus trichocarpa ectomycorrhiza microbial communities from riparian zone in the Pacific Northwest, United States - 17_EM | ecosystem: Host-associated > Plants > Roots > Unclassified | place... | reverse complement strand
GATGTCTCCCGGGGACGGTGATTCTATCATCCCCGGCCGTTGTCGGTCGTCACGCCGTCATTTATAAGCTCGGACGGGACGGACGGATTTGCGCCGTCCCGTCCGTCCTGGCAAGAACTCGGACGGCACTACCGTCCCCGGCCGTCGGACGGGACGGTTGACCACACTGATAGTGGTTCCAACGCGCCAGCTCAATGATGTCCCCTTGGCGCTTGTGGACTGGCGGCTGGCTGTGAAATGGCTGTTCAGAACATTTGTCCTTTGTATTATCTCTGACCGCGGTATATCAGCAAACTTCATTTGCAGAATTTTTACTAGATGGATATTTTGCTGCAGGGGCGACGGACTTATGGATCAATTGAGAGGAGGGACGGATTTCTATGGCAGCAAGAGTGACGAAGTCAAGCATTCACTACCGACAAGACCTTCTTCGGTAGAATTTCTCCTTTCAAGCTCCTTTTTCAGCTATCAAGCCTCAGAAGCGTTGGCGTGGTAATTACCACTACCTTGTTCAGCCTTAGTCCTAATCTTTTGGCCCTTCTTACGAGATCCGAGTAGCATAGCCGTCGCTCATCACCTTTAAGATATGACATACCCTGATGCGATAATATAACGAGCTGAAGATCTTTGCCAGCAGTACCCACCAGTGTTCCTAAGCGGCCAGGCCAGGCCGGCTTTTCCTGCAGGCTTTTTCTTGGCGGCCGGGCGGCTTTTCTTGGCGGACTAAGCCTAAACAGAATATTTTGTTCGAAAGATTCTCTGCTGCCTTTACTAAGAAAGTCTCCAAAGTTCGAAACATAAACCATATCCAACTCAATCATCGTAGCCCTGCCATTGCCGTATTCCATCCATCAACCAGACCAAGGCTTATGCAGGCCGATGCAGGCTTGTTAAATCAAGTGCAGGCCGCTTAGGAACACTGGAGGAGCGTAGGAAGAGGGTGAGAAGATGTGATACTACCCGGCCGTGTGGATCCACGAAATCTCGGAAGGAGCGAGTGAGATCAAAAGTTGGGAAAGATAGATTGTGTATTTCGTTGTATGATAATAAGATGAGATGATGTCTATCTCTCTCAAATATATACTCCCCGTAGCCCAGTCCACTTCCGTCATCCCTGTATCTCCGTACACCCGCCATCGCTCAGTCCTCTGCCAAGCTGAGTGGCAGTGGTGGTGAGAAACGGATTTTCCCGCCACACCGGGCCTGCAGGCTTTTCCGGCCAGGCCTGCGGGCTTTTTCTTGGCGGCCGGGCGGCTTTTCTTGGCGGCTTTTCTTGGCGGCCGGGCGCCCGGCCAGGCGGCTTCTGACCCAGGCCGGGCCGGGCCGCCCTTAGCGCAGGCTTTCAGAATGGAGGCCGGGCCGGGCCACTTAGGAACACTGGTACCCACATAGATTTTCTGTGCTTTGTATGCATTGATCGGACGAAATCTAGAGATTTCCCACCAACAGCCGAAGCATTGATGCCTGTTATTAGGGCATACAGTGGAGACACTGCTTGCTTGCATGGAGAGGGCCTGATTGACTTTTCGAGTGTTCTGCTTAATAAAAGTTTATTTTTCTGACAAAGTGCAGTGAGACCGGTGATTGTTGACTAAGGGATTTAGCCCGAAGGCTACCGGGGCTAAGGCGGGCGCTAACTTCTGCCCGCAGGTCATTGGGACCAAGGCATGCACTAGACTTAGCGGGCTTGGTGCGGTGCCTATCTCCCCGTGAGTCTCGGCCTGAGTAGTGCTTTGCTCATAATGCTTTGCTCTTAGTTCTTTTCTCTTAGTGTTTCGTTCTTAGTGCTTGAGATGATTTCTTTCTCTATATATGTCTATCTTCTTCTCTCTTTGTATGATAGATAGTTCAATCATCATCATCCTTCTCTCACTCTGATTGTCTCATCAATGATCTGAGCATCCTTTGTTCTCAAGGGATACAGACGCCCTTCTCCCTTAATGTTAAATCACTATAGTCTTCTTACTTCAAACTGCGAAGCACGAATGGATCTTTTAACCTGAGCTAGGGGATATCAGGGCGTCAAGGGTAGCAGTTATTCTGCGTCGTCTTCATGTTGATTGGCTCATAGTGATGATGGAGGATGATGGAGGATGATGGATGCCTCAGATAGTGGGATGAAAAATGTAGTAAAGGAGATGATGCACAGGTGTTCCGTGTGAGTCCGCTGCGATTGTTTTCACAAGCCTCTTTCAAGTTAGGCAACAGCTCTTAGCACGCCGAGCTGAAAATCAATTTTCAAATCACTTGCCAAGAAGCTAGAAGCGCAGTGTATTATATCAGAGACGTTGAAAGTTTTAACTACTCCAGGCCAGATAAGAACAGAGGAATAATGATCTCTCAGTACGTCCTGGAAGGGACAAAGCAAACTCCAGAAAGAAGTTAGTACAACTATTGGAACAATCCCATCAGGGCATTTATAACGTATTGTACAACAGAAAAGTGGTGATATCACCTAAAAGTGAGGTCCCTGAAGAAGATTTGCATCCACTGCCCACGTTTCTCATACCAGACTAAGGTGGATATGTAGCGCGCCTGTTAAGCCACAGCCTCACAAGCTCAAGTGCGCCACAAAGGTCAGCGCTCAGGTACAAACTAGCGTGCGGTTGGGCATGAGACAAACCCCCGCTTGTAGCTTAGCCACGCAAATTAATATCGATTTTCGTTCATTGACATTAGAAAAACAGCAACATCCAATCGTTTGCTTCAAAATCATAGCTATAGTCGGGCCGTAACCATCGACCCGCGATGTGTCATGGTGACAAATGCCGCCTCTATACCGTAATCAACTCATCCCCGACACAGATAACTGGGTGAACTAGTGCTAAGTTAGAAATAATTACCTGGTTGAGTCTCAAGATATCGATGAGTTCACACATCCGGAGGCGGACCAATCCGTCCCAATTTAGATCGCTGCAGTCCATGAAATTTTTGGAATAAAATTACACCAGTCCAGCGTGTTCTCAGACTGGACCAGACTTGGTCTGGACTGCTCCTGGGCTGCTTTCAGGGTTAGGTACATATTTGCTGCAATTGAGACCATATTGGGAAAAAATGCCGAGATTGAGCCATATTTAGTACTCTATTCATACAGAACTTCTATAAAGGGAGATGGGAATCGGTATTTATGGACATATAATAGTATCTCTCGCCTTATAGTCTGTATGCATGTAAGGGTAAGTCTTTTGCGTGAAATAATGTTAACATACAAGCGATCGTATACAGCAAAAAGAGGGGAGCCACCAGCTAGATTCGAACTCACCAAAATCTGCTGAAGGTGTGTAACTAGCTCCAACCAAGCATCGCCAAATATTGACCCGACAACAGTAAGAGATCATGCCACTAGACCATGATGGCTCATGGTTGTCAATGGAAGTTTCTAAATATGAACCCATCAGTTGTGCCAATGATTCCACCAGTCCAGCAATGGAACAGTCCGGACTGGAACCGTCCAGTCAAGTCCAGGTACAGTCCAAGAAATTTGTGGACTGGGATCGGACCAATCCCCAATTTTTCGGGGCCTGGACTGAACTGGCCTGGACTGCGTTGGAGCAGTCCACTCGGGCCGAATTGGCCCGAATACGCTGGGAGTTACTGATACACTGAGTCAACACATAGACTCATACACATATACTCATACATGTAGACATATCTTACCATTCACAAGTCACAATGCACATCTCACCCCTTACCACTTGCCACTTGCCACTTGCCACTTGCAACTTGCCACTCACCACTCGTTTGGTGGTGACTAGGGATTTAGCCCGGTGGCTTCCCTAGTGTTCGGTGCTGGCAGGCTCGGGCATAAGGCCCCTGGCTTCACTGGTGTTCGGTGATGGCGGCCTCGGGCATCAGGCCGGTGGCTTACGGCGCCCATTGGCCTCGCCTGCCCCCTCCAGCCTCACTTGCCCCCATGGCGAGGAGGAGGGCTCGGCACTGGTACTCGGCATTGGGCTCCGGCTTTGGCAATCGACATTGAGTTTTCCAACCCGCTGCCTTTCGCACCTTCTTGCAGAGCTCCCGCTGCTGGTATTTCCACTGGCTGCAGAGATGGATGAGATGCTCCCGTGTTTGGCCCACCATTCCCCCACACCACCAGCACTTGTCATCCTCTCGGTGTCCAAATCGTTTTAGATAAGCTCTGATAGGCGCATGCCCGCACTTTAGTTGGTAGAATCTTGTTGCCAATGACTTTGCGCTTGTCATTGGGATAGGTCTCCTGTTGCCTGCTTTGCCCTTCAGTCTGTAGCCAAAGTGCTTACTGCATTTGTCGGCCTCCCACTGGGCCTTGGCTGCTGATCATCCTTCGGGTTGTGTCTGAGTTTGACTTTGGGTTGCAGGGATTACTGTCTCACTTCTTTAGTTTTTCGGATCTACTTTGAAATTGATAAATATTATCCTGTTTGGACTGGTCCAGTCCAAGCCCGTCCAGTCCAAGACTGCCAGTCTGGGGCCCGGTCCAGTCTGACCTTCCGGAGGGACCGGACCGGACTGAGCCCTACCCCAGACCGGGTCCGTCTGGACTGGTGGAATCATTGAGTTGTGCACCATTGGGAGGTGACCCACCACAACCCAACGGAAACTGCTGTCCCCAATTACAACCTCAAGAGATTGACAATATTTTTTGATGCAATCTCCTTACCAAAACCTAAAAAAAACTAAATTTCGGAGCGTTACAGCTCCACTGGCGACATTGACAATGAAGCGATTCCGCCTGTAAACTTTTCTACGTGATCTGCTGCACACTGTGACGTGTTGATGAGCACTTATAGAGAGAGCTAGATGGATGGTGGCCAAATAGTGGTTGTTGACTGTTTGCAGTCGCAAGCTTTTTCGACCGAATTTTTAGTTTCTTCAGCTTCTATTTAGTAGATTGACGTAGTTTATCAGCAAGAACTTCTGCAATACAGCATAGAAACACATGTCGACTTGTGACGCGACTGGTGTATCTCTGATGGCACTAAGACAATGTCATGCATGATGCGTCAGTTAGACAGTTCTTGATATTCTTCAAGCTAAATCAAACATTCGTCGCCAGCAATTGTATCACGCTACAAGTTCCTGTAGATTGAGCAGTACAAGCCTGTGCAGCACGACGTATTGTTACCCCTTCACCTTGCCCGCAACTACAACCAGAACTACTTTCCATACATTATGTTTTGAAGGAACGAAGAAAAGAATGGACTGGCTAGTCATACTAGACGGATGCGCCACCAGCACATGATGAGTGTAGATGGACATATTCCAACATTTTCCGGAGTAACCAATTATATATATCCTTCACCTCGACCAGTCACCGATACCCTAATATTATCATGCGATGTCATTCTCGAACAACTTCAACATCCCAATTACTAAAGACACAGGTCGGTCTAATCCATCGCATCTCAGGGCACTCCGCGTCTGCTGCCATTGCGAAAAGAATAACCAGGGAGCTGCTGGTAAATGCGGAAAGTGAGCGCACAGAAGGTATTAAGGCTCCTGTTTGCGGGAGTGGTATACAGCTGGGACTTGCATTGTTATATGGAAAGTAAACAATCCAACCGTATCCCCAATAACAAGGCAAGATGTACAGGGCTTTGCAGTTTCTGGGTTGACACACTCCAACCTGCGCTCTCTTCTCCCTCGTATTGAACTCCCCCTCTCGTCATCTTCGTCAATACCACACTCGGAGCTTCCTTTGCCTGTTTATAAGGGAGTTAGTGTGGGTATGAAATCAACAGTCAATCTGGATACGCTTGCTTTATCGCACTTGAGCTTCTCGTTTGCCGTAACGTACGCTTCCCAGCTTCTCTTTATCTTTCATTCTGGGCATTTGCTTTTCTCCAATTCTAGTCGGAGCTTGTGTTGCAACGTATTGATTTTCTTCAGGCTGTAGGTCCTTTTCTTCTGCTAGCTATGGAGAGACGTTAATCGATGCCCTGAGACAAACAGAATGGGATCAAAGGTATTCAATTATCAGTGGGGATGATAGGAAGCGCAAGTGGTGAAACGATGGTGTGATTGCGCGCGGGATATCGTGGAAGGTTGTCTTTGGCCCGCCGAAGTCAAAATGTATTTGGTCCGTAGATGTCTAAGAGTAGGGTAAAGTAGATGAGTCTTCGGTCTACAAGAGCAACGACGTGTTCTGTAATAGAAATCGATCGCAATTATCGACCCACAATGTTATTAAGACAGCGCGTGATAATTTTGGCTGGATTGTAAAATCGTTGCCGAGCGTGCAATTTTTTTTTGAAGATGGAGAGGATATTGTGCTGTTAGTAACATAGATAGCGCAGGAGTTCTTGACAAACCTCAGTTATGTCAATAGCATAACCAGTCCCTGTGGCTCAGTTGGACGAGCTCTTGCTGTTGTAAGGGTCTATATTTGGTGACGAGTGGTTGCAGTTGGTTGCACACCACAGCAAGATACCAGTGGGTTCGAATCCCACCGGGGACATAACTTTTTGCATTCGTCTTTCAACCTGTGGCCCTTACACCTCGTCCGCAGCAGCTGCCCGGATTGCTCAGTGGTCCAACTGCATCAATGTGGAATATTGCAACCGTCTTTGGTTTGACTTGGGCTTTCGAAAGTGATCGCCCCTTATCTCACTGGCCTGGTGGGCAGCTTTACTTTTTATTGTGAGAAGTGCCGTTTTTAGAGCGACGAGAAAATGCAGGTGTTGACTGCTTGCATTGCCACTATGATTCAATGTAATTCTTCTGTTGATGTCCCTCGTTTACGGGTCGAACACGCCACAACGCTACACTTCCTCTTTTCTCACCCTCCATTTCACCCACTCTCCCCCCACTCTAACACTTCACACCTCACCACTCAAGATCAACGCAATGTTCGACACTCCCTGCATCCCGACGATCGCAGACTCAACTCCGTCGGTATCCCTCCATGGTCGTGTCCCTTGGTGCACAATTCACCCCGTCCGCCTCCGCCTCACCCCATGCCGCACCCTCCACATCCGCTTCCTAAACTGCTCCTCTTATCCTTTTCTTATCCCTCTCGCCTCTCCAGGCGCCACAATCACCACTCCTCTAACCGCCCTCCGCACCTCACCTCCACCATACCTAATCTCACACACCCACTACGCCACCCACACCGACAGCACAACATACATCGCTACCCTTCCACGCGGCAGCTCCCTCGGCCCACTCCGCTCGTTCAGCTTAGATCGTACAACCCTCCGTCGCCATCGGCGGGAAGCAATCTTCGACGCCCTCATCATTAAACTCGAGATCCATCTCGGTTACCTACAGCAAATCGTGGACCAGATCCTCCCCCACTCCCCACCAGATTTTGACGAGGCCGTGTTGTATGGGGATACGATAATAGCCGCGGGGGCAATGGGAGGGTTGCGAGAGTTTTTGGTGGATGTGGAACAGGAGATGGGGAAGGTGAAGGAGTTTAGGGAGGTGGGAATTGAGGTACGGGGGTTGGTTGTCGCTGTTGAAAGGGCATTGGAGATGGAGGGGCAGGAGAGGTTGGGCGAACTGGAGGCGAGGGGGAAGTGGGAGATGTACTTTTGTGCGTGGAAGAGAGTGGGTGAATTGGGGAAGGAGGTAGTACAGAGGGTCCATGAGGTTGCAAAGAGGGTGGTGGTTGAGGGGATGAGGGAGAAAGATTTGGAGGATTTTGAGGCAGGTATGGACGAAGGGGAGATCAAAGGGATTGTGGAGGCCGGGGGGGATTACGAGAAGGAGATTGGAGAGGAGATGGAGAGGGAGGAGACGGCGACGATGGTTTAAGTGATATTGGCGCTACTTTGAACGGTAGCTTTGGAAGCTGTATATTGATTAGAGTGTGGGGGTGACACCCACCGACGAGTTTTGTCGCTATCTGCTTTTACTTTTGATCAGCTAGGGAAGCTGGAAGTTGTTACTTTGATCTGTCGGATTAATAAAAGTGCATTTACTTGGTCTGGATTCCAGTATGTTGAACTTCACTCAAATCAGCAACCTTTACCATGCATCTCAACCTGTAGTCATCATAGATATTCCCCCCAACACAAATCCTCATTCAGAGCCCAATACTGAGCTCTCAAGGACATGAGTAGGTCGCTATGGTCTGATCATTGGTGTTAAACGGTTCAACTGGTGCTCGTCTAAGGAAGAAGTTGCAATTATACGCACATATAGCCGTGTTGTACCGTTCTACCCCACCTGATCGTGTGCACTACAACATCTTTATCAGTTTGATGAGTGCTCAAGATACTCAGCTACTTTGACCTCGAGGGGTTTATTGTACTAGTGGGCCATTACGGATTATTCTGGGACTAAGGCTACCGCAGCATATGCATCCCTCGAAGTATGGACTGGCACCTAAGGTCAATCGAGACATAGCTATGTCTTGCAAGTCTAAGGAGACGGGAGCCCAAGACCTCGGAGGCACAGTTAATCAAACTTCCGTCCGCCGTACGAAGTCTCGAGAGCGAATGACGAGTATCAGATCCATCAACTGTCCCACCCAACGATCCAGTTTTCCTTATTACCACCATTATTCCTTGGGCCTTCCAACGATACACAGCACTCGACGCTACTATTGGAAATCCGCTCAACCCCGCGCCCGAGTCCGCCCGATGGTGGAGCGGCCAATGTGGCCTTGTCATTCTGTATATAGAGAAACCGCTAGAGTAGAGAGAACGATATCGCTTTTGGACTTTCTCACTGCGCCCGCTACCATTTCCAACAGGTTATGAGCCCGGACAGCGCAGCGCTTGAGTTAGTCTAAGACTTTCACCCCCATTCTTTTCTATGGTTACCTCACCGGTAGACCTTCCGTTCTGAGCTTCCCACCCGGGAATGCTATTCGCCTGTGAAGTCACTCCTCCAAACTTTCCATTCTGAGCTTCCCACGAGGCCGGGATAGCTATTCGTTTAAGGCACTCACCCAAGTGCACATCCGGTTTACTTTCTAAGGTCAACTCCAGACCTTCTCTTCTGAGATATTTCAATCTCCTTCGTTCCGACCGCCACAGGATCGGAGGTCTCAAACTCCCGTCTCCGACAACTAAGTTCTTGCGGCATTTCTTCTCTCTTCTCTGAACTTCTAGTTTAGTTGTTAGCGGTGCGTCTAGCGGTGGAGCTAGTAGTGCAACCGCTGGTGATAGTGGTGCCGCCACTTGGATCACCCCTGGTCACCTACCACGCTACGGTGACTTCCGGCACAGAAATACCTCACGAAGAAAATTTCTTCTAGCTCCCCACCCAGGTGTTACGATCAACTGGTGTTCCGATCAACTGGCGCTTGGCACGCCATTCGAACACATTCAGATCAATCTTTTGACCAAAGGATTTCGTATATAAGGACCTCTTGCACCCTCCTTGCTTCTCATCCAAGCTCATCAAATCATCTCATCCAATTCATCGAATCCAGCACATCCGACTCATCATCGAACAAGGTCATTCTCTCATCTGGCTCTTGCAGCCTTCGGGGCTTCCAGTCAACTTTCCTTCTTTCCTTCTTCTTTTCTCTATCATGTCGTCCTCCGAATGCAGACCGATCTGTTAGCTCTGGCATCCGCAAGCCCCACAGCCGCGAGTCAGATTTTCGGGCTTAGCTTCTGGTTGCCATCGACATCTTCTCTGAGTAGGATCGGTTCGCTGTGATCGAAGGGGCTTTGACTAGCTGCCGCCAAGGATGATTGCCACGATCAAAAGCCACGAACCTCGATCAGCTGCCCCTAAGAACGACACCAACTCAGAACCCGCACCTTCTTCTTTCAACTCTTCTGCCACTGTTGATTCCAAACTGGAGGAGAGCAAGCAAGCTAGGGATACGAAGGCCACTAATGGCCATGGCCTGCATGGACGAATGCTGGATGGAGAACATCGGGAGATGCATGCCATACCAAGAGGATGATAGGGACATCCTGGCATGGTTTGAAGTACCTTCGATTTGGAACCAGCACCATGGACACCAAACCCTTGACATTCGAAGTATCATGGAGGTTGATACTAGGGCATGAGAAGCTCGCTGGGGTCAAGCCAGCATCCTACGGATGAGGGGGGACAGCTTTCTAGGCAGAAATTAGGAAACCATCGAAGGGGTTTCACAAGCAGCGGCATAGGAACCGCACAAACGACACCCGGGCACTGCCAGTGTATGGACCGCTGGGCAAGGGACCGCAGGATAAGGAGAGCCATGGAGGAAATACAACAAGGGGATCTCAGGTCTGCCAATGGCAGGCAGGCCATTGCCGGGACGGCACAAGTTGATTCACACTATTTCCCTCCCGCTCTGGATCGCTGGAATTCTCACCACACGACCTCCTGTAAGGGCTACTTTCAAACATATTAAGATACTACGAGGACCAGTATCAGTCTGGCAGTAATAATGGACACCTGCAGTAGCGCAGGCTACACTACACCTATCTAACGGCCTCATTTTTGAGGTAGACGCCATGGATACACCTATACAAAGCTAGTGGGAGCAAATCTGAAAAAGAGTGATTTGGCATCACGTTTCGAATGACCTTCTAAGGAGGAGAGAGCCCAATTCAGTTAAAGGATATTTTGAGGGCTATGTTCGATGGCAGAAGTCAGTATAGGGTGTACTACAACTATTCGATATACATATCGATTTCGTTCCTCCAGCGCCACAGGCAGCGCTATGCCCATCAGGGGAAATCATCAAGTTAGATGAAGAGGAGGACTCAGGAGTTGCTCAGAAGCCATCGAAGGCAGAAATCTGTATAGGGTGTACTGTAACCATTCGACAATCATCACCAGGGATGATGATTTTGTTCCTATAACGCCAGTGGCAGCGCTATATCCACCTGTGGAAATCATCCAGGAAGATGAAGAGGAGGACTCTGGAGTTGCTTCACAGCCATTGAAGTCAGACTCACATGCAGTGACACAACCACCAGCACCAGAAGAAACCAATCGAAGTCAAGACTGAGGAAACTCTTGATTCGAATACAGTCAAAGCTCCTGCTCCAAGGACAATAGTCGATGATGCAACCAGAGAAGTTGTAGGACCATCAAGAAGACAGAGCTCACGAAATAATGCTGGCATATCCAGTACCCCACGATTCCACGAGGAACAGTCACGTTCAGAAAGCACTCAGCAGACTGGTAGCAACAAGGGACACGCTGCAGTAGCACAGGCAACTACATCCATCGAAGAGCCTCGAATTTGGGAAGAGGCTATGGATTCCCCACAACGAAGTCGGTGGGAGCAGGCATGCCATGAGGAACTGGCATCGATTTTGAATTGAGTCTGCAGTGATGTGCATCGAAATCAAACAGAGCAGCGAAACATTATCGGATGCAGATGGATCTTAAAGATCAACTATGGACCAATGAGAGGTCCGGTGGCATAAGGTTTCGAACCCTTTCGCCTTCTGCAAGTCCTCTCTTTATTGAAGGACTTTGTTATCCACCAGATGGACATCAAGACGGCATCCTTCATCAGGATCGATCTGGGTGTCGATGAGAAGCTCATATACATATGTGGAGCGGCCTCTAGGAGTTTCGAGGGAACCACGGAAGGATGTTGTTCACCAGCCATACTTGGCCATGTAAGGCTTCCCGAATACTCAATAAGACTCTCAATGCGTTATCAAGCAATCTTGGCTTGCAGCGGGCAGAAGCGGACAACGGTGTCTACGTCAATGCTTCTCACTCTTGGATTCTCGTGATTGTGGTTGTTTGTTTCGGACACTGTCACGAAGTGACGCTCTGTCGAGATGGGATTGCAGGGGGCCACAATTTCACTTTCTTTGGAAGCAGGGTGCTAACCCGGCTGGATGCCAAGTCCGTCTCATTTGTCTTTATACTTAGTCTTTATTTCTTTCTTTTGTTGTTCTCCTACTTATGCTCTCTTTATCTTTGACTTTTGTATGGGCGGGGTTTTCACGGAGTGGGAGTATTGGAAATCCGCTCAACCCCGCGCCCAAGTCCGCCCGAGGGTGGAGCGGCTAATGTGGCCTTGTCATTCTGCATATAGAGTAACCGCTAGAGTAGAGAGAACGATATCGCTTTTGGAATTTTCTCACAGCGCCCGCTACCATTTCCAACAGCTACTGCACTGGACATGGGAGGAACCGGAATCAAGGCCAGATTCATTGCAGCAGTTGGGCATCGGGTTAGAGACCAACTTACTATCGAGGCCGTAGCAACGTCATGAAAGGGAATGCAAGGAGAATAGGAATAAGCTATCCTCCCGATCAATAACCGCCTTTTTCTACATTTGTATACCATCCGTGAAACAGACACTAGGCAGCACCAGTGTTCCCAACCGGCACGGCCGCCACCGTGAATGGAGATGCTGGCTAGCCATGCTATTCCAAGTGCAGCTTAAGTCTTATAAGTGATTAGTGAGAAGTAATGGTTGCAGCTGCAGTAAAGAGGGAGGGAAGCAAGAGTAAATTTTACTATATAGCACAGGGACTTTCCCACGATCAGGACATTCTTTATGTTTCATTCTTCATTGCCTGCCCTCATTCCATCATCGCTCTGTAGGATTGTCTCAGCGTAGTTACTAATGATATTATAACACAGTGATTTTTTCTACTTAATATGCGCGTATCACTGTAGAGTCACTCAGCCTGGCGGCACCCGCAGGCTGGCCGGACTTTTGTAAAGCTTAGGGGAGCCAACCGGCCGTAAACATGTGAAACGTGGCCGGCCCGGCCCGTTGGGAACACTGGGCAGCACTTAGGTCTGTCGCGTTGTAACCCTTCAACTCTCGCCACTACCGACCTTGAAGTGGAACTTTTATTGGTTGAGTGAACGTTTGCCGTGGAGTATCTGCCATTCGCACTATCCCTTTATCAATTTTGAGAGATCATTACTAGCGTACTTGCGCTACTGATAATCGGTTGTGCTGACACGTACTAGAAATGAAATGCAAAAAAAGTGTCCCCGGTGGGATTCGAACCCACTGTCTCTTGCTGCGGTGTGCAACCAACTGCAACAACTCATCACCACATATAGACCCTTTCATCAGCATGAGGTGATACCACTGCACCACGGAGACTGGTGGTTGTATCGATGCAACTGAACCCTAAGAACCCATGGGGTCGTAAGTACACCACAAATCATTCACAGTAACAATCTAACTCCTTTTCTCTCAACCTTGCAAATATTCGTACAGAGTGCTTACGCCTTGTCACAACACAGGGAATATTTGTTTAAGCGCAGTCTTAAATACAAACGGTTCTATGATTTCTGCTAATCTTATACCATACCATCGTCCATCTTTGATGCCACTTCCCATATTAATATATATCTTACTGACGTCGAAGGGGGAATTGATTTTCTATTACATAGCAAACCCTTGAATTTGCGGGTCTCATGAATGATGCATTACCTCGTTCAGCATGCCTCGCAACAGTACAAACTGGTACTGGATCGAGGGCAAAACTGTACTGAGCTGCGTAATACCAACTGTTGGAATCCTCAAACTGTACCAGTCCTATGTATTGGCATACTGAACTGGTTTGTACCAGTAAACTGCCAGTACAAAAGCCGCTAGAATAAACTGGTCTAACTGAAAAGCCGCCAGTACAAGTGAGTACTATTAAGACTAGTCATCCATCCGCAGGCGCGGTACATCATTTGCTACGCGCAAGTAAGTATCACCGAGCAATTATAACATTCTTAAATGCAACGCCGCTGCCTTTCCAGTCTAGCATATGGTGCCTAAATAAGAGGTCGTAAGTGAAAGTACAGCTGCACTTATTGTTGATAGATTAGGTTCGTGACTGCTCTTTTAGACTTCACACTTTACTCTTCCCTTTCCCTACGCATCTTGGACCTTTAGGCCTGTACCTAGTCATCGCACGATAGCCAATACACACGGTTCTCCCCTTCATTGTCGCAACACCTAGACCAACAGTATTATCCAGTATGCCAGTACAATTCTCCATCTGTACTGCAGTTTATAGCGCTCCAACTGTACCAGCGATTTCTCAAACTGCACCAACCAATTGATTGCTGGTGCTGGTATTTGCTGGTATACTGGTACGTACGAGTATACTGTTGCGAGGCTTATCGCTCAGTGATTGGGACAGACTTAAGCTCTTATATATCTCCTCAAAGACAACAAAATCTCTGGTTAAACAACTGGTAGCCGTTATCTGTGGACAGGATACCTACCGCGATCCGCATCAATACTTTATGCTCTGCTGCAACTTATTCATGATAAGTATAAATTCCCTAGTTGCTTGACAACGAGGGTCGCACAAAGTGGACAGTCATATTGATTCGATGCTAAGGATCCCTATGCTGACACTATCTTTATGAGAGCTATTACATTGAACAGTCGGGCGAGAGGAGTGCAGGTATTATCTCTTACTAGCACACGTAGTATGAAACGTCACGCGCGAAGAATATCATTTAGTGATGATAAGCTACTAAATGTTTAATGGACACAGTTCCTGCAGCGATTCAATACAGGACTCTCTTTCGGGACGGTAATACATCTTATCCTCCTATACATACCCTAGAGGCAAATCCGGGTATGATATCTTGTGGGTTGCTATTTCGTATAAGCATGGGTATGCTGTTGAAGAATTTATACTAGTTCTAAATCTCCAACCATGTGTTTGCATCATGTTTTTTTGCTCGGCTCAATATCAAAAGTCCCCTTATTGCGCTCGTTCAAGCGTGTGCAATTCCGTTTTCTCTCAGAAATCTCGGATCCGTTCGCTGATGATCTGCCGGTACGGTATATTCAAGGCAAACGCTATATGTTCCCACGCTACCTTCACAATATACAATCACGATGGCCAAGCCCAGTGTTGCTAAGCTGGTCGGCCAGTCAGCGGGCTTTTTAGATATCTGCAGGCTAGCAGCCGGGCCGCAGCCGTCAGCGTTGACCAAGTTAGGACACCATTCCAAAAGCCTACGCTGCAACAAGCCTGCCGGCATTCAGATATCTAACGCCCCCCATAGATCCAGCCGGCCTAGCCCCAATTTTGTCTGAAGAATGATCTGTCTTTAGCCCGGGTAACGATGGGGATGGCTATGGTGCTGACAGTTGCAGGAGATGGCTAGCTTTATTGTGTATAGATGCCTTACTGCACCGTAAGTAAGAGTAAGCTTCTTCCCTAACCTGGTCTGCTTAATCGAATTACCCCAGGTTTGTAGTGTTCTAGCAAGGTTACATATTCGATGTTCACAAACTGGTACAGTTCGTGTAGCGCAGTGTTCCGAAGCGGCACGGCCGGCCGCCGACCAGACTTCAGATTCGCAGTCCGGCTAGATAAAGTCCTTGATCCTGGAGGCCGCCCAAAGCCTGGGCAGATAAAGATCAACCTGCAGGGAGCCTGACCGGACTGCAGATATCTGACGGCTTTTACCTGACCCGCATATGCCTGCAGATACCTCCATATACCTGTAGATATCTGACGGCTTTTGACTGGCCTACATTTCTCTGCATATACCTGCATATACCTGCAGATATCTGATGGCTTTTGACTGGCCTACATCACTCTGCATATAATCTGCATAAACTGGCAGGGATCTGGCGGCTTTCGCCTTGTTTTTTATATCATGATTTATGACCATCGGCCGCCAGATATCTGCAGTCCGGT
>Ga0307515_10013081_pt1 | contig 15536 bp, 16 predicted proteins | sample 17_EM_MG_FD_194513 | JGI IMG/M metagenome (GOLD analysis project Ga0307515, IMG submission 194513) | Populus trichocarpa ectomycorrhiza microbial communities from riparian zone in the Pacific Northwest, United States - 17_EM | ecosystem: Host-associated > Plants > Roots > Unclassified | place... | reverse complement strand
GGCGTTGGAGGGTTTATGTATGAGGTGGTGGTTGGTGCTGGCAGGATTACACGGTATGACGTAGTGATCAAGAGATGTGCGTGCGCGATCAGGAACCAATATTCAACTTTAAATATTTCTACCTTGGTTAAAGGTACGCGTTTTTGCAGCGAGTAGGAGTCACAAGTCAAGCAGGGAACCACCGAGGAGAGCAGTAACTATAAAGTTCAATGAGTGAGTGATGGGCCGTGTGCGTATATAGTCTTAAGGTACAGAGAAGAGAGGAGAAAGACTTGAGTTATATACGAGAGAGAAGTGTGCCCCTTACTACCAGCCCCGCTAGCGGTTAGCTCTATATATACATGCAACAACTATAAAGTTTAATGGGTGAGTGATGGGCCGTGTGTTTGGAACAATGATGTTCAAGCTCTTCGACTCTGAAGAATTGACGATTACCGCTTAACGCGATTGTGATTGAGGAGCTCTGGGGCACACGACTAGACTTGTATAAACTTTATGTAATTCCGGAAGAAGAAAAGTAGCAGAAACGCACGACATAGCTATTAATTACACAGAAGCCCGCCCCCATCTAATCTTCGCTATCAGTATTATACTCAAAGGGATCTGGCGTCGGCGCATCCTCAGTCCCATCATCGTCCTCCATATTAAGCACATTAACAGCCGCCTCTGCACCGCCTACATCCGCCGCAGCCACGGCTTCAGCTCCAGTTGCAGCTCCGGCCGCAGCAGTGCTTGCTGGTTTTCGACTCTTGACCTCCATAAACTTGACCTCCTCTTCTGGCTTGCGGTCGAAGAGTAATAGGACGCCTCCAGTTGGCTACAGAATAAGCGAGGGGTTAGCCTCCATTGGGGCATATAGAAAGTGAGATGGAAACATACCCTTTTAACTGGCTCATACCGCCCATCTTCTAGGAAACTGATATACTTCAACTGCTCCGGAAGAACTCGCGACAAGTTGCTAACTTCGTACCCAACCTTCTCTTTCTCCACGCGCTTCTTCTTATCCCCCTCGCCATCCTTCTTTTCTTCCTCAGAACTCTCCTTCTTTCCCTCTTTGTCTTCGCCTATATCCATCTTCTCTGTTGTTGATGGACCGGGAGTAGCAGGTGCTGATGCTGTAGGTTCGGTTTCCATTGCATCGCCTCCTTCATTCTTAGCTGCAGCTTCAGCCTCTTTTGCGGCCCTTTCCTTCTCCGCTCTCTTTGCTCGCTGCTGAGCCTTGGCTGTTGTTGAAAGCACTGCGGTGGCGAACTCTTCGGGCTTTTTATCGGTAGACTCCTCGACCTTGGGAGGGTAATCGAACTGTGATGGCCTGGTATTAGACCAGAATTTGAAATCAGGAATCTACCGACAGTTAATGGGGACCCTAGCTAGCAGAATTGACAAAAGGACTTACATTCAGGTCCTCATCCAACCCAATCAGACCAACAGGTGTAAAACTCAGAGTCAGGAAATGAGTTAACGGGAACCAGTACCAATATTGAGTGAAAACAGCCATCCCCACTATTGCAGGAACATTCAAGCTGCCTGTAGGGGTCTGAAGTCCAATGGTGACGTTCCGGCCACCAGCATCGATAATACCCAATGCCAAAGCAGCACCGAACTTCGCCATTGCATCTTCATGCTTATCTCCCACCATGCTCTCGAAGGTTTTCCTGATCGGTGTAACCTTAGGCTTCATCTGTTCATTCTGTTGGACTAGAATCATTGACATGGAGATCAAGGCGCCTTGTCGCACAAAGTCGGTGGGGTCCTTAATCATGGGCTCCAAGAGGTCAATCGCCTCATCGAGACCGGTACCAGCGCATGCGATACCCAGAGCCATCGATGCACCATATCTGACGTGGGGGTTGTAGCTCTCACTCAAGAGTTCTACCATCCGGGGAACCGCACTTGGCTTCCGGAAGAGAATAAAGCCCAAACTCATGACCGAAACTCTGCGAACATCATCGTTAACGTCGTTGACTGCAACATGAAGCAATTTCCTAATGGCCTTGTTGCTTCCGGTACCGCAATATGCCAAAGCAATAGTCATGATACCACCATATCGGAGTATCGGGTCCTGATCATCAAGTAGAGTCTTGATCAGCTCATCGGCAAGCTCTTGCCGTCCAAACATAATCAAAGCCATACCCATCGCTAGGCCTCGGATGATCTTCCCATGCTGAGTCTCGTGTGCGTACTGGGTCATGTCCTCTATTGCGCCCATATTTCCAGTGCCCAACATGATCAGTCCCATCGCCAATCCTACCGCTTCACCCGCAACAGCAGAATCGCTCCATAGAACTACCTTTAGCTCCTCGTACAGCTGCGAATTACCGGTAGCCATCCCCGCAACACCCAGGCCAAGAGCACCACCGTGCTGCACAATCTCATCCTGGGCGGCATTGAACTGCTTCCTCAAAAACTCAAGCACGTCGGTACCGTGGTTTGCGTAGATCAGTCCTAATCCGTACAAACTTCCTCCTTGGGAATACGGCGAGCCAGTTGTAACACCCTCCTGCGGCAGGTAAGGTTGCAGAAGTTTCATTCCTTGGCTCAGGTTACCCTTGTGAATCACTCCCAATGCAGCGGTAGCGGTGAACTTGGACCAATTGACTGCCTTACTAAGCCAGTCAAGATTGTCCCGGAAGAACTTGTCCACCATTGTGCCGGAGTGCATAAAAGCATTGGCAAACGTGAGAGCAGTATGGAAAATGGATGTCCGGGCTTCTAAGGAATCTTTGATCTTATTAAGAATCTGCATGTCGGTTCGGTTATTCCTATACAGGAATTCGAGGGAAAGTTCAATGTTCTTAGTTCCGCGGAGGATTTGCCGAATTGACCGGTAGTGTTTGTCGGATTTGATCTTCGGGTCATCTTCGGTTGAGTCGGTAACAACTGTATCGCTCCCCGCTGTAGCTGCGGCACTATCCGTCTCTTCCGTATCCGAACCTGGAAGTTCGGTGATGACTTTCTGCAAGAATTCCTGTGTAGCGGAGGTGTCCAAGTCGAAAGCAATCTGATACGCGACAAGTAGCGGTCTTGACTCTTCCTTCTGTACCAGATCCTGCAATATCTTTGCTGCCAATGAGGTGTCGTTGAGATGTATAACGCACTTGCTGATAGAAAAGTAGTCTGGTGATGGAAGGGATAGGAAGAGTTTAACGAGAAGACGTAGAAGCTGTAGATATGTCAGCGCACTCCTAATTTCCATGCTTTACGCTGTAAACATACTCTTTCCCTCAGGCTGATCTCCTGTACCTCTACCATAGCAATTTCCAATACATACTCCATCAGGTCAACAGCTATATCTTTCTCTTCAACTACCTCCTTCGCCTTTCCCCTGCGCTCCTTGCTTCGCTGACCGGCCAACCTTATTCCCTCCTCTACCACGTCTAGTCGTCTTGCTTCAATAGCTATGCCGATTGCTGGTTTATAGTCCTCTTCTTCATAGCACTTTCGGAACATTCGTTCCACAATATCCTGTAATCTGGGATCGATTTCCTTTGGCCCTGGTACGTATTCGCCCGGTGCAGCATCCGTGCCGTAATCGGGTGTGTGTGCTATTTCATCGTTTCGAGATGTTATAGCGATATATTCGTCAATGCATTTAGCTAGCCAAGAATGTCAGCTACTCACTGCGGCTCGGAGTGGCAGTATAGATAGGTACAGATGATGGTCTCCACGTATTCCTCTTTCGCGGTGATGTTGAACAATTCGCCAGCACCCAGAGCAAACATCATCGATTCGTCATATTCACCAAGGTGGTAGTACACCTTCGAAGCTACCAGCGCGGCAAGCTTTCGTTGTTTGAATGATTCATCCTCATAGAGGATCTCACTACGTCATCGCCGACCAATTAGCCTCCATCCAACGCTTGATGAAGAGATACTGAGATATTGTAAGAGAAATGGCATGATGATCTTTGATAACGAAGGCCGGCCAACGACACCGCAGAAGTTGGCGGGGAAAACTCAATAACCAGTTGCGTACATTTTCGAAACCTCATCCGCAATCTCGGGCCAGAACTGATGAACATAGACGTCAAGCTGCTGAAGGGCAAAGCTTCTGAGATGGCTATCCGGTTCGTCGAGGAGGCCAATGAGGCCGGCGGCGGAAGTCAAGCCGGGCATTTCTGCAGCTGGCTATCGCCGGATTCGATGATGGACGATAGGTATGAAAGGTGGGGAGTTGGTAGATGATGGGAATATGAATTCCGGAGGTATCTGGATGAAGTGCTGAAGCTTAGGGTGATGGAAATGATGGTTGAAGGATGGATGGTTAAAGGGGTTGGTTGGCTACTTCGAACTTGGTTTGAGTAAGTAATGCAATGCTATATGGCGGCTCTGCTGCTTGAGGTCGTGCTGGCTTGCCTCCAGGGCAAACGCAGTTCTGAGAACGCCAAGGTCCTACTGTATTCACCTTACATCAACCCCAAACGCATGAGCTTGACGATGAACGTCACTGTACATATAAATGCAGGCGCTCTAGCTATACGGGCCGGGCCATCTTATTGACACATTTAATACTTCAAGATCAGGAGGCGATTTCGGGGTGATATCACAAATCATCACTCGCATTCCGCATCCCAGGAGCAACTCCAATCTCGACATCGCCAATTCAAGGGCTCCCGGAGCCCAGGTACATTGACTATTGATAGTACTACCACGTTGTTTCATCTACCACGCTCTTCTTCTCCATGCCCAGTATATTTTCATGCATTAGATCCCCCTCCAACAGAGCCTTCGCGATGTTCACTGCCCCGCTCGTCAAGTACCTTTCGGAGAACCCACTATTAATTTTCTGCTTTAGCAGTTCTCTTAGTTCGGCCTTCCATGCACCCACATCCGCCTTTGGAGCGTTTGCTGCCTTCTCCCTTTTCTGTTTACCTCTCTGCCCCTTCTTTCCCATCTTTAACGAATTGAAGTCATCGCTATCATACTCCACACCTAGTTCGTCCGCAGCAGTCTTGAGCCAATCACCCTCCTTACTCTTTTTCATCTTCTCAACCGAGCTATCTGCGATCTTCTTGGCTAGATCCACCCGCTTCTTGAGACAATCTACGAGCTTTCGGTCGCAACCGAAGCTCTTCATTGCGTATCGCCTTGTACTCTTTGCAGTTTCTCCTTCGTGAACCTTTCCAACGAGTCGTCTGACACCCATGACTTCTTCAGGTGCACAAAGAAGAATGCTAATACCTCTAGCGTCGGACCTGGCCGTTCTTCCGGATCGATGCACATATATATCTGCTGTCCGGGGCAGATGATAATGAATGATCATCTCGACTCCTTTGATATCAAGACCACGAGCTGCAACGTCCGTAGCAATGAGGATCGAATTGGGGTTTGATGTTGACGAAAAGCGTTCTAGGTTTCGTAGACGAGCTTTCTGTATCATATTGGAATGTAAGGGATTCGCAGGAAGCTGTAGTTCGGACAAGAATGGAGCCAGACGTTTGACGGAGGATATCGAGTTGGTGAAAACAAGGGTCCTACAAGGGTATCGTAGAAGCAAGTAATAGAGGTATAAATCCTAAGCTCCAAGTTAGCATCTCCGAGTTTCGACGTCGGTATTCAGATAACATACCTTCTCCATAGCGCCGCACTCGATAATTCCCTCTCGCAATCTTTCCGCTAACTGTCCCACTGGGTTTGCATCGACAAATTTTGGTGACTCTTCTCTGAAGTTCAGCTTCTTCAAAAGATAGGCCAAACTTTCCTTTTGATCCATCAGATCACCCCCAGTACCGAATTTTCCCAAGCTTTTTTTCCCACCTTTCGATGCCAGCTTTTGCTGCAACCCCTGATGGAAAGTCGCCGAAAAAACAAGAGTTTGTCGTTTTACCGTCAGGAGCTTCTTCTTTCTGTTTTTGTTCTTGAATTCCGTGGCATCCACATCTTCCTGTGACGAGGCTTCATCTTCGACCTCCGACTCATCTTCCTTTCGTTGCAAAAGATTCAACAGCTCCTCCACCTCCTTGTAGCGTCCTTCCTGCAACAACCGATCGGCTTCGTCCACCACCAAAAACTTCAGCCCCCTCTTGAGCTTATCAATCCAGCCCACACCCTCACTAACTACCTCCCATAGTCTTCCAGGTGTGGCGATGATCAAGTCCGCACCGCCTCCTTGTTCCAGCTGTCTTTGCTGCTTCTGTAAAGAAAGTCCCCCAGTGAGGGTCACGATTCTAAGATCTGGCACAAATGCCGCTAATGCCGTTAAATGCTCGCTTAGCTGATGTGCAAGCTCGCGGGTCGGCGACAAAATGAGTGCCAGAGGGAGTTTTGGTGCCTTTTTTTTGCAATTGCCGGCATTGGCGAGCTCAGCCGAGGCAACGTTAGACTTCAGGAATGTTTCGAGGATAGGGATTCCAAATGCAAGGGTTTTTCCAGAACCTGTACTAGCCTTTCCAATCAGATCGTGGCCAGCGAAGATCTCTGGAATAGCGGAGGACTGGATGGCTGTAGGTGAAGTGAATTTAAGCTTTGCAATGGCTTGGAGAGTCGGAGTAGAAAGATTGAGTTCGTTCCATTCGGGGAGGTCAACTACCGCTCCTTATGTCAATTCAAGCAAATACCACAATAAGTTGGGGGTTATGCAATACCATCATCGTCAGAACCGTCCGGCCGATCCCCCAGAAGAGCCTCGAAAGGATTCCCAGCTCGGCTTTTTGCTATCTGCTGTTGCATCTTTTTGTCCTTTACCTGGAAAACTGTATTATCCTTCTTGTCCTTCTTGTCCATTTTTGTCTTTGTCTTCTTTGTCTTCTTCCCTAGCGCAGGCTTCTCGTCTGAAGGCTCCACTTCAGTATCGCTAATCCCACCCCATTCCTCCTCTCTCCTATCTGCTGTATTATCACTCTCTTCCTTAGCCCGCGGGGCTGCGATGGTGGGCTTGGTTTTGGTTTTCGCCTTCTTCGACTTCACCTTCTTCGCTTTATCCACCAGCTAGACTCCGATCAACACTGCGCAAAACGTCGCAAGACTCAAGGATTACCTTGAACTCTATTTTCCCTCCCTCCGTTCCAACAACATCCACTCCGTCTACCTCCTCCAGCCCAAAGAAGCCCTCGACATCGTCGAGCCGGTCCGGCATTGCAACTTCCTTCCACGCAAGTTCATCAAGGAATCGTTTTGACTGGGATTTCTTCGCCCGCTTCGTCTGGTCCGTTTGATCTAATACTGGCTCATGTTCGAGAGGGCGTTTGGATTTCGACATTGTGGTTGGTGACATCTCCAATGTGCTCACCTCTAAGTCAGTCGAATAAAAAAATCGTGAGTTATTCTTAGAAAGGGAAACCCTAATCCACCAGAAGCTACCGTTAGCGTTGACTTGTCCTCATCAGCAAGCAAGCTTCAACTCACGACGACCGACAATCACATTCGCGACACAATGGCAAACACAGTTCCCACCGGCTTCGATTCGCCGACGGTTGCCTCTAAGAATCTCTCACGCCTTCTCTCACGCCTCGATCAAAAACTGCGTTCCGGAGGAAGCTCCACCACGCCTCTTGAGCGTGCAAAGATAGCTGCCGTGGGCTCCTCTGAATACCCCGACAGGTATGGCTACAGTCTGAGCTAAAGCAGAGATCCAGAATCTCGAGTATTCTCGACAGCTTCTCCACAACCTTGAGTTGGCGAGCGCTACCATCACCGTCCCAGCGCGGCGCCAAAAGTCTTTGGCTGAGCTCGGAGCGCAAAAGCAAACGATCCGTCGGCTCAACGAATCGTTACAGCTCGCGGCGTCAAATACTACCGAAGGAGAGGTTTCATCCGAAGGTGAAGACGATGAGGACAGCGGAGTTATAGTGCCGGTTGACGGTTGCGGACGGGTAGAGGATGACGACGATGATGATTACGCCTCGTTGAAGAAATCAAAGCCTACACGACGAAGACATGTAGCTTCACTTTCTCAAACGCCTCTACAAGCAGATACCCAAACGCCTTTACAAGCAGACACCCAAATGGCACCCACAGTACGACACCGTTTTCCCACGAAATCAGCTGTCGAGCAAAGACAAGAACTTTTTGGCGCTTCCGCGTCCGGCGCAAAAAAGGTTACAAGCACAACGGTTGCTCCGGAATTCGCCGGCACCGAGGCACTGCTCGATTATCAGCGCTCGGAGCAAGAGGCCATCACCTCCGATCTCCTCTCTATGGCAAAGATGCTTAAAGAAAGCAGCCTCGAGTTTGGCAAAAATTTAGACGACGAGAAGAGCTATCTGCAGGCAGCACGGGAAGGGTTAGACCGTAATGCACAGGGAATGCAGGTGGCGGGGCAAAAAATGGATGTGCTGAGAAGAGACGAAAATGTTTCCTTCATATGGAGTATGATCTACCTGGCGATTATAGTGGCTTTGGTGAGTCCCTGCGACTGTTGGCTGTGCCAACCCCTGAATCTAGACTGCTGCTGACACTGATACCTCATTGTTCAGGTATTCCTTACGCTTTTCATCCTGTTTTTTGCGCCGAAGTTGCGCTGGTGGTAGTAGGAGGAAACTTGGCTTCCTTGGTTGGTGATTGGAATGGTTAGAGAACACATGGTTTAGAATCTGGAGTTCATGCAAACTAGATTTGTACACGTAAATTGTATAGACACTATCATTAAATGCTGATTAGCTTCTGTTCTCTTGTACACGGCATAAAATTTCCCCAGGTTTCCCTATCACTATGTTGTACGCTATTCTGAATCTTTACTGGCACGGACGTCCAGCCGTTTAGACCCATCTGAATAATACATGACCCACAGATAGCCACCTCCCCCAGAACGGATTCCGCGCATCTCCCCGAAGATTATCGTATGCAACCGAAAAAAAGTGCGTCGTAGGAAGCCATCGTTCCATCCCGTTCCACGCATCTTCAATCCCTCCATACGACCTCGGGTACTAGTTATCGGGAGATGTTCATGCATGTTCAACTACAGACCTTTCGATATCAGCCATAGAATCAAGTGTTTGAGACCTGATTGGAGAAGACTTTTCGTGGGGAAATCTCGCATGGGCTGGAAATCTCGGAACGAACGGGATTAAATTCCCCCATTGGTATATTCTTGTAACTTAATGGGGTTTGGCGAGCAAAACGAACGAAAGGTAACACAATAAAGTTGGCAGAGCTGGGTTTTCAGATGGACGCCATGTGGACAATAAGCGAGAACTGTATGCATGCTGATGATCCACGGTGCGATTCGAGGATTATTGTGACTTTACTGCGGAGGATGGCGGGTCCTGAGCCTGACTGATGCTCACCCATCTTGACGTATGCAGTTGGAACGTCATGAGGTGAGTACCATCATGTTCTGGTTCATTGAGTTGGTGGTCTGAAAGACATCGTGGTGGTGGTCAATGGCTGAGATCTCATACAGCGATGTGTTCTACTAAATGGACTACCCTATACTTAAGTAATTTCCCCGACTTAATGAACGCCATATCCACCGTGGGTAAGTAGATCATTTAGATAAGAAGCCGGCCCACCCATCAATAGGGCTAGGCAGTAGTTCATCCTTTCCAACTGGAATGAGCAAGAGCGTAGCCAATAGGTTACTCGGTGAACCTCGTTAGCAAGCGGAGGTCCAGAGGCAGAAGCAGAGTGCAGGAGAGACTTGAACCACAGGACTTATCGAGGGAGTCACGAAAAATCGGAAGAATGTAGATCGATCCAGACAAATTTGTATGAGAACAGGAGTGAGTAGCGAAATCATGAACCCTAAGCAACTAATTGTACACTCTACAATCGCCTCTCGCCTCTCGCCTCCCGCCTCTTCGTTATAACCATGCACCGGGATTCAGGACCGGGCTATTAGCAAGTGTATCCTCAAAGAGTTTATGCCCATGGTAAAATAAGAATACTGCAGATTTTTATGTTTATGGGTGCAAATTTTTACAAACAGCATGCATGGCGGGAGGTGACTGTCACTGCCGCTATGCACTTGCAAATAATACTTAGCTCCAAGTGCTTCCTGGTGCAAAACGATGCTGATAGAATGTGACATTGAAGTTCCGTTAGGAGGGCAAGCCCTGCACCGTTCCTCGTTCTCACGCAGGCCTATTGCTACAAGCAATGGCACATCACTCACCGAATAGATCGATCCTGTTGGAAATTGGGCCTGCTCCTCACATTCCAGCTTTTGACTGCCCAAAGGCGGCGACGGCGACGACGGCTGGCTCGCCGAAATGCCCTGAGCTAACAATAAAGTTGATGCAACGAGCGAGAGCCCACAGGAGATGCAACGCGAGTGACGATATGAGGTACTTCTCGAGTACGATCATCCTTTGGGTGCGTACGTACGTATGTATTTGTCGGATGCAACCACAGAAGCCCACGGTGGCAACAGAAGTAATATTAGGTAATCGAGTTAATTATTGACTGAATAATAACTGAGACCGTTATAAACTGGGACCGTGATATGGAGGCTTATGAAGTAGATAAGTACACCCGCGATTAGTATTCATTACATAGAGCAACGGCGGTGTACTGTATACTATCAGACATCCCGAGGAAAGTGCCGTACTCATTGGTACTGCTGCGGTTAGTTCCGAGCTTGAGGGAAATGACGTGTGGAGCAAGTACTCTGTACTATTCTATACTGAGGGGTGAGTAATGGACGAAATTGTTACTTGGAGCTGCTCGCCCATCGTGGCGGCGAGCATCTGGGACTCTCGTGGGAAATAGTAAGGGGCTCTTGGCCGGCGACGTCAGCCGGTCGAATCTTCAATCGGATAAATCCCAAGGGAGGGAGGAGAGAAAAAAGTTCAAGTCGTAGTCCTGTCGTCGTGACTCGTTTGGGATGTCGCTTTTTTGCGGGGAAGAGATTGATACCTGCCGGCGCGATAGTCCGTGCGTGATAGTGCGTGATGACCAGGTAAGCTCTCAAGTACATACTTTCCAGACCTTATTTGCCCTTACGTCGAGGGTTCACAGATTCACAATAAAACAAACGATGTACCCCGCTTGAACTCGGGAAGTCCGAAATTCAGCAGTCTGGCCTCTCTCTCGTCTGTCGCCTTGGAGAACTATTTCCTAGCACCAGGACAAGTCCATAACTCCACACAACTGCTGGTCTCGGCACCAAGATTAACCTAGCATATTAGTCCACTCAACCGTTTGACTACCGCAACTTCCTCATACCTAGTCCGCCTTCCCCTCCTCTATCTCCTCCGGGGAACATATCATTATCGCCTTCATCACCCTCAGAGCAACAAACAATCACTGGCAATAATAACGGCGCCTCCGCCACAGCCGCTCATATCACACGTCTCCTACATCGGCTGGTGACTTCTATCGGATCCCCACTGCTCTATCCATAACGAATGTAACACTTTCCCAGCCAGTCTGACCAACCGACCAATACTTAGCACAAACTGCAGACGGTTTACAGAGCAACAACATAACGATAGGAGCTTCCTGTCTCGCTACCATCGAAAAACCTACCCGATTCTTGCAAGATGCCGGGAATTATTCCCATGAAACTTATCAAATGCGGCTCATCCCAGACGCGAATCGCGCAAGCCTGCGATCGTTGCCGTTCAAAGAAGATTCGCTGTGATGGGGTGCGGCCATGCTGCTCCCAGTGTGCGAACGTTGGATTTGAGTGTAAAACGTCGGATAAATTATCGCGGCGTGCGTTTCCTAGAGGTTACACTGAGAGTTTGGAGGAGAGAGTAAGGAGTTTGGAGAGGGAGGTTAGAGAATTGAAGGACTTACTCGATGCAAAGGATGAACAGCTTGAAATGGTTTCAAAGATACATTCCTTCTCTCCATATTCGCCACCCGCAAGCACCTCACCTGGGACGATGCGTGGGATGAGAAAGAGTCCAGAGAGTTTCAGGTCAGGGAGAAGTGGGAGCATTGAAGGAGACGAGATGATTACAATTGGGGAGCCAACGGAGTTGATCAGCGTAGATAGCCAGGATGGATTGTATATGGGTGCTTCAAGCGGAAGAATATTCGTCGGTATGATAATCCTGGTCCAGTACAAGCAAATTTGAAGCTGAGTCTCAGCAGATACTGTAAAGCAACGAATGGAAGAAACGGGACGATACACAGTGGAGTTCGAAACAGAACAATTCTTTCAAGGACAGTCCACTATCGTACCAGATTCCCTACTCCAGTCAGATGCCTTCAAGGCTCCGCCCAGACTATTGTCGGATCACTTGCTTGTTTCTTATTTCCAAGAGTATCATCCATTGTTTCCAGTTCTTCATAGGCCTACATTTCTATCAACATACGAAAAGCTGGTAGCGGCAGATAGCACAGCAGCGGCTTCTCTCCCTGCTCATGATATCGCAAAATTGTTTTTGGTCTTTGCAATTGCACTGCAGCAACATGAAGTAAGGAATCATACTGCTAGAGACTTCGATTAGTAAGGCTAACCTGATGGTAGCCAAGAAACAGCCCGGATCAGCAGTCATTTGACTTCCAATGGCAACGGGCGCTAGATTCAGTTATATCAGAGACCTCGATCAACACTGTCCAATGTCTAGTTCTAGCTCAGCTTTACTGTTTCGGACGTGGAGACTACGCAAAGTTACTTCACTACAAGAATCTGGCTGTTGGCATTATACTGCGTTTGGGACTAAATCATAGCCAGCGCAAGTTTGCAATGGGGGCCCTAGGCGGTGAGATGAGGAAGAGGGCATTTTGGTGCGTCTATTGTTTAGATGGGTAAGTCAATCGCAACCCCACTTCTTAGGTCCATGATACTCACCTCATTAGTTTCTCGGCCGCAATGCTTGGTTTGCCGAAGCTTCTGCGAGAGGATGATATTAATGCCGAGTATCCGTCCGATATTGACGATGAATATGTTTCGGAAGAAGGATTCCTACCAACTTTGCCGGGCGACTCGACGAAAATCTCGAGTGCATTGGCTCTCTTCCGGGGATCGCGAGTTCTTGCCCAGGTTCTCGAAGTGGAGTATTCTACTGCAGCTTCTCTTGAGTTGAGCTACAGCAAACTGCGGGATTTGGAAGAGGAACTTGACGCTTGGAAGGCTGGGCTGGCACCGCATTTGAGGTTGGAGTTTGTCAATGGGACACCTGCCACCAATATTGTTCACAGTCGCTCTCCATTATTGGTAGTACTGGTTCCTGCCAACTTTATATAATTTCGTCTGATGCAGCTTATAGGTCCTTGCGTACCACTACATCCGAACATTGATTCATCGCCCTCTTATTAGCTCAAATCTCTCACATCACTCGTCAGCGGCACTTGTCGTAGTGAGGGATTCTAGCAAATGCATCGTTCAAATTATAGACCTGCTCACCGAGAGGGGCCTCGGGTTTGCCTTCTGTCTGAACAAGGCACAGGTGTTACTCTTGGCTGGATTCACCTTTATATACAGCGCAGTGGAGTCCCAGCGTGACGGTGTTTTGGCGAAGGAGAACCAAAAGCTACTGTCAGTGATACTAGGAGAAATGGGGTCTAACGGTATGGTTCAAGCACTCAGTACCGTGGCATCTTCTGTTATCAGCTGCGCCTCTAAAGGGGAGACGACACCAGTCGCCAGCACCAATGTGATTCAGGCTGTATCTCCGCTACCGTTAAATGCTTCGAGTTCACTAGAAATTCAGCATTCTACTGTTCGCCGAACAAGTTCCTCGGTTTCGGCGAAAATTAGAAAGTCACCTTCAAACAACAACGCTAGACGACCATCACTTCCCCACGACTTTGGTTCGGGAAGAGGTAATGTACTTGGTTCGGGTAATCTGTCGAGGGTAATGTCATCATCCGTGGCGGATCTACATTCTCGATCACTACACCAGCAAATTTCGCCATCCCAACCGGCAAAAGCTACAATAATACAAGAGGGTCGACATTCGATATCCTATGACCCACCGAACCTTGATTTCTTCTGGAGCCTTGATCCAACGCAGAGTATCCCAGATAGACCTTCAGCCCTACATTCAGCTCCCCATTCGGTCCCACCAGACACAAGTGTCACATCAGTGGACGACTGGGAACGAATGCTGGCTATGATGGATGCCCAACATGCAGCACACATTTATGGCGACAGCGCTTCGAGGTACGATAGTAAGGTTGGGATTGTCACGGGAGAAGGATTTCATACTACATCAGACTTGAGCGGAATTAATGTGCCGAGCGATGGAAATGAAGACAATCATCCGCAATCAGGACTTGAGGCAGCATTTGGTGAGGATGATCACGGCGCGTTAGGCGAATTTTTGGGAACCATGGTAAGGCAGCAGCAGGTAGTGGTGGATGATCGGTGGGTAATATAACGTTGTTGGGATCAAGAATTGGGGGCGGGTACGAGCTTCATTGAGGGTTTTTGGTTTCTGACTGCAGGTGTACTTGCTAGGTTTTTTTGGGTTTTTTTTTTGGGTCTTTCTATTTTTTTCCTTGCTTCGTGTGCAATATCAAGATTTTTGGTTCATACTTTTTCATTTCTTGTTGCTGAAGTTTTTTATACTAGAAGCGGCTGGGACTGACTACAGAAGAGTAGATGCAGATGCATGTTTGCGTTCTTTTTACGGAGATTTCATGCTTCTTTGTTCTACTACGCCTTGTCTTTCCCGTTTGGTGTTTACTTGCTTGTAAGTAAGTTATATGAATTGGGGAGACGCTGTTGGGGCAGACACCTATCCGTGACCCTTTTCTTTCAGAGCCAGTGACAACCCTAAATTAGCACCTATACCTGTATGCAATCAGTGCGACCTGAGTGGCTCCCTTCGTCATTTAGAATTAGCGGAAATTGTTGATAAATCTCGGACTTAAAATCTAGCCGCTACTTTTCGCTTCCGGCAAGCTTGCAAGCGACGAGAAAATCTGGGATCGAGAGCATCTGAGCGGAGTGGATCTCACTATCGATAAAAGTTGATATGCAAATGCCAAGTGTCAATCCGAGTTGAGATTAAAACCCACCCAAGTGATCAAATTATTGCATAAATATATACTCTACACCTGCACTTGTGACTTGCTTCTCACTCACTTAATGTGTACAAGATAGTCTTGAGGTTCTCTCTCTATCGTGAGTACAAGCACGGTTCCTGGTATTGTGATATGGAGGGGAGAACCATGTGCATGTATAGACTTTAGGTATAGAAAGAAGAGAGGAGAAAGACGCCAGATAGTTGTGCCTTGTGCCTTACCTGGTGACCTACCATCACGCCTCAGCTTATGGTCAACTTGGTCAGGTCTATATATGCAACACCCGGATGGTTGTCTATATCGAGTGATCATACATGACTTTCGAGTACTCAGGTAACGATGTGTGCAGTTGGAATCTACTGGCCGCTCCGCTACGCGAAGACTATTGTCTTAAGCAGCGGATATACACCAGTGCCGTGGAGGCTCACAGGCATATTTACAGTTATGGGCAGAGTACCTATCAACTGAATACTAGCAGAATAACTCAGGACACGGTTCGGCCACCGAGAGGACGACAAATGCTGGTGGTGCGGCGGCGGCGGAGGCAGGACGGCGGCCCAGACGCGGGAACACCTCTTCCGCCACTGCAGCCGGTGGAGAGACCAGCAACAGACACTATGGAAGGCGGTGGGAAAAGCGACGGGCTGGAAAGCGGGCAGATGCAGACACGTGCAG
>Ga0307515_10013080_pt1 | contig 15536 bp, 16 predicted proteins | sample 17_EM_MG_FD_194513 | JGI IMG/M metagenome (GOLD analysis project Ga0307515, IMG submission 194513) | Populus trichocarpa ectomycorrhiza microbial communities from riparian zone in the Pacific Northwest, United States - 17_EM | ecosystem: Host-associated > Plants > Roots > Unclassified | place... | reverse complement strand
GAGATGAATGGTCGGAAGTTGCATTTCTTATCGCCGCCATTCTGACACTCTCCCAATTGCCTGTGTTGTTTTCACTGTCCTCCGGGCTTCTTCGAGGTTGCTAGAGTTGTAGGTGTACACGATGCGCTGACTCGCAATCGTCTGTTGACCTCGCCTTCGGTTTTCGGTATTGCCGATTCAGGGGTAAGATTGCGCAATTGATTGTAGGTTCTCGGACTGATGATCGCGCTCAATTGACTTGTAGGAATGGTATTCGAATTCTCTCGTTGGTAGGGTCGAATCCTGTACTCGTGATTAACGTCATTGTGGCGACGCGTCTCATCCATTGTAGCTTCTCTGGCTGCTGATCGCACTCAATGGACTCGTAGGAATGATGTTCGACTCAATATCTCGATCGTATTCGGTTTCTCTCATTGGCCGGATCGAATAGTCGCGGCCTGTAGTCGTGATAATTGTCGTCATCGCCGGTGACGCGTCTCGTGCGACGGTTGGTCTCTGAACTCTTCTCCGCTGCCATCAGGGTGCTCGATTGAATGATGAAACGATCGATATCCGTGCTTGCAGTAATCATGCTTCGATATGTCGTTTTGAAGATAGTAATCTCAATTGTTGACTTTATGATGTAGCGCGTCGGAAAGGGGTAAAACTCGTGAATCCCGTGAGCGAAACGTATCCGTTTACTGAAAAAGCGATAATAGTGTAAGGGCACGTACGCCAGCGTTCGGCCTTATAGGCATACGTATGGTAATTATGGTATACGGTTGCAAACGTGGACTCGAGTGATAGTAAATAGGTGTATATGTAAGATTATCGCTAGAGATCTAAGTCTCGTGGCGAGCTGACTATATAGATGGCCGTTACCCGGACCTGGGTCACGTGCCGCCGTTACACCTGGCTTCATGGTCTCGCACAGAAGGAAGCAGTACGGCAACTGGGACCTGCAGCGGAAGTGGATCTGGAGTGTTTAGTTGACATCTTGTGTGTAGCGGTTTGGAGGTGGGATGGTGGATTAGGTGGTGAATTGGCAGTAATTGGTGATCTAAGATCAATTGCTAGTTTGTGAGTTTTGGCAGGGGGGTTTGGTCAATTGGCGCTCTTTTTGAAGTGAGCTCATTGTTTTGTTCCATGTTTAGTCCAGCTTCACCACCTCTCATGGTCATCTCCCATAGCTTCGTGCCAAGTCGCCTATCGTCTTCTATTCCCTGTGACTTCCCCCTACAACCTGTAGTATCCAGATTTGCACTTCTCACAATCTTGCCGTCATCACTGATTCATTTTGTTAGTATTCCTCCAAGTCAGTGTCTTCCTTAGTACGGGGTTGGCATTTTTGCCTAGGGGTTTGGCCCGGCGGCGTACGGCCCCCATTGGCCGCGCCTGCCCCCACCAGCCTTGCCTGCCCCCACCGGTCTCGCCTGCCCCCACCAGCCTCGCATGCCACCAGCGGCCTCGCTTGCCCCTGTCGGCCTCGTCTGCCCCCATGCCAAGGGGGACGGCTCGGTACAGGTTCTTGGCATTGGGCTCCTGCTTTGGCAGTCGGCATTGGGTTTTCCTTCTCTCTCTTTTTCATATATAAGTCCATAGTTTTCTCTTCTCTTTGTATTGACAGACAATTCATCATCTTCTCTTCTTCTCCATCATCTTCTCGTGTCAACAGGTTATGAGCCCAGCGCTGAGCTGAACTCGACACCTACTATTAGTATTTGTTACTGCCTCTCCTCTGCCCCTGTTCCAGTGGATGGAGCCAACATCTCTCTTTGTCTATTGTTTCTCCTCTGCCTGCCTGCATTGGACTGAATCGACGCATAGTAGTAGTGCCTCTCTCATTTTTCATCCTCCGCCGCTCTATTGTCTCTTAACCTCTGTATTGTCTCTTAACCTCCGCCATGTTGACCACGGCTACAAAACTCAATGAGCGCAACTACCAGCAATGCGCCATAGAACTAAAAGCCCTACTTCATGCGCAAGGCCTCGAGAAGTACGTATCAGGAGAAATGCGTGTTCCCAGGCCCCCGATTGTAGCATTGACAAACGACGCCTCCTCAACTACTACTCGCGCAGCTTGTGACCCCCGAGATACCCATTACGACCTCCTCCCGGAATCAACTGACACGTCCCACCTCAATCAGTTCTACCACTTCCTTCGCGATTGGGAACGCTGGCAGATGAACAATGATAAGGCATGCGGACATCTCACCTCCCTGATGCAATCACCGATACAGATATGGTACCGGGACCTCACAGAGCGGAAACAACTCTGTGATACGATCAAATTCGTCTTCAAAAAAGTCATCAAGCTCGACGGTTGATACCAGATGGCGAAGATCACATCATGTCAACTCGAGTCATATCCCTCAGTCACCGAGTGGATCTCAGCTCAGGACAAGATAATCGATGATCTTGCTGTATGCGACATCACGATCGAGGACTCTTGGAAGAAATTCTACATCATGTCCATCCTCCCGAATACCGAAGAATGGCGAACTTTTGCATCCATTCTCATGCTCACTGAGCAGGCAGACACAGTGGCGAGTATCGTCACCCACCTCCTGTCCTTCAAATCCCTCCTCCACAGGGCCCGCGGTCTTGCTCCAGATGCCGCAATGTTGATAACGCAGAAGGGTCGAGGACGACACTCGCAGGGCAATGATAGGAAGGGCGACGACAGGAAGGGCGAGAATTGCAAGGGCGACGATTGGATGAGGCATGTCACATGCCATGGATGTGGACTCTGAGGCCATATCAAGGCGAAGTGCAGGAGTAAGCATAAGTGGGCCTCGTATGAGAAATCTAACAGTGATGCTAACCTGGCCACATCAACCTCTATTGCCGAGTCTGAGTCGTTCCTCTTCTCGGTCATACATTCGGACCATGTCTCGGACTCTACGTCAGACTCTGTGCTCACGATCAATGTAGCATCAGCAAGTCGAACTGCCGATTATTGGATTCTTGACACCGGTGCGACAAATCACGTCACCGGCAACCGTCACCTCTTTGACTCCTTCCACCCCATTGCAAATGGGGAGCATCAGGTCAAGACGGCAAACAACAGCTTTGTCGATGCTGAAGGCTCTGGAACGATTACTTTTTAAGTCGACAGGCCAAATGCGAAGCGCGCGAAGATTATCCTGCAACATGTCCTTTATGTACCAGTCTGCGGCACAAATAATCTCCTCAGTATCATCCAGTTAATGCGAAAGGGGGTTAACTTCGATTTCAACCTCGATGGAGCCACGGCGAGCCTTGAATCAGTCCTCGTCTATGAACCACCGCTCATCAACAGCCTGTTCGTGTTCAAAGCATCTGCAACCTCGGCCTCAGTCTCGAAAGCCTCAGTAGCAGTAGATGGTCCACAGAGCACCACTCCAAATTCCGAGGCCTACTCCGACGCTCCGAACCTCATTCCCGAGATCTCCAAGGCCTATTCGAACATTCGGCCCGTGGTTGATGGTAAGCATAATCTCCTTTGGCATGCTTGCCTCGGCCACCTCTCCTTGCCAGCTATCAAACGGCTCCCGAATGCAGTCAGAGGAATCCCATTGCATGCTAAGAGCCCATCGACATGCACTGGCGAAGCTTGTATCATGGGCAAGATGTTGCGGAAGCCTTTCCAGCTCTCAGAGGATAAGGCACAGACTCGACTTGTTGAGTTGATTTACTCCGATGTGATCTGGCCAATGCAGACTCAGACAATGCGCGGCTACCAATATATTATTATGTTTTCAGACGACCACTCGAGATACACCGAGGTCTACTTTATGAAAGCCAAATCTGAGGCTCCAGCGAAGTTCAAGGAGTATGTGGCGAAAGTGGAGAAGCAGCACCCAAAATTGATGGTGCGTCAAATTAGAGTTGATGGAGGAGGCCAGTACGCTAGTCGTGCGAAGATTCTTGAGTACTTGGCAGAGGAATGCGTCATTAGGGAAGTATCAGCCCCATACTCACAGCAGCGAACTGGCATTTCGGAGAGATGCAATCACACAGTGCTGCACCCGGCGCGGTCTATGCTAAACCATGCTGGGATGCGGAACAAGCTCTGGGCCGAAGCTGTATCCACAGCAGTCTACATCAAGAATCGACTACCATCCCGAGCTCTCCCCAATTCGACGCCTTTCGACAGATGGACTCCCAAGAGGCACGATATCTCCCATCTTCGAACCTTCGGCTGACTGGCATTTGCATGGATCCATGGCGACCTCAGGAAGAAGCTTGACAACCACGCCTACAGGTGTGTGCTCCTTGGCTACTCGGCAGGGACATCGACACAGTACCGAGTTATAGACGTCAATTCGGGCCGAGTATTCATAGCCCGAGATGTCAACTTTGATGGGTCTACCCTATATAACCACCTACTAAAGACTAAGTCTACAAAGTTCCCCTTCAAACCAGCCGATCAGGATAAGGATTCCGAAATTGAAGAGCCTCCCAAGCCGCCCAAAGCCGTGATACAGTCCCCGAAAGGTAAGGTACAGCCTCCGAGATCAACGGAATTGCCGCGTGCGATCAATCCAATTGACCACTCGGATGATGATCTCACACCGCCTCCAGAGACACCGCCTCCAAACCCTGGAAGGAGCGGAAGAACTGCAGCAAATGTGAGCATAGCCATGATGATAGAGCAAGGTCGTGAGACATACCATGCAGCACTAGATGCAAAGGATGCTGAGCAATGGAAAGAAGCCATCGGCAAGGAAATGGCATCAATGGAAAGTCATGAGGTTTTCACCTTCGTTGAAAAGGTCCCAGAAGGTCCTAGTATGATTGGAAGCCACTTGGTTATTGCAAGAAAGCAAATGGCTAATGGGACAATTGACAAATGGAAAGTTTGACTTGTTGGCCGCGGCGATCTCCAAAAGCCTGGCGATTACAATGACATCACCTCTCCAGTCAGTGATTCAGCCTCAATTCGGCTTGGCCTTGGACTTGGCGCCAAGCACGACCTTGAGATTGCCGTACTCGACATCTCGACTGCTTTCCTTCGCTGCCCTCTGCAGGAGACTCTCTCTATGCGCCTCACTGAAGGCGAATGGCCTGATCCATATGGCCGCACCTGACCCCTTGTCAAGCTGAATGAAACTTTGTATGGCATCAAGCAGGCGAATCGGGAGTACTATGGGGAAGTCTTTGATTTCATTGTTGATGATCACTGTCTCCAAGTCTCAATTGCAGCTCCCGGTCTATTCTTGGGTGGCAATCCCGGCGAAGCAAACGGCTCCTTAATCCCAGTCCCCGTCGACGATATCATGATTATTGGGAAATCGGTACTTGTCACCTCCATTGCTTCTCGACTGTACGATCGATTCAAGGTCGCTGGCCAGGTCCTTGTGCCTCACACCTTCCAATATCTCGGCATGACGGTCACTCGAGACCGCAGCAAACGATCAATTGCCATCAATCGAATCGGCTACATCAACCAAGTTCTTGACCGATTTGAAATGACCGACTGCCGTAAGCGCTCAACTCCGATGGAGATCGGCTACAAATCCCATGCAATTCATGCTGAAGATCAGCCTTTGGACGCTAGAACATACCTGAAGGCTATTGGTCCGATTCGTTATGCCGCTCTCGGTAGTCGCCCAGATATCACCTCTGCAACCTGAGTCTCAGGCAGATATGCTGCCCAGCCTTCAACTCTGCATTGGGAAGCGGTGAAACACCTGCTTCAATATCTACGAGGCACTACCGACTACCAATTAACCATCTATGACCCAAGCCTCTGGCATGACTCTCAGTTGATCTTGTGCTACGCCGATGCAGACTTGGAGGGAGAAGCAGACACGAGCAAGTCCACCTCGGGAATCGTCGTCTATGCCCTCGGAACCCTCGTCATTTGAAAGTCGAAGAAGCAGAGCGTAGTAGCCCAATCGACAATGCAAGCAGAGATGATTGCCACAGAGTACGGCAAAGTGCAGATCGACTGGCTGCGAGACCTTATCTCAGAGATCAGAATTGGCAGAGGCATCACCAGGCGTATTCTCAATGACGGCCTAAATGGCGTTACGACTCTCAACTCGGGCAACTTCCAATCTGATAGCCGGCACTTACAACTCCGGTACCACTCGATTCATGAAGCCATTGGCAAAGACGAGATCGAGATCAAGCACGTGGCAGGAACGGAGATGCTGGCAGACGCTCTCACCAAGGCTCTCGGGGGAGTTAAACTCGGCGAGTTTGTGGAAGACATCGGACTCGGATAGGATCACAGGCAGGATTTGGATCTCTTTGGATTTCCTTTGTTTCAGATTGTGTATTTGGATTTGTACTGTTTATTTGGATTCCGGTTGGATCTACATTGTATGCTTGGATTTTCTTTGGGTTTGGATTTAATGGGATTTGGAACTTGGAGGAGGATCTCAGGCTTTCGTTTGTTTCTCTGGTTTTGTTTCATTTCGTCTGGAGAGCCTTGGGCCAAAGGGGGAGTGTTGACTAGGGGTTTGGCCCGGCGGCTTACGGCCCCCATTGGCCTCGCCTGCCCCCACCAGCCTCGCCTGCCACCACCGGTCTCGCCTGCCCCCACCAGCCTCGCTTGCCCCCATCGGCCTCGCTTGCCCCTGTCGGCCTCGCCTGCCCCCATGGCAAGGAGGACGGCTTGGTACTGGTACTCGGCGTTGGGCTCCGGCTTTGGCAGTCGGCATTGGGTTTTCCTTCTCTCTCTTTTTCATATATAAGTCCATAGTTTTCTCTTCTCTTTGTATCGACAGACAATTCATCATCTTCTCTTCTTCTCCATCATCTTCTCGTGTCAACAGGCATCCGTTTTTCACATGTGTTATCTTGTCGGGGTATCAGGTCGGTACCTGTCGTCCCAGTGTTAGGTCGGTGCCGGTCGTCCCGGTATGATGTCGGTGCCTGCCGTCCTGGTATGAGATCGGTGCCGATTGTCCCTGTATGAGGTCGGTGCCTGTCGTCATGTCTGCGAGGTTGGTGCCTGTTGTCCCGGTATGAGGTCGGTCCCTTTTGTCCCGGTATGAGGTCAGTGCCTTTTTCTCGGCGTTCGTCCTGGTATGAGGTCGGTGCCTTTGGTCCTCTGTTAGTTCGGCGCCATTTCCTTCGTGTTCGTCCCGGTATTACGTAGGTGCCTTTCTTGCGACGTTATTTCAGCCCCAGTTCCTTAGTGTTCGTCCCGGTATAAGGTCGGTGCCTTTCGTCCAGTGTTAGGTTGGCGCCATTTCCTCGGTGTTTGTCCTGGTATAAGGTCGGTGCCTTTCGTCTGCTGTTAGTTCGGCGCCATTTCCTTAGTGTTAGGCCCGGTATTAGGTCGGTGCCTTTCTTCCGGCCTTAGTTCAGCGTCATTTCTTTGGTCTTCGGCATTGTGCTCCGCTCGCAGGGTAGGTATCTTTCATTAGTTGCTTCTCTCCATATTTACACGTGTTAGCAATTAGGGGTCTTTCCCACCATTCCGTACTCAGCTTTCCGATCCAGGATCCACGTTTGGGCTCCATTTATGGTGAACCGGCAGAGCTAGAGGACAGAGAGCCCATCGTCATCACTCCGCCGCACCTCTCACGCCATTCCACAAGGAATCCGTGAGAAAGAGCGGTTCTGGCTTGAGGAGCGTAGGAAGAGGGTGAGAATGTATGATACTACCCGGCTGTGAGGATCCACGCAGCAGCGTGGATCCACGAAGTGTTGGACAGAGCAAGTGAGATTAAAAGATGCGAAAGATGTAGTGTGTAATTCGTTGTATAATGAGATGAGATGAGATGAGATGATACGAGACAAGATACAAGATGCGATGCAAGCTATCTCCCCCGGGTCTCTCGAATATATACCCCCCGTCACTCCGTCCATCTCCGCCACCCCTGTATCCCCGTACGCCCCCGTCGCCCAGTCCGTCTCCATCATCCCTGTATCTAGGTACACCCGCCGTAGCTCAGTCCTCTGCCAAGCTGAGTGGTGGTGGTGGTGGTGAGAAACGGATTTTCCCGCCACAACGGCCTCGGAGTGTATTTCTGAGTTCACTTGATCGTCATTTTCAGGCTCACCTCGAATTGATCCATTCCATCTCCAAACTCGCTCGATCACGGCCTTGGAGTGTATTTCTGAGTTCACTCGATCGTCATTTTCAGGCGCACCGCGAATTGCTCGGTTGCATCTCAAAAGTCGCTCGATCATGGCCTCGGGGTCTATTTCTGAGTTCACTCGATCATCATTTTCAGGCGCACCTCGAATTGGTCTCAAGCACCGCCTGCAGCCAGTCCATATATACCGTGTGTAGAAGGGTAGCTATATCGATACATAGATACATAGATGGGAATACAAACTAAATACATGAGTCTTAAAAATCGTTGAACGATTAGTAGTAACTATGATTTCCAGGCGGACCAGCAGCGTTCCCAAAGAAGATGTTGTTTTTCCCAGACTGCTGCACTGTGATTCGAGGTGCTCCCAGACATGTCGCCAGCGCTCCCAGGTTTGTCGCCTGGAGGCTTCCAGTGACTAAAATACATTTTGCGGATGTATGCAACGGGAAGCGTGTAATTCTCCGTCAGAGGGTACGAGGTTCCGTCAGAGCCGTCAGAGCTGTTCGGAACACCCGGGTGTCTCTGACGGAAACAAGAGTTGTTGCTGATGGAGCTGTCAATCGGAAATAGCAAAGAAGTTTCGCCTCTGCAGCAGGAGGAGTGCCAGCTGAAGTGTATCTCAACTGGAGAATCCTCTGAACCACCGCGCAATCGAGCAAGCCCTTGAAATCCAAAGTATGGTCTTATTCACTTTCCAAACAATGAGTTGCGTCGATGAATGTAACAACAATAACCAAGGATAATCAGGTGATAGATATATCCTTAATAGAAAACAGAGCTATGAACGAACAACTCTCACTTGCAACGGTGAAGTATCCTTGTTGTCATCTATGCAGAACTAATTGATAATACATGGGGGTTATGTTCAGGCTTCACCTTCAGGTCAAGAACGTGATTAGCAATCGGTACAGTGATCTGTGTTGTAGATTGTACGTTATCGATGTCCTTCCTCCATGTCAGTATCACTCATTATATATAAGACAATATGCACCCTTGTCAGTCCACAGACTGCCAAAAGATGGATCGGAATTCAGATACATAACTGCATTGGCATCTTTGGTCTATACGATTGATCATCGAGTGCTTATTCAGAGAAGAATTATCTACGTCATTGAAGTAGTAAGCTAGTATCGCAACATGGTTGCTATTGTCAATAGCTTATATGGATATGAGCTTGCCTAACACTGAGTATGAACAAATAGGTTGATGTTACAAAGATCCCGTGAGACTGCTCTGTCATATACCCACCAGGTATATATCAGTTTCACACTTGCAGCCAACCACAGAACCATTAGCTTCACTATGCTTTATTGAAGCCAAACATACAATTAGCAGTAACTAATAGTGTGACCAATGATCGTACAACACCTGGCTTCGGTCTGGGTCAGAATTGACCCAAACCCCGCAGTCCGGGTCAGGAACCACCAAGCAACTCTCATCTGGAAACTAGTACCAGGTGGGTGCCCATTGCTGACCTCAACCTGCAGGTTTTTGGCAGGGGTGAAACAGAACTGCGGTTCCATTTGATGGTTCTGACAACTTGGGATGCAATTAAGTATTTCGGTTGTAATCATATCATAACATGATCAATATGTGGACTGCCCAGTATTAGCAGCTCTCTCACCTCCAGCTCTCCGATTTCCAATAGGTCAAATTTTGTTTGAATCACTATGAAACAATGACATATATCATCTGATAATCACCTGTTTCAGATTGCAACTGACCAAAGATTAGTCAGATCACACATCAGCTGGCAGCATGTAAAAGAGTTGCTACAATAGAATAATCTAAGTATTGATCATGTCACAATACAATCAGGATTCAGATACCCAATTGGAGACATAGTGGTGAGGTGGAAATGCCAAGTTTGTATTGTTACAACCAGCTCAAGTCCAACGGTCTGGGTTTATTGTGTGGTAAATCCCATTTGACCAGGCTGAATTTCAGTGGAACCGGAATTCGAACCAAACCTCAAATTTGAAACTTTTTCAAATTCTACTACCTTAGCTCTGTTGCCATATATTGCACTGAGGGTATCCTGCGCCACTCAGGACATATGAATCCCAGGTTCTAGTCTCCCAGACTCTGAATGTGTGGTTGTGCTAAGAGTTGATTTGTGCATGTCTATTCAGTTGACAGGGCTGTGATATATTGTGTATTAGTTACAGAACTCTCTCATCTATAACTCTGCACATCGCAAGATGGCATACTGGCGTGATATTGACAACAACTTGTCCCATCCGGAATGAACTGTTGGAGTATGAGTAATTACTCATCTCGTCAGTGACTGGGATTGAGATTTTCTACCAATTACAAGTGAAAATTGTGAATGGGGAACCAGCAACTAACACTGACCTACAGATAATACACATCGTATTTGCACTGGGCATGACTGTGGTCACAGATCGATTCATGAAACGGTCAAATAATGGTGATTTCAGTAATGATTGAATGAATCACGATGGTAGATTGAATATGAAATCAGAGTGATCATTCATGATTCCAGATCAAGTATTAATAGCTGGGATATTGAGTGATTCTGGATGATCCTGGAAGTGTAACCATATCACCCAATGGGGAACATCATTTTAGTTCAACTGACATACTTTGTTGTGGGTGGATTGATAAGGCTATTAGATAGGGTATGCCAAGCTATCAGAAAGTCTAAAGCTGTAAGGGCATGTATGCCAGCGTCCGGCTAAGTAAGAGAATAGATTATACTGGTAGGGATACGGTTGCAAACGAGGTCAGAGTGATCGTACGTGTATATGTGTATGGTAAGATTCTCGGTAAGGATCATGATCCTCACGGGAGGTCTATTTAAGGTTGTCGCTTACCCGGCCGCATGACGTGCCGGCGTGCCAACCCTAACCTCTAGTCTAAGACCTCGCCGTTACATTATCCCCTCTCTAGTCGCAGACCTCCTGGGCTGCATCTCCGCATACAAGAAAGGACAAACAAACAAGAAACAAATCCCATGATCGTCCTGCGGATACGGCGCACGGGGAAACTCCACCTCCACTTGACTGTGATCCGAAGGTGGTAAAACCCGTGCCAAGGCCATTTGTACTGGACCGCATCCAATCAAAAGAAAGAGAGAAAGAAAGAAAGAACGCCAAATTGATCCCTTTCCTCCACTATCGCGGCTTGTCTGGATGGCTGCGATGGAATTCGTCCACTAGCTCCTGCGCATTCCCGAGGTTTTCCGCTGGCTCCCAGCTCGTACGCACATATCTGTATCCGGCCCATTGAACGAGGTAATGGAGCTTCTGATATCGCCGTTTGGAGTCAAGTATAAAATCAACCTCCCACTCTTCCGATTCGTCGACGATCATTGGTAGAGGTTCTTTCGGCGGCTGGCCTGAGACTGGAGGTGTATATCGATCGAGCTGTGACACGTGGAAAACGTTGTGGTTCCGCATTGTTTTTGGCAAGTCTAATTTGTAAGCATTCCTATTGATGACTTTACTCACAGTGTACGGTCCCGCGCGTTTGTAGTCGAGCTTCTTAGATGGCCTAGTTGTCCGGAAGTGCTTGGTCGAGAGCCACACTTTGTCTCCAATGTCGAACGTAATCTCCTTACCGCCGGCGTACTTTGTCTGCCGCTGCTGGGCTTCCAGTATGTTCTCACGGAGAGTCCGATGAGTCTCTGCCAATCCCTCGAGCGTAGCATCCGCTTGGATCTCCGATTTTAGGTGTGACGCTTTTGGTGCTTTGAACTGCATCTCGGGGTTCCGATGGTACATGGCCCAGAACGGTGTCATCCTAGTCGAAGCATGCACTGAGTTGGTGTACGCGAATTCTGCCAGAGGAAGGAGTTCGACCCAGTTGTCCTGCTCGTAGTTGCTGAAGGCTCGGAGGTATTGTTCCATGGTCTGGTTCTGCCGCTCTGTCTCGCCGTCGGTCTGCGGGTGGAAGGCGGTCGAGAGTCGGTGGTCGATGCTCATGTGGGAGCAGACTCGAGTCCAGAATCGGCTGGTGAACTGCGTTCCGCGGTCGGTGACGATATTGTTTGGTACGCCATGCTTGCAGATCACGTGCTCGAGAAACATGCGTGCCAATTCCGGTGAGTCGATATCCTTTCGGCAGGGTAGGTAAATCGCCATCTTCGTTAATCGGTCGACTATGACCAAAATCCCGGTGTATCCCGACTTGGTTGATTCCGGCAGGTCGGTGACGAAGTCGATAGTAATTCCGTCCCAGGGGTTGTACGGTGGTGGCAGCGGCATATTAGCTCCATATCGTGCGTGGCGCGGTGCTTTGATTCGGTGGCATACTTCGCAACCGGCGACGTACTTCCGTACCGTGGTGTCTAGTCCTAGCCAATAGAAGTCTCTAGATACGAGTTCAGCAGTCCTAAGAGCTCCAAAATGACCAGATTCAGGGTTGTCGTGGAAAAGACTTATCACTTGATTGCGGAGTGTTTCTAGCACGTATATTCTCCCTTCGAAGGTGAGAGCACCTGCGATGACTTTCCACTGCATGTCCGCTTCCTTATCCGTGGATCCGTCTTGTCCATTAGGTAGGCCAGGGTAAACGATCTTATTCTTCATGTCCGTCGCTAGTGGATTGGTATCCTGGGCTGCCTTAATTGCTGGTAGGAGATCATCGAATGGACTGACTGTGGTTGCTGCCAGAGTTGCCAAGAGTCGTGCAGTAGGTCTTACGTAGCCTTCTTCGTAATCAGGTCGTCTTGATGGTCCGTCTGCAGGGTTCTTTTTCCCTTCCAGGTGTTGAATAACGAAGTCGGATGATGAAAGGATCTCAGCCCATCTTGCTTTCCTCCGGGAGAGTACTTTTGATGTTTGGAAATACTCGAGATTCTTGTGGTCGCATTGTATCAGGATCTTGTGATTGGCTCCCTCGAGATAGTGTCGCCATTGTCTCAAAGTCTCCACGATGGCTAAGAGCTCCCGATCGTACGTGTCGTAGTTCTGTTCGGCAGGGGAGCATTTTCGCGAGTAGAAGTTGACCGGTCTGAGAATGCCGAAACCGTCGTGTTGGTTGAGAATACCGGCAATTGCGAAGCCGCTTGCGTCCGTCTGGAGGATGATAGGCTTTGCCGGGTCGAAATTCTGGTGGATCGGTGCTTCGGTGAATGCCTTCTTGAGCTTCCGAAACGCGAGCTCTGCCGCTCGGGTCCATTCCCATTTGCCTGGCGAATTCTTTAGTAAGTCGGAGATTGGTGTCGTTACCTTGGCGTATTTGCGGATGAACCGTCGGTAGAAGTTTGTGAAGCCTAGGAGCACTTGTACGTCTCGAATTGACTTCGGAGTAGGCCAGTCCTCGATGGTTGATATGCGGTCTGATTCCATGCCGACCCCGTCGGAGCTGATGATAAATCCGAGGAAACCGATATTTGAGGCTCCAAATTGGCACTTTTCGGCTTTGCAATAGAGGCCGAATTGGCGTAGTCGCTCTAGCACTTTTTGTACGTGATCTTCGTGTTCCTTCTCATTGGTCGAATAGATCAGTATGTCGTCTAGGTAGCATATGGCAAAGTCGTCAATATAAGGCCGTAGGCAGTCGTCAATGTAGGCCTGGAATGTGGCTGGCGCGTTCGTTAATCCGAAGGGCATGACTCGGTATTCGAACTGGCCGTAGCGGGTCCGGAACGCAGTCTTGTATTCGTCTCCTTCTTTGATCCGGATGAGGTGGTAGGCGTTCCGGAGGTCCAGCTTTGTGAATATCCGAGCTCCGCGCATTCGGTCAAGCATCTCCGCGATAAGGGGTAGGCGGTACCGGGTTTTGACTGTCGCCGAATTGAGCGCCCGGTAGTCCACGCATAGTTGTAGGCCGCCGTCTTTCTTCTTCGCAAACAATATCGGTGCTGCTGATGATGATGATGACCGCTTGATGAAGCCCTTTGCTCGGTTCGTCTCGATGTATGCCTTGAGAGTTCGGAGCTCGAATTCCGAGAGGTTGTAGATCCGTCCGTATGGTATCTTAAATCCCGGTTCCAGGTCAATTGCATGGTCAATTGGGCGGTGTGGTGCCAGCGTTTCAGCCTTTGTCTTGCTAAAGACGTCCACGAATTCCGAGTACTTTGCTGGGATGAAATTCCCGTCGTCTGTAGGTACTCTTTTGTCTGCTGCTTCTGCTTCGCGTTAGTTTAAGTGTTCGTGAACAAGGAAGTAAAGAGAAGAAGGAAGGAAGGAATAATCCAGGAGGCCTTGTCGTTAACGGTTCGCCCACAAAGGAGCCAAGCCCCGCCGTCCAGTCACTCCCTTCGGGTCTCGGCGAGCCGGTAGCAGTCATTCAAGCGTCTCCTCGGAGCAGCTCTTCTGCCGCAACTACCGCCGCTGCTCCCTGCTCGTCACATCCAGCGCTTGGGTCTGTATTACCTGGTGAATCCAAGGTGATGTCTTCCAAAGTCGCTCCCAGCAGTCCTGTGCATTCCCCAATCCGTAGGGCAAATGCTGCGACGACTTCATCGCTAGCTAGAAGATCGTCGAATGCGGTTGCTCCGAGTGTCTGTATATCCGGACCGCGCCCCAGAAGCTGGTCGTTGACATTTTTGTTTTCGGCTTCCGAGACCTTCGATGCCACTGCCGTAGTCATCGGTGTCATTTCCTCCACTCCACTCGCACTCGGTGATCGCAGGGAAGTCAATCGACGGTGAGCCCAGTCGATGTCAGGATTTGTTTTTTGGAACCATGGTAATCCAAGTACTAGATCGTACGCGCGCATTGGCACGACTAGCACGTCTGATTCATCAACCGGTGCGAGATAGTCCAAATACTGGACCGTGATCCGCGTCTTCCGGCTGTCCTTTGCATGTTGCATCACCCCTCCGTTTAGTCCGAGGGTGGTGATGTGTGCCGCCTCATGTGATATCCCGAGTCGCTTGAGAAGCCTTGGTGCCATAAAGATGCTGGTTGCGCCGCAGTCGATAAGAGCCCGTACGCGTTGCATCTCACCATTTCTGTCTCGTATTTGTACTTCGTGAACTATGTGTGCCGAGTCCGGTATTTCAGTGCCGCAGAGGTATTGACTTAACATTCTTGCCCTCGGGCTCTCCAGAATGACTCTTGATTTTAGTGAGATCCGGTGAGGTTGAACTTCATCCAGAGTCGCCATTAGTGCCTGCGCACCCAACTTCTCCATTCCCAGCTCCATCTCGTCAAACCTCCCCCGCTGCGCTAGATACCGGGAGAGGTATGCTAGTTTTTTGCTTGCTGAGTGTCGAAGGATCGTTGGCGCTTGATTTGTTGATTGCCGCCTTTGTCGTCTCTGTCTTTGCCTTTGCCGTCTCCGGGGTTGAGTCTATCTTGGAAGTTCGGCTTGGAGTATTTCGGGCATTGGAAGGTTTTATGGTCGTCGCCGCATCGTAGGCATTTCCCGTTGGCTTTCCGTGATGCATAGACCTCTCCGTTTACCCACGGCGACGGAGGTGGATCTTTCCCGCCGCCGGATGACTTATCGGACTTGTCGGGTTTGGAAGGGTTCTTTGGTACGTCTTTCGTCTCTGAGATTGATGGTCGGAAGTTACGCTTTTTGCCGCCAGGACGAGAT
>Ga0307515_10013079_pt1 | contig 15536 bp, 9 predicted proteins | sample 17_EM_MG_FD_194513 | JGI IMG/M metagenome (GOLD analysis project Ga0307515, IMG submission 194513) | Populus trichocarpa ectomycorrhiza microbial communities from riparian zone in the Pacific Northwest, United States - 17_EM | ecosystem: Host-associated > Plants > Roots > Unclassified | place... | reverse complement strand
GACTGCCACCAGCTTTGCAGAGCATTAAATTTTCAGGAAGTGCTCTCTACACAAAATGAATAGAAAATTGTAGCTGCATGAAGGTTGTAAAGTATGACATCATTTACAAGAGAATATCTCAACTTTGCAATGAATCAATCCATGGCTCTGTACCACGCTTCTGATATGTCGGGTAAAGGAATAATTTTTTTAAGATGGCACAGAAATGAGTATCTAGCACATTGAATGGCAGAATCTGCTAGCTTAAATTGTGAAACAAACTATCAATAGTTCAGAGAAGCCTGGCCCAGTGACTTAAAGTGTACTACTATTCCAAGTTTATCAATATTTTTGACTTAGTTTGTCAAAAATATTGATAAACTAAGTTAAAGTTAACAATAATGAAAATAGGGGCAGGTGAGCACCATATCCAAGTTACCTGCCAATAAATGCCCGAGAGACTGCTTCAGGAAGTGCTCTGGATATAAACCTAGTACTTGTTGGTCTGGCATTTATTGCTAGGAATTTTACCATTTGTGCTGAGCTGACCAAACCCTGGAAGCAATATTACAGTAAATACTTAACCACGGAAACATCATTCAAAAAGAAACTAATAAGAGAAGCACTGCACCATTTCATAAGCTTGTCGGAACCCAGCAGGTAAATCCATCACTGTTTTATGCCACTCATTCAACACTGCATCAACAAATTTTCGGTCGAAAAGCTGCCGGCAGACAAAAATGGAAATTATGGTCAAGTAAAAGCATTTACACAGAGAATATTTGCATCGTCATAATGATGTGTTAATAAGTCTCTTAGGCAGCACTCCAACCTCTTCAAGAAACATCCTTCTCCTAAATAGTCCCCCCTCGTCACCCTCATCACCATCATCAAAGTCATCAAAGTAATCATCATCATCACCGTCATCATCACCTCCATCACCACCTCCATGATTGATATGCTTTCCAATATCTCCGCCACCTCCCCCAAGTGCTACCTGAAATTATCAAAAATGTTAAGGGCTTTGCCATTGACCCTTCAAACTTGGTGACTGAATACTCTTACAAAGGCATACCCAAAACAGATTTGACCAAACACAAGCATAATTACTGAGAGGTGAGTGAAGCAATTCAGTGCAGGCAGTTAGCTTAAATGTTTACTGCACGCTGTAGAGAAACAATTGTAGATCCAATATGTTAGGTCGTTAAATAAAATCCATGGACAAGCACAGGTTTTTCATTGTACTCAGGCATGATGAGTAAACCATGCTCAATCTGAATTTTCAAACATTTGCTCTTAGTTCAAATAGAAAATCAGTAAGATTTCTACTAAATTTAGAGCCATTACAGGCACTTCAATGTTCAAAGCAAACGCAAAACAGTCATTCAAGGAGGGAACATTCATGGAAATAAAATTACTTAGTGTCATATGAAGTTTCTGTTGCACTGAGGTTTGTCAAGTTTCATTGAGTGAAGGGGATTACGAGTGATTGTTTCGTTGACCATATTAACAGTAAATGTTTTCATGTTAGCTTTCCAAAAATAAGGACCTGATGCTGCTCTGGGCTGATCAAGCATCATGTAAGCAATTGAGTGGGAAGAACATGTCTTTGCAATGGTCCTTCACTTTCGTCAAAACTCTAATCTATGATTTCGCTTCTTTTTGTACTTCTTATCCTCCCTTTTTCCCCTGTTCGAGTTACAATGATATAGCACTAAATCAATAATCTACGACACACTTCACTATATCCTGTTAGCACCCTGCCCTTCTGGAACAAAGTCAGCCTCAATAATCAATGTGAGCTAAAGACAATCCTCAAAGAGAAACAGCCTAGGTTATAATCTGAAAACTAAGGAGAGGAAAAAAAACCAAAAACACATCCCAAACCACCAAAATGGTTATGCTTAATTCAGAAGAAATTTATGTATTTAAATCAGAAAGCAAGTGAAAAAAGAAGAGAACCTCAGGGGTAGACTGGGATTGCTTCTGGGTCAAATCAAGTTTGCTTTTTTCCAAAGTAACGGCACCTAAAGAACCGAATTTTCCTTTCATAACCGGACCGAAGTCACCCTTTGGAGAGGAATTCAAGACGGGGGCAGACGGGGCTAAAAAGCAGCGCTCCAACCCGGCTACAGAATCTCCGCCACCATCAATTGTCGGACAAGAAGAGGAGGAGGAAGAAGAAGAGCACTTAATGGTGTGATTATGATTAACCCTCTTCGTAGTACCGCGCAGGTGACACAATTGAGGAATCGGAGAGGTGGGTTTTAAAGTTAAGGTGGTCTTGGTGGTTGTGGTAGGGATTTGTGTTGTTTGGAACACAAAGTGAGACATCTTTAAGCTTCTTTGGAGGACAAAAGACAACTTTTTTAGGGTTTTGTTTATTTAGTACGAGGAGGAAGAAGGGTTCTGTCTCATTTCTTTGTAGACTAAGACAAAGGAAACCAGAGGAGGGGGCGTGTGTTTCTCTCTCTAGAAACTAGGTGGTTTTAGAGAGAGAAGAAAAGAGGGAGAGAGGAGGAAGGATGGGTGGGGTTTTTGATGGATGGATGGATGGGATGGATTGGATTGGATTAGACTAACTCATCGCGAGAGAGTGAGTTGATTTGCGAGTTTCTAGTTTGAGAGTCATGAGAAGTCATCCAATTATATAGGTAGTCTCGATTAACTCCTCGAACTATATTTTTATCTCCAATCGATCCCTATAATTTTAATTATTCTCAATTTCAGTCTCTCCATCTATTCGTTCATGGGTTTGGTTCTTATGGTATGTTTTTCATAAGAAACAAAGTCTTTTTAGCAAATTTAAGGTTTATTTTTAAAAGAGTTTAGATGGAGAGTTAATTGATGAACTTTTCTGTTTAATTGAATTCAAATGTGTTTTATAATTCTAAACAATGACAACTGCTATCTTCCATGCAGATGATAATCATCAGTGGTGTTTCAAACTCGTTAATTTTTATATTTTAAAAGTATTTTTTAAAAAAAAATTAAATTTTATTTTATTTTAAATTAATATTATTTTTAAATCATTTTAATATGTTAATATCAAAAATAATTTTAAAAAAATATTATTTTAATATATTTTTAATTTTTAAATAAATTTTCATATGGCGTTTTCTGGTTTTTAATGGAAGGAAAAGAAAAAACAATTCCTTCCTCAAAAAACAAGTTAGTAGAGATCCATTACAAAGACGATATCCGATATGGTGTGATGCGGCAAGGTTCGATATGGTGCGATGCAAATGAAATTACGTTTCGACTTAACCATAGTCTTGATTAATCAAAAGATATCATAATTTTGCAATGCCGAACACAAATGAATAAGAAAGGCTAGTGTTGCAATTATTGTGCGTATGTTTACAATGTTGATCACAGTTTGAACCCAAGGGGAATCTCCTCCTTGTTTGAGCTCCTCTTTTTTACCTTGACATTATATATATATATATATATATCAGGACTGATTTACATCACTGATAACGTAAACTGAATTTAACTATGGATATATTCTATGACACTAGCTTCTACATTGTATCTTTTGCTTCTGCACAACTAAGCAGTCAAAAAGGAAATTGTATATGTTACACTTGCCTGATGCAGGGAATCTTTCTTGTTCATGTCTGTACCAATGTTTTGCTTACTCTCTGTTGATTGTTCACAGTCTGAGGATCTTCCCCTTTGGGAATGGCTTTAACTTCCCATATTTCTTGGGATAACACAAATCCTAGAAGTGGGGATGAGAGGCCTGCCACCTTTATGGCTTTGACCTGCATTCCATCTTTTTAGCTCATTTGCATTTTTGTCTATTGCCTGAAGAGAAAGAAAACTTGTAAACTTTCCACTGGAATTTCTACCATCCTCGCCAGAGAAAAAATTGGGAATCGATAGACACCAACTGAGCCTTGGAAATTGTCTTGAGTTGCATGATGAGAAGTGTAATGTTAGTGAGGCCAACAAAGAAGATTAAAAATGAAGAGCCCGGAGAAGCCCAATAGCCAGATCTTCCTGTAGAAAGGATCTACTGCTAGAGCTGCAAAAACCATGCACCTTGCTTAGAATAATACGAAGACTTGTGCAAAAGTATATAAACACATCGAAATTATCAGCAGTGCCCTAAATCACATAAAAATATTTTCCCTTTCTTCATGAGATTAAAATATTTTCCTCCAAATAACTACTATTAAAAGGTTGATTGGAAAATGCTGTCCGATTGACTAATTTTCAAGTGCTTGTTTTGCACTGGAAAGGGAGGAAAACATTTTCCACAAAACACAAACATCGTAAGGTCCCTCCAGGCTCGATGTATATTACAAGGATTTGTTTTAGGGGAGGCACCTTTTTAATCCTTTGCGTTATCAGTATCATGTTACCTAGAAATTGTCAAATGATCCTGAGCAAGCTTGCATTGTCCCACATAAAAAATAAAACAGGAACGGTCTTTCATGGTATGTTAGGCACGCCAGCATCCATCATAATAATAAGAACAACAAACAAGCATTAACGAGCATAGAGGACAAGTTTGTTCCAATGAAAAGAATGGGATCAGCAGCTAGATAGCTGATGAACACTTGATCATAGGGAATTTCATATTATAATAAACTATTTGATGATGTGAATCTCATGCCTAAAATGCAGCAGGCATCAACTTGTAAGGTACAAACTATTTTCACTGGTAAGATTTTATTTCCGAACCATCAAAAAAAAAAAAAATTGGGTGATAAAGAAATGGCATAACCAATAGTAAAAATATGCAAATTACCTGCTTGTTAACTATATCATGATAAGCAGAAACAGGAAAAGTCTTATAACTTGACAGTGATGACTTACATGATGGCGTTTGAGCCAATGTGGATGGTGCAAGTGACAATAATGGACCTTTCCCTGGACCAGAACCATAGTATACTCCAGGTAAAGGAGACACATCTGGGGGCTCTGGATGTAAACGAGGAGTTTGGTTAGAACCAGATGGAGAGTTGCTTGGCGGAGTTGCAGAACTATGTTGTGGACAGGGCTGAGGAGGGAGAGCAGGTATCACAGAAGGTGCAGGGGAATTTACAGGAGCAAATGGAGCAATTGCTGGAGGGAGAGATGGAGAAATTGCTGGTGAAGGAGTAGGAGGAGTTCCATGAAGCGTATCCTTTAAATATGATGACAAAACAACACTCTTTACTTTGCCGAAGACCGAGTTGTTGAGGCCAAGATTTTTTACAGGAGAAGCTGTGATTATTTGAGCCAACTGCTTCAACCTCTGTAGCTGAAGGGTCCCCAGATCCGACATGACTGAAACCTGAACTGTGACTGGGGGAGTTATTGTGGAACCATCCTCATTTGTTATCTTCACATACACAGTCTGAACAACAAGAAACAAAAGAGTGGGAGTCAAACAGCAGGCATAATTTTCAACTTTCTTAAGGACATTGTTAGCTCCTCAGTGTCTGCTAGCACTTACACAGTATACATTAAGGCTGCAAATTCAATTCATTTCTGTGACAGTACATCACAAAACCACTCAATAACTGGAACATATTTGAACCTTGTACTCTTCGAAGAATTATAGGACCTAATTAGAGCCACCCAACAATACATGGCTACTTTATAGTTATGCAAAGTTTCTATTTCCAAAATTTTCCAGACTTTTGAAGGGTTCTACTTCCCCAATCAAATGATTTAGCTTCAGTTTTCCATATTATTGAATTGAGAAATTGCTGTATCTAGCAAATTGTAACATTGGACACTATAAGAATCAAAGCTAGAACCATGGCATGGATTAAAATAAACACAGCACCAGACACCAAAAAGTGAGATATACCAATAAGCTTTTTGAAAATGTTATACCTCAAATTGCCTTAGGTGCAACCCAAATTCCAACTGATCTTTTAAGTCTCCGAAATTGTCCAGAACTTCAGATATGGAATTGTTAAGAGTAAAATTAAAGAGAATCTGGGGCATCTGCCAGATTGAAGCATATTGCATCGGTACTATAGTGATTCCCCCAGGAAACCTAAAAATTTCAAATGTAGATGGTTGCCCAAAAATCAATGTAGTCACAGTCAAATTGGATTGCTCAAGGAACAGATCAACCAGTGACGACCTCAGCACACTTAAGGACACCATGTTTATTGGGACATTTACTGGATCAGGAATAAAACCAAACACCACATCAGTCCAATTAGAAGCTAATCGGTGCATGGATAGAACAGCCACCTGTTGACAACAAATTAGTTTTAGAATCAATTTTCAAGGTGACATTACTTAGGATGCAAATATGACAGAACAGCAGAAGATTGAAGTACAACCTTTGCGTTTGGGATGCCTATTTCTTCATTGATATCATATTCTAATCTTGCAATGTGTGTAACAAGCTGCACCACTGGCTTTAGAAGTCTGAAGTATGCTTGTACTGTAGCTGTAAATAAGAATTAAATGACATAAACAGCATGGCCAAAACAGTCTAAGTTACTTGATAAAAATAAATTCATTTAGATGCAAGTTTAACAGAAATACAGCAATAAGCAAACACAAAATCTTTGCATTTCAACAAGAAAATAAACCGGAAATTTATGGCCTTGGTTCATTTCAAAGTATCTTTCTTTTCTCTAATTTTTTAAATACATTGTTCAGAAGAATTTGTTCTAGAATAGAAAGTAGAAAACAAGGTAAATCGCAGCAAAGCCAAAAATTGAATCAAATTTAGCAAACTTTAAGGCAATATAAAGCAATGGACAAGATATAATTATTAGGTCGGCCAGTATAACATCTTAAAACATATCGCAATCACCATTTTCATTGAAGACTAAACAGCAGGCTTGTTTTCAATCTCTCAATACAGAGTCTGGTGAAACATGAGCCATGCGAAGGGAGAGCAATCAGAAATGTAAAACAATAAAAACGTTTCCAAGCTTGATATAGAATCAGATCTTTTACATTGAAGTGAAATATATATATATATATATATATATATATATATATATATATAAGTTGTTAACTCCAATGAAAACCATTAGATCTCACAATATCAGTCAACATCTATCTTGAGCTTAGGTGGAAAATGATCCAAAATTAAATAAAAAAAAAGGCCAGCGATGCACATAAGATAAGTGAATCTCCACCATCTGAATCAAAAGCTCTGATTTTTATTTTTTTTCTCAAACCATAGCCACTATAAAGGTACAATACAAGGGATATCCCAATAGAAAAATGCAATAACACATACAACATATGCTACAAAAAAACAAAACGGTAGCACATGTGTATATGTCTTAGGCAGTAGTTGCAAAAGCCTTCAGCAAGCAAGATTCATCAGCCACTTGCAGAAGAATGAAACATTGCAACAAGCTCCTGATACTAAATCTGCAAGCAGATAACAAATTCATAGATATAAGAAGTGAAAGTTCCCTTTTATCATAATAGCATGATCCATGTCTTGTATCTCACAATGTGTTGGACGCAACAAATTGCTGAACACTGTAAAATTGGTATACGAGAAAAATCCAAAAACTTATCCTAGCACCCACTTATAAATGATGCAAGATTAGAACAGAGCCGTTCAAATTGCATATAAATTGAATTTAATTAAACAAGTGAACAACCTCTTTAAGAAGAGGAAGGTTTCAAACACAAAAACACATCACAAACACACAAGCACAATGCTAAAAAACATAACAACATCTATATATATGCTTAAAAACATAAATAAATAAAAAAACAGATAACTTAAAAGCAAGTGAAATATCCATCTACCAAACTAGCTTCTAACAAGGTAAACTTCACAACTAGAGCCAGAATGTAAGAGAAGAAACACACCCATCAACTGAAAACCTCCATTACATGACAAGAAAGGAAAATAACGAAAACCCACTTGCCCAAATCATTACAGAAGAAACCCTAATGAAACAAACAAAAAAAAGGAAATATATAATTACCACTGAGTTTAACTTCATCTTTAGCATCGAACCCGCTAACTGAATGTAGAGAAGAATGTAAAGGAAAGATCCAAAAGAGAGCAGAGACCAAAAGGCACAAACTCAACATCAAAATGAAAACACATTTAAAACTGATTCTTGAAAGTCCCATCGAACATCTCTCACAAAGGAACAATCTTCTGGTTCTCCTCTCATCATCATCATCATCATCATGCCTCTGCTGCTGCTCCTGATTATAAGAAGAATCTCCTTTCCCCATTGAAGAAATTGCATCTGTCACTCGTTTTTCTCTCTTTAAAAACCCACTTGGTTTCCCTGGACAAAAGTGGAGTAGTGGGACTGGTGGAGGAGATGGGAGAATGTACATAAAGACAAGTGTCGATGCCCTCTCCATCTCTTTATATTCCATTAATTAAATGATTAAACTTACGAAAACCCTGTCAACTTCACTTTTCTCGTCTTTTTCCAATTTGTCTTTCACTGATCATTCTGCTCCTACGCTACTTCACTATTTTATTTGTTTTTAACACCGTCGGAAACAAGCTTCGACATGGAGATATGCTTGTTGCACAAGCTGAGCGTCGGTCGACACGGATAAAATTTAGATTGATAAAAATCTTAATTTCTTAACATAAAAATTTAATTTTTAATTGGGTCTATTTTAATATATTAGTTTCTAGTCAATTATTTTTAATTACAAGGCCAAATTGACATAACAACATTTTACTGTCTATTTTCAAATGGTGTGTGTGTTTTCTAAAGTTTTTATGTATTTGGATCATAGTTTTTTTTAGACTCGATCCAGTTCAAGGCTCGAGTTCCAAGTTTTGACCAAGTCATCGGGTTTTGACCAGGTTACCGAATCATCCAGGTCAATTTTTTTTAAAAAAATAAAAACGACGTCGTTTTAGTAAAAAAAAAGTTAACGGGTTGCAACCGAGTTTTTGACTGGGTCTTGTCGGGTCAACGGGGTCGTCGGTTCATACCGGGTTTTTTCTTCCTCTGTTTTTCTTCAACCCGGCCCGGTTCCAGCCCCGGATCGGCCAAGTCCCGGATCGACCCGCTGAGCCGGACCGGATTTTAAAACTATTATTTGGATCATCTTCAGAAATTCACAAAGAATTTATAATAAAGGCTAAGCTTTACTTTGTTTATGAACGCAACTTCATTTTGCATTTAGAGCATCTATATTTATATTCTTTATATTTCAGCTAAAATAGCAAAAAATATCATTACATTCATGCTCTCTAAAATAAAAAGTTATTAATATTTTTTATTATTATTTTAATCAATTAATAATTATTATTTTTAAAATTCAAATACTACAATGATTATACTTTTAATGACAATATTTTTCACCTATAAAAAAAACTCAATTAAACTCTCATTTTCATTCATCATTTCTCGCACACTTCCTCCATCCCAACTACTTTTTTTTATCTTTTTTTTCATTCCATCTTTATGGCTTCTAAAAATTTCTTACTCCAAATGCTTTTTCATGGTGATGACTTTTACTATGATTTTGAATTATTTGCGGTAGCGACAATTGAAAAAAAAAAAGAAATAAGTTAGTGAAGGATGACCATCATGCCGATGTGATCCTTCTATTCTTCATTGTCTATGAACCAACAATTATTCTAGAAGTCGTGACCTTGTATGATCTTTGGATAAGACATGTTTTGTGAACTCCTGGTTAAAATAAAAATTAAATAAAATGATAATAAAATAAATATAACAATGATAATTATTTTAGAAATAGAGTTTTAAGGATTAAAACTTCTAGATGTGATTTATTTTTAAGAACGTTAACGAAACGTAATAATTGATTAAAAAAACACCCGAATTTAAAAGAAAAGGATGGAATTGTAAATTGTAGTATATGGGTGATATAAATACACTCTTGGATGGCTGGCCATTAGGAGAAGAAGGAGGTAGGAGGTGTTTGCCAAATTTCTTCAATTTTTCTTTAAAAATCCCAAGCAAACACTTGAAATAAAAGATCAAGAGGGGGTTAGTGGAAAATTTAGCTAGGAAGTAAAGGAAAAACTATGGAAATGGTTGCTTGAGAGGGGACGGTTTGGAGAAGAAAAGGAAGGGAGAGAGAGGGGAAGGAAAAAACTTGTTTTCTTGTCATTTTCTTCCTAAAAAATTATGGTTAAGAGGTGAGGAATCCTAATCAAAGCTTGATTTAAAGTTTTAACATGGATTTAATGGATTGTGTATTGTTTTGCATTGTGGAAAAAATGAAATAGAGGAATTGATTTTTTCAATGAATAGTTTAATGTTTGAAACATGTTTATTAGAGTAAATAAACAATTGGTAAAGTATTAATTTAAGGCAAAATGAAAAAAAAAACAATATTGCATCCCTTATTAGCCATAAGTTCAGTGTAAACCCTAGGAGAGAGAAAAAAACATTGTCAAATAAATAAGGAAAACATCATGCTAAATGAATAAAGTGAATGTTTAGATTAGGGGGATGATGATAGAAGTGAAAAATTGGAATAAAATGTTTATGTATGAAATTGTTTTTTTAAAATGAATTATGAAAAACAGCAAAAAAAAAAACACATAAACATGAATAAAAAGATATAAAAATAAATAAATGATGAAATAAATATGGTGAAATGTAGTTTAAGGAAATTTGATATGGCCTAGTTTAAAGTTAGTAGAAACAAGTGTTGGAATCAAGGAAAAATTTACCTAGAAAACATGAAAGGTATAAAGGAGGGACTGCTTTTATATGTGTGTGTGTGTGGCCGGCCAAAGAAACAAGAAGAGAGGGGGATAACATTGTAGAGAAATCCTTAGTAAACTTGGGAAAAACTAAGGAAAAGTGGAGAATTGAGAAAAACAATTGAGCATTTGTAAGAATTAAGTGTTTTAAACACCAAATTAAGAGGAAAATAAGCGAGAGGAGATGAGGAAAGAAGAAAAAGCTCCAACCAAAGGTGAAATGAAGAAGGAGAAGCTTTAAAATTAAGCTACATCACATCTAAAGCTCAAATAATTGCTTGGAAAGATATTATTTATTGATTTTAACAAGTTTTAGAGAGTTTCATTTGGAATTTTCAAGTTTTAAGTTAGATGTTATTGTTAAGAATTGGGGTTTTGAAGGATTGATAAACTTTGGATTGTTTTTGGTTAAGATACATTTATAATTATTATGATTACATTGTATTTAATTGTTGCATATGAAATTTCATATTTGGAAGAAGTTGGCATAAACCAAGTGTTGTGTGGTGATAAATGGCTGGCCATGGAAGAGGGAAATTAGGAGTGATTGGAAGAAATATTTTACATGTATAAATGTGTTGTGAATATGATTTTTTTTTTGAAAAATAATGAAGGACTGGTGATGTGAAGGAAAGAAGAGTCGGGCATGAAAGACAAATATAGAAAAATTCTGTAATGAAGGAAATTGTATGTAAATTATAATAAAAGATGTAATTGTAGTAGAGAAAGGCATGAATGGATCCACCATTTGCCCACACTGCCCAAAAAAATCAAATGAAGTATATATCATGTTGAAATTAGTAACGGGTTTTGACGGATAAAAGAATTAGAAAAAACTTTTAAATAGATGTGTTTTGAGAATGACAAAATAATTGAGAAATTATAACGCAAATGAGAAATAAAAGTTAAGAAAGAATTGGGAAAAAAAAGTGTTAATATAAACCCTGATTAAAAATCAATAACGTTACCGTGAAACTATAGCAAGTCTGTAAATAAATAAAAATGATGAAAAGAAAAAATAAATATGTTTTGGAATAAAAAAAATGGTCTCGGGGACTTAGTAAAATAACTGACATGGTTTTAGCAATGATTGAATAAGAAAATTTGGATTTTAACATAAAATCACTTAATGATCAGTTTTACGCTATCAAGCATAACTCTCATTTGACTAAAATTTTATGAGGAGCCTCTTGAAACATTGCTACATCTTGGGTTAAAGTTTCAGGATAATCTAAGTTTGGAAAGGTCATGCGAGAATATCACCAGTCAAACAAAAAATAACATATAGGCTTATTAATGATATTTTCATAAATAAGCTGGAAAACTCAAAATTCAGCTTCTTCTTTCCCTTTTAACTACCAGTGAGTGCTAAACAAAATTAGAAGAGAATTAAAATTGAGAGCTTCGTCACTAAAACCCTAGAGAGAAACCAAGATTTAAGGCAAGATAAATGAAAAGGTGAGAATTGAACACATTTAATTCAAGAATTAAGGGGAAAATCAAGTAAGAAAAAGAGAGTAGAGAGAGAAAACTCATGACATTAAGAGGAAAAAAGAGGACTAGAAAACTTCGACTGATTAACATTCGAAGTTCATATCATAATTGGGAAGACATTGTAAACTCGATTGTACAAGTTTAAGTAAAGATTGACAAAATTTATGTGAAATTCTTAAATTTTAAATTAAGGTTTTTAAATGTTAAATTGGGGAAAAGTAAAATTGTGAAAATGTGATGTTTTTGGAATTGAATATGATGTAAATGACTCTAAATAAAACATAATTAAACAAGAAAAATTGGGTGTTTATGGTTAAAGTAAAGCTAGCCATTTAATTGGGGGTGGGGGTGGGGGTGGGGATGAGAACTTTTAGAACCAAAATTAATATGTGTTAGTTATGTGTATTTAGTATGTGGAACATGTGTTGATTAGGATTGAAATTAATTTAATAATGTTGTTTAGTTGTCGTTGAATTTTCAATATAACTTGGAAAAAGATCGTGAGAAATTGATGAAATAAATAATTTATTGTTATGTGTTGGTTGGTTGAAAAAAATAATTTGTGATTAGTTATGAGGATAATTAGTTGAATGATAGTTTGGTTACTTATATTGAAAAAAAGATATTTGAAAGTGTTGATAATGAGTGGATTCTATAATGTTTTCAACATATGAAGTATCGAGAGATCAATTGTGAATTATAAGAAAAAAATAGAATTTTATGAAGCATCTTTTTTATAATATATGTAAAGTTTTTAACTTTATATTAGAAGTTTATGATTTTTGGATTTTTTAAATCTTAATTAATTTAGTTATATACTTATATTATTTTTCCCCTACTAAAGTTGGATCTTAAACCCGTCCCTAAAGGAAGGTAAAAGTAGTTAAATAATATGAAAGAGAGGAAAATTTATTATTAACAAAGGGAGAAGTGTTGGCCAACCAAGGAAAAAGAAATGAGAAATTATGGAATTTTATGAATAAATGTGTAATTGGATGAAAAGAGTTTTTGTATGTTGGATGAAAATGAAAAGATTATGTGTGATTAGAATTTAAACACTTTGGATAATAAGGATATGAATTAATGTGATAAAATCTTGTTTATTCAAGAGAACTCGTGAGAGCAAGATCTCAGGCTGGTGGAGCAGGACCCTTTCAAGAAATAGGTAGGTGTTACCCACGGCACCTGACTTTTTAGAATTTATCACAAAGTTTTATTTCAAATATTTTGTTTATTGGATGTGTATTAATTGTTGGAAATGAAAAATCAAGAAAGAAATAATATTTGAAGTATTGGTAATCTGAAAAGGGTTACTGGATTTATTGGCATTCGTAAGGGAATTGTTGGATTGTTGATAATCGAAAAGATTGTCAGATTTATTGACATCTATGAGAGGATAATCGGATTGTTGAATTTATTGACATTCATGAAGGGATAGTTGGATTGTTGACAATTGAATGGATTGTCGAATTTATTGGTATCCATGAGAGGATAGTTGAAATTATATCAATTAGAAGAGATTGTTGTTGAGATGTAATAATTAATATTGATTAGTTGAAAATATGAATAGTAGTTTCTTTTAAAAATTTTAATTTATAACACTGGTGTTAAATGTAGTCTTAAAGACTCATATATGGATAATAAGTATCATGGTTACAATAATAATTATATATTTATATTTTATTTGTTTAATTATAGGTTCATTATAAGTCAGGTAAGACTAATAAGGCGTAGGGTTATAATCAACCTAGTTGATAAGATAAATCAATGTAATAATGTATATTGTAGATTTGTTTGTGAATGGATATGTAAATATAATAATGTTTGCAACATGTAAATTAAATAATTTTATTTTAAGTATTGTAATAATTAAAGGATTGTTAGTTAAAATTATATTTAGAGGTATATTAATATGGATTTAATGTAAGATGTCAAGTAGATGTATGTATATGTACATTTGTATATTTTTACTTCAAAAATAGGTTAGTAGTTGTTTATATTTTACATTCCTTTAAATTTTTATGCCATATGGTTAATTAAATATATGATTGTGTATGATGCGATTTTGAATGTATAATTGGTCTCGATTGAGATGTGATGTGGGAATTTGATGTTTGTGATTGAGAATATAAATGTTGATAACTTGATATATATATATATATATTCGTGGTTTATTAATGAATTGCTAATTAAATTTGGGGATGTTACATTCAGCTAAATAGATAAAATGAGAGGAGATGATGGTTTTCTTAAATGACATATAAATTTTATTATAGATTGTTCTAGTACCTAAGGATGATAAATTAATGTAGAAAATTAAAAGAAAACAAAAAGGAACCCATGGTTCCCTTTATTGCATATTTCAACCATATTGCGTCATAAAAGGAGAGGGAGGGAAATATTTATAAAATGCGTGAGAAATCATCATGGAAATGTGGTTTGAATTTAAATTACGTTTAGGAAATGTGGTTTGAATTTAAATTATGTTTAGTTGATATTAAATTATGAAAAAATAGAATGAAAATTGGATTTATATACACACACACACACACACAATAATCGAAGGGTGTTACTTAGAAAACTTTGTATAGAGGTTTAAAGATTTTAGAAAAAAAACATTAAAGAAGATAAAATTATATTGTGGTGGCAGAGAATACTACTGCGAACAGACTATAGTTCAAAGCAGGAGTTGGGATATCACATGTTGCAAGTAGGTGTCTAACTCCTATTATAGTTAATTAATACATTGTCAAAACTATTCATGTAATTCTTTACATCTTGTTAAATGGAATTACAAAGTAAATGATTTGGTGGATAAATAAAGAAAATAATTAAGAAATTCTTAACTTGATTAGTTATTCTCAGAATTGAAAAATTAATGATATCAATGATAGTATTGATGTTGTCATTAACTGAACTTGATTAGTTATTCCTGAAATTAGAAGACTAATGATATCAATTATAGTTATTGATATCAACATTAACTGAACTTGATTAGTCATTCCTGAAAAATAAAAGACTAATAATATCAATGATAATCATTGATATCGATATTAATTGAACTTAAATAGTCGTTCCCATAAATGAAAGGCTAATGATATCAATAATAATCACTAATATCGGCATATTCTAATTGAATCATGTTCTAAGTAATGATTAGAAATATCAATTCGGAATTGATATTGGAAGGCTAATGTTCTATATCTTTTGTTCATATAAACTAGGCATAATATTTACATTTTGAGTTGTAATATTATTTTGTTTTAGCATGTAAACATAAATGCTCATCTTTTACTGTTGCAGTTACTAGAACAAAATGTTCTTTAATATTTATGTATGTTGAGTTTTATATTGAATTCTTAAGGATTGAAATTATTGCATATTATATATATATATATATATATAT
>Ga0307515_10013078_pt1 | contig 15538 bp, 7 predicted proteins | sample 17_EM_MG_FD_194513 | JGI IMG/M metagenome (GOLD analysis project Ga0307515, IMG submission 194513) | Populus trichocarpa ectomycorrhiza microbial communities from riparian zone in the Pacific Northwest, United States - 17_EM | ecosystem: Host-associated > Plants > Roots > Unclassified | place... | reverse complement strand
ACTTTTTCTAGTAAGATCTCACTTCTTTTAATTGTTGTATCTTATATGCGCAATATATTTTTAAATAAATGAATATTTAGGTTTTAAACATAGAAAGAACAATTATAGGCTTGGTTGTGGTAAAAAAAGTATTTGGTAATGATAAAAAAAATTTGATAAATAACAAAGTTTAATAAAATTTTATTTTTAAAATTGCTATTGGAATGAATAAAGGCATGGACGCTGGCTTTTTATTCATGGGTTAGGCATTTGGCCTAGTCTTATTTTTTTATATATATAATTTTGATTTTTTTAATTTAAACCTTATTTTATATATTTTGTTGAAAACCATTTTTAGTTTTTATTATACTTCACTATGTTTTTTTTACTTATTTAACTTTTTAAAATAACAATTATTTTTTAATTATATTGGATGTGTTTAATTTTTAAAGAGGTTAGCATTTTATAATTTTTTTAAATATGTGCAGTCTTGCATAATATATTTTTTCTTTTCATTTTATTCAAAAAAAACTTATGTGTATGTCAATTTCTATTACAAATTTATTTTAATAAACAAATTCATTGAACACAATCAGGTGAATGACTTGTATTACGATATTAAATATAATGATTTTTTCAAAATTTTTTTATTTATTATTGATGATTTTTTTCTTAAATTTATTTACACAATGGTTCTTGATTTATTTAATTATATGCATGCATAAGTTTTTCAATTTACATTTAGAATTTTTTTGTGTAAAAAAATATGTTGAAAAATTCTACATGTTCAATTTATTTATCATGTATTAATGTTTTCAACTTGATCTTTATTCTATATTTTTTTTTTATTTTTTTCCTTGATTTTTTATAAAAGTTTTATTGTTTCTAATTTCATCATTCGATCCAAGTTTATAATGTGTGCTTTTTTTTTTTTTTTTGGACCTCATTCTTTTGATTTTTTAATTTTTTTTTCTTTTTAATTTAACTCTCAAATTGAAAATTTATTGTTGCCCTTTAATTTATTTTTATTTTAATTTTAGCCCTCATTTTTCTAATTGCTATTTTTTATGTTTTGTGTATTTTTTTTTTATTTAACTCTTTAATATTTTATTTTCTAGGGACTAAGCTTCACAATTTTTTTCATGTATAGTGCTTTGGTCTGATGGTCTGGATCACAAGTTTTAAAAATTAACAGCGGTTGACATTATTTTTGTCTTATTTTCTTTTCTTGCAGCTTTTTCCGGACCAATATTTAAAATAAATCTTTTTTTTGTGCTACTTTAGTTTTTTTTTATCATTTTATCAAACTAATTAGTTTTTGGATTTCTCTTGCTTATTTAAAAAAAACATAATCGTCTCTTGAATGTTTTTTTAATGGAAAAAAATGATGTGGCCTGCAGGGTGACCAAACTAAAGGATGTGGAAAACTATTATTCATCCACACACATTGCATTATGAATGACAATAGTAATTCATTGTGTTATATTTTTTTGTTTTGTTATTGATTTTTTGTTATGATTTGTTTTTCATTTTTTTTTTATCAATTTCATCTTTTAAATTTTAATACTGAGATGATTGAGAATTTAACTTTATAATTTTTTACCTTTTGTTTTTCCTTTCCATAGGGTTAGCGTGGTTTGCGAATTTATCAAAATAACCCAAGTTATTCCGGTTTACAGGTTTGGTAGAGTATTTTTTTTAATTGAACTTGAATTTTTTTTTATCATCTATTTTTTTCTCATGTAGTAAAAAAAATTATTTTAAGAGAAAAGTTATATTATTAAAATTTATAAAATACATGAACATGTTCACAAGTTTGGCTAGTTGACCTAGTTTTTAAGTCTGACAAGTTTAACTTTTTTTAATTATTTATTTTTCAACATCTCGTTATTGAGTTGGTTTTTAATTTTGCATTTGTCTATTTTTGTTACTATATAGTTAAATAAAAAATATTAAAAAAATAAATTATAATCCCACTGGAGTCCATAACTTTGTTCACAAGTTTGGTGTGCTAGCTCGGGTTACCTGATTCACAAGTTTGACAAGTTTACCCACTGACCGAATATGTTTTTTTTTCCTTTAATTGTGTTTAATTTTTTTTTCTTGATTTCATCCTTCAATATTAGATTGGTTGAGAAAAAAACTACATGATTTATTTTTGTTTTCCTTTTATAAAGTTATCACTGTTTCAAATAAGTGTGTATTTTTAGGTTGGTTCTCAATTTTACAGGTGTATATTTTCATCATCTAATTAAATAAAAAAATATTAAACTCAACGGTGTCCGTGACACGGGTCGCAGGGTGACCAGGATCAATTTAATTTGTCATTGTTTTAATATCTTTTTTTGAAAAAATTATCATCTTGAAGTTTTCTTTAAAGATAAGTCATGTTTTTACCCGTTATCAAAATTATATTTGAATCATGAAATCAATCTATTTAATTTAATTTAGACCAGCTCTATGTAGTTTGATTGGAAACTTACTTGGATTTAATTAATCAAGATTTTATTCACTATCTCAACCAATAAAAAAACATTGTTGAAACCATAGTTTTTAAACCCAACCCGGTTCAAGGCCCGGGTTTCGGGTTTTGACTGGGTCACTGGGTTGCCCGGTTTAATTTTTTTTTAATCAAAACGACTTCGTTTTTTCTTTTCCTATTTTTTCAACAGGTTGCAACCGGGTTTTTGATCGGGTCTTGCCAGGTCAACCTGCTGGGCCACTCTGAGTTTTTTCTTTCCTTGTTTTTTCTTCAACCAGACCTAATTCCAGCCCCGGACTAACCGGGTCTTGAATTGACCCGCTGGTTTCAAAACTATGGTTGAAACAAGCATTAGTTACACAAACTTGCAGTAACAAATTTTTACTTTTCAACGACAATTCTTCACTGCAAATAATCCTGTAAACACACAGGAGGTCAAGATCCAAACCAGTAGAGAAGACCCCACCAAAGGAAGCAGCAGCAGCAGCAGTCAAGAAGTTCAGATCCAAACCATCTGTAGCCGACACTCGGGAGAAATCAACTTTCGTGAAGAGGGGTAACTAACAAGGAATATATGAGCCTGAGAAGTCCGAGGATTTCAAAAAACAGCTCTTTCAAAGGTTGTGGAAGGAGTAGGATGAGATTGCGTTGTTGCAAGGTACAATTAATTTGAGAAGAGTCTATTTAAAATTAAAATATAATTGTTTTTTAAAGTGTTTTTATTTAAAAATATTTTTTAAAAAAATTTTATTTAAAAAAACACATTATATATAAAAAAATAATTTAAAATTAAAAAATTAAATTTTTTTAAAGTACCTTTAAAATAAAAAAACAATCAAAATCTTAATAAAATAAAAAAAAATGCATTCATATTTCTTTTCGAGTCCCTCCTGCCCTCGAAATTATCTGGTCCCGTGCTCTTCCTTTCATCACAGTAGCCAGGGCACATCCTCCTTCCCACATCAAATGGCGTCATCTTAAACCGTTTGGAAACGCGGTGTAAATCGTATTTCTAAAAAATTAATTTTTTATTTTGATAAAATTTAATATGTTTTGTATGTTTTAGATCGTTTTGATATGCTGATGTCAAAAATAATTTTTAAAAAATAAAAAAATCATTGGCATGCATTTCGGCACGAAAAATTATTTAAAAAGCAACCACAACCACACTGCCAAATACTCTCTTAATCTCTCTACTTCCTGTTATGTCAGATGCTTCCCCTCCACTACTATTCAGAAACCTTTCAGGCTCGAATGCCATGGGATCCTCCCACACATTTGGATCCCACCCCGTATCAGCTGCCATAAAAATTATTCATTCAACATTGTATCTTCTGTCACTGCATGTGGCAAGGCAAAATGTGAAGGTGGGTGCCTTTTTTATCCTAGGAAGAGCATGTTTGGAAATGTCGTCCAACTTGCGCTATTAAAAGTTTTAATTTTTTTAATTAAAATTAATATTTTTTAGTGTTTTTTGATCGTTTTAATACGCTGATATTAAAAATAATTTTTTAAAAATTAAAAAACATCACCTTGATACATTTCTAAGTGAAAAACACTTTAAACTACAACCGCTATCGCAATCCTAAACATACTCTTAAAAACTATTGATTTTAGGTATGACATCTCTTGCAAAATCATCCTCTTTTACGCTTTCATCACCATCCCCGGCAGCCCCTTTGATCTCCAGTAATAGCTTCTCTTGAATTTCTTGGTACTTCACCAAATTTGCTAGGGGTGGCAAATTTGGACAAATAAACACATGTATTTAAAATTGAATAAATATGCAATCTTTAAGGGTGATAACGAGTATACATTAGTCATATTATTTGATATATGTACTTAACTTATTATCTATTGGACAAATAAATACATTTATTTAAAATTGAATAAATATGCAATCTCTAGGGATGGTAATAGTATCCGTGAGTAATATTTTTTTTTATATCTATATTCTATTTATTACATATAAAATAAAAAATATAGATATTTATTATAAATTATCTATCGAGTTTTGGATATTTATATGATTATTTATTATTTGATTATTATTTATTATTTAATAAAAAAATAAAATCATTAATATATATATATATATATATATAGTATTAAGAAAAATCTAAATATTCTATAAATATATTTATATAATATAAATATATATTTCAAGTTAGATTTAAATAAATTTCAAGTTTGATAATATTCATATTTTATTTATTATTTATTAAAAAAATAATTATTTTAAAAATACCCTCTTATTCAAATCAAGTCGCATTAATATGCAAGGAATGGGCAAGTTAAAAAATAAAATCGGAGAAATTGCAAAAGGCCGCAGAGCCCACACGGACATAGCCCATGGGGATTCAGAAGAACGGTGCCGTTCCGTGGTCTTTGCATTTTGCAGTTTAATAGAAAGAAACAGCCTCCCTCCTTCTCAAAACACAGTGTAGCACTACTGAACTAGCAGCTGCAGCGACTCCAGGAAAATCAGAAGAGCCGAGACGCTTCTGTAAGCATTTCTTTCCCCTTTTCATTTTGACTTTAGATTATAATCAGTTATACCTAATTAGGGTTTCTTTGAACTCAGGCTTAATCTCTCTTAATGCGTAACGCTACCCATCCCTCCTAGTTAGGGTTAGGGTTTAGTAAGCGAGACTATACAAGTTGTCTGCTTGGTTAGGGTCTATCATCGTTAACTTTTTGAATCGAGTTTTGGTTTCTTATTGCTATTCCGTTTGATTTTGTTGAAATTAGGGTTTGATTTGGAGATTCAGTAATGGCGCATCTGGGTGGTGGTGCTGAGGCACACGCTCGATTCAAGCAATATGAGTATAGAGCCAATTCTAGTCTGGTACTTACTACTGATTCTCGCCCACGTGATACTCATGAGCCTACTGGTGAACCTGAGACTCTCTGGGGCAGGATTGACCCTAGAAGTTTTGGTGACCGTGCTTATAGAGGGAGACCTGCTGAGTTAGATGAGAAGATTAACAAGGCTAAGAGGAAGAAGAAGGAGCGGGATGCTGTTTCTGAAGCTGGTCCTACTCGTCAGGCTAAGAGACGGCGCCTTAGAGAGGAGAGTGTTCTCACTTCTACTGAGGAGGGAGTTTACCAGCCCAAGACCAAGGAAACTAGAGCTGCCTATGAGGCTATGCTCAGTGTAATTCAGCAGCAATTGGGTGGTCAGCCTCTTAATATTGTCAGTGCTGCCGCTGATGAGATTTTGGCTGTTCTCAAGAATGAGTCTGTTAGGACCCAGGACAAGAGGAAGGAGATTGAGAAGTTGTTGAATCCTATTCCCAACAATATGTTTGAACAGGTTGTTTCGATTGGTAGGCTCATCACTGACTACCAAGATGCGGGTGATGGTGCTGGGGCCTCTGTTGCTAATGGCGATGATGCCCTTGATGATGGTGTGGGTGTCGCTGTTGAGTTTGATGAAGATAATGAAGATGAGGAAGAGGATAGTGATCTGGATATGGTGCCAGAGGAGGAAGAAGAGGAAGATGATGTGGTGGAACCAGGTGGTTCTGGGGCTATGCAAATGGGTGGCGGGATTGATGATGATGAAATGGGGGAGGCAAATGAGGGATTGAACCTTAATGTTCAGGATATTGATGCTTATTGGCTCCAAAGGAAGATTTCACTAGCTTATGAACAGCAGATTGACCCACAACAGTGCCAGAAGCTAGCTGAAGAAGTTCTTAAGATACTTGCTGAGGGAGATGACCGGGAAGTCGAAACAAAGTTGCTGGTCCACCTCCAGTTTGATAAGTTCAGCCTCATTAAGTTTCTTTTGCGGAATAGGCTGAAGATTGTCTGGTGTACACGTTTAGCTAGGGCCAAGGACCAGGAGGAGAGGAAGCAGATTGAGGAGGAAATGATGGGTTTAGGTCCTGATTTGGCAGGAATCTTGGAGCAACTGCACGCCACAAGGGCAACTGCTAAGGAGAGGCAAAAGAACTTGGAGAAGAGTATAAGAGAAGAGGCTCGCCGGCTGAAGGATGAGACTGGTGGAGATGGAGATAGGGATAGGAGGGGACTTGTTGATAGAGATGCAGAAAGTGGTTGGGTGAAAGGCCAGCCCCAGATGCTTGACTTGGACAGCATTGCTTTTGAACAGGGTGGCCTTTTGATGGCTAATAAAAAGTGTGATCTTCCAGTTGGTTCCTTTAAACATCAGAAAAAGGGTTATGAAGAAGTTCATGTACCAGCGTTGAAGCAAAAGCCGATACCTCCTGATGAGAGGTTTGTCAAGATATCGGAAATGCCAGACTGGGCTCAACCAGCTTTTAAAGGGATGCAACAGTTGAACAGGGTGCAGAGTAAAGTCTATGAGACTGCCCTTTTCAAGGCAGATAATGTACTCCTGTGTGCCCCTACTGGAGCAGGAAAAACCAATGTCGCAGTCCTCACTATACTTCAGCAAATTGCTTTGAATAGGAATCCAGATGGTTCATTCAACAATAACAATTATAAGATAGTCTATGTGGCTCCGATGAAAGCCCTTGTGGCTGAAGTTGTGGGTAATTTGTCCAATCGTCTTCAGGAGTATGGTGTCCAGGTGAAGGAACTAAGTGGAGACCAATCACTGACCCGCCAACAAATTGAGGAAACTCAAATAATTGTGACAACCCCTGAAAAGTGGGACATTATCACCAGAAAATCTGGTGATCGCACCTATACTCAGCTGGTGAAACTACTGATTATTGATGAGATTCATCTTCTTCATGATAACAGAGGACCTGTGCTTGAGAGTATTGTTGCCAGAACTGTTAGGCAAATTGAAACCACCAAGGAACATATCCGATTGGTGGGGTTGTCAGCTACACTTCCTAATTTTGAGGATGTGGCATTGTTTCTAAGGGTTGATCTGGATAAGGGGCTCTTCCATTTTGATAATAGCTATCGGCCAGTTCCTCTGTCTCAACAGTATATTGGAATCAATATAAAGAAGCCACTGCAGAGGTTTCAGTTGATGAATGATATCTGTTACGAGAAGGTAATGGATGTAGCAGGAAAGCATCAAGTTCTTATCTTTGTCCACTCAAGGAAGGAAACAGCCAAAACAGCTCGAGCAATAAGGGATACTGCACTTGCTAATGATACTCTAAGTAGATTCTTGAGGGAGGACAGTGCAAGTCGTGAGATTCTCCAAACTCACACAGAATTGGTGAAAAGCAATGATCTCAAAGATCTTCTGCCCTATGGTTTTGCTGTTCATCATGCTGGGATGACAAGAGGTGATCGCCAACTTGTTGAGGACCTCTTTGCTGATGGGCACGTGCAAGTATTGGTTTCTACTGCAACTCTAGCTTGGGGTGTTAACTTGCCTGCTCACACTGTGATTATCAAAGGGACTCAGATTTACAATCCAGAAAAAGGAGCATGGACTGAACTAAGTCCGCTAGATGTTATGCAGATGTTGGGTCGTGCAGGAAGGCCTCAGTATGATTCTTATGGGGAAGGGATTATCATAACTGGCCATAGTGAGCTGCAGTACTATCTCTCTTTAATGAATCAACAACTTCCCATTGAAAGTCAGTTCATATCCAAGCTGGCTGATCAGTTGAATGCAGAAATTGTTCTAGGAACGGTTCAGAATGCTAGGGAAGCTTGCCATTGGCTTGGCTATACATACTTGTACATACGAATGTTGCGAAACCCAACACTCTATGGCCTAGCACCAGATGTTCTTACAAGAGATATTACATTGGAGGAGAGGAGAGCTGATCTGGTAAGTATCTAGCTCTTTCATCTAGTTTTTGTAATAAATGGGCTTCTTTATTTGCCATTTCTTGTTGACATGAGTTACATGTGTTGGTAACGTTTGTTTATTTGGCCTTTTTTGTGCCTTTTGTCTTTGGGTAGTGGAGAGCAAATTTGATATGTTTGTCTCATTTTCTTCAATTGTTCTTTAGTTTCTTGAACCACTGTTGTTGTCTATGTTAATGTGCTAATACTTCCTGTTTTGATAGATTTGGATTTTGGTTTACGGGCTTTCATCTTCTGTCATTAGGTCACAAGGGTCCATACATGTGAATTTTGTTCTTTATCACATGTATTTCGTATGTTCAATGTTCCCATTATGTCTTCATCATCATTGGTTTCTGCTCCCAAAACATGTCTGATTGATGCTGAATATCATTCATTTTTGTGTGATGCAACCTTAGGTGCTTGGATTGATTGACTGCATTAGCCCACGACATCAATAGTTGAGTGGGGATAGGTTATCATATATAATTAGTAACTCAACTTTGTCTGAACATGTGAAGATGTGTTATGGAGAATATGCATTTCTATAACATAAAAACTACTGGCATCATGTCCCATCAGAAACCATATCAAGTCATGGTATATTGGTCCAGAAATTAGCGCATCCAACACTATTTCATAAGCTTGCTTATAAAATGACTGGAAGAGGATAGTGTTTCCAATCAGAAACGGTGCGCACGCGCGCGCGCCAAAGATGATGTGAAACACTACCAACAATTAAGCCTCTATCTATAACTCCTATGGCCATGAAAGAGTTATGGTTTCAAGTATGTCCTTGTTTTGAATAAACTATAGTGTGACTGTCTTTCTCTGTTCCCACTTTCCTTGTTCAAATTGCATCTGTCTAGTCTTCCAATATAATTGTCATGCAATTCTTTCCACCTCCTATTGTTGTCTTCGTAGTGAATTTTCATTGCATGTATTGGCACATGTCTATGCTGTTTCTTAATATAAACTGTCACGTTACCTTGTTTAATCTGCTAAAAGTTATGTTCCAAATCATTTTTCAAAAAGTCTAATTGTGTTTTAATGGACGTTTGTTCTCTTTGCAGATACATTCTGCTGCTGCTATCCTGGACAAAAATAATTTGGTCAAGTATGACAGGAAGAGTGGATATTTTCAGGGGACTGACTTGGGTCGTATTGCTAGCTACTACTATATTACTCATGGAACAATATCCACATATAACGAGCATTTGAAGCCAACAATGGGAGATATTGAGCTGTGTCGTCTATTCTCACTTAGTGAAGAATTTAAATATGTTACAGTTAGACAAGATGAGAAGATGGAATTGGCGAAGCTTTTGGACCGTGTTCCAATTCCAATCAAGGAAAGCCTGGAGGAGCCTAGTGCCAAAATTAATGTTTTGCTGCAAGCATATATTTCTCAGCTAAAGCTTGAAGGGCTTTCATTGACATCTGACATGGTGTTCATAACTCAGGTTTGTGTTCATCTAATTGGCGTTTCAGTTTCTTTCTTCTTCTTCCTCTTTATTTTTTATAGTTAGATTTTGGATTTGCATACAATTTTTATTCTTTTTTTTTTATACCTGTAGAGTGCTGGCCGTCTTATGCGAGCTCTCTTTGAGATTGTCTTGAAAAGAGGATGGGCCCAGTTAGCTGAGAAGGCTTTGAACTTGTGTAAAATGGTTAATAAGAGAATGTGGAGTGTCCAGACTCCCCTTCGCCAATTCCATGGGATCCCGAATGAAATTCTGATGAAGTTGGAGAAGAAGGATTTGTCCTGGGATAGGTATTATGACCTTAAACCACAGGAGATTGGTGAACTCATCCGATTTCCCAAGATGGGCAGAACACTGTACAAGTTCATCCACCAATTCCCAAAGCTAAACCTTGCAGCGCATGTTCAACCCATCACTCGCACCGTGTTGAGGGTTGAACTTACAATAACAGCAGACTTTCAATGGGAGGACAATGTACATGGTTATGTGGAGCCTTTTTGGGTTATCGTGGAGGATAATGATGGTGACTACATTCTTCATCATGAGTACTTTATGCTGAAAAAGCAGTATGTTGATGAGCACCAGGTTGTGGACCTCACACTGAATTTCACAGTTCCTATATATGAGCCATTGCCACCTCAGTATTTCATTCGTGTTGTGTCAGATAAATGGCTTGGTTCACAAACAGTTTTGCCTGTCTCTTTCAGGCATCTTATCTTGCCAGAAAAATATCCGCCTCCAACAGAGTTGTTGGACTTGCAGCCGCTGCCTGTGACTGCATTGAGAAATCCATCATATGAAGCTCTTTATCAAGATTTTAAGCATTTTAATCCAGTGCAAACTCAGGTCTTTACTGTTCTGTATAATACTGATGACAATGTCTTGGTTGCTGCGCCAACAGGGAGTGGGAAGACTATCTGTGCAGAGTTTGCCATACTGAGGAATCACCAAAAGGGACCTGAGAGTGTCATGCGTGCAGTGTATATTGCACCTCTTGAAGCAATTGCCAGGGAACGCTATCGTGATTGGGAGAGAAAGTTCGGTAGAGGTCTTGGCATGCGGGTTGTTGAATTGACTGGGGAAACAGCCACGGACTTGAAGCTGCTCGAAAAGGGTCAAATAATCATAAGCACCCCAGAGAAATGGGATGCTTTGTCACGACGCTGGAAGCAGCGGAAGTATGTGCAGCAAGTTAGTCTTTTTATCATTGATGAGCTTCACTTGATTGGGGGTCAAGGTGGTCCTGTCTTAGAGGTGATTGTCTCTAGGATGCGATACATTGCTAGTCAGATAGAGAACAAGATACGGATTGTGGCTTTGTCATCTTCTCTTGCAAATGCAAAGGATCTTGGGGAGTGGATAGGAGCTACATCTCATGGCCTATTCAATTTTCCTCCTGGTGTGCGTCCTGTGCCCCTGGAAATACACATTCAAGGTGTAGATATAGCCAATTTTGAGGCAAGGATGCAAGCCATGACAAAACCGACATATACTTCTATTGTCCAGCATGCAAAGAATGGAAAGCCCGCTATTGTGTTTGTCCCCACAAGAAAGCATGTGCGACTTGCTGCTGTGGATCTGATGACATACTCAAGTATGGATGGTGGAGAGAAGCCACCTTTTCTGTTAAGGTCCATTGAGGAATTGGAGCCTTTCATTGGAAAGATTCAGGAAGAAATGTTGAGAGCCACTTTGCACCATGGCATTGGCTACTTGCATGAGGGCTTGAGCAGCTTGGATCAAGAAGTTGTGTCCCAACTGTTTGAAGCTGGGTGGATTCAGGTTTGTGTCATGAGTAGTTCAATGTGCTGGGGAGTGCCTTTGTCAGCACATTTGGTGGTTGTGATGGGTACTCAATACTATGACGGGCAAGAAAATGCTCACACAGATTATCCTGTTACAGATCTTCTGCAGATGATGGGCCATGCTAGCCGACCTCTTCTAGATAATTCTGGAAAGTGTGTCATCTTTTGCCACGCACCTCGTAAAGAATATTACAAGAAATTCTTATATGAAGCATTTCCCGTGGAAAGTCATTTGCACCATTTCTTGCATGATAATTTTAATGCTGAAGTTGTTGCTGGAGTTATTGAGAACAAGCAGGATGCTGTTGATTATCTCACATGGACTTTCACGTATAGGAGGCTCACTCAGAATCCAAACTACTACAATCTCCAGGGAGTTAGTCACAGGCATCTTTCTGATCACCTTTCAGAGCTTGTTGAGAACACATTGACTGACCTAGAGAGGAGTAAATGTGTCGCTATTGAAGAGGACATGGACCTTTCTCCTCTGAATCTTGGCATGATAGCGTCTTACTATTACATCAGTTATACTACTATTGAACGTTTTAGCTCCTCTTTGACTCCCAAAACAAAGATGAAGGGTCTTCTGGAAATCCTCTCTTCAGCCTCAGAGTATGCACAATTGCCAATAAGGCCTGGGGAGGAGGAGGTGCTTCGAAGATTAATCAATCACCAGAGGTTTTCATTTGAAAATCCTAGATACGCTGATCCACATGTGAAGGCTAATGTGTTGCTACAAGCCCATTTCTCTAGGCAATCCGTGGGTGGGAACCTAGCATTGGACCAGCGAGAGGTGCTCCTTTCTGGCAGTAGATTGCTTCAAGCAATGGTTGATGTCATTTCGAGCAATGGTTGGTTGAGCCTTGCTCTCCTTGCAATGGAAGTTAGCCAAATGGTGACGCAAGGGATGTGGGAGCGTGATTCCATGCTTCTACAGCTTCCACACTTCACAAAGGACATGGCTAAGAGGTGTCAGGAGAACCCTGGAAAGAGTATTGAGACGGTATTTGATCTGGTGGAGATGGAAGATGATGAGAGGCGGGAGCTTCTGCAGATGTCAGATTCACAGTTGCTAGATATTGTCAGGTTTTGCAATCGATTCCCCAACATTGATATGTCTTATGAGGTGATGGATGGTGATAATGTTAGGGCAGGAGAAGACATCACTTTGCTGGTCACTCTTGAAAGGGATCTAGAGGGGAGGACAGAGGTGGGACCTGTTGATTCACCCAGGTATCCTAAAGCCAAAGAAGAAGGGTGGTGGCTTGTTGTTGGTGATACCAAGAGCAACCAGCTGCTTGCCATCAAAAGGGTTTCCCTTCAGAGGAAGTCAAAGGTGAAGCTGGAGTTTGCTGCTCCTGCAGATACTGGAAGGAAGTCGTATACTCTCTATTTCATGTGTGATTCGTATCTTGGTTGTGACCAGGAATACAACTTCTCTGTTGATGTTGGTGAAGCAGCAGGCCCGGACGAAGACAGTGGAAGAGAGTAAACTGCAGCCTGAGAAATTTCCGTTCTTACTCATTTTGCGACTCGTCCAGTAGCAATGTTGGATTTTTCAAGAATAGCTGGTTATATTTTTCTATTTTTATCTATCATGGTGTATTTGCTTCTGTTTTAGGATAGTTCATGCTGTGAAAATGACCGCTTCGGACATGTTATGGCAATGCGATGAAGATTTAGATTCAGAATTTCAGATGCTATATCGTGATGAAGATTTTAGGATTGTGCCTTGCTTCATTGCAGACTTTACCCAGCTGAAATTTCTTTCGTGGTGTTGCTTTTCCTTTTTTTTTTCTTTGACCTTTCACTGAATCTGTCTTCAACGTACTTGATTATCACCGGCGCTTCTCGGTGGTGTTTTTTATCTTTTTCATTACGCTGAAGTTGCATCATCGTGATGGAAACCCTTACAGTTTTCTTGATGCAAGTGAAGTTGGCAAAGTCACATTCTGCGTCCCACCTAGCATATGGGATCCAAGTCCAAGATGAAAAATGCCAAGAATTTTTTTTATTTCTGTCTCCGACACTTCTAATTCTATATTTCTGGTTTGATAGCTCAAGGACATTGAGTTGTTATATGAAGTTATACAACGATGTTCAACTTGCTTGAATTAGGTTGGATAAGGATTTTGTTTTTTATTTATTTATATATATTAAATAATTATCCCAATATAAAAATTTAAGATTTTTTTAGAAAGGTCTTATGATATAATTTATATAATTTTCTAATATTTCTTTGAAGTTAATTTTTTGGGTTTGAAAATTGTACAGACCTATATTATTTTCTGTTTGATTTTTATCAAAATAATATGGAGACGGTAAGATTTAAACTTATAATCGCTTGATCAATAAGATTCTGATGCCATGTTACAAAATTATCTCACCTAAAAGTTCAAACTATTAAGTGAGGCTCTAAATTATAATTTATATAATTCCTTAACACACATCCTTAAATAAAAACGTTTTGGACTTGAAACTTGTATATATCAGAATGATGAAATTCAAACTCATAAATATTTAATTAATAAGCCTTTGTAAGTTAATTACATTAAAAAGTCACCACTAAGAAAAAGATACAAAAAAAAAAAAAACTTTGGAATCCTTTCATTTGAATGGGTTAGATGGTGATAATCATATAAAAAGTTAAGGATTTAAAAAGAAAATAATGAATAAATGAATTGTTGTTTGGTCTTCATTGGAAACTTGAGTGATTACAGGATTTTGAAAGAAATTTCGAAAGGAATTTACACAATAACAAACACAACCCTTCGAATTATTATTAGATGAGTCGGTAAGTGTTGAGAAAAGATATTCACCAAAAAATCACTGAAGAATTAATTAATAGCATATTAGAGTGAAGGTTTAGAACTTATTTTCACTGTGGATGAGGAATCAGATCTGCTAGCTTGACGTAACAAAAAGGTGAAGGGGGACGATGAGGAGGAATCGAGTTGGAAAAAAACAAGATATTATTCGTGTTAAAAAATCAATTTAATAATTTAAAATATTAAATAAAATTTTAAAATTTTATTTATATTATTCTCTAACATATTTTTGATCCATATTATTTTATGCTATTAATTAAAAGAAAGAATAAAAATAATAAGATTTGAACTCGTAATTATATGATTCTCAAACCTTTAATATTATATCAAAAAACTATTTCAATCTAAAGATTTTAAATTTTTTAGAAAAATTTTCAGGATATAATTTATATAATTATCCAACTAGAACCATGTTGGTTGAACAGCAAACTAGCTAATAAAATATTATATTTCTGAACAAAACTCTTGTAGCTGCAGTTGGTGGGAACGATGCCTGTCTCTGTTAAGATTTGTTGCCGTTCAGCAGCATATAAACGAATTCACAAATCTGATATGGGCAGGCTTGAAAGCAAGGAGAAGCCACACATCTCGCACAGAACTAACTCGACTCTTATGGTGTAGTTTAGCATCATGGAAAAGTTCTGTGGCGAGTGGATCTTGATGTTTTGTTCATATCTCAACTCTGTAACAGTCATTTCTTGTTTAAACATCAATTTTAAGAGTTTTTTTGGATGATTTTAAATTTTTTATTTTTTAAATATAATGGACAACGTGATGTCTACATGGCCAAAGATTGAGCTGTCATTTGGCTCGAATTCCAGCTATCATAGCTTGCAAGTTCGGAAATCAGGTATTTGGCTCGAATTCCAGCTATCATAGCTTGTAAGTTCGAAGATCAGGTTTTGGGTTCTTGCATTCAAAAAAACTCTTTTTTAATTTTTTTTTAAATTAAAAGTATGTTTGGATATATAATTATGATTGTTTTTCAAAATAATACTATTCACTCAGAAATACATCAAAATAATATTTTTTTATTTTTAAAAAATTATTTTTGATATCAGTTCCAGACGGTCCATAACATGAAGATGACTCAAAGCTAAAATTTGAGGCCCATTGAAACAGCATGTAAGAATTTCAAATCTCATATAGATAAAGACTATCTTAACATTACAGAAGGCATGACTGCCGGTTTCAAAATTACACGGGAAA
>Ga0307515_10013077_pt1 | contig 15540 bp, 18 predicted proteins | sample 17_EM_MG_FD_194513 | JGI IMG/M metagenome (GOLD analysis project Ga0307515, IMG submission 194513) | Populus trichocarpa ectomycorrhiza microbial communities from riparian zone in the Pacific Northwest, United States - 17_EM | ecosystem: Host-associated > Plants > Roots > Unclassified | place... | reverse complement strand
TGGTGGCAACCAGGCGAAATTGGATGCGCGTACCGAATCTGCAACTCGCTAAGGAGGGGGGGTGAAGCTGGTCGTGCACATCACTGTAGTATGCTAGCAGAATAATACAGCCCAACCATTTTGCAAAGGTTCGCTTATTTTGATAACATACTAGCAGGGAGGGCCGTCTGACCCGTTCGTGTTACCCCCTTGTGTCGCGCACTAGGGTTTAGCGAGTTTCTAGAACTACCTAAGCTTATTTATAACTTAGCATGTACACCACCCTAGCGCATCCAGTTGAAAGCGCCTGTTGATCTTGGTGATCAAACCCTTTAAAGTAATACGCACGGCCATTTCAACGTATTTTTACCTTTTTTTAGGTATAAATCTACGCATTTTAATTAGCGTGATCAACACGCGCTTCCAACCGGATGCGCCAGGGTGGTGTAGATATACTAAGCTAGGTTAGCGTTACGCTACATTAAACCAATTACTAAGTTAGGTAGACAGGTGGATTCAGTTTATAGTAGGTGGAGGTCGAAATAAACGAAACTTTGAGGGTGGGTTTCGTATTTACCCCTTTTCACGCAGTTGTAGGCAAGTATGTCAAATGCCAGTCTAGCTCAGTTTCCTGTACTAGTGGCTTGTGTGCTCGTGGCTTGAGCGCTCACGACATGTATGCCTATTTGCTGGTTGAAATATTTCCGGTTATACCATACATGGATCCTAGGGTTTATCAGGAACCGGATTTTTCTAATTATTGGCCGCATTTCGGCTAAATCAAGCTTAGAGTAGACTTTTATGAGGCTTAACTGACAGTTCTGAGCAAGTCTGAAGGAGAGAAATGTGTTTGCGCTTTTGAGAATCTTGCAGTCTGTCTGCCGGTCCACGCCGAGCAATCAGTATACCCCAATCCTTCAACTAAAGTTCAGCTTCACATAAAAAATGCTTAGCTCTGAGCAACCCACGGCTTAGTTGAATTACGTCCAAGGACAGGATGATGATGATGATGATGAAGTTTATTCCGCCCGGAGGCACTAAGCCTAGAGGGCACTAGTACTATATTACATAACTTCGCTTCTTTTAGTCTTGCCATATTCTCGCACAAGCCCATACATATGCCTTATTTAGTACTCCCTAGTACTATTTATGCCTTATTCTACGAGATCTCGTAGGTAGTTAGTAGTAGGTACTCCTGGGGGGCCGTTCCTCTAAGTGTTTAGTGTTCTATCTTCGGCGACTAAAGTAAGATCTGCTGGTAGCACGAGGGTGTGTGGGTTAGTTATAGTATAGGGGTGTAATGTTACTTAGACTATGTCTACTTATAAACGCTAGTAGTATATATAATAGGAACTGTGCAATCGACTAAGCTGCTAGTAGTAGTAGTGGTAGTTATAGTTATAGTTATGGTTGTAGCTGTTAGAATTAGAATTAGAACGGAGACGGTTTACCCCGAAATTATACTATAAGGTCTTAAACTGTAAGTACTAGGCCTAGTGGTTTCTGGCGAGGTTAAACTGGTTATAGGGGTAAGGATAATGCTAGTACTAAGGCGTATGTACGTGGTTATAGAGGTAGTAGGTAAGGCGATTGTGGCAATTAAGGTAGTGGTTTGCGTTTTGGTAATGGCCGAGGTATAGGGCTTAGAAGCGGTTTCTAAGGTATCTAAGGTATCTGAGGTGTAGTAGGTGTAGGCGTAGGCTTAGGTAATAGCTGAGGTATATTAGGTGTAGTAGGCGTAGGCGTAGGCGTAGGCGTAGGCTTAGGCTTAGGCTTAGGCTTAGGTGTAGGCGCAGGCATAAGATAGTTATAGAAGTTGGCTTTGAGTTTTGGCTACGAGCAATTGTTGTTATGCTCTGTTATTAACTCTTTAATAGAGTAGTCTATATTATTCTAGCTATACTTCTGTATACTATAGAAAGGGCATTATATAAAATCCTTATAGTCGTTGTTAAAGACTAGATGGTAGAAACCGGCACTAGCGAGTTTTATTGGGGAGAGACGTTAATAGGGCTAGTTCGTGTATAAGCTTATATGGGAGGATATCGTTATAAAGCTAGGGGCTAGGTTTAGTAAAGGCGGAGGCGAAGGCGAAGGCGAAGGTAATGGCGAAGGTATTAATGGAGGAGATGCAGCTAGGTATGGTGGGAACGGCGATTTAGGGGGGGGGGTTGGAGTTAGAGTTGGTGAATAAGACGGTAGAGAAGGCTGTAAAGGAGGCTGTAATAGCGGAGAGAAAGGATTCAGGTCGTCTGTAAAAGAGGTCCGTTCCTTCTTCTTTCTCTTCCGTTCCTTCCTTTCTGTAGTCGCCCGCGTCTTTGGAGCCATCCTTAAGCTTCCCCAAGGACAGGAAGATCCGAGCCTCTTATATTAACGGATGTCCCAGTCACGTGCACGGAGCAGTTAGCGCGGGGGCTTTCCACAGCTGTCGCTCCTTAACTGGCACTTGAACAGCCTCCTAGCAACGTCTCCTACCTCTAACACACGAAATATGAGAAGTTGACTCTTCCATGCCTCATGTCTCCTTTCTCTTCCGTCTGCCCTCTAGGCTACGCAGGAGAGCCCGCCGCTCCCGTCTTTTCACCATGCTTACGCTCCTAAGCATCATGTGCATCGTGATAGCAACTCTCTATATGATCTACAAGCCGCCTGGCTTCCTAATCCGCTATTTCCAGCGGCGCTGGCCGGATGTGCTCTGGCAGGTTAACACATCCTCCAAAACCATTGCGCTCACAATCGACGACGCGCCGTCCGAGTATACGGACGAGATCATGGAGATCTTAAAGGCAAACGATGCAACGGCCACTTTCTTCATCATCGGCTCGCAAGTCCCGGGCCGCGAAGAGACGCTGCAGGATCTCGTTCGCAACGGGAACGAGCTGGGGAACCACGCCATGCACGACGAGCCCTCGCGGTCTCTCGCCGACGCCACGCTCGTCGAGCAGATCCAGACCGTGGAAGAGAAACTCGATGCTGCGTACGCTGCTGTTGGGGCTGGCGAGGCGCCCAAGTTCTTCCGCCCCGGGTCGGGGTTCTTCAGCACTAAGATGCGCGAGATGCTGGGGCGCTTGGGGTACAGGCTTGTGCTTGGGAGTATCTATCCTCATGATCCGCAGATCTCGTATTGGAGGGTTAATGCGAGGCATGTGCTAAGTATGCTGAAGCCGGGGGGAATTGTAATCTGTCATGATCGGAGGGGGTACACGGTGCCCATGCTGAGAAAGGTGTTGCCGGAGATGAGGAGGAGAGGGTATCGGATTGTTACTGTTTCGGAGTTGCTGAGAGAGGCGAGGGCCTAATTGTTTGAGGGCATTTTTGTGCTATGGATACACCGGTGTTGCAAGGTACGACTCATGCAACAGTGTGCCGCAAACGAATTCATATGGCCACGGCTTTGGTACCATCTGTGGTGCTTTACCCTTTAACTTCTAGAACTTCCCTCCCGCCTTTTAATGCGGCCATTGGCTTTCTAGAACCATAAGACATGACATTCTTCCCCCGAATGAGGAGATGGCCATTTGGGGGGTAAGAGGAGGTTTGGGTGAAGGCGAAGATGCGTCGGATCGAGCACTTACACAACAGGGATACCCTAGAGGTGTTTGTAAAGAAGAGCACGCCACTGCCCGATCTTTGGAGGCATTTTATGTCATGGGAAAAGCAATAGTAACCCAACAGAAATGTTGGAGATTTCCGATAAAGAGAGCAATCTTGATGACGCCGACTCTCCCAAAAGACCTCCATCCTCTTACAATATCCGCAACCCTCGCAATCTCCGCAGTACCCTAAAAGCACTAACGGCGATTTAAAATCCGCAGCCCAACCTACAATGGCATTGGATAGTGCTTTGGTTGACGTCACTCATAATAATAATTTCCTTCATCAACATCCTCTAATGCTCATCGCTATCACCTTCCTGGGTCGTGCTCTCCCTCATCTCCACACTCTAATAATAGTTGCTATCGCCACTCTATACTCCACTTAGCCTCACTACTCATCACAAACCACCAGAATTGCTCCATTACCCAAGTTGTCTGCTGCCTACCAGCCAGTCTTGGCCAGTCCAATAGTCTGTCCTCCTTCCCAACAGCACACAGAAGATCCACTCCCTAGGCAACGCTCTAGAAATGCAGCCCTTCCCCTTCCCGGTAGCCGACCATCTTCTGCCCTAAGTTAGGGTCTTTGTATATCACAACGGTTGCTATCGCCGTTGTGGAAGGAAAATAGGGCATAAAGCGGACAGACTTACTCCGCCTCGGCCCCCTTGTGTCCTGGTGAGACTTGTTTGAAGACCCGGAACAGGTCCGAGACCCTGCGCCTGTGAAATTCTGTGTCGGAGGAATTTAGTGAAAGGAAACATGGCATGAGAGGCGGGGGAATGTAGGTAAGAAGACCGGAAATGAGGGTGAGTGAGTGAGTGCTGTATTGTACTTTGTTTGGTCGCTTCAGATGAGCACCTGATTTGCCTAGATGGCGGAGGTAGGGTGAGGCTTGAGTTAGTAAGTAATGGGGAGTTAGAGGGCGTAACGAGTCTATTATGTGTCTAGTTGGCTGGAGGCCTTACTTCGGGACAGCTCTAGGAAAGCGGGCAGTGATGGGGAGTTGGTTAGACGCTGTTATGCAGAACTTATTCTAGTTGAGTGTTTGAGGGCCATCAGAGGTTGGTACTGGATCTGTCGTATTACCTTGTGTTGACTAGCTATTTCGGTGTTTCATACGGTTTCTTGCGAGCTGGATGCGCCTGTCTGAGCCTATCTCAAATTCTTCAGCTGTCAAAGGCTGTCCTAACTTTGCTGATATAGCGTTTAGCGATCTTTTATCCTCCATGTTCTCGCGACCCACATTGCCCCTCCATATCATGGATTCAACTAACTTTATCTGGCACGTTTATGTAGAGCCCCGCTTAGCTCTAAACTATCGTAGGTTTCGTAGTGGGTCAATGGTGAGGCTGTGAGGAAGCTCTAGATGCCATGGTGAGAAATAGTCACAAAACCGAGCGCCGGGTCTAGATCTCGTTAAGGGAAACCAGAATTTCGGATAATAGATAGAAAAGACTGTTAAACAGCTGTTCAGCCAAAAGACCTAGTCAGAGCAGAGCAGCAGAAACTCGTATTCTCATTCATTCCCCAAACTTTTGTCCTACATTCTAAACCCAAGACCGTGAACGCGCCCAAGAACGGAAATTGTGAAAATCCCAAAACCGCCGAAAATGCGTCAATATGGAATAGCAGTACAGACGCCCCCTCTCGCTTTCATTTCTCGGAAAATCGTTACATGCACTTGAGAGACCCTTGACCGTTTGAAACACCAGCTGTAATGCAGAAGATAAAGGGATAGGATAAATACAGGGTGAAGGACTAGGTGAGGATAAAGTGAATGGTGGTGGTTTGTATAATATATGCAAGAATGTGGTTTGGAGTTGTAGATGGTGTCCGTCGGGCAAGCCGGACGTAGTGTTGACGGTGGCAGCGCACCTATACAGGTGGGTGGGTTGATGTGGTTTGGGTGCTACGAGGGAACCTCAAGGTGCGACTTCTTCAGCGCCAGTTCGAAGTCCTCTTGCGTAAAGGGCTGGCCGGCCTTGCCGCTGGTATTGGTGTGCTGCGTCTGCGGACGCGAGCCGCCAGACTTCATGGACTGCGAGCGGCGGCCCACGCTCGACGAAGGGCCCGGCCTGATGGACTCATGGGTATGCTGGCGGGATAGCCCAACTGCCAGACGTCAGCTCTTGCCTCCGGTCCTGTAGAGCAGAAGAATTGGCGATCCTGCTCTGACGCTGCTCACCATTTGTAACATCGGCTTCATCATCCATATCTTCCTTGACCTGCCCCACGTTGCTCGGCGTCCGCGGGACCTGCATGCTGGTGCGGGTGGCCTGGAAACTCTTGCGGCCCTGGGTGTGGGTGCTGTTCTTGCGGCTGGGGAGGCGGGAGCCCATGGGCGAGTACTGGCTCTGGTCGCTCTTGCGTCGCCAGGCATGGGCGAAGGAGAAGGATTCCAGCTTTTCCTTGTGCTCTTTCGCAACGGGACGGCGGTACTTCAGCGGCGGCATCTTCTCGCCGGCCTGGTAGACATTGCTGTTTTTGCGCGAGTTTGATTTGCTGAGGGAGGTGTCGCCGCTGCTGCTGGTGGAGGAGCGGGTGAAGGCACGTTTGACGCGCTGACGGAAGGGCATTGCTGGGGAGGACGAGATAGGAAGGACTGGTAGATCTCAGATCGGGGATAGGGCGTATGGCGGAGCACGTGGGAGTGGAGTGCGGTTGACGGGGTCAGACACGGCAGGTTAATTCATCTGGTCTGCGGGGAAAGTTAAGGAAGAAAAGGCAGAGGTTGTCGACACTCGAGCTGGTGGCAATTGGGCGATCAGTGGTCCAACAAGTCCGGAATCGGCAGATTGCTCGAGTGCTAAGCTTTCCCGTTGGCCCAACGCCACTGGATTCGCAGGATTCGCTGGATTGTGGGCTCGAGGGAAATCCCCGGCCAAGACATGCCGACCACTTGCTTGTTTGAGCTGCGCGGGCCCGCCCGGGGCACGTCACTCGTTGTCGGCTGACTGTGGCGAGCATTCGAGGTGAGGTTTTTATGTAACACATGGGACACGAGAGTGCGACGGAGAAGGTGGGAGCGAAGAATTCATGGCTTACAGATCGATCCAGGGATTGAGAACAGGCCATTCAGCCAGAATCTCCGGCCTGCCATTGACATCACGTGGCCCAGGGTGCGGCGGACTTCAACACTTTATCTGCACTTCCGCCCTTCTAAGATCCGATATATTGCTTCGTCTTACTGTGGAGCGACACCTCTCTTTCCGATTCCTGCGGGATTTGCTTGGCCGAGAGAGCGATGATTCTGTGGCTGGTGCTGTGGTGCGCCTCTTTGCGGAGATCTATACTGTAACCTGGCCGATCAACGCGTCATGGCTACTGCTTTCTGCGAGCGGGGCTCTACCTAGACCTGTTTGCCTATCACGAAGACACGGGTGCTGGCGGCTTAGTTGACGGGCTGATGCGTAATGTGCTGATGGTAGAGTTGCAGAACCGGTTGGCGGTTACCAACATCAATCGAGGGATGTGAAGCGTCTGGAATATGCCTGGGAGGCCTGTAAGTAGGCATCGAATAAAAGCGTAAGCCCAGTCAGTGCTTGTCTTGCAACTCTTTCCCAGATTTGATTTGGATTGTGGTGCATGCAGTGTGACGCTCTTTCTCCTGGGAATCGCGCTACTGTACTGGTAGCATATGAGGTCACTGCCCTGGAGCACCTTTCCTTATGCATAAGACCTTCCAACAATCACCCTTTAATGCGATTTCTAAACCACTCTTCTCTAGTCCGGCGTTATCTTCTTTCTCCTCTTCCTCCCTGCTCCTTATTCCTTGATTACCATCATACGGCAAAATCGTCGTCATGGAGAAATTAAGGAGTCTCATGTTAGTGGTGACCCCTGTTTGTGTATGCTATGCCTAACTTGCGCCAGCTCTCCCGGCCATCGCCACGATGACGAACTGCTCTATGGTCAAGGAGAGTCCACCAGCCCTACCGGGCCTCACACAGGTAGACTCTCGGGAGAAGGGACCCATCTTGCTAGTGCACGGCAGCAGGATTCGCATCCAGTAGAGCGGAAGGGCCTTGAATCACAGAAGCAGAATGTGTAAGTTCGAGCCTGTGAATTCACTATACATATAGGCGTTCTAACAGTGATTACAGAAACCCTAGTGACAATCAGTACACGCAGACGCATGCTGAACCAACCGCTACCACTACCACAACTACTACTACCGCTCCACAAAATTCCAAAAGAACCCATGATCCAACTCAGGCGCAAACTGAACCAGGCGAGTATATGGGAACCGATGGTGCGATTGGTGGAGTGTCTGACCGTTCTCATCTTGCGCCAAACACACGAGAGAATGTCTCCCGTCCAGGCCAGTCGAACGGAGATGCGAGCACAACAAGCCTCAAATCAGGCGTAATGGGTTACCAACCCCAGGAGAAGTCGAGAGACCCACTCGCTGGAAATACGAATAAGCCTTTGCCAGGTGCTCCGGCAACTGGCGGCTCGACAACACTCCCAGAGCAGAGTGCTCCTGGGTAAGCTTCACATATATCTCTATGTTTTGAGTTTTCTAACTTAATAGATAGGCCGAATCAAAGCCTCTCAAATAACCAACCTCTATCCAACATTCCCAGAGAGACCAGACAATCGCATCTTGGACGCGATGCGGCATTGGGCGCAGGAATCGGGGTATTGGCTGGGCATGAGATGAACCGCCACCATGAGCCAAACACCACCGAGGAGCGTATGACCACGGACCACGACCGTGCTTTCCCACTAGCAGGTGGTGCTGCATCCAGTGACACGACTCATCAACCTACCGAGGCGAGAAACGCAGGACTCGGATCCAATCAAGGCCGAGAAGGCTTAGCTACAGCAGCGGCTCCTATCTACGAGCACGAACATGGTGGCCATGCCAACGAATATACTGGAGATCCATGCGGACCGAACGAGAAGCCCGTTGGAAATCCTCACTTCGCACAGGGACCTCACGCAACCGACACAACTAACAGGCTGGACCCGCATATCCCAGGTGCGTATCCAGCGCTCACTCCTACAGAAGAGCTGCAGGAGCCGACTTCTCAACACCACTACGGCCGTGACGCTGCTCTTGCGGGAGCTGGCGCCGCGACTGCTGGAGGTCTGTACGAAGCCAACAAGCAACGTCAACCTGACACTGGATCAGCTTCGTATACTATCGGTCCTCACAAGAGAAACCTTGCCAACATTGCTGACCCCAGAATACAGCCAGATCCACAGCTAATGGGGCACCATCAAGCTGGCCCTACACCCGAAGACCCTGCAACCAAGACCGTCGGACCCCATAAGAGTAACATTGCTAACATTTTTGACCCGCGAGTGGAACCCGAGCCCGAGAAAATGAAGGGACACACCACGACGGGGCCACATAAGTCCGACACTCTGAACAGGTTGGACCCTAAAGTCGACTCGAAAGCCCAATCCGAAGACCAGCATCACTACGGCCGTGATGCCGCATTGGCAGGAGGTGCCGAGGGCGCAGGGCTTGGGGCCTATGAAGCCGAAAAGCGCCACCATAGCCAGCCGTCTGGGAATGCCGGTGCACCTTTGACGAATGAGCCAGAGTATTCAAACCCGTACAGTGCTTCCAAGCTTGACCCCCGCGTTGACCACTTGTCTGAAGGCGTCCAAGGCAATTCTCGTCCGTCGGAGCATCACCATGGCAGTGGTGCGGCCTTGGCCGGAGGCCTTGGTGCGACCTTGGCTGGAGGCCTTGGTGCGGGCGCTTATGAGGCCGGCAAATATCACCGTGACCATGAAACTGCTCAACCTGTCGCTACACAACCTATGGCAGGTCAGCAAGTCGATCCAAAGAAGGAGCATCATTATGGCCGTGATGCGGCCTTAGCTGGAGGGTTAGGTGCCGGTGCTTATGTGGGTGAAAGGCACTACAAAGCTCACAAGGCTGCCCAGCCTGCTGCAACACAATCAATGAGTGGTCAGCAGATTGATCTAACAACACAATGTGCCCCTGTCGCCCATGACCAAACTTATCCAACCGAGCACCATTATGGCAGAGACGCCGCTCTGGCTAACGGAGCTGGAGGCGCAGGCCTTGGTGCGTATGAAGCCGCGCAGAAATATGATTCGCATCGCAGCGCTCAGCCTTCGTCTGTTATGAACGTACAGCGCTATGACCCCACAGCTGCGGGCGCTCATGATCCTGCTCATCCAACGCAACACCACTATGGTCGCGATGCTGCACTAGCTGGTGGTGCCGGAGCAGCAGGCGTTGGTGGTTATGAAGCCGAGAAGCATCATGGCCATGATGGGGCGCACGATCCGGCGAGTTACGAAAATAGAGAACCTACTGTAGGCCATCAACGTTATGACTCGGTTCAAGATCCTCAGAACCAGCATCACCACCACAAGGACCGTGACGCTGCTGTTGTTGGAGCTGCTGGTGCCGCTGGTGTTGGTGCCGATGGTGCTGGTGCTGAGCATGAATACTCTAAATATGAAGCCGGGAAGGCAGAAAAGGAGAGGCTGAAGGAGCAGAAGAGTCATGAGAAGCAAATCGCTCACGAACAGAAGGTACACCAGAAGGAGGTGGAGAAGAAGGAAAAGGCTCACGAGAAAGAAACCGAGAGGGAACAGAAGCATCACCAGAAAGAGATTGAGAAAGCAAAGAAGCATGGAGAAAAGGAGAAGAAGCATCACCATCTGTTTGGTTTCCTTCATCGTGATAAGAAAAACAAGCATCCGGAGGAGACGACCGAACCAGAGGATGCTCATCACCACGAGGAAGAATATGCTGCTGCTGGAGCTGCAACCGCAGGTGTTGGAGCGGCAGCCTACGAACATGACAAGGAAGGTCGCAACAGACTCCACAAGGATCCGCCTGCTGGATACATGCCTCAAGAAGGTTTGGCTGACAATAGTCGACATTTTGGCGCGGATGGCGAAATTGGCCGATCCGGCATGTCCGGAACAGGGTAAGTTACGCCCTAGAAAATAAAATACCACAATTCTAACATTACATCTAGAGAAACTCATCCTGGTGTTATGGGTGGAGAGAATGAAGGGCGAGTCGTTGAGCCGCACACAGGCCTGCCTATGAATGTCGGCAAGTACGGAGACGGTCATGACGGCAACCCCGCGATTGAGGGCTTCTATCAGCATGCGCAAGCTGCTCACCCGGAAGTAGGCAGCACTGGAAATGAGGCTGGTACTGATTGGCAGGCTATCAAGAAGGCTAATGTGCCATACTAAGCTGAGAACTAGCTACGTCTGGCGATAAATTGGCTCGGATAGAGTTTCTAAATGGGTTGGCTTCCTGTGTGGTGCTCTATACCTTCTGTACGCATATTATTGTAGTCATGATGAACGACAAGCATACGATAACCAAATATAACGTCTTTTAGAATTCTCCGGATTCATTTTGTGCGATGAGGACAGTAATCGATGACTTCATATCCAAAGCTCAATGCGCACGTCAGGCGCGGATATATTCCACCCGCATATTGGCACCTGTCTGACCCTTCACATGCGGCGGGTGGCGTCGTGCTCTCTGGTAATCATTCGGCAGCCTGCCCTTTCCATAGCCACATAAACCTCATTTCTCATTCGGCTGGTCCTTTGTAGATCTACTTCATTTATCGAGCAAGCAAACAGACTTCGCTTTTTTCAATTCACTCGTCCTCTGCTTGCATAAAAGGATTTGCAATCTCCTCGCTGCCGTCGACGGGGGAGATGAGGACGAGGAGTGTGCCACGGGCGACAATCAACCCGAGAGGCCGTGAAGACTCATTGCCTTCGTCGTCTGCAGGCAGTCAGCGCTGCGCAAACCCAACACGTCACGAATGCCATGAATATTGCGAACGCCGCTCACCTCGCATGACTTCCTTGACATCATCCAGCACCAGGTTCATGAGCTGGTCATATCCTTTCAGCGTGCCGACAACTGGAGCCTAAATCAGCGTTTTCGCGCAAGGTAGTCAACGGTGGAGTAGAAGCTACCTTCTCTGCCGCCGTTGAACTTGACGGTGATCTCCTTGTCCATGTACTTGCTCAGGTCGAGGATGTTTTCCTTCCTGGGCCGGTCGTGCTGCTGGCTGTGGCCCGCTGCTGCTCCACCGCCACCTCTGGCTCCGCCCCGTCCTCCCCGGTCGCCTCTGCCTCCTCCTCCTCGTCCGCCCCGGAATTGACCGCGGTCAGACATGGCTTCGTAGGTTGGGGGGGATATGGATGGAAGGTGTTTTTATTCGCAGTTGCGGCACAGAAAATTGCGCGGGCAGATGGGAGTGGTTTTGCGAGGACCTTCCCGTTTCTTTCGTCACGGCGTGGGTGGGCTGGCAGGGTTTGGCGTGGGTGCGGGCGCAGATCCCGCTGGTTTTTGGCGTCGCCTAGAATACTCGATTCCGGCGGAACTTTCGAGCTGCGGCGAGAGTCGGGGGTGTATGGGACGCCCCACCACGCGCAGAGGCACACGAGCAGACGGACGGCACGATCAGAGGAGGCAGCGCTGGCCAGTCGTTCTATACCGACGCGGTGCAGAGGCGTGAGAGGATGTGCAGGGCGGTGTCGTCGGTGGCTATGGGCGGTGGGCGAAATGGACTTGAGTCGACTTGGCTTGTCAAGAGTATTCTGGCGAGTGTCCTGGAAGTGTCCTGGCGCGTCCTGGCGCCCTGGCGTGTCGAGCGCCCGGGTGCGGCACACGATTGGACGGATTTGGCAGCTCCGCTACCTCGTGCAGGTGCAGTGTGGTCCCCGACGTCCGGCGCCTCCACTTCGGTGGGCCACCGGTGGGTTTCCTCTCCCTCTCCTCCCTCTCTCCAGATATCCACCCACACAGTCGACTCGCAGCCGACTCTCTGTCCTCTTCATTTGCTCTCCGCTGCTCAGCGAGCGCGTCTGCACCACCTGTTCAGCGCCTGCCTCGTCTCCCCGGCCAGCTGTCTGTCCGCAGAGAGCCCTGCTCTTTCACGGAACGGCATTGGGCAACGCGCGGTTCTCCCGCCAGCTCCGCGCAGCCCGTCTCCACCCTTCTAGATCTCCAGACCCCCAGGGCCCGCATTTCCACCACACCCTCTCCCCCAGTCTCCATAAATAAGTGCCGACGCCCACCACCATGACCAGCGTCAATACCGCCACCCAGAGCGAAACTCAAACCATGAACACCAACTCGAGCGACCTGAAGCGCAAGCGGAGTCCATCCAACGATGCGATGCATCCCGCGCCGCTGCCCAAAGCGGCCAAGACCAGCAACCACCTCCAGATTAACTACCTCGCCCGCCATTGCGACGACGACCTCCCGCTCATCACCAACGACGACACTCTCCCCAACATCCTCACCCTCCTCAGCGACTACCAGGGCGTCCTTGACCGCCATGAGAGCATGGCCTGCAACCTTGGTGCGAGGCCTCTCGGTCCAATCCTCATCAAGCGGTTCGAGAGGCTGTTCGACGGACCTCCGAGAGTCCTCAAGTCGCATGGCAAGGACGGCACCACCGTCACCTGGCTGGACGTCGTCGAGTTCGCCCGCAACAAGCCCGAGCAGTTTACCTTGGGCCAGATGAGCGAGGGCGTGCGCGTGTGCCAGTTCTACACCAAGCAGTGTCGCGTGCAGATATCGGAAGAGGACTTCGTGCTCATTTCCTCGGGCATCCCACAGAAGATGATCCCGCCGCAGCCAATTATCGAGGATGAAGAGAAGGAATTGGGCACGCTGGAGATCCTGGAGAGGAATCTAGGTCAAATTTGCCAATTGGCCGATCAAGGTAATTTAAAAAAATAAAATAAAATCCTCTCAACCCCTACATTTGCGTATCATGCTAATCGATTTACTTTTTTGTTTGCAGTTGCTGCCCGCACCCGCCAGCTAAACCACCGTCTGAAAGGCCGCAAGCAAGCCATCCTAGACAGACGCGCAACCGCCAGCCCAGGCGCAGCAATACGCGCCTCAAGCCCTTCCAACGTCGCCCTCATGAACGGCGCCGCACAAGCCGCAAGCTCCACGCTCGCCAGCCTGACCCAGCCCTCGCAATCACCCAGCGGCGGCTTCGTCGCCGTAAACTCGCGTCCACAAACCGATCTCAACGGCGGTAGCAGCAGCAACAACCACACCAACAGCGACAGCCCCCGCAACGGCAGCGGCGCCTCCCTAACCACGCGCCACGAGCTGCTCAGCAAGTTTTTCACGCTCAGCGACCGCCGCCCATCCTCACAGCCCGCAAACGGTGACGCGCGCCGCGCCTCTACCGGCGCCACCCTCACCCCCACAACTACAAACCCCGCCTCCTCCACGACCTCCAAACTCTCCCTGAAACCCACCGCCACCTCCCTCCCCGCCGCAACCGCAACCACAGCCACAACCCCCACATCCACCACCACTGCCGCCGCCGCTGCCGCCACCGCCTCTCTCCCCCCCTCCACCTCCAACCTCGACACCGACCTCGCCGCCCTACTCCTGCACTCCGCATCCCCGGTCCCCATCCCCGGCACCCCAGCCTCGCTGCTTCCCACACCGACGCCGCGTGGCGCCGCCCCCGCCGAGAGGGACGACGGTGGGCCCTTCAAGACCGAGATGGTGCACCGCATGGAGGGCCTCGCCAAGGGCGAGCGCATCCTACCCCCTTGCGACCGCTGTCGGCGCCTGCACATGGATTGCCTCAAGAATCTGACGGCGTGCATGGGCTGCACGAAGAAGCATGCAAAGTGCTCGTGGAAGGAGGTGCGCGAGGCGGAGATCCGCGCGCTGCCGTCCGGCGCGGGGGGGTTAGGGTTGGTTGCGGGGAGTAGTGCGGTGGGCGGGAGCAGCGAGACGGAGGCGGAGGAGGCCGGCGAGGCGGCGAGTACGGGGTCGCCGCCGCCGCTGCCGCTGCTGCAGCAGCCGCTGACGGCGATGGAGGGAGCCGGGGGCGTTAGGGGGAGTCCAGGGGGGTTTGGGGCTGGGCTGCAGAGTCCGTCGGCGCGGGAGAAGGAGAGGGAGAGGGAGAGGGGCGTTGAGGAGCAGCTTCAGGAGGCCGCTGCGGCGAGTATGGCGCAGGTTCGGTTGGAGGGCGCGGCGGGGCAGCCCAGGGCTGAGTATCAGGCGCTGGTTGCGTAGAGCGGCCGGTCGGCTGTCTGTGGGATGCTGAGGGGCTAGCGAAGTGTACGACGTGTTCCGTGTGTCTATCCTGTCCTATCCGTTGTCTGGCTCCTTTCCCCTTCTATCTTTCTGACCCTGTCTATCTCTGCCTCTGCTACTTCCAATACTGGTTTTTTTTTCCTCTCCAAAATCTGCGCCAGTCGGGATCGGGGTGAACGCGATGCAAACGCGATGCACATATTCTGGGCGGTTCTCTCTGTCTTCCTTCTCTCCCGCTCCATCTCTCTCTATACATACCCCCTGTCCTTTTCCTCCTGCACGGCGTTTCTTCCATCGGGTCCTCTTTTCAATACTCGCTGGGTTTGATGACTGCCTTACCTTGCTATGTTTTTGCTATTGCTATTGCTTTTGCTACTTTTAGTTTTTTTTTGGCTTCGGTGCTTTTCTTACGTCCGGGGATGCTCGCGTCTTGGAGCCCCTGAGAGATACATCTGTGATATCCAAATCGGGCCTGGGCCATTCTCTCCTTGCTCTGGGGAGGAGGATTCTGGGAAAAGGGGGGGAAATCGGGTTTTTCAATTTATTTGTTTTCTGCTGTTGTTGGACTTGTTTGTTGCTAATAGGGATCTGTTTTTTTAAACCTTCCTTCGTGTTCATTTTTGAGGGTGGGCGAGGGGAATGAAGGGGTCCTGGGTGAGGCCGAGGGCGATGAAGAGGGATTGGGGTGGAAATGGGTGTTTCGGTTTTTTTTGTTAAACGGTGGAGAGGGTTGGACCGGTCACTTTTTCCTTACGTGAGCGGGAGCGAGGGAAAAGGAGTCGGAGGGGCTAAGACGCGGCTCTGGTACCGGAACCGCTGAATTGTGCGGAGGGGGGCTTGGGCTGTCGTTCACTTATCCTGGTGTTTGTGGGCTGGTTGGGGGCGGTCTGGAATTTGGGGATTGGA
>Ga0307515_10013076_pt1 | contig 15540 bp, 12 predicted proteins | sample 17_EM_MG_FD_194513 | JGI IMG/M metagenome (GOLD analysis project Ga0307515, IMG submission 194513) | Populus trichocarpa ectomycorrhiza microbial communities from riparian zone in the Pacific Northwest, United States - 17_EM | ecosystem: Host-associated > Plants > Roots > Unclassified | place... | reverse complement strand
ATAGAGGGAATCTGTCTTTTGACTTCATTCAGTAACATGAACATGTCTTCCACTTCATCACCTGGGGTTGTCTTGTAGTTAAGTGATTGATGCCTATAATCCACAGGACAGTAAGATAATTTTCACCTCTCTCTTTTTACCCCCAAAACATGATATGCCATAAATGTCATCAAATTTTTATTTCACGTTTTAGTTTGGAAATTGTTTATCAATATAGGATAACAATAGAATTTTCATATAACAACTTCTTTGACTTTACCAAGACCCCCCAAAGCCTTCATGGAGTTAATATATAGTAATGGATTTCACATTGCCCAGAAGACATTAAATACAAGCCTAGTTCTAAACAAACATTGCCCTAAATAAGACACTTGCTTTTACCAATAACATCCTCGAAAAAAGGGCTTGCCTTGTGGATCCTTGTATTCGCCTTCTGAATAACGGCAATCCCATGCATTCTGCATAGCTGACAATTATTTGGTGCCCAACCTGCAAAAAATTCAAGAATTTCAATCATAGACGAGAATAAATAACACAACTTGCAAAAAAAAAGGAGGCAAATCAGCAAATAAACACAAGAAACCTTTCACTGAAAGACAAAGATTGTTAACCAGAAAAACTCTAAAGTGCAAAAAGACTTCATTTTTTCCATAAAGTTTAGATCTTCAACAACCCAAAAAAAAAAGCATCAACAATGCTTCAGCCTCATTACAAATAAAACCTTAAAATTCCATTAAAAAATCATCAAACCCAAAACCTTAAACCTTTAAACTATTATGTAACACACACAAAAAAATTCTAAATCAAAATACATATACTTACAGTTTGATACATGAAGCTATCTAGCTCATCAACTGAATCATCAGCAGGCATCAAATTTGCCAATGCAACAATCTATCAAAATTAGCAATTCAAAAACGAAAACGCATTACAAAGACAAAAAAATAAATAAAGGGTTGTGTTTTGTGGGTGATAAAGTGTAGTTTTTTTCTCAGGAAACAAACAAAAGAAAGACAGAGAGACCTCATGGCCATATTGGATGCACTTCATCATAGCATAACAACTATCCTTGCCGCCGCTTACTAGAGCCACCACCTTCATCTTCGTTTTCACTGCTAGGGCTTTAGAGGATAGTTGGTGGCCAGTCTTCCTTCTTTGACTAGTGTTCTTAGTGAATAAACTCTAACCAGTAGGAGTCGCTTCTCTTTCTTTCGGGGTGTTCGGCTCTTCTTCTGTCTTAAGAAACCGTTTCCTTTTCTGTAGAAAAAAAGAGAGAAAATATTCCCTTCAATTATTATTATTATTATTATTATATAAATACATAAATGTCATCAAATATCTCATAATTTAATATCACCTAAGGGAATAAGTTTCCTTTGAATGAAACTAAAAAACAATAAAAAGATAGGAAATTGAGGATGGATGGTCTATATATATATATTATCTTATTAAAATAAAATTAAAAAAACGATGAAAATACAAAAAATGGATGAAAATACACTTTTCATTTCAAGAAAAATATACAAGAAGGTTTTTCTCAAAAATGATTGAATAAAACCTGAACATTTAAAAATTAAATAATTGAGGTTAGTTAATTTTAAAATATTTAAAGTTATTAAATATATAATTAAATATTATTATATTAATATGTATATAAAAAAATATGTTTAAAGCTAATTAATTTTTAAATATTTAAGGTTATTTTCGTTTTTTAAAATAAAATAAACAGTCTTTCATCTAAAAAAGCTTCACTTTCACTTTCATTAGGGATGGAAAATGGTATTATAATCTAATGGGTATCTGTCAAATTCGACGTGAATGGGTAGATTATTTTGATAAAAATTAATTTTGATTATTATTTGGATAAAATCTGAAAAAATATTGGTCGTTATGATTAGGCTATGATTTTCGTGGCAATCAAACCAAAATCTAAGCCATATATATTATTATATTTATAAAGTTTATTTAATTGCAAAATTATAATTATAAAATAATTAATATATTGTAATTATAATTTTACCATTACATATAATTTCTTGCACTCTAATTTGTTCTTAACATGATGTTGAAGCAATTTTTTTTTTTTGTTATATTTGTTAGCTTTATGGCTACCTAGAACAACAATAGTATGAATGGATATGTTTTAAAAATATATTTTTAATTTTTTTAACTTATTTGGTTATTATTAATAAAATGTTTATATATTAATAATATTTTTGTCTGCATATGGTTAACAAAACTTATTAAAATTATTTATTATAAAAAGATTTAAGATTATTTATTAGATAAAAAGAAATGGATAATGAATATTCAAAATCCTATGGTTTGAATGTTGTTATTCATAATTCGAATTTGATGTGTAGTGGATATATTATGGTATTTGATTTTTATTATTATTATTATTATTTGGATATGGTTATGATTATATTACCATCCAAATTTATGAGCATTTACTATCCTTGCTATGTTTAGGTATTTTAAAATATAAGAAATAGAAACAAAATTATATTTCATAGTTGCATGTAAGATATAATGATTGTATTTATTTAATTGATGATAGACAAGATAAAATAAAATATAAAAATATATATTTTACTCTTAATATGTATTACTTTTAAACTTATATATTTTTTAAAAATAATTAGATATCATTTGTTTACTTTATTTTATATTGAATGTTGAAATTCATAATAGTATAATAGCTCTAATTATCAAACCTAAAACAACCTAGTCGGTCAACTCAATCCAGAGCTTCAGTTAGTTTAATTTAAAAAAAAATAGAAAAATAATTGACTTGATTAAAACCCGTTGACTTTTTTTTTTGAAAATTTTTTCCATCAAAACTACATGGTTTTGATAGCTCTTTAAAAAAAATGAATTAACCTAAGTTGATTCTTCCAATGCCTTGGATGAACTCTTGAATTTAAGTTTAAAACTATAATAATTATTATTTTTATCTTTATATGTTTTAATTAGGTAATTTTAAAATTTAAAAGAATTTTACATTGATATTTTAAAGATATGTACTTTCTATTTTTTGAAATATAAAATTCACTCTAAAATAGTAAAAAGGGACGTTTATTTCTATATTTTATTTTAACTAAATAGATTTTTATCTCTACTGGATTCGTATTTTCTATTCCGGAACAACAACAAAAGGCAACTTAAAATTTTTAAATCTTAATCAAACACTTCTTTTGATGATTTACTTTAACGCAAGGCAATAAAAACTATAAAAATAGATGACATAACAGGTTTGAAAAATAGATTTAAATTTCTTTAGCACAATTAGAAAAAGAAGAAAGTTACTTTTACTTCAAATTTCTATTTTTTCCATTCAATAATGTCTACCTCTTTCATTATGTCAAAAGCAGTGTAGATAAAAAGAAATCTACATCTCCAAGAGTATAGCTGGTAGATTTCGAATCCTGCACATTTCACCCTCTCAAACACACGATCCAATAGTTTGGATTTGTGATTATAGTTGCTTTTTAAAATATTTTTTATGCTAAAATATATTAAAATAATATATTTTTTATTTTTTTAAAATCAGCATATCAAAACAATCTAAAAAATACAAAAAAATTTAATTTTTAATAAAAATAAATAAATAAATTTATTTTTTTAAAACACGAATGAAATATTTAAACTATTTGAAAGTTCTTATAACGTAAACCATTATCTTGCATTGGTCTTTGTTTTTTCAGGTTTAGCTTGGGGCTAAAGCCTAAAACTAAGAGGGTGCTTGGCAGTGTGGTAGCTTACTTTCAAATAACTTTTTGTGCTGAAATGCATGCCAATGATGTTTTTTTATTTTTTAAAAATTATTTTTGACATCAGCACATCAAAACGATCCAAAAAATACAAACCATATTAAATTTTAGCAAAAAAGATAAAAATAAATTTAAAACATATTCTAAGAGTACACAGAGCTTTTTTCAGTGAGATGAAGTTAATATTTTATCTAATTTAACTAAGTTAACCCAACCCGGGTTATTCTGCCGAACTAAGTTCAACAGCTATGCTTTTATGAGTTTTTATAGTAGCAAATCAAATTTCCATTACCTCATGTTTCAGTCCGTAATACTTCTGATCGACCAACCCAGCTCAGATCTGCGAAGAAGAATCCTAGTTGATTTCAGGATCAAGAATCTGATAGGCAGTCATATTCATCGTCAGATTTGTAGTTTTACTGACTTTGATGCTGATAATCAGATCTTCGCTATACTTTTCACATCTTAACCAACATACTTCTTAGAGATAAGAATTCTAAAAACCCAATGAATCTGCACAGGCACTTTAAGTCCTAGCATGGAGTTTATCAAAGATGAATAATCTGGAAATTAGTGGTCATCAGTCATCACATCAATCGAGAACGACGAGCCTGAAAAAAGAGGATTGAGGGGATGGATAGATGGTGTGTGAGTTATCCACACGGACAGCTTTCCATGTGCTGTGAAATGCCAGGGAAACTACAAGGTACATTTGCGGGTTCAAAGTTCTCGATCTAAGAAATTCAATTGAGATAATTAAGTTTTTCATAAGACAAACACAAAGCTACATTTTGTGTACACGAAGTGGAAAAACTAGGAATATAGTCACAGATAAATGACAATCCAAAAATTTATAAGACAAAGGAAGCCTACCCAGCACCCAATAGATTACCGTACAGAAAACATATCAAAAGAACCGACTGCTAAATTAGAAGACCTCGACATAGATTATATCTTACAGATTGATAAATAAAAAATGCAGTAAATGTTCTGAGCTACTCAACCTGGACTTGATTAATCAACTCTTGGATACTACCTCTCCTTTACAGGAAGTTCAACTTCATGAACCACTGCTCTAGTGTAATGCTCCTTGGTTTTCGTCAAATTATGCACACAAAAGCTTGAATATGTCCCCTGCTGGCACATGAAAAAAATGCATTCCATCCTGCCAAGCCTGGACTGTCTCTTTAGAAAGGTAAAAACTGTTGCACACCCCTTAAAATAATGATCCTTTGAGTTTACTGTTTTCATGTCTCATGGCCTCTGTAGAAGAAGAAGCTGGAGCTTTTTGTGCGAGCACCTTCAGCAAAAGCAAACTCGTAAATATCAAGTAGAAATTCAAACACAAAACTAGACCCTGAAAAAAAATATGAGAAAGAAAAATGCTTCATTTATTGAGGTCCTTGTTAAATCTCCACACTCCACAGCACAAGTGCAGGGGCCAGAACAAGAATCAAAAGCACAACACAACAAACATAACCAGCAACACAAAAACTGAAGTGACTTACCTAATTAAACTCAGAAAGGAGCCTCTAGTGATTCATCCCAAACTTCTGCACTGCCATTAGAAGCATCTTCAACATCTTCTTCCATTGAAAGCCTAATATATTCTCTATGCGCAAAGCGATCCCAGTCTGTCAGTGTTGGATTCTCACGCTCCTGTTTCATTGCAATGCCATCAAGGCTTTTTTTTATTAGCAATGCTAGGTTCAATTTTCATATTGAGCATTGAACATAAATTAGGAGTTACATTACCTGACGAATAAGAAATGGATCACGGGTTTCAAATGCCATAAATTTATTAAGGTTGAAAAGGATGTTGAAAACACTTCCTGAAAGTTTACAACCTTTGAGGTCACGAAGGGTGATATAGCTCTCATCCTGCAGCAAGAAAAGTTGAACAGTAAAAAACCCAAAACATCTCTAGATGGTGGTGTGCAGGGAGTAACAGATAAGTAACTGGTCATGTTTTCTTAAGCTATCCCATTGGGAGTAGCTAATTTGTTAGAGACAGGTACTGAAGAAGGTGGCAAAAATTTCAGAGGATCTTAAAATGTAGTTTTCCTTGAACATGCTTCCATGTGCACTTCAAATAGATTTAAGGAGAGAGGAACTACCAGTAAGATTACAGAAGAGCAAAGGGCAAACCTCTGGTCCAATCATATCAATTATCTGGCATAATATATCTTCAAAAAGCACAGGCTCTTGAGCCATGCACTCCATCCTATGCAACTGCTCCTCATAAAAGAACTGCATCTCATTCCGTGTCAGGATTCCATTTCCATCCAAATCTATGCATTTGAACCTAAGAAAGAAATTGAACATCACAACTCACAGGCAGTTGATTAATAAAACCAAAACACTGCATCCCCATCACTGCTTGAAAAACGAGTGTTTGTAGGTCTGTACGATGTAAACTCCCTAGAGAAGCACTCAAGAATCATTATATGATATATTCTACAACAATGAAATGAAAACAAGTTTTATTTTTATCTGCTTTACTAGCATAGCCAACATGGAATAATGGCCAGTAATTGACTGGAAATTTCTCCAACATTCAGGGCCCACATATCACTCTCCCTTATCAATCATGTTCTAGAAGTTTCACCATTTTAGAAAAAATTTCCCTGGTGATTTTAAGTCTTTCCAGTTCCAGTTAGGCTACGTGTTCTGTTCATGCACTAGTTAGTCTTTTCAGCTTGAACAAAAGCACACCACCTATGTAACTTATTGAACAAGGAATATATTCAAAAAACTTAACAACGCTTTGTTATTCATGGTTACACTAGCGTAACTTGTGGAGGAAGCATCTAACAAATGAAACAAATATAAAATGAATATTTCCATAATATTTCATAAGTGCACAATTGTAGTTCAACTCCTTCACTCTACAGGATGATAAATGTACACATACCAATACTCAAGACTTGGCTCAGATGACTTGTCTTCCTCTGACAAAATGAAATACACAAAATCTTCATATCCCATCTTTCCTTCAGCCTTGCTAGTAAATTTTCTAGCAACCTGCAGGGTATTTACATCATAAAAGCATGACAGTTCAGGTCTTTGACTAGCAAAGAAAAATTTCTTGCTGTAAAATTGGAGGTAAATTGACCCAAAACACAAAAGCATCATTCAACAGCCACAAACCTGGGAGAATACTCTATCAACAATCCGGTAGGTAAGCGCATGGTTCCCATATCTAATAAGGTTCTCTTTGTCGATAAGAAAATCATGATCTGTGTCCAGCTCCCAAAACTTGCAGTATATCACATAAAAGTGCTCATAAGAGAAGTACCTGCACATGAAATCATAAGCAAAATAATTAGGATCATTAAAAATTTGATACAAAACGTTACAAGCCTAAATTTCATTCCAATTACATAAAACTAATTCTGATTACCTGAAATATTAATGTTTCATATTTTTACAAGTTTATGATAGGCACAATGTTCCTTCGAGGAAAATTCATGTTGCATCTTCACAACAATACTTACCTCAAAACTTTATTTATGTCCTCTTCTTCATCTGCATGTTGCATTGCATCAATTAAGTTCCCACGCTTCAGCTCCCTGAGGGTAAGATTACCATTCCCTGATCTATTTATGTAGTAAAAAATTCTGTATATTACAGTTTCAGCTGCCAATTGCAAAGGAAAATTCATGTTAGGAAATCACACGACATTAAATGCATAGCAACTATCACAAAGCAAGAGCAGCCTCTTATGGCTTATTCAGGCTGTCAGCCTCCAGCTATACTCCTCACCCAGACAGTATAAACAACCAATCAAACAGGCAAAAGAAATTATGGCTAAACACACTGAATTAACCAGAAAAAAACCAATTCAATTGAACTGTCCATCAATTAAAAGCCACTCTCGAATGAACACCACACCAATCAACCAAAGGAAAAAATCTGGCAGAGTTTACACATCACAACATTGCAAAAGTTTCCATCTTTTCTGTATTCATAAGGTCATGCTTTCCACACAACGAGAAACCAGTTGAGAGTTTATAAGAATATAAAGAGCAGAACTTTACTTCTTACTCATATGACATAGCTTTTAATAACTCTGTGCCTTCCTATAAGAATGGACAAAATGTGCAAAGGGTGCCCAAATCCATAAGGGCTGGTCAGATGTCTGCATGACTCAATACATTGTAGGAGCTATTCTCACACCAGATAATTTCACCACTAAAAAGCCCATGCATCGTGCATGAACTTTTCTGTTAGTTTTACTTTCAAAAACACATTTTTCTTTTTGCAATAAACCAAATGTCACTAATTTTAGGGTGCCTTTTAGGCCCATACATACTGAACTGTGCCATCTGATCTTATTAGAACTCATCATTCAAATGGAGCCATCTATAGTTTGGCAATTTTGAAACACGTTGCTCCAGGAAAAAAGAATACCAGCATTCTTGAAACTACAAAGATTAGCTTTAGAAATGCTTGGCGTCAGGTTCATGAGAGAAGCTTGATAATTGCTCCATTCGACAACATAATCCAAAAATCCTCTATAAATTTTTAATGATAGATTCCATTTTCAAGGGAGGGACAATCACACCATAAATGGATCTCTTCAAAGTACCCCCAAATTCAAGTTTAGATGCTTTGCTATAGCTTGTTAACCAGCAAAAAGCACCTCATTCATTTGAGGAATAATAAAGCTATACATGTAGTTCTCATCAAAATGAAACACGTTTACGAATATTTAAAGAAAAGAATGAATTCAGATGATTTCAATACCATCAGTAATAAGTGATAAATTTTACCAATAATCGAGCATGCATTATAATGGACAATGCATCTCGCAAAGTTAAGGAATCAGAAATATGAATAATTGCTTTGAATTAGAAACAACCAAAAGTTGATTAACAGGCTGATAACGAACCATATCTTTCCTGAAACTCGGGTGTGCTCTGTAAGAACTCCAATCCTGGATGAGTTGCCAGTAGTTCTTGAAGCACAGGTTTAAAGTCTTCCTGTTATCAATATGAAAATCATTTTAGAAATGAGTGAAACAATAATTTCACTAATGAATCATACATGAAAAAGCAGCAATCCATTGATAACAAGACCCAGAAATGATTATCCTGATACACAAACACCCCTACCTGGGTGAGGTATTTGAGATCTGGTTGTTTCAAAATTGTGAAAATTTGGGTAGCTATATCCAATGTCAACATGTTGCCATTTATCCAATAATCAAGAAAAGCATCCCTGCACATAGATTAGGAAGAAGTTATGCAACCAAATAACGCAAACATTTTTTGTGCGGGCAACAGCAACTAAATTGCAACATCATGTATCCTTGAACTACTCTATCAAACTTAAAATGTTGATTTGTTTCTTAAAATGTAGCTTATTTTTATTTTCTTTCATAATTTCAAATAACAGCAGCAAGCTGCCAGAAATGTCCCTTGTCCTAAGCTAAACGGTGTACTATTTTCACATCTGTAGAGGCCTGTATAAACCAATATCCATAGCAGCCATTAAAGCAGTTACAGACAATCCACCCCTTCTTAGTTCCCCCACTGGAAGAGTGGAATGCAATCTTCATCATCTCCTTTTGCTTTTCCACCAACACTGAATCTCCTCATTTCCGCTTCTAAAACAAAATGCACTACACCGAATTTAAGCGACAATTGCTATTTTCATACCCCAAAACAGCTACATCAAGAGAAAAGAACCTTGAATTCTAGAGATCCATTCCAAACAACATATAGCATAGCACCTGTCCTCAGAATCTTATAACCCTCCTCCAAAAATCCACAAAATGCATCAAGAACAAGTCCACCCTACTTGGCGAATTCCACTGTTACCACATATAGCAAAAAAAACATGTTCCACCTATCCTAGAGCCCCACTCTATCTCCAAACACCATAAAAGATAGCACCTCTCCTCAAAATCTTATAATCCTTCCTCGCTAAATCTACCAAATGCATCAAGAAGCAGTCCATCCTAATTGGCAATATCCACTGTATGCCACAAACAGGAAAAAGCATGGTCCACTAATGTAACAAAAAGCATCAAGAGTTAAAAGTAAATATTCTCAAAGTTGAGAAATTATCAATTACTGAATATAAAAAATCCTCCCCTTTTGATTGATTTTTCTAAACTGTTCACCAAGACAAATTCCTTAAAGACTAGAAAATTTCATCCATGCCATGACTGCAACTGCAATTTAAAAACCATATTTGTTTTACAAATAGCAATCCACCTTAAACAAACCAGTTTCTAACAGTCAAAGCCTAACGCTCTTGAAGAGAGAGAGAGAGAGAGAGAACTGCAAATGAATTTTGACTTTGAAGCCACAATCCCAAAAGGTTTAAGCTAAAAAAAAGCTACAGAAATTCACATACTAAAAATCCAAATAACAAATTCTTGGTTACCAGTCCAATTGGCGGTGTACAAAATGTATGGCAGTCATTCTTGTTAACTGGCATATAAATGTTAAACTGGTTCATAACTACATTGTTGTTGTTAGTGTGTGTGTGTGGGGGGGTTGCAAATCAAGGGAGGAACACTACACAACACACTCCAGAATTCCTTGCATAGCAACTTTGTAAATCAAAGCGATACAGAGCAAGAGCAAGGCCTTGATCTGTGAAAATCAAGGAGCTTAATTCTAGGTTTACTGTAAAACTAGAAACAATGAAAGTTAGTAGAGTAGGGCACTTTATTTCTATAGCTGTCTCTGATCCTAGAAATAGGAAAGTGTGATAGAAAACCCAAAGTCTGTTTCTTCAAGTTTCTACCATAAACTCTCAAATCACCACTCAAACTGAAAACCACTCTCCCATCATTCTATTTGCCCGAGCATTCATAACAATCCAGACAACCATCTTTTAAGTCCTAAAATTATTGCTCCAAAGTTAATGAAAATTGAAAATAGTTAAAAAAATAAAGACGTGAGAGAAATTTCCAGATGTGGTAGAGAGTCATCGGGTATCGAAGAGAAATCTTGAAATAATGATAACCAAATCAGGTAAACAATTTTAAAGTATTTACAGCTCGAACAACAGGAGAATCATTTTCATAGGTCCAATAAACCACCTAAGACAAGAAGTGCATACCTTGTCACGAAATCGGTGCTATTAACATCAATCCTTCTAAATAGAACCGTGGAGAAGAATGATGGCAGCTTGCATACTTCCTTTGTGACCGATTTGAACTCTAAAAACAAAATAAATAACAAACAGATTAGTTCATCAAATATCACAGAATTCGATATATAATCATTGACCTCACCATGTATTTGCAATCCATCCAAGCGGCCATAGAAAAAGTGATTGATCCGAATCAAGCATTGTTCTTTTAGTTCATTTGGTGTGGGGCGGCCATTTTGAAAATAAAACTACAGGCATCACAAGTATACATATTAAAAAATATATAATCCATGTCACTCAACAAAAATTTCGTAGATAAAAACATGAAGAAAAGAGTAGAAGAAAAAAATGGTGGATCAGAGAAATTTCTTGTTTCAGTTATGCTTTAGTTTCGTTATCTCTTTTCAGAGAAAATGAAAGGAAATAGTGGCCACTGCAACATAAATTTCATCCTTTTGTTTTGTGTGTAACAAGAAAAAACATTGGGGTTTTTTTAAACCTGTGGTATCAACTCCTTTACTGGCTCACTGACTACTTTCAAAGGAGAGCCTAAATTAGATGGGCCAGGCCTTTGCTTTGTCACACGAGGGGAACCGGTTGAACTTCTGGGAGAAAGAGGTGGTGTGCTTCCCGCAGGAAACATGGAAGGTAAGGAATTAACAGTGGCAGCATTTGCACTAGAAGAGTTTCCAGAGACATTCAATGGAGCACCTGTCTTGGCATCATTAACCAGGGATGTCACCTGGACAAATATGAAGAGAGAAGAGAAATAAGCAATCATATTATATAAACAATTTTACTCAAAGGAACATCACCTATAAGAACTTACAAAAGAACTGATCGGCAAAATAAAAATCATGAAAGCAAGAATTTTAAAACTTCTCTTCTATAACCACATAAAAGAAAAGGTCTCTATAAAAATAAATCATCAGTTGTGTTTCCTTTCAGAACAGAAAGTACACAAAAAATGTTACGATGACTTTGTCATCCAAGCCATGGAACAAAGTTCAGACACAAGTATTACAAAAAAGCAATACTGGCAATGAAATGCATTGTGGGCAATGAACATAAATTCAAAGAGAAGAAGGGGGATTAAAAAAGAAAACAAAAAACTAAATTAATTCCCTGTTCAAATTTACACATGCAGACTAACAATTCTACAAGACTCGGACTTCTGCGTTGATGACAAACCCATAGGTATCAAGCATCACCGTTGAACTGCTCTCCTTAACCTTAAACAGGAAAAAAATCTCTTTCTAAAAATACAACGTATACACAAACATTTATATGACCATAACAACAAAGCAAAGCAACTCTATCAGCATCGAAATGTTAATAAAAATGAACCAATCCATGATTTTTCAACCTAGCACAGCACTAATTCGAAGCATTAGCATGTTAATTAATTAAATAAATAATTATATTATTTTAAGAGTTATTTGGGTATCAAAAACCCATTTTTTCCGTAGCACTAAAAAAGAAAAAGCATCAAGTTAACCCATAATTACTTCATCAAATACCAAATCAACAACAAGTGTGTTTCCATATCTATCACACGCACTCCACAATTCAAAATAAAAATAATTGTGATAATAATTTATTAAACTAAAAAGTAAAAAAATGAATCGAAATGAACACAAAACTGCAAAAGAAATAGGAAGAGATATCGAAAACGGCACCAGCTTATTGGGATCGGGAAGAGAGAGCCACTGATCGAAGAGTGTTTGGGGAAAGTGAGGGTAAGATTTGAAAGCTAAAGGCGAAATCTCTGGTAGCTGAAGCAACTCCGCATCTAACATGACAACATCGCTCGTCGTTGTTTCCATAATTACTAAAATCAAACCAAAACATAGATCGCCAAACCCTAGATTCTAATTATTGCTATTGAATCGAACCACGCCTTCTTCAATTCAATTTATTTCTGAATCTTTCGATTCGTCCAATTATCAAGCAAACATAGATCTTTTGAGGAGAAAAGAAAATTTTTTTTCTTTTTGAGTGAGGAAAATGGATGCGGTTCAAGGGGGGGTGAAAATTTTTTGCAGAGATAGAGAGAAATAGAGAGAGGGAGAGAGATTTTTTTGGGAGAAAGTTGGAAAAGGAGAGTTGCAGATTATTTTTAAATAAACTTTTGAAAAAAATAAATATAATAAAACAAAGAAATATAATATCAACCTTGACTTTAGTTGTCAAACCGGTTCGGGTCTGACTCGGTTTAGAGCTTCAATCGTGATTTTCATAACAAATATTGAATCACCGGGTGAACGTCGTTTTGTTTTTTTCTCAAAATACAATTCTTAGTTTTGACTGATGGTTGGAAATAATTTTTATTGAATAAAAATATGTTAGAATAATTATTTTATTTTTTAAAATTTATTTTGATCTTAACACATCAAAATATATAAAAACATAACAAAATTTAATTTAAAAAATAAGAATTGATATCAATTAATAAATATTATTTTTTATTTTTCTACAACTTCTATATTTAAAGAAACATGGCCTAAGAATCCGTCGGATGCATATTGGGACGAGAATAATCTTGAAGGTGAGGTCATGAAGCAAGTCTCTTTGTATTGCTAAGCTGTGATTTTGGGACTGCATGCAATATTCCAGGTATTTCTAGCTTTCTCTGCTCCCTCAATTTTATACAGATATATTTGTGCATGTGTTGTGTTTCCATTCATTTAAATCATTTTCAATCTGTTGCTTAGTTTTACCATGAACCCATGATCGCGATACTTGTTCCTTGTATTTGCATGCAGGGAGTTCATTGCGTCAAAGAAGCAGCATATGACTATGCTGTTAGATGAACTTCTGTCGTCAGCCCTTCTCCTTCCTTGCTCTCCCAAAAGCGAACGAGCATGGTGCCACAGGTCAGATTTATAAGCTATTCTTTCCTGTTCTTAATATGCTGATGCTTTGAATGTCCACCGAGATATATATATATATATATATACACACACTTCAAAACCCAATTCTTATGGATATATGAACAAATTGGCAGGTGGCGGGTGATCAAGATGATTGCTGGAAAAGGTTCAGCTTTGCGAGACATCGTGGGGAAAGAATCTGAGCTAGTGGAGAAGATATATAGCTGAGGTTTAATTAAATCACAGTATAAATTCGTTAAGCATATATATATCTTCCCATGATGACACTTGATAGGGCTTGAGAACCATATTTGCCGCTTTCTGTTTGTTTGTATCTCTGCTAGTGATCAAACTAATGATTTTTGGAACACAACCTTCGATGAGATATGCCCTAAACTGTATTAATTGTGACGAGGAATGCACAAGCCTGGGTGTGGTGCTCTTAATATGGTTTCCTGCTCACTTGTTTTGCAGAGATAAAAAATGAATTATCGTGCATGGAATCACCGCTGCTGGTTAGTTTCGTACATGACAAGAGAGTATTCACGTTGTATCTATGCTTTTAGAATTTTTGAGCCAACCTCACCCTGTATTAAACGTGCATTGTAATATTGTCTGCTAGCCTTCATACGTTAGATTATCACTAGATCTAGTAAACTATCTTGGTTTTTTTCTGCCTTTTGATCAGTTTCCTTGAGATGCTAGATTTGGAAACTATAAATTTTAGTCATTTTACGTGTTTTTTTAGCTATAGATGAATCCTCTTTGCCTGCAGGTGCTGCATGAGTTTGAAGAAATCCAGAACTCGGCTGACAATTCTTGCTTTCATTATCGCACTGTGAGTTTTGATGTCATACTTTTGAGCTTGATTAATTGAAGAGGTCAGAAGAAAGAAAAACCACTGAGAAGGCGAAGAAACAAAATGGGAAAGGAGGGGGCGAGGGATGAAGAACAGCCATCACAGTTCTTCCAATGAAATCCAATACATATTTGAAAAAAAAAATGTAGACATTTCTTGATGAGTTCAGCAGCTGATGCTCATGATCAGGGAGGAGTACTGCCATAAACAAGAAGATGAAACGTGTGATAACAATGATGAAATTTGTCGAATCTGGCAGGTACAACGTTTCTGCACACTATTCATCAGCCAATGCTCTTCATTTTCTGAAGGCTTGCCTGCTCTGTTTTGTGTATCTGGTGCATTTATGATCAGATACTGCTAATTCCTGGTATCTTTCCAAATACAGCAGCTCATCACTAACACAACATTGGGCCACATGCTTAAGAAATTCATTACTGATGCATCTGTTTTAGATGCTTTATCCTTTCTTAATCCCCAGCAGTAAAACAAGATTACCAGTTTCTGCAACAATCTTTGATGGTTCCTAACACCAGTGGTCAACTTTCTGCCGCCCTTCACTTGTACCTGCTTATACTTTATTCTATCTTTTACAGGCTCTGTAGCTTCATCGATCGTCTCCTTGTGTTGGATAAGGCATTTCACAACTAATCTCAGTGATACATCCAACCATGCTGTATGTAAATCCAGCTTAAATGCTGACCTTGTTATCTTTATGGATAATGAGTTACATCTCATGAATTCCTACACAGCAATACCTTGTGATGAGGACATTCAAGCACAGGCAATATATATCCTGAAGACCATGCTGAATATGGCATGTCCTCAAAGATCCTCTCTTTGGAACATGTTAACGTGATAACCAGGAAGCTTCAATGGGGTTTGAAGGAGAATAACTTGATAGATAAATCTCTTATTATTG
>Ga0307515_10013075_pt1 | contig 15542 bp, 13 predicted proteins | sample 17_EM_MG_FD_194513 | JGI IMG/M metagenome (GOLD analysis project Ga0307515, IMG submission 194513) | Populus trichocarpa ectomycorrhiza microbial communities from riparian zone in the Pacific Northwest, United States - 17_EM | ecosystem: Host-associated > Plants > Roots > Unclassified | place... | reverse complement strand
AAGGCAGCCTGTAAGCGGCCGGGCGATCGACGCCGGCGCGGAAATTGTCGCCGGAGGGCGTGTACCAGACATCGGCGGACAGGCCGTAGCGGGCGCCGATCGCCTTCATCTCGCAACTTTTCCACATCTCGGCGATGATCGCGTCCATCTTCTGGCGCAGGTCGTCGTTCTTCTTGTTGACCCCGTAGACCACCTGTCCCAGGCCGGTCAGAAGCGGAAACTCCGCATTCTGGTCGGTAAAGGCGAGAAACTGCATGTTCCAGTCAGGATTCTGCTTGATGGCATAGGAGACGACCGGCGGGTCGCCGATCACAGCTTCGATGCGCCCGGCGATCAGATCGCGCACTGCAGCGTCCGAAGTGTCATACAACGACAGTTCGAGACCATTGATTTTCTTCAGCTCCGGCACGAACGAAAAGCCCGTGATGGTGCCAACTTTCTTGCCTTCGAGATCCGACAGCTTGTCCCAGTTCGTCTTGGTCGACTGCATGATGCCGTTCTTGAAATAGTGGATCGGCTCCGACAGCGTCATGATCTTGGTGCGTTTTTCCGTCCAGCCCATGGTGCCGAGCATGACGTCAACGCGGCCGGCCTCGACGGAGGCGATGGTGCCGGACCATTCCATCAGCGCCGGCTGGATTTTGAGCCCCAGCTTGTCGGCGATCTTCTGCATGATTTCGCCGTCATAGCCGATCAGCTTCCCGTCCTGCCAGCCGGAACCGGGCATGTCGCCGGTGAAGGCGACAGTCAACTTGCCCTCCTCCGCCAGTTCGAATGCCTTTGCTGCGGGCATGAATGCTGGAAAGCTTGCGGCGGCCATGAGCGCGCACACCATCAGCCTTCTCGAAAGAGAAAGTGTCATCGATTTGATCCTTGTTTCCGTGAGTTCCCCAATCCGGCGATTTTCTTCTCCGGACGTCTCATCTGACGACGACAAATCTGACAGGCATTCCCTTGCCTGAATTTTGAAAATCAGACATTCTCTTTGAAAATTCGACGCCCACTCCAGTTTTAGCCACGGGGAACCGGTATGAACCTCATGGACACGCCTTCTCCGCCGGCACCGGCTGAGGCTGGCTATGTGGAATGGCTCGATGGTCTCTGGTCGCAACGTTTGCTAGCATCGCGGGACCGTAAACCGGATCTCTCGGTCGGTATCCTGCTTTGGCCGACCTTCCCCATGATGTCGCTCACCGGCATCATCGAGCCCCTGCGTCACGCTGCCGACTTCGCCGACAATTCCCGCCCGCTCCACTGCCGCTGGTCGATCATGGGTGGTCCCGGCCACGCGACCGTGGCGAGCTGCGGCATTCGCGTGCATGCGGACGCGCCCTATATCAATCCGACGGACTTCGACTATATCGCCGTGATTGGCGGGCTTCTTCCCCACCTGCGGGCAGCCTCCAGCCAGCATCGCGATTATCTGCGCGTGGCAGCCGCGGCAAGCGTTCCCATTATCGGCGCCTGTACTGGTGTCTTCGTTCTGGCCCAGGAAGGATTGCTTGAGGGCAGAAAGGCATCGGTCCATCCGTTTCATGCCGAGGATTTCCGCATCGCCTTTCCGCGCATCGCCTTTTCGACCCGCGACGATTTCCTCATCGACAACGGCCGGATCACCGTGCCCGGCGGCGTTTCGATCCTGTCGCTGATGACGGACCTCATCCGCCAGCATTGCGGACCCGACAGGGCGGCCAAAGCCGTGCACCAGCTTTCCCTGACCGAGCACAAGTCAATGAGTGCCTTCGATCACGGCCGCGCTTCGGTCTTCCGCCACGTCGATGACACGCGCATACAGCGCGCCGTCGTGCTGATCGAAGGCAGAAAGGGTCGGGACGTGTCCCCGGAGCAAGCCGCGCGCGCGGCCAGCCTTTCACCGCGCCAGTTCGCCCGGCTTTTCCGGCAACACATTGGCGTTTCGCCAAAAAGGTTCATTCTGGAGACCCGCCTGCGCTATGCGCGTTTCCTCGTCGAAAACAGCCCCATGTCCATGACCGAGATCGCGTTCGAGACCGGATTTTCGGATTCAGCTCATCTCGCAACCGCATTCAAGCAAAAATACGGTCAGCCGCCGACAACGTTCAGATAAGCTGTTGCTTTTGATGCGTATCGAACTCTTTCGCAATGGCATTTATCACAGCCTTGCGCTGTCGTGCCGATGCCGGAAACTGCCAGTTTGGTTCGGCGCCAAGAAATCGGTCCAAAAATGCTACCGCCATTGACGGGTCTTCCATCGTGTTTTCTCTGAAGGACCACCATGTGCGGAGTTCGGATGCCGCCTGTTGCAGGTCCACACGCCGTACGCCTTCCTGCTCCTGAACTGCGGCGATCGCGCATATGCAGAAATTCGTATAGAGAAAGCCCTCGGGCCAGAACCCGACGAGACTATCGTTGATCGGATCCGTTTCTGTGCTCGCGATATGGGGAAGTGCCGTTGCGGGTGCGGCCTTGATGAGGCTGGCGAGTGCCAACCCACCAAGAAAGATGGTGTAATCCGACCGATCCAGCTTTGCGATATGGTCCTGTGCGTCAATCGCGGGGGCCTGATGACGCAGAGACTTGTAACACGGGGCTTAAAATACGGAACTATTTCCCACTTCGATTCCGAGCGACTCTCAAATCCTGCTTCGGGTTGCCTTTGACGCCGATTATGGAACGTGTGGCGCATAACCACATTTATGTAACTAAATCGCCTTCGATTTGCTGGTAATCCGACGGTTCTTCTGTAACTCGGCTTGGTTGTCACCTAACGAGCGAAAAAGACAGCAACTCCGGTGTGGGCTGTATGAGAAGGGCCGCGCTGTTGACGCCGACCCTTCTCCGATTGGCCCTCCTACTTGAAGTCGGCCATGTTTTGCGGCGTAACGAGAGCTGCGCCCGAGTCGATAAGTTTGGGAACGTCCTCGCCCCCAATCGCGCGAACGAGTGCGTCAACGCCCAGTTCAGCCATCTTGGCCGGGAACTGCGCGACGGTGGCGTCCTCGATCCCCGCAGTCAGCGCCTCTTCTTCGCCGCAGCAAAAATCGAAGCCGACCAGGACAATCTTATCGGAAGCGATGCCGGCATTCTTTATGGCACGGGCAGCGCCGGCGGCCGGCGGGCCGCAGGCCGCATAGATCGCCTTAAGGTCGGGATTGGCCGTCAGCAGATCTTCCGCCACCGAGATGCCGAGTTCTTCTGTGCAATTGGTGCCGTTGCGGCCGACGACATTCACGGCAAGACCGTCTAACCCCTCCAGCATGCCCTTGACGCGATCATCAAGCGCCGGCACGCCCGGCACCCCCTCCGGGATGCCGAGCGTATCGCCGGCGGACAGCACTGACTTCAGGTACGCACCGGCAATCTTGCCGGCATTATAGTTGTCGGTGGTCGCCAGCGCCGCGGCATTCTCCCAGCCGGGGATGGAGTTGTCCATGAGCACCACTTTCACCCCACCTGCGACGGCCTTGTCGAGTGCTGACGTGACTGTCGGGTCCACGGGGGTGATGGCGATGCCTTGGACACCCTGGGTTACCATCGATTCGATCAGGGCGATCTGACCTTCGATGTCGGTGGCCGATGCGCCCTGGCCATAGATGATTTCAACACCCGGATGGGCCTCGGCATAGGCCTTGGCTGCATTTTCCATGGTGACGAAAAACGGCACTGGAAACTTGGTGATGAAGCCCAGTTTCACGTCTGCGGCAATTGCCGGGAAGGCGATGGAGCTCGCAAGCGCCAGCCATCCCAATAGTCGTACGAGTTTCATGATAGTCCTCCCGTTGATGAACGCCTCTTGCATGCGACCGCTCCGCCGCCGGAGGCCCGGCAGGCGAACCTCCTCATTCAGCCCCGACGATCATCGCCACCAGATCCTGCTGGTTGGACCGGTTGGGCTTTTCGATTTCGCCGACCTTTTGCCCCTGCCGCAGCACCACGGCGCGGTCGGCCAGTTCAACGACATGCTCCATATTGTGGGTGATCAGGATCACCGCGTTCCCTTCATCCCTGAGTTGGGCAATGAGATTGAGAACTTTGCGGCTTTCACGCAGGCCGAGGGCAGCCGTCGGCTCATCGAGAATAACGACCTTGCGGGCGAATACGGCCGCACGGGCAACCGCGATGGCCTGCCGCTGCCCGCCCGACATGAGGGCCACCTGGGCGTCGAATCTCGGAAGCTTGACCTTGAGCCGCTCGATGACGGCGGCCGCTTCACTGTTCATTTGACGGCTGGCAAGAAGCCGCAAGCCGCGCGGCAGCCAGCGCGGAAACGACAGTTCCCGTCCGCAGTAGAAATTTTCGGCCGGCGTCAGGTTGTCGAAAAGCGCAAGATCCTGATAGACCGTTTCGATCCCGGCACCGCGCGCGGCGGCTGGTGTCCGGATCAAGACCTTCTCGCCATCGATCAGAATATCGCCTTCATCGAGACCATGCACCCCGCTGACGCATTTGATCAGCGTGGACTTGCCCGCACCGTTGTCTCCCAGCAAGGCGAGCACCTCTCCCCGATAAGCTACGAATCCGACGCCCTTGAGAGCTTCGACCGCACCGAAACGCTTGTGCGCGCCGCGCACTTCCAGAACGGGCTTGCTCATCCCAGAGCTCCCGCCTGTTTCACCCGCATGCGCGATTCAAGATGATTTCGCAGCACATCCGACTCGACCGCCAAGACGATGATCACGCCGATGGCGATGAGCTGGAAATAGAGATTGACGTTGAGCAGGTTGAGGGCATTGCGAATGACGCCGATCATCACCGCACCGACCAGCGCATGACCAAGATGTCCACGGCCACCGAGAAAACTGGCGCCGCCGATGATCACGGCTGCGATCGTATCGAGTTCGAGCAGGTTGCCATAAAGAGGCGAACCCGCCTCGGTGCGTCCGGACAGAAGAATGGCACCGACACCACAGCAGAGACCGGAGATCAGGTAAGTGGAAACGATGACCTGATTAACCGGAATGCCCATGCGCCGCGCGGCATCTGGCTGGCCACCAACCGCATAGATCCAGCGCCCCCACACCACATAGCGCGCAATGACGAAGATGAGCGCTGCGACGGAGACGACTGCGAAAAATGAGTTCGGAACCCCGAAGCTGGCGCCTCCGCCCAAGGTCGTAATCGTCTCCGGCATCCCGCGCATGGTTGTGTGGCCGATGGACAGCTCAAGCGCCAGCCCCCGCGCGATGGAGAGCATCGCCAGCGTAATGATGAATGGATGCGGCAGGCGTCCGTAGACATAGACCAGCCCGTTCACCGCGCCCACTGCGGCTCCTGCAAACAACATGGTGCCCATGACAATGAATGCGTTGTCGGTGACCCGGAACATCAGCGCGCCGAGCACCGTCGCCAGCGCCAGATTGGCCCCCACCGACAGATCAATGCCGCGGGTCAGGATGACGAGGTGTTGTCCGAGCGCGACAACGGCAATCACCGCGATCTGCGCCAGAATGTTGGAGATGTTGCGGGGTGTGAAGAAATTGGGGACGCTGAGAGTAAGGATCACCACCAGCACGATGAGAATGATAACCGGCCCGGCACCCAGGATTTTGAGCGCCACGGACAGTCCGGTAGCATGCTCTCGCTCCACACCTTGCGGCACAGATGGGCTCCCTCCCAAGAACTTGGCCTCCACCTCGTCCTCCACAATACGGCCCTCGCGGCCCGCTGATTGGTATTTGCTAATATCAGCAATATGCTTTTGCAAAGTCAATTCATTTTTTGGTTTAATATTATCGCGAACGATGTATGACGAAGCTGGTCAACAGAACCATCGAAACCAGCGGCGTTGAATTTCTTACAGCCGCATGGCAGATGTCTTTTTCTACGGGGAATTGATCGGCTTATGTCCAAATCCAAGAGACAAGTGAGTGTGGGACGCCCCACAATGATGGATGTTGCTGCCGCGGCGGGAGTCTCCCAGGCCACCGTCTCATTGGTCCTCAGCGGAACGAAGGGCGCGCGGCTTGCCGACGCGACACGGGCCCGGGTTCTGGAAGCGGCGCAGGCGCTGGGCTACCGGTTTGTTCGCCGGGGAACCAAGGCGCCGCCGGGAGGGCAGTCCACCATCGTTTTCGTCGCCGATGAAACTTCGACCGACCCCTGGATGTCGCTCGCTTTCGAGGGTGCCCGGGACAAGGCGCTCGAATACGGCATCAACATGCTGATGGTGGTGAGCCACGGCGACGCGGACCTTGAGACCAACATCATCGGTGGGCTGAAGAAGCTGCCCATTCTCGGCCTGATTTACGGGACGATCCTGACCCGGCTCGTGCAGATTCCCTCCGCCCTTGCCGATCTGAGCATTGTTCTGGTGAACTGCTACGACGAACATCGCGAGCATCACTCCGTTCTGCCAGGCGACCTCCTGGGTGGCCGTACGGCGACCGAACACCTGCTGTTGTCCGGCCGCCGTCGTATCGGTTTCATCAATGGCCAGCAGGGCGTGGACGCAGCCCGCGACCGCCTCAAAGGCTACAAGCAGGCACTGGCCAGCAACGATATAGCCTTTGATCCGGCTCTCGTACGCCCTGGAAATTGGGAGCCATCGGCGGGTTACGAAATGACGCTGGAACTGATGGCATTGGACAATCCGCCCGATGCCATCTTCTGCGCCAACGACATGATGGCCGTCGGCTGCTTCGACGCATTGAAGCAACTCGGCGCCAGAATACCGGACGATGTGGCCGTGATCGGCTTTGACGATCGCAACATCGCGCAGTATACGCACCCGCCGCTGTCGACCCTCGTGCTGCCACTCTACGAAATGGGCCGCACGGCTGCGGAATTACTGATCGACGCGGCCGGCGGCCTGCATACCCATCCAAGCCGCATCAAGGTCGAGTGCGAACTGATCGCACGGCAATCGACAGCCAGCCAGCGCTTCGACGATGTCGAAGCCCCCGTGGCGGCGCAGTAACGACTTGATGGCACCCCGCCACAACAGCGCGGTGGCGCGTCATCCTCACCCCTGGCGGACGCTGCGAAACCGGTCGAAAGCCACAGCAATAACAATGAACGAACCGACGAAAGCGCCTTGCCAGAAGGTGCTGATACCAAGCAATATCAGACTGTTGCGGATCACCTCGATCAGGAGCGCGCCAACCACAGCGCCAAAGGCCGTCCCCACGCCGCCTGCCAGATTGGCCCCGCCGATGACGGCCGCCGCGATAACCGAAAGTTCCATGCCCTGACCGAGATTGGTCGTGACGCCGCCCAGCCAGCCCACTTCCAGCACCCCGGTGATCCCGGCCGTCAGCGCCGAAAACACATAGACCGAGACCTTCAGTTGCCGCACGGGAATTCCGGTAAGCTTGGCCGCGTTCTCGTTGCCACCCATCGCGAAGAGGTGCTGGCCCCAGCGGGTCCATTTGAAGATGAACCCCGTTATCCCAGCCAGAAGAGCCATGACGATGAGCGGATTCGGCAGGCCCATGGTGGAGCCGCCGCCCAGCGCCAGCAGCAGATCGTGATCCGGACCGAACTGGTAGATCATCTTGTTGTTGGACAGAACCATGGCGAGCGAGCGAGCCACCGAGAGCATGCCCAACGTAACGACGAAGGGCGGCATGCCCGCATAGGCGATCAGTATGCCGTTCACCGCACCCAAGAGGATTGCAACGCCCAGCGCCGCCGGAATACCGATCCAGAACGGCATGCCCGCCGACATCAAAACGGCCACGGTCATGGACGAAAGCACAACCGCAGACCCCACCGACAGATCTATGCCTCCAGACGCGATCACGGCGGTCATGCCCAGAGCAATAATGGCCACGAATGCGAAGTTCCGCGAGACATTGAACAGGTTCCGCTCGGTGGCGAATGTGTCGGTCAACAGCGACAGCGCCAGGCAGGCCAGCATCGCAGCCATGAAGACCCAGAAGGTCTGCTGGCTGGTGAGGCGCGAAAGCAGGCCGCGATGTTCGGACTGATCGATGACGTCAGCCAATGAATGTGCTGTCGGCACGGAATTTCTCTTCCGCTGGTCGCTCATGCGAATTCGATTGCTCCCGTGATAAGGCCGGTCACTTCCTCGGGCGACGAATCCGCCGCCCTCTTGCTGGCCACCAGACGCCCGCGGCGCAGCACGGCGATCCTGTCGGCGACCTGAAACACGTCCGGCATGCGATGGCTGACCAGCACTACGGCAATGCCGTGATCGCTGAGATAACGTATGAGATTAAGCACCTCCGCGACCTGCCGTACGGAAATTGCGGCGGTGGGCTCATCCATCAGGACGATCTTCGCGTCGCTGAGAAGGGCGCGGGCGATGGCCACTGCCTGCCGTTGGCCACCCGACATACGCTTGACCAGATCGCGTGGCCGGGTTTCGGATTTGAGCCGCGCGAACAGTTCTCCGGCCCTGACCCGCATGCGGGCATAGTCGAGGATCTGGATCGGCCCGATCCGCCTGGTCAGTTCGCGCCCCAGAAAGACGTTTGCTGCGGCCGATAGGTTGTCGCAAATGGCAAGGTCTTGATAGACGACCTCGATCCCGGCACGCTGGGCATCCAGTGGTTTGTGGAACTCGACCCTTGTGTCCGAGATGAAGATCTCGCCTGCGCTCGGCGCAAAATTGCCAGCGATGACCTTCACCAAGGTGGACTTGCCCGCGCCATTATCCCCCATCAGGCCGATGACCTCTCCCGGCTCGATCGACAGCGACACATCGCTCAATGCGTGGATCGCTCCGAAATGCTTGCTCACCCCCTCAAGTCTCAGCGCACTCATGTTCCTCCCTTTCAGCCCGACCGCCGCTTCGAATCGGCCGCGGTAGCGCCGCATCGCGCCATGGCCGCAACCTGTAGCCGTGCTGCGTCCCTCCCCGGTCCGCAACTTCGACGAAATTCCTGCTTGACGGCCTCGTTAATTAAGTGCTGTTATTAGCACATAATATGATCACATCTGCAACTAGAATGATCATCAATATTGGCTCGAGCTGACTTCGGTTCGCGCCTCGCATGTGTGCCGCAATGGGAGGAACAGGGCGGCAGACGGTTCTGGCGAGCGCATGGGCAAAGCTTTGCCTGCTCGGCCGGATAACCCCAAACGGAGGAGTGCACTGCATTGAGGTACGTAAATCATATCGCGGCCGCTGCCCTTGTTGCCCTGGCAGCCGGCGCAGCAGAGGCGCAGGACAAGAAGACCTTGGCCATCGTCGTCAAGGGACTGGACAACCCGTTCTTCGAGCAGATCAACCTGGGCTGCCAGGACTGGGCGAAGAACAATCCCGATTCGGAATATGAGTGCCTTTACACCGGCCCGGCATCGAGCGCCGACGAGGCCGGCCAGGTGCAGCTTGTCGATGACCTTATCGCCAAAGGCGTGGCCGCGATCGCCATTTCGCCGTCCAACGCAGCGGCCATGGCCAACCGCCTCAAGGAAATTGCACCGAAGATGCCGGTCATGACGGTCGATGCGGATCTCTCGGAGGGAGACCGCGCGCTGCGCTCGGCCTATCTGGGAACCGACAATTACCTGATGGGCGTGAAGATGGCCGAACAGGCCACACGGCTGAAGCCGAAGGGCGGTACGGTTTGCCTCCAGTTGGGCAACGTGGCTGCTGACAATATCAACGCTCGCGCGGCCGGATTCCGCGATACAATCGCCGGCACCAAGGGCATCGACCGCCTGACAGGGCAAAGCGGCTGGAGTGAAATTGAAGGTTGCCCGGTCTTTACCAATGACCAGATCGACCTTGCCAATCAGCAGATGGCCGATGTCTTCACATCCAAGCCGGACCTCGACGCCTTCATTCTGATTGGCGGTTGGGCACAGTTCGCGCCGCAAGCCTATGCCCAGGTCACCGACCAGGTCATGGACCGCCTGAAGAGCAATGACCTGATCATCGTGGCTGGTGATACCCTTCCACCACAGGTGCAGGCTTTCAACGAAGGACGCAGTCACGCCCAGGTGGGCCAACGCCCCTTCGAAATGGGGCAACGCTCACCGGACGTCATGATCCAGCTGATCAAGGGTGAGAAAGTCGCAGACACGATCTACACCGGGCTGGATGTTTGCACGCGCGAAGAGCCGGGCTTCTGCGCGCCCAAATAAGGTGATTTCGACGCAATACCGTCATGGCGTTCCGGCGCCATGACGCTCTCGGCTGCCTGCAAGGGCTACGCCCGTACCCTCGATTTGAAAGTGCCTGTGGGACTTTTAGGGGAAGCAAATTGAAACTTCTGGTCACTGGACTAACGGGAAAGGTGGGAAGCAATTTCCTGCCGGAATATCTGGCCGCAGAAAAGTTTTCGGGCTGGTCGCTGCGCGCGCTCTGCAACAACCGCATCATTGATCATGCAGATGTCGAGATCGTGCGCGGTTCCTTGTCGGATACGGACGCAGTCCATGCTGCGATGGATGGCGTAACCCATGTGCTGCATATGGCTGCGGTCAAGGAATCGCCCGATCTGGCAATCGATGTCGGCATCAAGGGCATGTTCAATCTGCTTGAAACCTTCCGTACTTCGAGGATGGCAAGGCAGTTTATCCTGATCGGTGGGGACTGTTCGGTAGGACACATTTTTCACCGATACGATGCGCCGATCACCGAAAATTCCCCGCGTCGCGCCTATCCCGGCTGCTACGCGCTCACCAAGGTGATCGAGGAAGTCATGCTCGAGCAGTACCGGATCCAGTACGGCATCAATGCCTGCTGCCTGCGGGCGCCCTGGATCATGGAGAAGGACGATTTCAAGTATGTGCTGAGTTTCCGCGATCAGTTCGGCGGACCGGCCTGGCACGAGTTCCTGAGTGAGGAGGACATTACCCGCCACGCAAACGCCGGCGCAGTCCCGTTGCTCCGCGATGCGACGGGCGCTTCGCTGAAGCGCAATTTCGTCCACGTCAGCGATCTTGTCAGCGCGATTCTCCTGGCGCTCGACAATCCTGCGGCCGGTGGCGAATTTTTCAACGTCGCCATGGATATCCCGGTGGACTATGCCCGCGTCGCGGCAGAGCTCAGCGCCGCGCACGGCCTGCCGGTCGTTGAGATTTCGACGCCCTATCACAGCAACTGGCTCGACAACACAAAGGCACGCATGCGGCTCGGCTGGCGTCCGGCCGTCGACCTCAAGCTTCTGATCGAGCAAGCCTGGTCCTATGTCCGGGCACCCGATGACCCTCGCCTCGTCTGGTACCCGGGGTAAGGCAAGCAATATCCGACGCCGGCACCGGGCGATCCGCATGCGGCCATCCGGGCGACGCCCGAAGCAAAGGATATCGACCGCCCTCAGGCAAACGCATTGCTGCAGGGCATTCAGTAACGCTGGAGCATGGCCTTGACCATGCTCTCAAAAAGGGAGGATGAAAAATGAAACTGAACTTTGCTGTCTCCATCGCCATGGTGGCTATCGGCCTGGCGGGCCCCGTTGCCGCGCAGGACAAGCCTCAGTTGGCTTTTGTCGTGAACGCCGCTTCGGACTTCTGGAAGCTCTCCGAAGCGGGTGTCAAGAAAGCCCAAGAGGAACTGCCGGGCTATGAGTTGCAGTTCCGCTATCCGGCTCAGGGCACGGCAGCCCTGCAGAACGCCCTGATGGATGACCTTGTTGCCGCAGGCACCGATGCCATCATGATCTCGTCGGCCGACCCGAAGAACTCCATCGATGCTTTCAATCGTATTGCAGGACAGGTGCCGCTGTTCACCACCGACAGTGACGCGCCTGCAAGCAAACGCATCGCCTACCTTGGCTCTTCCAACACATTGGCAGGCGTACAGGCGGGCGAAATCGCCGTTGCGGCGATGCCGGATGGTGGAAAGTGCATGGGCTTCGTCGGGTTCCTAGGGGCCGACAACGCCATCGAGCGGATTGCCGGGTTCCGCAAGGCTGTGGAAGGATCTGGCATCGAGCTTGTCGATGTGCGCGGCGATGACGTGGATTTCGCCCGTGCCCGGTCGAATGTCGATGACGTACTTGCCGCCAATCCGGACATCACCTGCATGGTGGGGTTCTATTCCTACAACCCGCCAAAGATTTACGAGGCGCTTCAGGCTGCGGGCAAGCTCGGCGCGATCAAGGTCATCGCCTTCGATGAGGATCCGATCACGTTAGGCGCGGTGCGCGAAGGCAGCTTCGCCGGCACAGTTGTACAGGATCCCTACCAGTGGGGTTACCAGGGCATGCACCTGATGGCGAAATATCTCGAAGGCGACAAGTCTGGTGTTCCCGCGGATGGCCTCATCATTGTTCCGACCAAAGTCATCGACAAGGCCAATGTCGATGCCTTCGAGAAGGAACTCAAGGAGCGCATTGGCGGGTAAACTCCTCCCGGTCAACGCGGCCGCATCGGGCTCGGGCCATCTGTCCGGCCCGGTGTGCGCCTGTCGCTTTGCAACAATCGCCCAACGCCAAAGTATCGCTGTTGCGGCAAGATCAGATGGCCAACACATATGACGCCCAAAGAGGATCAGAAACGCCCCCTATTGGCGCTTGAGAGCATTTCGAAGGCGTATACCGGCGTGGTGGCTCTCTCCAATGTGTCCATGACGGTCAAGGCTGGCGAAGTGCTGGCATTGATCGGAGAAAACGGTGCCGGCAAGTCCACGCTGATGAAGATCCTGGGCGGCGTCATCCAGCCCAGTTCAGGCCATATCCTCATTGATGAGGTGCGATACGACCGGTTTTCGGTGACCGAATCCCAGTCCGCCGGGATCGCCTTCGTGCATCAGGAACTCAACGTCTTCGACAATCTCGATGTGGCCGCCAACATCTTCCTGGGGCGCGAAAAACGCGCGGGCTGGCTCAGGCTGCTGGATGTAAAGGCCATGCGTGCCGCAGCCGAACCGCTTCTCAGCCGCGTCGGGGCTACGTTCAGGCCCGATACACCGGTCGCGGATCTGTCGCTGGCCGAACGCCAATTGCTTGAAATAGCCAAGGCGCTCTCCATCCAGGCACGCCTCATCATCATGGATGAACCGACATCGTCACTTACCCTTTCGGAAACGAACACGCTGATGGCGGTCATTGCCGGCCTCAAGGCCGAGGGTATCGCCATGATCTACATATCGCACCGTCTGAGCGAGATAGAGGAATGCGCCGATCGGGTCTTCGTACTTCGTGATGGCAAGGCGGCCGGCGAACTTGGCAAGGGCGAGATAAACCATGACGCCATGATCCGCATGATGATCGGGCGCGACCTGAATTCCCTCTATGCGCCGCCTGCCCGCGCCCAAGGCGAGCCGATCCTGTCCCTGAGGGCAGTCAGAACCCGCGCCAAGCCACAGGCCCTAGTCGAATTCGACGTCCATGACGGCGAAATCCTGGGCGTGGCCGGACTGGTCGGTGCTGGACGGACGGAACTGGCCGAGGCAATTTTCGGTATCGACACCATTCTTGAGGGCGAAATTTTGCTTGCCGGAAAGCCGTTCCGGGCCGCCTGCCCGCGTGACGCCATCGACGCCGGCGTCTATCTCGTTCCGGAGGATCGCAAGCGAACCGGCCTCGTCCTGGAAAGCCCTATCTGCGAGAATATCTGCCTCGCCGATCTCGGCTCGGTGTCATCCGGCGGCTTCGTCTCAAGGAGACTCATCAAGGCGCGCGGGGAAGAACAGCGCGCGAAACTTAGCATCAGAACCACAGATGTCATGCGCAACACCGTCGAGCTTTCTGGTGGCAATCAGCAAAAGGTGGTGCTGGGCAAGTGGCTCTCCATGCAGCCGGCACTGATCATCTTTGACGAACCCACCCGAGGCATCGACGTTGCCTCCAAGGTCGAAATTTACCGGCTGATGCGCGCTCTGGCGGACGCAGGCGTTGGGGTGATGATGATCTCCAGCGACATGGAAGAAGTCATCGGCGTGTCTGACCGCATCGTCGTGCTGCGGGAAGGCAAAATCGCCGGATCGCTGTCACGGCCTGAATTCTCCGAACACAATGTGCTCAAGCTGGCCGTCGGCGCAAACTAGGAAAGAGACCAATGCACAAAAAAGACCTCGGCCTGGCTGTCCTGATCATCGCCGTGGGAGCGGTGGTCTATCTGCAAAATCCGCTATTCCTCTCGCCGATCAATCTCGGCAATACCGCAAACCTGATTGGACTGTTCGGCCTCTTTGCCATCGGCCAGGGGTTTGTCATCATGACGGGTGGTATCGACCTGTCGGTCGGCTCGATGATTGCTCTGCTCGGGGTCCTGTTCGTCGACATGGTTGGCAAGTTCAGCGTGCCATGGCCGGCCGCAATCCTCGTGATCCTCGTCGTCGGAACCCTACTTGGATTGGCACATGGGCTGCTGATAACAAAGCTCAGGATGCAGCCCTTCGTGGTGACGCTGTGCGGCCTTCTGATCTATCGCGGCGCGGCGCGCGGCTATACGGGCGAAGCAACCGCGGGCTTCCCTTTCGGCGCAAGTTATCCGGCGCTGGAATGGCTGACGATCGGACGCTCTTTTGGCGTGCCCCACTCCTTCTTTGCCATGATCATTATCGGAATCGTCTGCTGGTTCGTGCTGCATCGCTCCGTCTTTGGCAGGCATTTGCAGGCGGTCGGCAAGAATGAGGATGCGGCACGCTATTCAGGCATCCGCACCGGTTTTGTCATCACGGCCGCCTATGTGATCTGCGCCGCATTAACCGCTATTGCCGCTGTCTATTTCGCCATGTTCACCCGATCGGTACAGCCCTCGTCGCATGGCAATTTCTACGAGCTCTACGCCATCGCGGCAGCCGTCCTCGGCGGTTTCTCGCTGCGTGGTGGAGAAGGCTCGATCATCGGCGTGGTGCTGGGTGCGCTCCTGCTTCAGGAGTTGCAGAACCTGGTCAATCTTCTCGGCATCCCGTCCTCGCTCAATTTCGCGGTGATGGGAGCGGTGATCCTGGCCGGGGTTCTCACCGACCAGCAGTTCAACCTCTACCGGGCGAGAAGACGGGCCGCGGCTGCGCTGGGCGTCCCCGACAAGTCAGGCTCAGCACGACATCAGACACCAGCTACAAACAACGGCCTCACTCCATAGTGTCGCGTTTTGCCTGTCCGTCGTACGCCTGCCGAATGAGCAGCGCGCCAATCCGGCCATGATCGGCGAGCTCATGCTGACAACCGGGCGAACGGATGCAAACGGGGCGCCAATCCTGGTCCAGGTCGATCAGGTCGCCGATATCAAGGCGGTCCCGGCCGCTTCCGAAATCCGCCGCTTCGATAATCAGCGTGAGGCGCTGGTCTCGGCCGACACATCAGGCCGCACGCTTGGCGACGTTACGACCGAGTTGCAAACGCTGATCGCCGGTCGCGATCTTCCGGCCGGCTACCATATCCGCTTCGGCGGTGAATCGAAGAACATGCAGGAGACTCTTGGCCACATGATCACAGCGCTCGCCATGGCGGTCATCTTTATCTACATGGTCCTTGCCTCGCAGTTCGGGAGCTTTGCGCAGCCGATCGCCATCATGGCGGCCCTCCCCCTGTCGCTGGTCGGCGTCATATTCGGTCTTATGGTCGCCGGCAGCACCATCACCACGCTCTCTCTGATCGGCTTCATCATGCTGATGGGCCTCGTCACCAAGAACGGCATCCTGCTGGTCGACTTCGCCAACAGGGAGCGCCAGAGCGGCCTTTCGCTCAACGATGCTCTGA
>Ga0307515_10013074_pt1 | contig 15542 bp, 9 predicted proteins | sample 17_EM_MG_FD_194513 | JGI IMG/M metagenome (GOLD analysis project Ga0307515, IMG submission 194513) | Populus trichocarpa ectomycorrhiza microbial communities from riparian zone in the Pacific Northwest, United States - 17_EM | ecosystem: Host-associated > Plants > Roots > Unclassified | place... | reverse complement strand
TATATATATATATATATATATATATATATATATATATATATATATATATATGTGTGTGTGTGAGATGCATTTCCATGCAAAAAATATTTTGAAAAACAATCACCACCACACTCTCAAACATCTCCTAAGCCACAAATCTCAGGTTAATTCAATATATTAGTGTCTCAATATTAAAAAAAGATGATATCTTAAAATTTGTTTTAAAGTCAAACAATGCTTTTATCAGGTGTTCAGATTATTTTTGAACTCTTCAGATCAACTGAGTCACCCTGAGTCAACTTTTATTTAAATTAATTTTAAACTCGGATCAGGTAAAGAGTCGGGTCAAAATATTTCAAAGTTGGCATGTTGGGTGGGTTTAATAAAAATACCAAATAGTTTCATTTCTATTTTTAAATCCCATTTTCCGACTTTTTTTTTCAATATTTAATTAATTTTAAATTGATATTCATGATTTATTTTAATATATTTTCTATAAAGTTATTGTAATCTTAAATAAATATCCTGGCTTTTGATTAATGCTCAATTTTATAAGTATTTATTTTTGTTATTGTATTATTAAATTTAATGGAGTTCTTGATCAGGTCACAAGTTTAGAGGGTTAAAACTACAAAATCAAGACCAATCTAATATATTATTTAGATTATCTTTAGATGATTAGATTTATTCAACCAACTCAGTTATATCATGATAAATTTTATATAATTTAATTTAAAACTCATGTAAGAGTTTATAAATTTAACCGCTCATGCTGAATTTAATAACAACACCAGAAAAATTCTCCGGAGTCTAATCATTTTTTTAGATTCATCAAAATTTTAATCCGCTCAATCGCGTGCAAGGAAATTAGTAAAATCTACTTTCCATTACATGGAGCGAAGGAACCACACAGTTTGGGGGGAAAAAAAAACACGTGTGTATTATATATTACATTTTGTTAGTTACTACGCTGGAGATGTTCCTTACATTACGATGTTTAACTGAACCAAAACGAAAACCAGAAAGAATCTCCATTTCGACGGAGGAGAGACGAGATAGAATCTCACCTGTTTGTTTCCACAAGAAATGCGGTCCATACAGCTGGGATTCTCAGTATCTCCCTCATCTATTAACAACAACCTTCTTAATTTCAATTTCAAGAAACAATCTTTTTTTACTCCTTCTACAAGGGTTTCTCATCATCAATACTCTCTCCCCACAACAGGTACGTACCTACCTACCTACTTCAAAATTCACCTTACCCTTTAGAGCTTTTCATTCATATCTTGTTGGATTCGAAGTTTCTGTAGATTATCTTTTGTGGGTTTTCTTTCCTTATATGTACCATTCTATTGTATCCATGCTTTATTGTGCTGTTGTTTCACTGTTGATTTGTAGTCAAAGATATAGTTGACTAACCGAATCGTTGTCGTTTTTTAACGAATCTTGATTCTTAAATTTGGACTTGACTTCGATTTCGAACCACCTTCTTGCGTAGTGCGGTGTAGAAATTGCTCGATTTCGAACCATCCGTGTTCACACCCTCATTCTTCAGAAAGTGAATGGGGCAGGCAAAATCTCAGAATTGATAAAAACTGGAGTTAGATATGTTGTAATGCATCGGCTCCAGGAACATTATAACAACCGTCAATGTTAGCTAATTTAGCTAGTAAAGTCACCTGGGTAAACAAAGGCTTGATGAGATTCCTTATGAATGCAAAAGAACAGCTTTATGAAAACAAGAATCCTTCCTTTCAGGCTAGCAAGACTGTAAAAAAAATATATGGTAGAATGTGGTTATTTATTATCAATCCCTTTTCACTTGCTTGCGTAGAAGAATCTATTCCTGTTTATTCTGCTTTCTGCTATGTTTCTTGAATCTTGATAACTAAACAAAGGTACACGGAGGGAGAGAAGTATTTAGCTTATCTATCTGTACTTTACTCAGATGAATAGTTAGGATATTAAAATTTATTTGGATTATTCTGGTCTTTGAGTGTAGGACTATGCAGCAGAGCGAGTCAAGTGGTTGAATTGTTCCCTACTGTATCTCCAGGGATAGTTGTAAGGGAAGCAAGATTAGAAGATTGCTGGGAAGTGGCTGAGACTCACTGCAGTTCCTTCTTTCCTGATTATTCCTTCCCTCTACATTTTGTGCTAAGGGTTGACAGGCTGGTAGCAATGCTATCAGGATTCACTATACCAAATGGCTGCAGAAGAACTTGTCTGGTTGCTGTCATTGGTAGCACAGGTGATCAAACTTTCTATATTGGAAGTGAAGATTTCAAAATTGGAGGTTCTGATGGGAATTTCAGTCTTAATCGAGGCTATATTGCTGGGATATTGACCGTGGACACTGTTGCTAATTTTCTCCCAAGGAAAGGCCCACTCAGGCAGAGAAGGTAAGTTTGGTTTTGCTCTTATGACAATTAGGTCTTTGTGATCATGTAAACTTTGCGTTGCAATCTAGCATGCAATTGGTTTTGAGTAGATTTGAATGAAACTCTTTTAGTGGGCCAATAAACCAGCACGGTGTGTTTGTTATCGTAGCTATCAAAGAGAATTAACTACTGAAAAGTTGTTGTTCATCAATCTATATTTTGGATGGATCGTGTCTGGAAGAAATACTTTTTGGACAATCTGTGTTGACCAATCCATGTTGATGTTGAAACAAGATATAATAAGGAAGGTCAATCCTAACACAAATGCTCTGATAAACAAAGAAGTGATCGTTTATATTTTGAATGTTCTTTTATTCCATACGTGCACTTAATTCTCTTACAAGCTTCTTTTGCCTACACCAGTTCAGTTGCGTTTAGTTTCTGAAATCTTATTCCTACAAATGTGATACATGTTTCTGCCAAAGGACTGGAATTGCATATATATCGAATGTTGCTGTTCGGGAGAGATTTCGCCAGAAGGGGATAGGTAAAAGGCTCGTAGCAAAGGCAGAGGCTCAAGCTAGGAACTGGGGCTGCCGTTCCATTGCTTTGCACTGTGATTCGAATAATCCTGGAGCCACCAAACTGTACAAGGGGCAGGGTTTCAAAAGTATCAAGGTACCAGAAGGTGCAAACTGGCCGCACCCCAAAACCTCTCCAGATATCAAATTCAACTTCATGATGAAGCTTCTAAACACCCCAATCACAACATAGAATTTTTAGGAGCACACGAAGAATTGACAAGGTAAAACCTTGTAGGAAAATTTGAAAGTTGCATCATATAATCTGTGTATGTATAAATCATCAAGGTAACGTCTAGTTACTATTTCGAGATAAAAGATACAAATTATTGTTTCAGGATAGAAGACATGAAGACAAGACACGAAGACAACGAGGACAAAGAAAACATTTCTGTACAAAAATTTATTTCAAAACTGTCCTGTATTTAATCTCTCTTTAATCAAATATATTTTTGTCTTTTCTGTCCTTTTTTATACTAACCAAACACCGAGTGATGCCTGTAATGTACCCTGTGCCTGTTTGTGTGATAGATGACATTTTTGTAAAGCTCAAGGGACTTGGATAAGATGATTTACTTGCTACTTCTGCCCCTTGATGTTTCAAATCTATTTTATTTCTTGCTGCTTCTGCTTCTTCAATTCAATCACGCGATCACTAAAATTTGTCTGACACCAACTTAATTTAAGGGCTCTCAAAACTTTACAGAAACAAACATGGTATGATCCCATCCAGTAGACGAAAGGAAAAATTGAGAGAGAGACCATTGTTACTCTTGATGCACGAGGTAGTGCGTAGCCGGCTAACAGAACATAATTGAGGAAAAGCATATGAACTTGGATAGTAAAACTGCAATTTATTGTTATTGACAAAGACTCAAGCACATAATGCTATTTATTGTTATTGTTCGTTTATTCTGTAATTAGTATCTCTACAAATTTAAACGTGGATACTTTTAGTTCTTACACAACATGTGGAGCTTGGCATTCTATATTCATCAGCAAAATCAGATTTAACGAGAAAAACTCTCCAGAGCACCCTGGCTTTACTGCCAATAAGCCACACTTGAGGGATGCCGAATTCAACAAACAGGATTGCGCATGGAAACTGAAAGGGCCGCAACTCAAAACTCAACTTATGATGTTTGGAGAAATTTATCCAAGGCAGAAGTATCCAAAGCAGGGTACATCTTGACAGCGGAAGCCACAGCAAGTCCAAGCTTCACCGCATCTTCATGGCTAGATGCCTGAAGACACTATTACTTTTAGTTGCTATATATTGAGATAATAATGGCAGTTCATGCAGAAACTGAAAGCAAATTTTATACCTCAATGTTAAGGGGAAGAACAGGATCATGAAGTGAGAGTCTTAGAAGGAACCACCCACCAAAACCAGAAACTCGAACCTGTTTAAGTAAAGGAAAAAGGGAACAAGGATAGGAGAAAAATTATTGTGATGTCACGAGAGCATGGCACTAGCCATCAAACCACTAAAGTTACAAGTACTAATGCAGCCTACATAATATTTATCTGTGTCAAACTTACCCCTTCATAATTAACAGGAGCTTTCTGAAGCTTTGGATCTGACTCTACATGGTTCTCCAAAAGTTTCAGCACTGCCTCTCCATATTCTCGGAAAGATCTGGATGTTCTAAGTGATCAGTTATACTACAGCAAATAATATAAAAATGTGACAGACCAGACAGAGAACCATACCCTCCTTTAAGATCTGGATGATTCTGATCGATTTTCAGTCTCAATTCCACAGCAACTCTTGGTTCCTGCAGACCCTCTACCAGGTCAGTCAAAACTTTGCTGCCTCCAGCAATACCAGAAGCTCTGGCTGAAGCCAGTTTATTTAGAACTTTAACCTGCATGTATAAACAGAAAATGGTAAACAAGAAAGTTGATAAATTGATAATGCAATAAGCTAAAAATGCTTGACCCTTGCTCTGTTTCATATAATGCCTACCATGAGGTATGCTCCATCATCAAGCCAGTGGTTTTCCTTGAGAGCTCCATGGCCACTGGTTTCAATAGCCAGATGTGATTCCTCACCAACAGAGTTCTGTGAGCAATGTCATTGCATTTGTTTGAGAATTCATAAAGCAAGAGCTACAGAAAAGTAGATCATCCAAATTGTGATATAATAGCACTGAAGCCCTCTAATACCAAAGAGGGAACAAGAAATGCTTGGCGTTGAAAGATGTTAAATAAAAAAATCAACAAGGGAAAAGTCGTTAAAATTCTAAATTATAGACAACAAGATCCTACACAACATATGATGAGGAGCTCAAAATGATTTGCATCCAACCTTCATATTGATTTGCATTTCACACAAAAAGCAAATAGAAAATACCCCTAAACAAATTCAGTCACATTGTATATAAGGTTTATCATTAAATGACAATTTCCTCAAGGCAACTTTCATATTGATTTGCATCCAACCTTCAGAAATACCAAAATCAAATCCCATTTGGTTAGAAATTTCATCCAGCCAGCATTATTACTAGTTCAACAATCTACCCCAATACAGGGCACAAGGATCAAGCTTGCATATGCAAATTTCCCTATTTGGTTTCTTGCTTCTGTAAGCTGTCCCAAAACTCAGCAAGTAAAAGACAAATCAGAATCTCAACTTACCAAACGAACAGCCTCATCGATGACATTTTTATAGCCTCTTTTGAATCGATGGTGCTTTCCCCCTAAAAAAGACTGGTAGGTTATAAGCGCATTCATATACAGGGAATAAACAATATGTCATTTTGGTTTTCTGCATACCAAGTTTATTTTCAATAAATGTAGTAAGGCCATCGGAAGTCACACTGTCTGTAACAATAGTTGTTCCTGGATGCTAAATGGAAAACAGAGCGGGGCAAATTGGTAATGAATTTAAGGGGAAAAGAGCAATGGAACAGAAGTCATTTGCTTTAACGGTGGCACTTGATACAACTGAAGAAGGAAGATCTTACTTCCTCTAGAACAATGGCAGACATCAAGGCAATCAGCCGATTCCGGTTGAACTCACGAGCAGTGGAATCCACAACAGCAGATCTACAAGAAATGATTATACATTAAAAAGAACTGATACATGAATGTGCTATATGATTGCACAGATTGGGATGATGAACACCTGTCAACATCAGTATCAAATATGATCCCCAAATCAGCCTTGTTCTCAAGGACTGCCTGGGTGATAGCTTTCATTGCTGTCTTGTCCTCTGGATTAGGGATATGATTTGGAAACATACCTATTTTGAAAAACTACTTTAGCATATAAAGAAAACACATAGCAAAAGTCATACAAAATTTATAATATCAACATTACCATCTGGTTCCAAGAACTGGCTGCCAGAAGTGATAGCTCCCAAAGGCTGAAGAACTTTTTCCTGAAAAAACATTTGAAACATTAACATATTAGAAGACAAGGTGATGAAATGGTTGAGTGATAGAAATGGAAGGAAGTTCTTTAGCAAAATAACTGCAGATATGTTGTTGATTGTGTCTCCCCAGTCTGGACAACGAAAATTTAAGAAACTTGGTTAAGTGCTGGTGGAGGCAGTGGTGTTCAGAAAGTTTATTATTTGGAAGCATTAAAGGTACATCAAGTATAGATTTTGCTACAGTCAAGTACAATAAAGTTTTATATAAACAAAAGAAAGCCAAATAAATCACAATATGACTTACAGCAAAAAATCCTCCTGCTCCATTTCCCGCATCAACAACAATATGGAATCCCTCCAGTGGCTTCTCTAAAAGTTCAACAATTTCCAATCAACAACTAGCAAATGGGATCACGCCACCTTAACATGCAAAAACTCAATAAAACAAGTACTAGTAACATTGAAGTAAATATCCCATGTAAAACATCTCCATAAAAATGCAAAATATTTTTTACAAACAAAAGACTCCCAAGGACCAACCCAGTGATTAAACTTGGGATTTTTAGAATTAGGTTCAAATCCTAAAATGAGTAGGTAGGGTTAGAGGAAGACAGACTACTACCTATTATGCAGACCAAGGTCCGGGGGGTCTCCTAATGGAGCAAAATGAAAATATTTAATGGACTATGATGGTAGCAAACCCAAATTCACACATTCGCGTATCAAACCATGGGTAACAGAAATTAATCCCTGAATACAATTTATTATGACAACTGTTTTGGAGCATTTACCTATATTTCCTGCAGCTTTACGGACTGCCTTTACAAGATCAGATGTATACAGAGTCATGTAATCAACTCTTTTTAAGAATTCAGAAGCTTTCCTTTTTGATTTCATTAAACCTTCATCTGTAAAACTATTATATATGTCCACAGCGCGCTCTAAAATGTTTTTAATGTCAGCCTTCCCAAGCCCTCCAGCATTTGTGAAGAATTTGAACCCGTTCCTGTTGTAAGGAAGATGACTAGCTATTTGCACAATAACATGAACCAAAAATTTGATTAGATGTAAGCTAGTCAGAAAGTCTACTAAGATGATCTAAAGTAAAGCAGTGTTTACACAAAAGTTCAAGCAATGAAAGTGGCAACCATTATGAGGCACCATTTCCAAATCCCACAATTAGTAGGCCAACATGATCTAACAGAAAATCAACCAGTTACCTGTTATCATTATAGCCCCATCAACTGGACATAAAAATGCCTCATCTTCGGTTAGTGTGCTATTAAACATTGCAGGGGTGGATGCCAATCTGCAAAAGGTAAGATGCTACAAAAGTTAAGAACAAATCATGAAGGAATGACGGTTAAACCATTTCTCAGCCACTGATCCATTGATCTCATGAGGTCACTGGATCATACATTCAATCAGTGGAAAGTACACATCATAGAAAAAACAACCATTTTTTAACTTGTGTAGAAACCCACAATTTATGCTGAGATCCTTCATAATCTTCCAAGAGGAGAAAGTGTCATATAAGTTGTCTTCCCTGAAAAGGTCATCACAAGATCCAGCCAAAGAGAGAACACTTCAACCATGAAATTTTAATGGCCACTAGCTGGAGATTTTTGGCCCAATAACATTGAGTTTAAAATATCTAAAAGAAGGGTATGGACAGTGAGATGTATACAATTGTTAGAAAATCAAACCAAGATGAGAAATCATAAACCCACCCATATTGAACAACATCCAGGCCTGCGCTGGCAACACCTCGAGTAACCGCATCCTGGAAGTTAAAGATTAAACCTCAGTTATTTATGATATTAGTAGATGAGGAAATTCCATGACATAAAAACTCTAACACTGCACAGTAGATGTATTGAGAGTAGCACTTTTTCCAAATGATTATATTCCTTCGAGTTTGAATGACATTTTTGATAAAACTGGTAAAGTTAAGTTGCTACAATTTTTCACAGGAAAAGAAGAGAGACAGGGTCAATAGTGAAAAGTGTAAACAACTAAACATCAATTTCCAAGCCAAAACAAAGTAACTTGATAGATCAGATCAGAAGAAAACGCGGTCCTCTTTGTAGGACTATCAGTTACCTAGTAATTGTCTAATTGATGGTCCAGCGGCCAAACTAATACAACCATGTGTCAGTATGCTGATGACACGAGCATTATATGAGCTTGAAAAGACTCACAGAACAGTTGATCAACCAGAAATGAGGGGGGGGGGGGGCGAAGGACTTAAAAGTTGTTTGCAGATGGTTTAAGATAGCCAAAAGATTTATGCACAACAGGAAAAAGAACTACCTGCAACACCTGTGCAGATATGCGGGAATCGTGACCTACAGACACCTTCAGAGGTTTGGATGCATCAACTTTTTTCTTTTCCGATAACCAGGCAGAAAAGGCTGCTGCTATTGCTTCCGTAACTGGTTCAGTGAGGGTAACAGGTTCTCCCTCGACCCCAGGAACAGCCACACCTCGAATATCACTATGTTCCCATTGGGGAATAAAAGAAACACGACCTCGGAGTTACACCACTTACAATCAACGCTAACATTAGCTTAGTTCCAACTTCCAAGCATAAATCACAGGTAATTCTGGGTGATTATTTTTTCAATCATGCGTTGACTTTCAGTTGATAGGATTGTTGGGACATCCATGAAAGAAAGGGCAACACTTTTGAAACCCAAACAGAAAATAAATAATTCCTGCTGCCAAATAATTCTGGATTATACCTATAACCACAGAAAATCCTCACCTGCCATTTTGAAGCTTCATAAAATCAACCTTATCGAGATATGGCACCGCGGTCGTAGATGAAGCAGCTGCAAAAAAGTTAAATTTTTTTGCGAAATAAGAGTTGTTATGGCAACCAAATCTGTGTTCATCACAAACAGAAAACCCAAAGCGTACTGATACATAGAGAACGAGTGTTTTAAAATGCAATTATCAATCAACCTGGAAAAAATGAGAGTCTAGAACAGACCATTGCAGTAGTAAATGGGTGGTCGTTTAACAAAAGCAGTCTGGTATTTTGGTAAATGCATGGAAGATATGCCACTCCTCCATGCCAATAAATTCTTCCCTCCATGAAAGGGAAGCAAGTTGCGGTGGTGGTTATAAGGGGCCGCCGCCGCGGAACAACAGTCCCTACCACTTTGGTAGGAGTAGTATTCATTGGTCCCCGACTGCCTATTCTTTGCTACAATTACATTTACAACAATCGCTGCACCCACCACAGCCCAACAAATTTCAAAACAAAAAATTAAATTAAATTGCTATAATAATTAGTAAAAAAAAAATGTATTCAGCTTGGTCACTATGCTGATAACGTCAAGATTAGGTTATATAAAATTCTATTCTGTTTCTGTAATTACTTGAATTCGATCAAAGAAGTGGAATTCAATTCAACGTACCTGCCATTTTATTTGACGGTTACTGACGGCGACGCCGATATGGTGGTTAAGAGAGAGCGGGTAGAGTTAAGAAAATTATGAAAATAATAGGTGCTATATGGGATTTTTATATCCCGCGGATGCTCGCAGCCTAGCTTCCACACGTGTTGGCTGCGGAGGAGTTTTGTTACCACTTGCCAGTGAAGAGATGTCACGTGCTTGTCCTCTAGTATATTCGAGTTTTATCACCTCTGTTGTCGGGTGTATTTTTTGGTGGGTAGATTTGCGAAAACACCACTCTAGTTTAGTAAATTTTCAATTGGGCCCTTTAAGAAGAATTGATTATCCTTTGTAAACGCACAAAACGGGTGTTGAAGTATAAATGTTTTGGTGATACGGAGTCGGGTAATGATTAGTTTTTAAAATATTTTTTATTTAAAAATATATTAAAAATATATTTTTTATTTTAAAAATTTATTTTTAATATTATTATATCAAAATAATTCAAAAACACACAAAAATAATTTTAAATAAAAACCAATTTAAAATTTAAAAAATACTATGTCAAACACATTTCCAAACAATCATTTGGTCATTGACAAGAGTGTGAAAGAAATATTAATTAAAAAAAATATTTTATTTTACATGTACAGAAAGAAAATGGTGTTTTTTTTTATATAGAAATGATATAATTATAATTTTTGCTGATTTTTCTACGGTAGCAAAATTATAATTTTTAGAGTTTCTTTTAGACAACAAGTTTTTCTTGTATTTTTTTTTTATACTTTGCATTTTTATTATTTTACATTTAGCCTATTTATCACCATTTTTTTTTGTCTTCATTTTTTAAAATATTTTTTTAGTTTTTCCTTGTGTTTTTTTTTTAAATATTTTTTATTTCTTACACTTTTAATATTTATCACTCTGCACATGGTTTATTTATATAAAAAAAATATTATAGAAAAACTTGTGAAATGTTGTTTCGCTCAAGCAATTGAAACATTGTTCCACTCTTCTGACATGTCAAAAATTAGCTCGAGAACTTACATGTTTAACACATGTAATTTTTACTGTATTTTATTATATACAAACATCAACTTTTCAATTCACAATTATATTTTTTATTTAATATAAAAAAATTGATAACACATACACATTAATTATTTCGTGTTGCAAATAAAATTTTTGATTTGCAGCGAGACGAGTTAAATAGACGTATTAACATTTTGTTTTTTTTGTATTAATTATCACATATAATTCTCGATGTATTTAATTAAATGCATGCATATATTTTTTTTATTTGTAATTATAATTAAAAAAACATTTTTAAGCTTGCATATTTATTTATTTATTTGTTGCCAACAAAAATTATCCGAAAAGTGGGCCAAATAATTAGTATATATACCCCCAAACATCCTTGGAGTGGTTCAATAATATTATGAATATTCTGGGTATAAAAAGAGGTATTGTAAAATTCGTTTAAATTTGAACATAGTTTTTATCATATTCTTAACCTTTAAATGATCATTATAATCTTATGACACGTCAAAAGATCTATGCAATCTATCTTGTTATATAATATCAATACACTGCTTCAACGTTCATATAAAAATAAAATTCCTTGTGATGATATACATGAATCCTTGTTGTATATTTAAAGAACATGTAGCAAGGATTCATGAATTTTCTATATCATCTAATAATCTTTCAACTTTATCTAGTAATTTTTTATAGATGAACCTTGTTATATGTTTAGACTCAGCATGGCCGAGTCTACTTGTTTGGTAATGTAGTTACGGTTGTTTTTCAAAGTGTTTTTCATGCCGAAATACATCAAAATGATATTTTTTTTATTTTAAAAAAATTATTTTTGAGATCAGCACATCAAAACGATTTAAGACACATAAAAAACACTTAGAGAACACGATTTGCACCGCATTTCCAAACGGAGAATATATCATGAATTCTTCAAGTTAACTTATGAATTCAATTATTTAATCTAGAAAAAATCGTGACTATATCTTTTTAGTTAAAAAAAATATATAGTTTAAAAAATATATGAATTCTCTAGAGTCGTTTCTCTAGAGTGCATGCCTAGAGTGCATGCCAAGATCAGAATAACAGAATAAAAAGAAGTTAAGAGCCCAGTTCCAAGACTCGGCGTTGAAAAACCACAACTAAAGCCCACTAAAGAGATCCAATTTACAATTACACAAAGCACTCCCCGGCCCGGCCCGACATGAGAATTAAAGGCGGTTAAAATTCATAATAAATGACATCGTTTTCCAGTCAGCGCGGAAATCAGCCCAAGGCGGCTAATGAAATTTCCTATAAATAAAAGGCCAAACACATCAAATATCATCTTCCATCCAGTTTCGCTTTCTTGCTGTGCAAATTAAAAAAAAAACTTCTAGGGTTGGGGCTTGGTAATTGTTTTTTTGCAAGATGTTGGAGGTGGTGTTGAACGACCGTTTGGGAAAGAAAGTGAGAGTGAAGTGCAACGACGACGACACCATCGGTGACCTCAAGAAGCTCGTGGCGGCACAGACCGGTACCCGGGCTGAGAAGATCCGGATCCAGAAGTGGTACACCATTTACAAAGACCATATTACCCTCAGGGATTACGAGATTCATGATGGCATGGGCCTCGAGCTCTACTACAACTAAAACAAACATGTAATTTATTTTTCTCTTGTCTTTCCTTTCCTTTCCTTTTTTTTTTTTTTTTGTGTATCTAGGGTTTTGATGTTGATTTTTTTATGTGGAATTTTCTTATGATTGTTTGCCGTGGTTGAAATATCTCTTTTTTTTTAGTGCTTTAGGAGTACATGCTGTTAGGTTATTTGTAATTGGATTTTGTGCGGTTGAATTTTAGCTTGCTATGTTGCAGGAGTTGATCTCGAGTGTGTAGACAAATTGGTCGTTGATTGCTGGGTTTGCAATTTGTGTCATCTGTAAATATAGAGAGATGTTAGATTGCATTAAACTTGTTAATCGTGGGTATAGTTCCCGAGTTAACTTCTGTCATGTATCAGTGAGGAATACACTGTTAAAAACAAGCTTCGATCACATTTGTTTGAATGAATGCATGGTATTGTCTTGTGCCAATGAGGCCTCAGTCTTTTTCTTGCTTTGCATTTTGCGAATTGAAGTTGGCCACTGTGTGGTGAATTTGTTCGGCAGGGCTATATCTTTCAATTCTTTCACAGTCAGAATTATTTTTTGATCCATTGTGATAGTTGGCTAATTTTGGTTTTCGCGCATAAGATATTTTTTATTTTACTTGTTTCATTATCTAGCTTACATTGTATTTCATGGAGCTTTTTGATAGATGACTGTATTAGAGGAATATCTTACGATGTGGTTAAGTCACTTTCTTTTCATTTCTTTCTTTTGATATATTTGTTACTTATTAGTTGAGAGAAAAGCAAAAAGGTAACTTACAACGTCTCTTTCTGGGGCTTTTCCTTTTTGATCCAGGTACTGCCGATGAGTATGGCAAGGCATTGTTGAAGATGAAGCTGCCCCCTACTTTGCTAGTAATTTCCTACTCTTTGCAATAAGCATGATGCTCTGTGATTGATGCACATATGCTCTTATGAAATATGTAAAGATTGCGATGATTAGACCTGGTCATGGCATGTTAACTTGCAGTGTGTTCTGTTTGTGGTACATCAAGCTCAATTATCTGTGAAGTGGTTTTATAACTCGGATTCTTAGGGTTCCAACACTTAATATTAACTTGAGTGGATGAAAAACTGGTCGATTGAAAAAACAACTATGCTTATTTGCTTATGGCTTATGTGTGCTTTACCTGGCTGTCAGTATGAAAAGCTTTTGTGTTCTCTACTCTTTCATTGTCCAAGAAGACATTACAAGAATGAAATTGTTGCTTGTACCATGTTGTTTCAATCATTGGTGGCCCCTGGGACTACTATATGCACATGGTCCATGAACCATTTTATGCATCAGAACTGCTCAAAGGCTTTCTTTAACAGGAGTCGGTGTTTTGAAACTGAGGGAGATTGTCTCATTTCAGTCTTTTTTTTATGTGGTTCGAATCATCATGTGGGTTTGTGGTTAGGTGTTACATGAGTATGCAATATGATTCAGATGCAAGCTGATCAATCTTGTGAAGAAGCATACACTTCCCTTTAAGGCACTCAGTTATGAACCACTGTTATTTAGTACTCGGTGCACATAATATTCAACTCCTGGTGATTTTTAATTTAACCTGATGTCCATTGCCAATGGACTTTTGTTCTGTTCCTTTTTTAGAGTGCATACTTAACTGGAGAAACATTAGCAGTCTCTTACTGTATGTGCCATTGAGGTAAGGTATCAAACATGTGAGGGAACCTTTTCATTCTCTGGTGACAGTTCCAGAAATTACGTGAGTGTGTTAACACTAGAGTTTCATATGAAGTCCATGTGTTCTGTTGCTTTAGCTGGATGTGCTGTGTTGAGTGATTATGAACTAAATATACAAGGTTCATCCTGTAGGTTGTCTGCAGAGCAGCTAGTACTCTGATCTTTAATTGATGTGCATGTTTTCTTGTTATTTTTGCTGGCATCCGTTTATTCATGCGGGAAGGGACCAAGGAAGATAGATATATATAAAGCTAAACATAGCGTAATATGAATTAGCTTAACTATCCAAGAAAATGGATTACTTTCGTGGGTGATAGAAAATTTGAAATCTCTGGTGGTGGCCCAAAAGAGCCTACACCGAAGCTTCAACCACAGCTAGTAAATAGTGAGGCTCAGCAAGATGTGGGTATTTAAAAAACATGCTCTGATGGTGGAGGTTCGTTTAGATTTTGAAACCTGAGCGAGGGAAGCGGGTTTCTTTACCTATAAATATGGTGCTAGCACAACTAGTAAATTGACATCCCTTTAGACTTGCTTGTTCTGTTTTAATTGAGAAATACATTGAGAAATACTACAACTAGAGACTAAAATTAAATGGACCTTTTAATACATTAGAATGGATCTCTCACGCACACACCATAGGAGAAAGAAAAAGCATAGGGACATGCCTCTTTGGTTTCATTTGCAACCCTATTCTCTCCTATGGGGAAAATGTCACTCAGAATGTGGTCATAGGCATAGACAGTGCTTTCACGTACGCCTCATTCTTCCTCGTATTTGGGCTTTCGATGAGGAATGACCTCAAACCTCGCTGCCAAGAAAACTTTCACAAAACGCAACCCAGGGATATGCCAATTGGTGGTCGGTGTTTTTGATGGTGAAAGTTTTTGATGGTGAAATTATCGCATTCAAGAAAAAAAAATATTTTTTAATTTTTTAAAAAGTATTTTTAAAACACAAAAATAAACAGGGCCGTAAAAATACACATATTAGTAATAACTAGTTTTGAATCAATTTCTTTTTTCATGTAAAGACAATGTCCATATATTATTATTAAACCTGGTTTAAATCTGATTTTTTTATTAAATTTAAGTTTAAAATTAAATTATATAAAAATTATTATAATACAGATGAATTAATTTGAAGTGTCCAAATATAACTCAAAACTCAAATGGATAGTAAAAAGTATAATTTGATTTAAAATTATTTTAAGATGGTTTAACTCGTAAAATTTATGATTTGGATAATGGATTTTATTGGGTTTTAGTTTAAAATTATTTTTTATTTAATTATATAATAATAAAAAATAGATATTTATGATAATTTTGTTTGAGAATATAGTAATGTTATAAAAAGAAAATAAATTTAAAATAAAGCTTGGATAAATGTCATGTGTAATTTAGAGGAATGATGAGGGGCAATATATATATATTTTTCTTGCCAAAA
>Ga0307515_10013073_pt1 | contig 15544 bp, 3 predicted proteins | sample 17_EM_MG_FD_194513 | JGI IMG/M metagenome (GOLD analysis project Ga0307515, IMG submission 194513) | Populus trichocarpa ectomycorrhiza microbial communities from riparian zone in the Pacific Northwest, United States - 17_EM | ecosystem: Host-associated > Plants > Roots > Unclassified | place... | reverse complement strand
TTAATCTACCGCTACTTAGCTGGATAGTAAGCTAACTTAAGCCCTTACTAAGTTGGAATATTCTTAAGATATAGAGCAGAAGGCTCTAAAGGCCCGTATTACTATATCTGCTCGTCTCCTCCATCTTAAGAAAGTTTATAAAAAGGTTCGTTTTAAGGAGTAAAAGCTTATAAAATAAGGTCTATAGAAACTTAGTAATAAAAGAACGGATTTTCTTCTAATAGCAAAGAAAACAACTCTAAGTAGTTCGGCAATCGCTCTTCCTAGGTTCCCCTTAGGTAACTCATTCTTTAATAATCCTTCTTTAATATTACCTAACCTATTCTCTTCCGATACTCCTATACCTTTCCTATAGCATTCTTTAAATTCTCTAGTAGTTTCTAGGTAGTCTCATTATAGCCTATCTACTTAACCTTATACTATATTTTATTATTAATGTCCTTATAACTAACGATCTTTAAAACTTACTATTTATCCTCTTCTTATCCTCTATATGTGTCTACTTTATAAACCAGTGGCTTAATATTCCCGTATACTAGTTCTAGCATTATAATATATTATATAGGGTAGATTTTCATCTTAGCTAGTAGGTTTAACTTAAACGTAACCAGTAAAATCCTTTAACTAATTTTAAAAGGTTTTAATCTAACATAGTCCAACTTCTTACTTAGTTATTAACTCTTAAAATTTTTATATAGTAGCTATACTCTATCTCCCTCCTTAAGATCTAGTCCCTTAAATCTCTTAGCATTATAGTATTTCTTTATTCTTTGCTATATTACCTTAACTGTTTCTATAAGGTTCTTATAAAGATTTATTAATATCTCTATTCTTTACTTAGCTATACTACTTATCTTCTTTGCTTATTATAGTAATAGCGATATTCTTAGCTTATATCTATAATTCGCCTTAAATAGTAACGTACCCATTCCTTTTTATAGTGTTATATTATATGCAAACTATATAACTAGTAACAGTAATACCTAATTATTCTATACGTAATTAATATAGTGTCTTAGATACTATTCTAGTGTCTAGTTTAATCTTTCCGTTTAACTATCTATCTGCGGATAATATGCGGTAGAAGTTACTACTTAAACTCCTTACTCCGCTAAGAATACCTCCTAGAATACTGCTATAAATCTTAGATCTCTATCTAATATAATCTTACTTAGTGCTCCGTGTCTTATAAACACTTCCTTAATATAGATTCTAGTAATATCTTCCGCTAATATTTCTTCTATGCACGCTATAAAGTATCCCCACTTTATAAGCTTATCTACTATCACTAAGATCGCATTGTAATCTCGTCTGGTAATAGGATCTCTTAATTTTAGCAACTTAATAATAAAGTCCCATAATATAACCTCCTATAGTCTCTTTAGTATTTTAATAGGTTATAGCCCTCCATATAGCTTATGCCTTATTAGTTTATTCCTTTAGCAATCTAAATACTCTCTAGTAACCTTTTTGGCTATCCTTTAGATTCCGTTAATAATATACTCCTTCTAAAGTCTTAACACTAAGCCTATAGCTCCATTATATTCTTAAGTTAGTCCTTTATAGAATTCTTCCATAAATTACTCTGCTATACTCTTTAGAATATACTTTACTTCTCGGTTTCCGTATATATCTAACTATAGATCTTCTAGTTATGCTTCTAGAATTCTTTATACCCAAAAGCTTTCTAGTAACTTATAAATTTTCTCTAACTCTTCCTAAGTTACTATAATTTTTAGATAATTATACCTAATTAATCTATCTATATCTTTTTACAATAAAGCCCCTAATGGCTTCTCATCATTTTATAGTTTAGCTTTTTAACTTAGAGCGTCTACCCTCGTGTTGTCTATACCCTTAATATACTAAATCTTAAAATAGTATTCTATAAGCATCTCTGCCCATCTAACCTGTCTTTAGTTAAGTTCCTTTATTATTAGGAATCCTGTTAGGTTCTTATAATCCGTCTTAACTATAAATAGTTTTTCTATACCTTATAAGAATGCTCTCTATTTCTTTAGTGCTGTAACTATACCTAATAACTCCTTATTATAGATATTATAGTTTAACTCTAGTAGTATTATCTTTTAACTATAATACGCTACTAGGTGCCATCCATCTAGATGCTTTTATATAAAGTATGCCCCTAGTACAAAGTCTAATATATCTATCTTAACAACTATCTCTAGTCCTAGTTAATAGATCTTAAGAACTAGCTCTTAGGTAAACAACTCTTTAACTTTCTTAAACAGTTTTTATTATTCCTTCCCCTATACCTATAGTTCTTCTTTCTTTATTAACCGCGTAAATGGCTTAATATCCTTTAACCATTATGCTATAAACCTTCTGCAGTAATTACAAAACCCTAGAAACAATCTTAACTGCGTAACATTCTCTAGTTCTTGCCAATTTACTATAGCCTCAATCTTCTTTAGATCTATGCTAAGTTGGCCTAGTTTAATAATAAATCTAACAAAATCTGTCTTCCTAGTAAAGAACTCGCATTTCTTAATTGCTACTAGCATCTATTCTTCTTATAGTCTCTTTAAAACCCATTTAACGTGTTCCCTATATTCTTCCTTAGTTATTAAGTAGATAATAATATCGTTAAGGTATACTATAATAAATTCATCTAAGTGTTCTCCTAATATATTGTTAATTCGCTTCTAGAATATTACTAGTGCGTTTATAAGCCCAAATTACATAACTAATAGTTTATATAGTCCTTCCTTTGACCTAAAGGCTGCCTTCTATTTATTACCTTTCTTAATTCTAATCTAATAGTATACCTATCTTAGATCTATCTTCATAAAGATTTACGCGTTACCTATTCTATCTTAAATTTCGCTAATTAAGGGTAAAGGATACCTATCCTTTCTAGTAATATTATTTAACTATCTATAGTTAATACACAGTCTTAGCTTGCCGTTCTTTTTTAGTATAAACAGTACTGGATAACCCGCTAATAATTACAATGGTCTAATATATCCCTTTTATAAGTTCTCCTAGATAAACTCTTTTAATGCTTTACCTTCTTCTTCGGTAAGCTTATAAATTAGAAAAAACCTTAAACTTGTTCCTAGTTCCAATTCTATCTTATAGTCCCATGCTGTATACTCTAACAGCTTTTCACTCTTTAGTAACCATAGTCTCTTGCCGTACTTATAGTATCTCTTTAGTATATAGCTTAGCCCTTTTTTTATTTCTTCGTAGGTTGCTTTTACTTAGTACTATACCAACTTAGCTTATTATCGTATCTTACGGCGTTAAGTATCCCTAATATTAACTTAATCTATAACCTAATCGATTTTTAGATTATACTCCTATAACTAAGGCATCCCTAGTATCGCCTTATCCTTCCCTAACGGTAGGATATTAAAAGACATCCGAATTTATCTTCCTTTAATAGTTAACTAAATAGGTCCTATTTTAAGATTAATAATGCCATCTTTATAGGCTATTGGATCTCCTAAAATTATTACTAATAAATATAGGTGCTCCTTTCTCCTAAGTAGTAGTCCCATTCTTTTAACTGCTACTAGTAAGATATAGTTCCTCATTACTCCACTATCTATTAGTGCTTTAAACTGTTAATCTTACCATTTAACTTATAAATTTAAATATCTTCCTTAAATTCCTTTAAGGGTCTAAGGCTTTACCACTAGCTCCCTTTAGTCCCGTAGGCCTCTACTTTTCCTAACTAATAGCTACTAGATCCTATTTATATTTAGTCTAACTTAGGCTAATACTTAGTTCGCTTTTTATCTTTAATGTGCTATAGACAGGTATTCTCTAAACATTCCCACTACTATTATCTATTTAGGCATTCTTCCGTAAGGAATCTTCCTAGTTAAAGTATTAAGTCCCCTTATTTTTAAACTTCTACTAGGTACCAACTATATATATACTTAGCGTTTTAATATTTCGCCTTATCCGTTATTTAATACATCCTTATTAGATACTTCCAATTTTTATTCTTAGGTGCTTTATATATATTACACGCATTATCCACGTATACTATCTATAATAGTATATAATATACTTAGTATCTTAGGTTAACTCTTAACTCGTCTTTATCCTTAAGTTTAAACCTTTCTTATATTAATCTAAGCGTCGCAACTTTATTCACAGGTACTAAAATTCGTCTTTCGCTTCTCTAGTCCTCTAATTACTCCTCTAGATCCTTTAATATTATAATTAAGGCCCCTTTAATATAAGTTATAGCCTTTTCCGTAATTAGGTGGTCTTAGACAACTTTTTTATCCAACTATATATAGAAATCTTCCCACTTATCGTTATGTCGCTGCCTATACCACTTTTAGTATAGCTACTTAAGTATATACACTCTATCTATAAGGAAGTATCTTCTCATTACTACGTCATAATAGCCTTTTATATATTATTCTTTAAATCTAGTTAGGATTCCCAAATCCTCTTCTTATTCCAGTTTGGTAAGCTACTTAGCTCTTAATATGCCTGCTCTCAGCCTATTAATAATTCTTTATACTAGCGCTTTATCCCTTATACAACCTAGTAGACTAGATTTCTTATCTAGTTTCTGCTCTTGCTATAAGGTAATTCTCGCTCTAAATTCCTTTATAGTTTCTTTTCTTTCGCGTCTTATAAGTGGATCCTTAAAGTCTTTATACTTCTTAATCTTGGTATTAACTTTTTAATCTTTAGGCTAAACACTATATTTAACTAGTAAGTCCTTTAGGTCTATATATCTATCTCCCAGTCTAACTACTACCTATATTACAGATTCTCCGGTCTATAAAGAAGCTCCTTACCTCTTACCTATAGGTGTCCTTATTTATACTCCAAATTCTTAGTCCCTTAGATTCTTTAATCCTAAGCTTGCTTCTAACTTAAGCTTAGCTCCCGCCTTAGTCCAACTAGGCGTCCGTAGTATTCTCATCTTATCTTAAGAATCTTAAATTTTATCTATCTCGTCTTAAGAGTCTAATGCCTATAGGAAACTCTATCCCGAGCTCATTTATATATCTTTAAACTAAGCTACTGCCCTACTCTATCAGTTTTCGTCCGTTATAGGTCCTTAAGCTATCCTCATCCTATCTGTAGAATCTTAAATCTCTCTTATCTTGTCTTAAGAATCTTAAGCCTTTAGCCTTTTACCTTTATCAAGTGGTGAGCTAGCACTAGCAGTCGTCTGCTTACTTAATCTCTTTTAGATACTACTCCTGCCGTCTTATAAAGCAATAGATACCGTATCTAACGGTGTTATAATACCCATTACTAAACCTTACTCTATAGCGGTCTTAGTCTCTACTTCTAATACTAATGTCTTAAGATCTTCTTTCTTAATATCGCTAAATAGATTTTTCCCAAAGTCCCTTTCTAAATACTGCCTTATTAACACTGTACTAAAAGTTGCTATTAGATCTTCGTCGCATTCATAAAGCCTATCTTACTCTTTATAGTCTTAGGTAGCTCTCAGTTTCTCTAAACTAGGTTCCTATAGCTAATAGCTTACGCCGTACTTAGCGTCTTTATAAATTCGGCACACGTTATTATAACAAAACATAAAATGGTTAATTAAACAATCCTTTATTCCTTACAGTGCATTATCGTCCCTCTATATATATATACCGTCTACTAGTCCGGTTCCCTTTATTACATAGTAACTCTAACTATCTTTATAATTTCTAGCAAAATAACCCTATTTTCCGCAATTTATATAAGCTCCCTTTTTAAACCATCTTTCTTATTATAGAGTCCACCTAAATATCTTCTGCTGCTAAGATCCCTAATTCGGCCTTTGCTCCCTAGACCTTTAATCTCCTAATCCTTATCCTCTTGGTTTCTATAGTATCTTACTCCATCTCTTATAGGCTTCTTTAGTACTGCTTAGGTCCATTAGCTCTGCGCCATACCATAGTTTTTAACTTAGCTTTAGTTAATGCGTACTCTGCGCCTTATATAACTATAGAACTCTATCCTAACCTCTTTTAGTCTATTCCCTTTAGTAGATCCTATTATTAATCTTTATTGCTTAATCTATTAGTTCCCTTAAGGTATCCACATCTTCCATCAGAATAATTACGTCCTAGACTTTAGCCTTAAGTCCCTATCTATACTATGCCATAAGCGCCTTATTATTCCACTTAACTTATATTACTAGCGTTTAGAACTACATTATATATTTAATAGCTAAGGTTTATTGCGTAATATCTTAAAGCTTTTTTTCTACTATAGTTGTTGCCTCCGGGTCTCCAAACATCTATATAAGTCGCTCTATAAATCTATTCTAGCTTAAGAATATAAACCGTACTTCTTAGTTCGTCGTTATTATTCCATTTACTTATATCTCTATAAGGTAAAGCTTAAACTATTTAAGTGCTCTTCCTAACAAGAACAATCCTGCATACGCTATTTAATCCATAGGTGTTGCTAGCTTTACTCCCTCTTACGTAACCTTAAAGTACATTTACGTAAGGAATCCTTTAAGCTTTAATCTCTCTCCTAAGAATCTCTTAATTAATAGTAACTTAACCTTTACTGCTCCTATCCCATTAACCCTTTATTTAAGTGCCGTATTGTTTTCTATTAACTAGTTAACTATTTTCTATAGTTGTCTAACCGTTATAGGTTATTATAAGTCAGTATCTGCTATACTGGTGTCACCTCCTAACCTTAAAGTAGTTGCCGCCGTCAATGGCGTTATAGTGGCTGCTTTTAGTGGCATATTGTTTAACTTTCGATACCGTAACTAGGTAGTAATTATATAACGGAACCTTATAGTAAGTACTACAATAGGTCCTGTTCTTAGGCTAGGTATATAGGTAATGCGTAAAGTTAATAATATAATAACAACTGGTGGAGTAGTTGCCTAATAGATTAACTCTAATTATATTCTAAGAATTACTATAAGGAAGAAACTATCTAGGTAGGGACTAAGGGTCCTTAAATACACAACCGTACTCCTATGAAATCCTTCTTATACGTAATATATGTGAGGTACGTGAGGTACATACGTTCCGTTCGTTCTCCACGTTCCTTACATAGCACGTTATGTGACTCGCTTACTATTCCTCATTATATGGTTCCACTGGCTCTATACTAGACTGTGCTTGTATTAACCAACTAGCTTCTTCCGACTCCTCTCTAAGTAGTCGTAATATTGTACTTAAAGCGTCCGTAACAAATATATAATAATTTGGTTATTATATAATATAATTATAATTTATATAGTTATAGTTTATATAGTTTATATAGTTTATACAGTTTATATAGTTTATATAGTTTATATAGTTTATATAGTTTATATAGTTTATATAGTTTATATAGTTTATATAATTTACGCGCTATTTATTTATAAGGTAGCAAAATGCTAGTATAAGTTTTATAGTTTAGCATTTTGCCGCAATTTGCTAGCAGATACTATAAACTTGCTGCGAAACGTACGGTTTATATAAATCGCTAACGACTATATACGACCGCCGCGATTGTATAGTTTATACATTTTGCCGCAAACCGTAATAAACTGCGATAACCTGCCTAAAAAAAAAAATCCTAATGTATAGGCTCTTCTATTAGGGGCAATTATATAGATATTATATTTATCCTATATTTTCTAGCTAGTAGCTAATAGGGTAGGATAAGTATTATTCTAAGGACCTATAGCCTTAGTAATAAGTTTCTTAAGATATAGTAAGGGCGTACTAATACTAGAAATAATATAGCCTAGGTTAAGGAACTTCCTAATATAAGTAGGAGAGGGCGTTAAGTTATATTGCCTTAGCGGCAGCTATAGTAAGAAAAGGATTAAATACTATTTAGAGTTATTATAGTTTAGTAAAAATAGAGGCGGCTTATACTATACGGAGAGTAATTAATAATAGTTATAGTTATTAGTAAGATATCTAGACTACAATCTAACTGGTTAAGTACTTAAAATCTAGATTATAGGTTAGTATTAATTAACCGCTAGCCTATAAGGGATAGAAATTAGAATTACTAAACTTAATAAATTAGGCTGTCTTTACCATAATACGCTTATCTATTTTAGAGATTATAATTATTAAGAGTCTATCTTATTCGGCTATAATATATAATATTACAATATACTATATTTTATCTAGTACTATAGCAAAATTATAAATACTAAAGGCCTATAGCTACTACCGCTTTTAACTTCTATCTAATGTCCCTATTTAAGGGTCTTACTACTAATAAAGTCTATAATATTTATCCTTACTACCCTTCTTATATTCTAACACTACTAACATTCTCTCTATTATTGTTATTCTTGCTATTATTACTAGCACCATCCTAGCCGTTATTATTAGCGCCCTTTTTATCGGCCTTATTCCACGCTTTGGTATAATTACTAGCGCTACTAATATTTGCTCTACCTACGAAGATAAAGATAGTAATATTAAAGTTAACGTCTATACTATACGAAATAGGTATATAATTAGCTATACGCTAGCGGTAGACACGCTATATAGTTTTATTAACGTTAAACGGGGCAATAAGTTACTAGAAGTGCTCTTTTTGCTTAGGATTCTTAAGGTTAATAAATACCTTATTATTCTTATACTACTTCTTAATTTTATAGTACGCGGTATTTATAAAGGTCTTATTACTAGTATAATAATTATAAACCACCTAGGGACTACTAATAATAATAATGCCTACTCGTAGTCTAGTAATTATAAGAAAGTTCCTTAATATATCCTAAATAAATTTTAGCGGACTAGTAACTATTATATTATATACTAATAACTCTACCTAGCTGCGTTAGATGCTATTAACAGTAAAAACTTTAATCCTACTAACTATTAGCGCAAATTCCCGCTACTTACTACTATCTTATTAGGCGTAGCACCATTTTTTAAGCGTATATAGCGCTACGGAGTAGATAGTAAGTTAGGCTATATATAGAACGATAAGGCTAACCTCTAATAGCTTAAATCTAAAGTCTATTAGCGCTATAGCCACCTAAAATACGCATTAAGCATAGACTAGGTTATATATCGATTAGCTAAACTTATTTACCTATATAGTACCATTAATAGGTAAAAAAGGTAATAGGGTGGTCGCAGCGCAGTATATCTTTAAAAAAGCTCGCCGCTAGCTTTAACTGCTCTTAGTCCTTAACTATTAGGCTTATCTAAAGCTAGCTATATAGTAGGACGGCATTTACAAGATATATAATATCTTTAACAAATTAATATTGCAGTAAGAACTATACTATATCTATACTAGCCGTAAGAAGACATATATAGAGGGAGACGGATTTCTAATAGTAGAATAGATTATTAAAATTAGGATTAAGGATTAGTTTCGGTTAGTATATATTACTAAGGAAAACCTAAGGTATAGGGTTACTAGCTTAGATTTATAGACCTCCCTAGATTAAATATAGTCTACTCTAGGCAAATCTAATAAGACTACCTAGCTTAAATGCCTTCCTGGCCTTATTATAAAAGACTATGTATATGGCGCTAATAGAATATATATAGGTCTATAAGACTATATTAGGTATTATAAAAATAATATTAGCCTTTTTAGCTAGGTCTATAATAACTATATTAGCTATAAGTATTAATTCTATCTTATTATCTTACGTTATATTATTACCAAGTATAAATCAGTATAAGTATTAGCGGAATTTGGCATACTTGGTTATATTAGGGTCTATAATAGGATATAAGTTTCTATTACTATCTAAAACACCTATAAGGCGTAATAACTACTAACCTTTAGATAAATCTATAACCTATAACTACTTATTAAAGCCGGTAGCATTACTAGCCTTAAACATATAGTAGAGCAGGAATACTATATTTAGTATAGATACGTCCTTATTAATTATAGCATAGTTATCCTATTTCTTAAAATACTTAAGATAAGTATTAATGCCTGCCGCTATTCGCTATATAATAGTATCCTATATATAGACCTTAGTTTCTATTAAGTATATATAGCGGTAAAGGATAATAGGAAATTTAGCGGAACGGCCTTACATAATTAGTACCTTATAGTCCTCTATAAGCGTATTATTAATCGTCTTAACTAGTATATCTAGTTAATAATTAAGCGGCAATAAGACCTAATTTCTAGTAGGATCCTACTAAGGCGACTTAAGTTAATACTAGTATTGTACTAAAATAGTTAGAAAGGTTAATTTCCCAACACCACTAGGGCCTTAAATTAGCAAAATACCGCCTATTATATATTTAAGCGCAGTATAGGCACCTATTTACTTTTTATTAAATAGCGGTAAAATAGCCTTAAAGGCATTATTAACCAAGTTCTTCCCATGCTTAGTAATATTATAATTAAAGTAATTAATATATAGGAGATCTATAAAGTTATTAAATAGCGCAATTTGGCGCTTAATATGAAAACTATTACTTTTTACTATAGGTAGCATAGAGTGTTAATCTCTTAGGAGATTCTAACCTTAGGGACACGCTTAATTATAAGATATTTAATACCCTATACTATAATTAGGGCCTTACTTAGGTTATTAACTATTATAAAGTCGTCGCTATTTAGAATATACTTAGGGGTAAATACGGGGTTTAGTATAAACTTATAACCTACCTATAGTTAAAAGATAAAAGTACAGTAGTTATAGCCGGAGTTAAAGGGAATAGCATTAATAATAACTCCTTTTTAGCTAGCCTAGCTATCTACGTCTTTACTTAGAAATAAAATATTAATAATAGAATTAGTATAAAGGGTAAGACCATTAACCATCTAAATAGTAGCGTAGTAGACTTAATCCGCGCTACTTAGGAAGATAATAAAATAAATAATAGTAGGTACCTAGGGGTTCTAGTTAACGGCCTTAAGGCTTATAATTACGGCATAGAACTAGACCGTAAAATACTTAAGAACGCTATTAAACTAATACCTCGCAGGGATTTTATATAATAGTTAATCCTCTACTAAGAGCTATATATTAAGCTATATATTTATATTATAGTTCTTCTACTAGCAACCTAAAGGATTATTAACACTCTACTATTATAGGCTCGCGTTTAGGTTCGCAATATAACTATTAAGCTATTTAGTACCTAGTATAAAGAAGTAGACTATAACCGCAGGATTATTTAACAGCATATTCTAAGCTTTATAGATTTACGGTGTAAACAGGCTAAAGTCCCTATTAATAAAGAAGTACTTATTAAGCAACGTATGCGTACCTAATGCGAGTTTATTAGAGGCAATAACAAACCTAATATAGTAAAGTTATAGGGCTATAGCATCTTGCGGGAGAATATAAGTAAGATACTTAAGCGTAGTTAAACGTAATAGTTATTAAATAACCAGAGAAGCAGTATTAGTAGTGCCAAACTTAATATTACCGGCAATATTAGCATCTATAAATTAGACAGACGCCATTTTATATAAATAATAAGTAGGTATTCTACTAGTTTTATAGGACACCTAAAACGTAATACCATATACTGTAATATACTCTTTAATAATTTGCGTAATAAACTAAACTATAAGGTAGTTATTATTTAGAAGCTAGAGTATATTTAAAGGTTCGGCTATTATTAAATCGCTATCCTCTATATAGGTATTTAAATTATCAACTAGGCTATCTACCACCAAATAGAAGCTGGCTATATTAAGAGGTTTAGGCGATAAAGAGGTAACAGCTAAACTTAAAACGGTAGTACTTAGTATATCTACCTTACCTAGAGCAGTTACGGCGTCTATTACCTAAATTAAAGTAGGTCCACTTATATAATTATTAATATTATACCCTATAACTTTGTAGTTCTTATATACCTAACTATAAAAGATAGTTTAATAGTCTAGAAAGTTATAGTTTAGGTAAGTCCGCTTCTTCTTATCTAATAACTAAAGATAGTTTCGCTTTCTATAGCCTATAGCACTATATTAGTTACACGTTATATAAAATTAATCACTCTTAAAATAACCGGCTTCCCCATAATCACTATATATAGAGTTAAAGTAGTTGGCTTTAAAATAACTAGCTTTACTATAGCCGTAACAAAGTTAAAAAGCTTTCTTAAAAGGATAATTAGCGCGCATATAGCCGGTAGATAGATAAAGATAGCATTTTAAAGCGTTATTAGCTAAGAGGTATAAACTACCAAGCTTTAAAAAAAAAAGACGCTTATTAAGTATAGGGCCCTTACTATTACCTTATAAGATACTAGAGCCTATAGCTACTATAATTAAAGCAATTTTAAAAACTATAACGCCCTTAGTAAACTTTTTATAATTATAGACGTAGTTAATATCGCAAGTTATAAAATAATTAGTAGGTCTATTTTAGTAGGTAGGTCTATTTTAGTAGCAAGCTATATTAAGTAGTAGTTTTATATAAACGTATTAATAAATATAGATTCTCTATTATATAGTTAAGTTTAAAGATAAAGCAGCTAACTTACTATATTATAAAGCTCTATAGCCTAAATGGATCTATAAAGACGCTAGTTATAGAGGTAGATGCTAGTAAAGTAAAAGTAAGGGAGGGTAGTTAGTAAAGTTAGGTTAACTAGTAAAGGTAAGGAGATAAAACACGCCCTAACAAAATTATATAAGTAAGGCCTTAGTAGTAAAGTATATAGTTATATACCCTGTAAGTTAAACGCGTATAAGGGTAAATCTATAGTAATAAAACTAACCTATAAAGGAAGACGCGGTATAGTATAAGTTACGGGGACTACCCTACCTAGCCTATCTCTTAATATAGGCTAGGTAATAGTCTAGCACCATTAAGCTCTTATAGTTTACAATATAAGTATATAAATATATAAAAGAGTAAGAGAAAAGAGAAGTAAGTAGTAAAGTAAAAGTACTTTACTATAGGCAGGCTAATTACATTATAGGTAAACGGAAACTTAAACACTATAATTTATTAAAAATATTACTAATAAGCACAGCCTACTACTATTAGGAAGTATAAGTCTTTTCCTCCCTTAATTAGTAAGAGAAAAGGTATTATTAGCTAAATAATCTCTTACTAAAGTACTAGGTAGAGAGCGGGATATTATAAAACTATATATAGTTCTAAATAGATCTAAAATAAAGATATTAAATATAAGAGACTCTAACGTAATAAATACTATAGTAAAACACTAACCTCTTATATAATACTAAATAGATTAATAGCGAGATAAGTTAATATTGCTAAGCGGCTAGATACTAGGTATATATAATATATTTACTATCCTAAAATACTATAAAATACTATAAAATACTATTGTTTGTATCAACTTAATAATACAGGTGAGTTATATCCAGGGGCGCGAAATACGTATAGTATCGTATGCTCTTTTAGATGGTGGTAACTGTCGATTCTATTAAGGTAGACTACGTAGTCTATATACTGACGCGCCTCCCCCCTAATTAGTTAGCATATAAGTGGTTAGTGCACCAAACGCGTAACTACGCGTCTGGTATACTACGTGCTATAATTATACACTAGCGGCACTTAAAAATAGACCCACTTATATATAGCCCCCGTAATTGCTTTAATAGAACCATAGAGCATAAAAGAAATGTATAGGAAATCCCTCCCGAGGTGCCTTCTGGGCTGCCTTCTAAACGGTGCTCTAAGTTGGCCGTAAGTCCTGCTTACGGTCTGTAAAATAAACTATACGGCCTTCCAACGGGCTTTAGATGAACCATACGGCCTTTTAACGGGCCGTAAATGAACTATAAGTGCTCCGTTAGTCTTATTTCACCTATTTTATAACCTTTAGATTAAGCTTATTTGTGTTAATTAGGGTTTTAAGAGCTTGGTATAGCTTTGCCTTAGTTATAGCGTTCGCTAAGTTGTCTCCGCTGCTAATCTATTTGACCTTTATAATCTTATATCGTTTATAAGCCTAACGTAAGCATATTAGGTTGACCATAAGCCTCTTCTCTTATGTCGTACCTAGTTTAACTAGGTAGTTGTAAAGGGACTTTAAATTGGTGTATAAAATTAGGGGTAACTACTCTAATTATAGGATCTTCTGGATTGTTAATTTGATTGCGGCTGCTATATTAAAGCTATAGGCTAGTGTATATAGTTTAAAAGCTAGTACACTACGGGTTACTTATTTACATTTAATTAAAGACTAATATAGTATATTTGCGTTCTAATTATAGTCCGTAAGTACAATTATAAAGCCAATTTGTAATAATAGGTCTCTATTATTAGCGAAGGAGGCGTTTATAAATACTAGTACGCTAAGGGAATTTAGGTCTAGTGGTACATAAGTAAGTCCTCTTGTTGTATTATTAATTTGCCACTAAATACGCTTATTAAGCTGCTTAATATTTTCCTTTTATAGATCTGTTACCTAGGCCGTAAAGGATAAATTATAGGCAGATTTGGGTTAATAGACTATAGTAATATAGGCGCCTCTTACACACTGTGTAACGTATTAGTCCTTTATATTTATGGTTTTATGGGTCTTTTTATGGGAACTAGTGAGGTCTATAGGCTTTACTATAATAAGCCTTAGGTTTTAAGCTTGGTGTTCCTAAGTTAGCTAGATTAAGTTGCCCTTTTGTATAATTAAACCTCTATTAAACTTAATTAGAGTCTACTTAGTTAACTACTCTCGCGGCTTTACTAGGAATTTGGCTTCTTATAGTTTAGTTTCTTTAGCGTCCGTAAAAGTCTAGTCCGCTAAGAAGAGGGTATTATTTATTTAGAGTCTAATAATACTAAGGCCGTTTAATAGGGTATATAGGAGGTAGGGGTTATATATTAACTGCTCTATCTTAAGTTTACAGGCGTAATGCTAGTAATATGTTTTAAACTAGTAGTTTTTAGCTTCTAGCACTCTGTAAAGGGGTTTTATAACCTATAAAATTATTCCTAGTTGCAAATTAAATTTAAGGGGTAGTTGTATAAAGATGTTTCTACTTAAGTAGGTATTAGACTGAACGTAGGCTTATAAAATATTTTGTAAGTAGAGGGCTACGGGTTTAGTTTGCTGTAGTCTAGGCGTAAGTGTAAGTATAATCTATTAACTAACCCGTTAAATTATAGGCGATTGCGTAAAGACTAAGTCCTTTCTCTAGTTATTATAAGCTTGTATAACAAGCCTTAATTTTTTAAAGGCTTTATTAGTACTAGGGTGCTTAATTTTGTTAATAAAGCGTAAGTTAAATATACGGGCGCCTTGCGGAACGTCTCTCTCCATTATAGCTGTAAAAATACCCTTTTTAAGTAGTCCATTAATCTTCTTACATCGTAAGTCCGTAAAAAGTGTTTCCTATACTAGAACTAATATATCTATAGGTAAAAGTTGTCTTACGGATATACCTACGGAGATTAGGTAATTCTCTATTACGGGGTTCTTAGTTATAGGGTGCTTTCAAGGGCGTCCTTAACCGTGCTTTATAGTAGGTTTAATAGGTTTCTAGGGGACTTTTAAAGTAGGCAGGGGTGCTTTTAGTTTATTTAGTTTAGTAGGTGCTTCTAGTCTATCTAGTTTAACGGTATAGGTATTTTTAGACTAAAAGTAGGGTTTTACGGACGTGCTTCTAAAGTTAGTTAGTCCGCTAGGAAGTTATATATAGCATATTT
>Ga0307515_10013072_pt1 | contig 15544 bp, 18 predicted proteins | sample 17_EM_MG_FD_194513 | JGI IMG/M metagenome (GOLD analysis project Ga0307515, IMG submission 194513) | Populus trichocarpa ectomycorrhiza microbial communities from riparian zone in the Pacific Northwest, United States - 17_EM | ecosystem: Host-associated > Plants > Roots > Unclassified | place... | reverse complement strand
GGTAATGTAGTAGATCTGCGGCATAATTAAGGATAGCATCTGTACATGCATCGACCCTCAGTAACTTGAACAATATGTGATCTGACGGCGAATGCCCCACGACGAAATCGTCCTTGTTCTTCAGAAGATTCCACTCCCATCATGATGGCCATTTCATGGTCATGCTTGAGGGGCGCAAGCTCATTCTCCAGCGCAAGGTCTGACGTGTGCTTCATATTGGCTGCTCTAGTGAGTTCGTCTTCCATCAATGCGGCGATTGAGACTATGGAGTTTTCTGGACTAGTGCGCACAGGTCCCGACCTCCCACGCTCAAATATCTGGTACACTATTACTCAGTGAAGGGGACCCAGCTGCCGCCCCATCCCCTGGGAGGGGTCGGGCGTGGAACCGGAGTTGATAAGATGATTGTTGGCTCTTCCATGTGCCCCAACCTCCCCTCCTCCCTACTGGCGATCTCACCTTCCCAGGGGCGCCTGAGGGCGTGGAGTCGGTCATCCAGCTGCTTCATTCGCCGGATTGGATAAAGGGAGGCAAGCGCAAACGTCGCAGACACCGAGATAAAAGTCCGTGCAATACGGTCCGATGCTTTCTTGGATCCTCCTTGACAGTCTTGGTTGCCGAATAACCCCATCGGGAAGCTCATCCTCGCCTACTACAGTTGACCCCATAGAGTTCTACCGGGGCAATTGCATGAGCATGCGATCGGGCATTTGCGGCACGGAAGAGGTTCACCGCCAAGGTGGGTGTACTTGCACCATTGAATCCGACTGTGCCAGGTGGCTGACCTTAATAGAAACTAACAGGGTACGCCCAGGGGTTCATCGGGGGCCATGAGATGTACCGGTGTCGATCCATTAGGTGAATTTATGTATGAAGGGCGCTCGACGGACATATTGAGTGTCGTGCTGGGGCCGTGGTCCGGACTGACCTTCCGTCCCGATCCCGGCGCATTAAAAATAACGTGGAACGATTATTAGGGGTGGGTAGCTACAACAAAAAGCACCCTTTTTAGGAGCTATTAATGATAGATGTCGGATTTGCGCTCGCTTTCACCAGGCTGGCTTGGGTCAGACTCAATTCTTCACAATCCTCGGTGCTTCTCGTTTCGCGCTGCTTTATTAGTATCCATCCGCAACTCATCTATTTTCACTTTGCAAATTCACGCGCTCCACAAGGTAAAGCCAAAGATATCTGGACTCGGGTCCTAGCACTTCCAGTGCTTCAACGTGTTTGTCACAAGCGCTCGTGCTTCGATGATGGTTATTATAGCCAATCGCCTTCATTACCTGGCAGTTGTGAGGCTGGGTGGCAACAAGAGCACCTAGATATATAGTGCAACCACAGGGTGCGGTTCTTGACACTACTGGCCCTACTGCACCCCTGCACTTCCTAGAACCTCATAGAGGACCACGATTACCCGATCTTGTTGTCCGACAACCCCAATGGCATGGTCTTGCTCCCGCAACCACACAACTTTGGAGGATTCATTTTGCTCCCGAGACTCCGACCCTATTAGTGAAATATACAGAGTCCAGAGAGACTAATTTCAAGTTCTTCAATGTCTTCGATACCTATTTCTGCGGGTCATTCCGAACGCTGAGCGACTGGTCGGTTGGTTCTACGCGCAATATTAATGCTAATTCCAACTACGACACAGAGACCAGCCGTTTAGCGGAATGGAAATAACAAGTAGGGTTAGTCCATTTGTGTGAATTGGCATCCATGTACAGAGGCGAAACGACGAGCGTCGTACAGACAATCTGTCAAAGGACATTGCATCGATGAATCAAAAATTTAGCAGCTGAAAGTTTGTTCAAACCCCATTTCCTGGTACATATTCCCTGCTATGGTTTCCTCACCCTCACCCGACCACTAGGTTTTCGCCAATGCGTCGGCTTGGCTTGATGAGCCACATGCTGCGGTTGTAATATCGCCTTCGTTTTGACCCTTGATTTTGCTCGAGCCTCACGGCGCGGGAGCCTGGTTCCAATGGGGCCAGGACTCTTCCGAACAACGATCCCATGGGAGCTGCCCCTTTTTTCGCGCTTCTGACTACCCTCTGCACCCAGCGATATATTTGGCTTTTGGCGTTTTAAGGCTTTTTTCGTAGTGAGGTCGCTTGTGAGGATAGGGTCCGTCTGGACCCCTACTTCGGTGTATAGTACGAGGAGATCGGTTTGGGTAGATACATCCTGGTAGAGTAGGTGCGAATCGATGGGAGGCTTTGCGGCGGCTTTATCAAGCTCCTGTACCCAATCATCTAGATCTAGTTTCCAATAAAATTTGGCTTTGTATTGATCAAGCCACTTTCTATTTGAATGATCCATGAGCCTGGATTATGTACATCATTCTCTGCAGTGTAACTGTGAAACGGTTGTGCTCACCCCATCATCTGATCAATATCATCTGGGAACTCCTCGGGGTTCGTGAGTGTAACATCTTGTGTGATATCTGTCCAAACATTGAGACAAATGAAGACATATCGCGATCCCCCAGGCTCTTGCGGCGCGTAAGTCGGATCACTGAATAACTGAAGGTCAACCGCGTCACCTCCTGTAAGCTTTTCCTTAGCATCAGGAGGCCAATGTTTTATTTGAGCGCGAATAGTTCCTAATTCTCTCTCCCAATCAATGGATGACGTGTCATCACGCAGGTCACCACGGATTTTAAAAAGGGTCACACGGCCCTCTGCGCGGGCCAGGTCGATCACCTTCACCATGCCCAAGTCACGGATAACATTTTCGGGAAGCATGAATATTGGAATCTCAGGCCCACTGATGTGAGCCTGAGCTAGACGACACTGAAGGGCTGTCGTAGTGTGTATCCAGTAATTTGCATAGGGAAAAGGAACCGAAGCTTCTGGGGTGACGGGACTACGGAGTTCCCGATGTTTTTTACCGGGTGAAATCGGTACGCATTCACCACCAGTAAGACCACGCTTTACATTTTTAGGTGTGCTTCTCCCAACAAGGAAGACCTCGATTTGATACACAGGAATGGGGCCATAGCTGTCAACGGACTTGTCCGCGACCAGGGCCAAATATTTTTTGTTAGGCATGGAGCTCATAACATTGTCGACATCTGGATCGAGTAATTTCTTCATTGACAGTTCATAGTCGATAGAGAGAATGACGAAGGAGCCTGGCTTGATCGCCCTCCAACCTTCACATTGCTCTTTGACTGGGTATGGAAGGGCCGCTGGAGGGTTACTCTGACGAAGCTCGTAGTCCATGGAGATGGATGAAGGAGGATTCTGCTAACGATGGGGTGGGGAGGGAACGTCCAACTTAGAGCACTCTTTGTACACCAGCGGTCTGACAGATCGACAGATCGACAGATCGGAAGTCACCGGTAAGTCACCGGTGTCAGATCGGACGTCCACGCTGTCGGATTACATGTCAGCTGTCAGATTACAAGTCAGATAACGAGCCATCTTTGAGGCCTTGTGGTCGCATGGTTAGATAAAAATATAAAAGTTGACATTAAAAAATTGTAACGTCTAGAGGTGATTCTTAGGGGGCCTTGTAGTCGCACCGCTAGAGAAAAATAAAATAAAAATAAAAATAAAAATTCGGAGTCTAGATTTGATTCTCTTTCTTCCGAGTAATTCAATTAAGACCACGAATCGACCACGAGGCGGAGCGAGCCGTCCTTCTTGATGAAAAGTATAGGGGCGCCTGCCTGACGACTGCGAAGGGTGAATGAAGTGATTGCGAGGTCGTCGTCTAAGAACTCGCGAAGGGCCAGTTGCTCGACCTTGGAGAGGGAGTAAATGGCCTGGAAAGGGGGCGTCACGCATGCCACAGAAATTGCACAGAGGGTTGGCAAATCAGTGGGGAAGCTGACAACATGCTCACTGAGTGCAAGTGAGTCCTTGACTGCTGGTGCCATCCACTCGACAGCCATTGTGTTGATTTCATGTTTCAAACAGTGATTGAGCAGCTGATCATTTGGCTGGAGTTTGTCTGTGCCTACCAAAATGGGCAAATGAACATAATAGGGATAGGTGCACTCACAGTTTGCTGGAACAAAATGGATTTGGATAAGTTTTCCATGCTCCTGCTTCATCCATGCCAAGAAATCCTTGCTGTGGTGGACAGACCAGCAATCATATCTAAGAGGAGGACTGCCTGAACCCCGCTTGATAAACCAAGCCTCTTCTTGGTCTTGTGTATGTATGGAACAATGATGTCCATGACCCACTGAAAGAAATGTGATGAGAAACATGTTGTGATAATATCACCCTTTTTTTCCTCTTTTCCTCCTCATTCTGACGATCTCTGCTCCCTCCAATTGCTCTGACACCTCCAACTGAATACTGCCCCTCATTCAATTACCTCATGTTCATTCCTCTCAATGCCACTCCTCTGCTCGCACTCCTGTTCCCGACCTCCTTCCAATCCCCTTGTCCCTCCCCTCATTCTCCATGACTTGTGACTCATAATACAGACTCTTCTAAGATGGCGAGCACGCAATCCTGACATGTAATCTGGCAGATGTCACCAGTCTATTCTGACAGCGGTGACTTACCGGTGACTTTCAATCTGACAGCTGTCAGGCCAGCCACTAGATGGAGGGTCATTTAGGCTCGATCGATCAAGGCCACGGCAATTTCATTGGCGGTATTGCTTCCAGTTTCCTTTCTGTAGCGTTAAACGCTACCATGACATGAGGGCGCTTCAAATCATGCTTACCCTTTAAAGGCGCTTGTAGGCGGTCAGTACTGAAAACCATTCTCTGCCCTCATGAATCCAACTCCTTCGAATACCCGATCTAACAGAACCCCGCCAACTTCCCGCCATCTCATAAATGTTCTCCCTCGCAGCGGCGTAACTGCCTCGAGCATCGCCACTAACGGCCGCTGCGAGGTCCCAAAATACGATATAGATATCGGGGCTGTCGTTCATGCATATGTTTACATGGATTCAATCTTCTTTGCGGCGGATGTACAATCTCAGCTTGCAAATCCTGGCAACCTGGAAGACGAGCGGACTTTGCACGAGAAGGGGTTGCTGGAACGTCAAGGGGACTTGATAAAGCTTCGTCCGTGCGTAGTCATGGGAGCTGTCAGGGTATCCAGTAGGAAGACGCACTATCATCTCTGCCCGATGGCAGGGTTTCACGATGACGGTTCTCGGCAGCGATTCAAAGATTTAAAAGAACCGGCATCACTCCTTGTGAGACCAGTCCAAGCAACGAATGACAATGAAACCTTCGGGGACTACGTTGCCTATCAATTCACGCCAGAATGGAAACCAGGCCCACAGTACCTGTTCCCTGTCAAGGTGATGAGAGACGACCTCTTTGTAGCAAATCACCGGCTCCCACAGTTCATAGATACGGAATCTTATGACCAATTGGGAGAGGATATCAAAGAGGTTTCCAATGTGTGGAAGAAATGGCGCAAGGCTGAACACGTCACTGTAGAATTCGAGAAAGAGAGTCAGTGGCTGGTGTCTGCCGATCCATGTGTCATTAATTCCCTATTTAGTTCCGGTGTTCAAATCAGAATGGGACACACGAGATTGGGAGAAACTTTCCCAAACACAGTGGAAGGTGAGGCACTACATAATTGATAATAGATCCGAACAATTCTATAATTCCAAGCAGGCCTACCCAGTAAGACATGGAGGCGGCGGCACCCGCCCTTTGTCTACAAGCACTGGCACGGTCAGTGATTTTGCCTCGCAATAGGACTTTCGCATTTACCTCTCAGTGACGCAGGGGCGCGATCACTACTTAGAACTCACCGCCAATATGAAATTCACGAAAGAAACCGATGACGCAGTTCCCTTCAAAGATCCGACCGATGATTCTACGCCTCCCAACGCCTCCCAGGAAGGAGGAACCCCGCCGCCAGCCCGTGATGGCCCTGTCGTCCAAGGTGGTCACACACCATCGCGGACACACCCATCGCCTCATCAAACGGACCTTCCAGCACCAGACTCAACGAGAGCCAGTCACGGTTCAAAGGAGTTGCCAGATGGCCATGCCGCCGCTCCGTTTCACTTGGTTCATGCCCTATCGCCAAGGATGACACCCCTCCTCACAGAAAACGACATCATGCCCACGGAGATGCCCTCAAAGTCTCCTCATGGTGAACTTAGTCGTCATTCTGATCATTTTATACAAGGACGCAAAGCTCCTGGCACGAAAGAGGGTGCGCTTCTCGAGCCAGAAGAAGGATCGAGTGACATGGATATGTCGTCCACGTCGGATTCACCGTCGAAATACACTGCCAAACGTCATTCCCCCAGGTCATCGGAGAGGTCGAGCGGTTCGTCAGTTGTGAGACAGTACCTCGCTTCACCGAAACATCACACTCCCCACAGCAACTCTTAAAGAAACATATGAAGTCCCCCCACCATGGTCCTAGCTTCCTTCCCGAGTCTGATCGAAAACCGGTCGACGCACGGGTTCTCTCAGAGATGGTTGGTGGAGATCCCTCCATTCCTTCACGCCACAAGACGACTGTGTCAAGGGGCGTCAAGAGGGCACGTTCTTCGGAGGATGAGTTATCCGCCGCTGATATACGTCCCAAAAGACAACGGAAGAATTGAGACTGAGGGTTCGCTAGGCATTGCATGACTTGGCTATAGGGAACAAAAGAATATGCTCAAGGTTGCTGTGCCACGCAGCTGGTCTGGGTCCAGTGGGTCTTTGATACTTTTCGAATAGTTATATTCATTAGAATTGCTTGTCTTACCGGAACCCTTCGTATGATGGGTATCCATCTCCATGGTTTCAGGGAGCAACACAGCCGTTCTTCCTGGCATAACATGACCCCGTGCAATTCATAACACCATGTATACTTTTTGTAATTTATGGTCAATCCAAGTGGCGACTCCGAACCCCGTAGCTTTATGGACGATGGGGAGCACTATGGCCTCTGCATCGACCGGACCTGGGTCGATACGCATGCTTCCCTTTTTCACATGGACCAAGGCCTTTATGACTCAGTTTGCGGAATTCAGGACGTGGATGCACTAGATAGGAATGATCCCAGGATGATACAGTGCAGTTGGTCGGCCGGTCTGTTCCAAAGCGGCTCGGTGACGCCTTCAAGCCGATCCTGCCCGCAACTCCTTCACACGAAGGACCAGAGTTCACAGATTCGCACTTCAGCGGGTTAGATTAATTGGGTGGCCACTTCATTTATCACAACGCTTTAGGGAAAAGATACCCCGACGTGCACAGCGGCATGCAAAACTTAAGATTTAATTGGACCCGTATCTGATGAGGAATTAGTGCTCAGAGCACTTTCCAAGCTCACTGATGCAGATCCGCACTACCAGGTCATTCCAATTATCCCCGATCTGTGCCAGTTCGTCCATTGGTTTGGTGATACCACACTTTCTGAATACTGTAACATGATCTTCACTCAGATAGAGGAAACGATTCACTGTAGGCGCCAGGAGTTCCTTGTGTGTATGTAGTACATCGAGGAAAAGCCTTTGAATTCAGGACTATGAATTTTTGTCACATTAATTCTGCCTGATAAAACCTTGAAAAGTCCATTGATCAGCAGTCTTGGCCGCTCCGGAACCCCCACATATTGAACATTGTATTGACTCTATTGTGTAAATGCGGTGCCTGAGGGTAGAACCTTTTGAGGCTCAATAATGGAAATGATAATATTTGTGTGAAATGGAGGACATTGGGTCAGTTTACATCATGGTTAAGTAAGCACCGAACGTACGTGGCATGAGCCACGAGAAGGGAATTAAGGAGGATAGATGACAATAGAGTGTCGATATACTTCGCTCCAAGTGTTTGGGCACAGTCTCTCACATCGTAAATCAATGAGTGCACCTTGAAAAATATACGATCTCAGCATCTCGCTCTGATCTACGTACGAAATTAACCCACCAGCCACTTGCTTAGTGTATCTGGGTGATTCCTTTCACCTGCCGGAGTGTAGGCCCTACGAAACAGAAATGTGGAGTAACCAGTTTCTTAGGTGGATTCGGTTCTTTCATCGCAATTTGATGAAGCGCCATGCCTTTCGTATATTTATCTGGGGCTACAATACAGCTAATTTGATCACCAGAAACTCGGGAGGAAGAGTTCTCATCGCTGCCTTTACCCTAATCACGACTCTCTGGTTTATCAAATCCCCATCAGGTGAGAAGAGTAGAATGTAGAAGAACTCCCACTGACCACCCATTCAGCACAACCAATCAGGTGAGCAAGAACGCTTAATACAGATATTTTTAGCGTTCCATTCACAACAAAGGCAGTTTCGAGCCTTGATAACTGCCGCATTCATGGACATCGCCAGAACGAGCACCGTGCAGAGGACAGTTTTGGCCGAGAAGAAACGCATTTCGATACAGTATGGGCCGCTGAGTACTTTCTATTAGTGCGTGATTATACGTCAGAGAGCCACTTACGTTGAGCTGGCAAATGTTTGCTAAGAAATCAGTGGCGAGGGCGACTCGAACCTTAAGAACGAAAAAACCAGAGCACTTATATATCCCCATGATTTATTCTTGTTGCTGCCGAGCTCGGGCTCTACAGGCCCACTTCGTGAGGACGAACTGAATCAGCCAGGTTTACCTTTTCGTGCTTGAACCTAACTCATATTCAGTAAAGACGTGCTATTATCACCCCTTGATATATCTGTGTCATCCAAGGCGCTCAACGTGCTTCTTGCGCACACAGAATCGGGCGAATAAGCGCGCCGAAGGGAAAGTAGGGCTTGTAAGACTATACGTGCGTACCCTGACTGTGCATACCACTCACCTCAACATGGACGACACAGCCAAGTACTGCTGCTTGGTATTGAGAAGCGCGAACGGCTGGTCTGCTAACCCACCGGCTTCCGGGAAACATCTTACGACACATTTCTCAACTTAGGAACACGGCGCTTATAGACCAGAGAAACAGGTCTTGACCGATGAAAAGAGGTTTCGGCCAAATGAAATGGCGGCTGTCGGGGGTTAGTAGTGAGTAGTGAGTAGTGACATAAATTAGTACCAGTTATACCAGGCAAAGCATAACCCATGTCCCACAATTGATACGCTTCAACAACTGTGGCAGCTCAGCCAGGGCATCCTCAAACTCTTTGGTTCCGAACTGGGCAACAAATACCGGTTGCGGTGTCTGGGAGTAGCTGTCGGACCATATAACAAGTTCTCGCCGTTGTCTCCATCCTGGGTGTGTCCATTATAATACTACTCCCGAATCCAATTACCCTGCCTCATAATTTCCCCCTGCAAAAGTGGTAAATTTCTACAACTCTCACCATTACTCCGTCCCCCTTCTATAACGGGTCCACCTGCAGACGTACATTATCCAATTTGAACCACTTTCTGTTGATGAGCACCACTGCACTCTGAGCGGTAAGCAAGACGTCCATACGCTCGCTCCACTCGCGAACCTTCTTTTCTGCCTCAAGGGCATGCTCTTCAGTACCAGCAGCGACCACGTCAAAGTGATGCGAGACGGCCATGTCAAGGGCCTTTCCTTCGTGCAGCAGGAGAACGTTGATGTTGAGGTGATTGAATAGTCTTGGGCTCAGTGCCAGTTTCAGCAGCTGTCGATGGCGCAAACCTTGTTGTGAGGGGGGGATCAACCGTGAATACATGTGGGACAAACATCGCGCAGAATATATACAGAGAAGAGACCAAACGACCAAACAAAGTACGTAATAGTCATAGCACTCCAATATTTCGGGGCTTCCAAAGTTAGAGCGTGGGTGAGGTAAAGCTAAAGTTCGGCTGATCCGCTTGGTGTGGTAGGTGCACCCGAGCTCTCAGAGGGGTCTCCACCTGGTATGTTGCGACGTCATTCCCGAAGCAATCCCTCAACGCGAAGAAAATACTAAAAGCAAGGGCACCAATGCCCAGAGCGCGGTATTAGGGAAAAACATACATCAAGGATTCGGAACCATTGGCCATCGGATGGCCTTCGGTAACGGCGCGGAACCTCGACAGTAGCGATTTGAGAGAACCAAGTGTTGAAGTCGTCAAAAGACATGAGTGTAGGGACAGGGCTTTCGATGGGGTTGTAGAGGGAAGGCGATAGGGTCACGTCGCCGACGAGCACCGGAGATAGACATTGCCACGCACGATGTGCAGTACGCTGTTGCATAGAGAATGGGTTGTGATGGATCGGACAGGTGGTTTCCCACCAAGGAGATTGCGTGAGGATCGACAAGTGCCAGCTTCTTGAACGTGGAGCAACTTCGACGCGTATTTTCTCATCAAGCCTGTACATGAGGTGGCCGCTGAGAATTCGATAGGGTCTCAGAATTGTGACCAATAGATTCAAAACCCGCTGTACAGGCTTAGCTAGAGGCATGTTCGTCTGGAGAGTATACATACGGAGTGCGAGGGACGCTTCCATATGATAAAAGTCAGTGGGGCTGGCATCAGGATCACGGAATTCATTCAGTCACCCACAGGCCATGCAGGTGGCTCACACCATGATCCACACTAGGCGGGAAGCAACAAAACTGGGTGTTCGTCACTGAAAATCTGCAATATTGTTGCAAGACTCACATCATAGCTAATTTGTTTCGTACACAAAGAAGCACCAATCTTTTCACCCCAGATGTTAAGTTGCTCCAGCTGTAATCCAGGCACTTAAGTCCACTAGCGCTCACCCATGACCCTTGAATCAATTCCAATGGGTCCTTTTGATCACCCCTCCATATACGGAAGCTTTGAAGAGAAACGTCGACAGTTGCCTTGACCAGACAATGGGTATGACACCCGGCACCAGGTCAAAATGCTCACTTGGTCGCAGCCAGCGACGATATCGCAGCCCAAATCGCTTAAATGATGGACATACTGGTGTATTCCATCCCCCAGGAGTAGCAGTGCTATCCATATCATTTGCATGGACCGGACGTACAACAAGTGACTGCGGGACCTCCACTCCAAGTGAAGAAGGTCGTGCACACCCAATCACCAATTCCTCCACATTCGACATGAAAGCTAATGCTTGTATCCAAGCCTGGGTCGTGACCTCGATACCGATAAAGAGAATTCGTGGTGCAACTCGGCTCTCTCGTAAAATATGACTAGAAAACCGAGCTAATTGCCGATTTCCCCGCAGTTTATCAGAATAGGAGGACGTGACAGAGAGTTTCATGGGCTTGCGTGCTGAGACACGATCAAATATTTCGAGAGGATAGCCTTGGAGCACAAAGCGCTCGCAATTAGGGAGGGTGGTGCTGAGTGGGGGAAAAAGGTGGTGATGACGTGGAAATAGAAGGGTGCAACTCTCAAGAGTATAGAAGGTCCGGTCGCCCATCCACTGAATCGAGACAGCCCTGAGCGTGAGTGTTTGGGCTTGAGCACGGAGGGGCTGGACGGAACTTTCCCGACAGTATCGCTATCGGGGCGAGTGGTGCCAACGGAAACAGGACAGAGACGGACGTGAGGAGAGGCGAGACAGAATCGGGCGGTGCTTGACCAAGGTGATATTTTGACTAGAGTACCGCTATCGACTGTACATGCCTTATATACTACAGGATTGTCGAAATGAAAGTCATAGCGGTACCGGACTACTAGAAATGGCTGTCTGTCGAATACAATAAGTGACAACCGAAGGATAAGAACGTCAGTCAGCAGTCCGACAACGAGGTACAGAGTCGAGAAACGGAGGGCTGAGACCAGCTACAGGATCGAGAACAGGTCTGGGCTCATCGACAAACCGGCGGGATGGAGCGCGGAGGAATCAATTGGGTCAGGCCCGGCGGTCGGTTGAGTGGGATGTAGCAGTGAGGTGACGGAGTGTGTGCACAATTGGTATGTTGACATCCTTGTGATAGACAGGAAGAGAGAGATGAGAGGCAGTAAGTTCCTCCGGTTGATGTAGGTGAGGTAGGATGTCTACTGCGTTATGCAACCCTCGAGCATCGAGAGAGAGAACTTTGATGGAATGGAACATGGAATGATAAGTAGGAGTAAGAAGGGATATTACATTTGGGGAATTTATTTCAATTGTCGTAAGCTCCTCACTTGCTGATGTGCCGAGAATGTGCGAAAGACGATCGACATCTCGCAGGCAGACTTGACCTTGAATGTCTTAAGTCGGCTCAGGACAGCATTGGAGCACTGTTGGAGACGACGATCCACGAGGTGTTCAGATAAGTCGCCCTGTGCTGGGAATGTCTCAACGACAAAGCTTCTCCATCTTGAGATTCCTTGTATGGCAGCGAAAATAGCGTCGTAGGCACCCTCTGATTGGGTGAAGTCACCGCGGTCGAACTCTGTATCAACTGATACATCCAAAAACCTTTCCGACTTGTTTGTGACGACATCCTTTGGGGTTGTTGTCCCCAGCTTGAGTGATGCCCAATCCAGTGACCAAACTATACCAAGGTTTGCATACTCGCATCAACGCCGAGGGTGAATGACTCATATCGTCGATATCGATGGTTATGAGTAAAATTTCATAGAGCAACTCTTGTGGAAGACGGGTGATGGGTGTAATAATTTGGATGAACCACCAATATTCTTGTAAAGTGTGTGAGTGATGCGATAGCCCACGCGCAAGGCTCTGACGATGATCGCGTTCGCGTTCGCGCGCGCGTTCGATGGAGTAAATGATATCCACGAGTTTCGAATCTGCCAAGACCTCGTCGTATCCAAACGTATACACTGCCTGGACCTCTGCCGGCGCCGACTCTCCTGTCAGCACCCGCGCTACTATACTGCATCTGCCCGCGCGCTGGCCACCGCGCACTCCCGTGCCTGCGCCTCCAGTCCTGCATACAGTCCTGCAAGCACCTGCGGCATCGATGGCGGCCACCGTCCTAAGGTCGAAGCAAAGAGTTTTTGACTTTGTAGCTTTTGAAGGTGCACCGGTCTTCTAGTCTTTCCTGTCTCGAGACGCGCTCAGCGTCAACCAGCGTCAACCCTCAACCCTCAACCCTCAGAACACTGCCTTTCTTCACTCGCATCCGGTCTCATTCTCCTGGTTGACCCTGATCACCGCGTCCCTCAGATGCGTTGTCATCTTATTAGTCTTAGCTTATCATCTCCCGTAGTTAGTTTATCCAGAGCTACAGGGTGATGAACCGGGCATCTTCTCTATTGCATAACTCGCCCACGATCGGCTATGCTATGAATCCTGAACAGCCCAAAAGCACTGTAGATCTCCTTTTCAGGGTCCAACTAAATCACCAACATTGTACTGGCCGCAGGACATAGAAGCGCACTTTGCGGGTCGTATCTTCCGCGTCTTTCATTCACCCCTGATGCCAGTCAGCTTGCTTGGAGTATCAGAGGCGGGCATGAATGGTACTACACGTTTCCTTTCCTTCATCAATTCACGATACAACCGTGGCCGAACCAAAACCATACGGCTACTTGCCATCATGTTGGAATTTTTTATTTGTATTTTTATTTTGTGGGGGAAGGAAGGGAAATGCATCATGCACCGTGACGTCCGTGCGCCGTGTGTGGGACTCCAGCACGGCTTGCCGTTGGGATCTCTCGCCCGTTGGACAATCTGCCGTCTGACCTACCCACTAAAACTCTTCCCTGCCGGTTGGCTCGGCTACATCCCGTTAAGAAAAGTCGATGATCGGGTATGAGTCTGCGTCGAAGTTAACAAAAGTTCCGTCTCCCCAGAGGGATCGGAGTTTGCGTTGGCGAATTAGTTTCCGTGTTGGTTCCATAAATTTCGTTGCGATCCAGCTGTTCCTTATCAGGTTTGATAACATTTCTTTCAATATTTCTTTCGTCTCGTTCGGACTACGTCCTGATTATTTATTGTATTTTTGTTTCTTGATTTCCATATGGCCCATAATGTCATAGAAATCAGGATTCGTAGTTTTTCGGAGTTGCCGTTGCGGTCATCGTTAAAGGTGATCGCTGCCGATCCTTTAATCAGGCCTAAGGATATGGCCGGCCAGTTCCTATATATTCCTCCATATGTTCGTCGTGGTTTCCCAGGTCTGCCTTTGCCCGTTGTGCTCACATGTTAGCCACAGCTAGGTGCTGTTCAGTCTCTAGTACATCCTCCCTCGTTATTCTTTTACAGAAGGAGCAGAACGCTCTTTCGGTGTGTCCTGGGATGTTTCTCCAGTGAGGTCCGCATTTATTTTGCCTATAAGCATGTTCCTAATGTGTCATGTTGGAATTATCACCCATTCCCCCTCTGTATATCCTACCTTTCGAATTCCAGCCGTCAAATTTAGAAGGACGTAGGGACATTACAACTTTGACACGAAGACTTGGGATTGGATGTTGGATGTTGGAGAGGCTGCCAATGAAGAGTGTACCCAATTTGTCATGTCTGCATATTAAACACAGGTGCGAACGACGCGCAATTTATGCGAACACCAAGACATGATGACGCTAACAACAGGCACTGCAACGAAGCAGGCATCAACAGGAACCACGACGAACGCAACGAAGTGGACGGCGACAAACGGCGAGCCTTTATTAACCACACAACGACAAAAACCAGCATCGAGCCGACACATACACAGTACATGACAGAATAAGAAAAAGCACTTCTAACACTGCAGGCAGTAGTCTTCTCTTCTCGCTCTATTTATCTCACCAACCCTTCTAGCTTCTTCCTATCATCAGGGTCAAGATAATGCAAATGTATATTCCAACCAAATAGTTCGCAACTCAGCTGTCCGATCTCCATGCTTACTCAGGCTGTAAACACTGAGTTCTAAATAATATCCAATATCCAACGATTTATCTCAGGCGGCCCAGGCTTTCTTTCCACTATCCACCTCAACCATTCAATTTCAATTTCAACAAATTCCACGCAACACGCTTGCGCTCGCGTTGAATTATTTGAGGTGGCCCCATTGGGTAGTTCCACTCGCCTCGTCAGCCGTGCGCTAACCACCTTAAGTGAAAGAATGAGCCACATTGACTGCATGACTGGCAGGTAATTCAAAAGGTCGGTGCGTGTTTAAAAGCGGCCTTACCAAACAGCTCTACGGTCACATTTATCCATCATAACGGCCCGGCCCGTTAAGGCTACTAAAGCAATCCAAAATATCAAGTGAGTCCGATGCGTGTTTGCTTCACAGCTACCTCCATTATACGAGCACGGTTATGCTTGTATGTCAGAAACAGAAGGTAATCACCCTTTTGAGGACCAAAGCGCACACATGGTACCTCCTAGCGCCATTGCACGTATAAGCAGAAGCCCACTTTTGAATGTGCAAAAGCACCGTCTGTTACCAACAAGCACGGTAATCCAAACTGGTGATTACTCTGTCGAGATTCGCATTTAGCTTTGCTCCTTTTCTCATGCCGACCGCGATCGTCCTGTCCTCCATATGGGTCTCGATCAAGATGGGTACAGAGAATTGTCTAGTATTACTACCGTCCCATCAGTACTTAGGAAAACATCTACAAAATAGAACCAAGTCGAGGCATAGGAGCAGGACAGAGAACCGAATTTCTAACTCCACTCTCCACTCAAACCCGCCAGGTGACGAAAAATATGAGTAGTCAAAACCGCATTCGCATTCAAAGAAAATACCAGATGGGGATTCTATCTTTCGAATGAAGACGAACGGATAGACAAGTCGAGGGACAAAAACCAGGACGAT
>Ga0307515_10013071_pt1 | contig 15547 bp, 16 predicted proteins | sample 17_EM_MG_FD_194513 | JGI IMG/M metagenome (GOLD analysis project Ga0307515, IMG submission 194513) | Populus trichocarpa ectomycorrhiza microbial communities from riparian zone in the Pacific Northwest, United States - 17_EM | ecosystem: Host-associated > Plants > Roots > Unclassified | place... | reverse complement strand
ACCATAAACCTTGGACGTATCGACCTTTTGATCATAGAGAGTGACAGTTGCGGTCAGCATGCCCGTGATCATTGCCATCCAGAGCACGTTAATCATCGTAATCTTACCGGGCATTTTTAGTCCTTCCTGCCGCGCTTGTCGCATCTATGTGTCGGTTGAGTGAACGCATCCGTTTTAAAATGGTTCCGCCGGATGTTGACGGGGTGTTTACCAACGCCGATCTGAAGCGACCTTGAATGTCCCGTTCATCTGGCGTTCAGATTCGGTGCTCGTTCTGGCGCAGCCGGCCTTGGGCGCGCACGATCGCCGCATGCTCGGCAAGCTCCGGTCGCACCCAGCTCACCTCGTGGCGATCGGCGAAATAGCCATAGACCATCTCGGCGGCGAGGGAGAAAACGACGGCAAGCGCAACGAGCACGATCAGCATGGACCTGGTCTTTCGGGAGGCGCCGAATGCCGGAATGGCATCGGCTGCGTGATGACGGGAATTAAGCAGATCGCGTCTGAAACAGCCTTGAACGGCACATTCATCGGCCATTCAGCCGCCTGGCGCATAACCCAGAAAATCGGACACGATTTTCGGAAAGGATTATGCGCAGATTCAAGGTGATAGAGCGCCCTTAGCGCGTCCAGTTGGACGCGCGGCGCTCTAGCAAGGATCGGCCAAATCACTTGCGGGAAGGCGGCATCCATGACAAAAGGCGTCAAACCAACGGCCGGGCCACATGACGACAGCTTTCTATCCGGGGTCCTTCGACCCGATCACCAATGGACATGTGGATGTTCTGGTCCAGGCGCTGAACGTCGCCGAAAAGGTGATCGTCGCGATCGGCATCCATCCCGGCAAGGCGCCGCTCTTCTCCTTCGAGGAGAGAGCCGAGCTGATCCGCCATTCGCTCGCCGAAGTGCTGCCCGGCAAGAGCGGTGACATCGCAGTCGTCGCCTTCGACAATCTGGTGGTCGATGCCGCCCGCACCCATGGCGCGACGCTGTTGATCCGCGGCCTGCGAGATGGCACCGACCTCGACTACGAAATGCAGATGGCCGGCATGAACCGGACGATGGCGCCTGACCTTCAGACCATCTTTTTGCCGGCGGGCACGGCCTCCCGGCCTATTACCGCCACATTGGTCCGCCAGATCGCCGCCATGGGCGGCGATATCAGCGCTTTCGTGCCGGCCGCCGTCTTGCAAGCCCTCAGATCCAAGCGCAAAGACTAGGCGGATACCGCCGCAACGGAGCCCATATGAAACTCTTCTATCTCGCATTTGCCGGCGTGTTGTATCTCGCCTCCTTCGCGGGGGATGTCTTCGCCCAGTCGGCCGATCACTATCTCACCATCCATCTGAAGAACGGCCCTGTTGTCATCCAGCTCATGCCTGATGTGGCGCCGAAGCATGTCGCCCAGATCGAGGCGCTGGCAAAGAAGGGCGAATACGACAACGTCGCCTTCCACCGTGTCATCGACGGCTTCATGGCCCAGACCGGCGACGTCAAGTACGGCAACATGGAAAAGGGCTTCGATGCGAGCCTTGCCGGCACCGGCAACTCCGACATGCCTGATATTCCGGCTGAATTCTCGAAGACCCCGTTCGTGCGCGGCACGGTCGGCATGGCGCGTGCGCAGGATCCGAATTCCGCCAATTCGCAGTTCTTCATCATGTTCGCCGACGGGTCCTTCCTCAACGGCCAGTATACCGTCGTCGGCAAGGTCGTCTCCGGCATGGAGAACGTCGACAAGATCAAGAAGGGCGAAGGCCAGAACGGCGAAGTCAGCAATCCCGACCGGATGATCAAGGTCACCCTGGGCAAGAAGTAAGTTTAAGAGAAGAAACAAGAGGAGAAGACAATGGCCGAGATCAAGGATCCCGAAAACACCGTCATTCTGGAAACCACCAAGGGCAAGGTTGTCATTCAGCTTTTGCCGCAGGTCGCCCCGGAGCATGTCGCTCGCATCAAGGAACTCGCCCGCGAGAAGGCCTATGACGGCGTCGTCTTCCACCGCGTCATCCCGGATTTCATGGCCCAGACGGGCGATGTCGAATTCGGCAAGAAGGGTTCGGAAACCTTCAATCCCGGCCGTGCCGGCATGGGCGGCTCCTCGAAGCCCGACCTGAAGGCTGAATTTTCGGCGACCACGCATACGCGCGGCACCTGCTCGATGGCCCGTTCGCAGAACCCGAACTCGGCGAATTCGCAGTTCTTCATCTGCTTCACCGATGCGCCGTGGCTGAACAAGCAGTATTCGGTCTGGGGCCAGGTCATCGAAGGCATGGATAATGTCGACAAGATCAAGCGCGGCGAGCCGGTCTCCGATCCGGACTCGATCGTCTCCATGCGGGTTGCCGCCGACGTCTGATTGTGATTTCTGCTGAAACCCGCTCTTGCGCTTAAACCGCGCGGGGGCGGGTTTCGCTTTGCCTGAAAGTGCCCTGATGCGCGTAGACCTTTTCGATTTCGACCTGCCGGATGAACGCATCGCGTTGCGGCCCGCCGAGCCGCGCGACAGCGCGCGCCTGCTCGTCGTCGATCCCAATGCGGCGCACAGCCTGTCGGATCATCGCGTCTGCGATCTGCCGTCCTTCCTGCGGGCTGGCGATGCGCTTGTCTTCAACGACACCAAGGTCATTCCCGCCCAGCTCGAGGGCATCCGCCACCGGGATGGCGCCGGCGGCCAGCAGGTGTCCGCAACGCTGCACATGCGCGTCGGCCCCAGCCGCTGGAAGGCCTTCGCCAGGCCGGGCAAGCGCATCAAAGAGGGCGACCGCATCGCCTTCGGCCACTCCGGAGAAAGCTGTTTCCTTGGCTCGCTCGACGCCACCGTCGAGGAAAAGGGCGAGGCCGGTGAAGTGACGCTATTCTTCGATCTCTCCGGGCCGGCGCTCGATGAGGCGATTGCCGCCGTCGGCCATATCCCGCTGCCGCCTTATATCGCCGCCAAGCGTCCTGAGGATGAACGCGACCGCGCCGATTACCAGACGATCTACGCCCGCGAGGAGGGCGCCGTCGCCGCCCCCACCGCCGGCCTGCATTTCACACCTGGCTTGTTCGAGGCACTCGACAAGGCCGGCATCGAGCGCCATTTCGTGACGCTGCATGTCGGCGCAGGCACCTTCCTGCCAGTCAAGGCCGATGATACCGACGATCACAAGATGCATCTTGAAAGCGGCTATGTCAGTGCGGAGATTGCTGCGAGGCTGAACGCCGTGCGTGAGCGGGGTGGGCGCATCATCTGCGTCGGAACGACATCGTTGCGGCTGATCGAGAGCGCCGCGGGAGAGAGCGGTGAGATCAAGCCTTGGGCCGGTGCCACCGGCATCTTCATCACGCCCGGCTACCGCTTCAAGTCGGTCGATATCCTGATGACGAACTTCCACCTGCCGCGCTCGACGCTCTTCATGCTGGTCTCAGCATTTGCCGGCTTCGAGACTATGCAGGCGGCCTACAAACATGCCATTTCGACAGGCTACCGCTTCTACTCCTACGGCGACGCGAGCCTTCTTTTCCGGAAAGACTAGATGACCGAGAACTTCCAGTTCACCCTCAAGAAGACCAATGGCGGCGCTCGCCTCGGTGAAGTTTCCATGCCGCGTGGCACGATCCGCACGCCGGCCTTCATGCCTGTTGGCACCGTCGGCACGGTCAAGGCTATGTATCTCGATCAGGTGCGCGAGACCGGCGCCGACATCATCCTCGGCAATACCTATCACCTGATGCTGCGCCCGACGGCGGAGCGCGTCGCCCGTCTCGGCGGCCTGCACGAGCTGATCCGCTGGTCGCATCCGATCCTCACAGATTCCGGCGGCTTCCAGGTCATGTCGCTGTCCGGACTGCGCAAGCTCGACGAGCAGGGCGTCACCTTCAAGTCGCATGTTGACGGCAGCCTGCACCATATGTCGCCGGAGCGCTCCATAGAAATCCAGGGGTTGCTCGGCTCCGATATCCAGATGCAGCTCGACGAATGCGTGGCGCTGCCGGCCGAGCCGAAAGAGATCGAGCGCGCCATGGAAATGTCGCTGCGCTGGGCCGAGCGCTGCCGGGTCGCCTTTGGCGAGCAGCCAGGCAAGGCGATGTTCGGCATCGTCCAGGGCGGCGATATCCCGGCGCTGCGCATCCGCTCGGCTGAGGCGCTGGCCCAGCTCGATCTCAAGGGCTACGCCATCGGCGGCCTCGCCGTCGGCGAGCCGCAGGCGGTTATGCTGCAGATGCTGGAAACGACGCTGCCCGTGCTTCCTCTGGAAAAGCCGCGTTACCTCATGGGCGTCGGCACGCCTGACGATATCCTGAAATCCGTCGCCCGCGGTATCGACATGTTCGACTGCGTCATGCCGACCCGCTCCGGCCGCCATGGCCTTGCCTTCACCCGACGCGGCAAGGTCAATATCCGCAATGCCCGCCATGCCGAGGATATGCGCCCGCTCGACGAACAGTCGAACTGCCCGGCCTCGCGCGACTATTCCCGCGCCTACCTCCATCATCTCGTCCGCTCGAACGAGGCGCTCGGCGGCATGCTGCTTTCCTGGCACAATCTCGCCTATTACCAGGAACTGATGCAGGGCATCCGCAAGGCGATCGCCGAAGGCCGCTTCGCTGATTTCATGGCAGAAACGCAGGAAGAATGGGCAAGAGGCGATCTCGAACCCGTATAATCCCGATCAGCAAGCCCGGTTGGATCAAATGCCCTTGCTGTCGGTATTGGGCACGATCTGCACGCCGTTGATCCTGTAGCTGCCGTCCGGCTGGCGCATGATCTGGTAGATCGCCGTCCAGTCCTTGCCGTCGCGGCCTGAAATCAGCACTTCGTGATAGATCAGAGCGCCGTTGTCGATCGAGCGGCTGCGCCCGAAGGCGTAGTTGCCAGGGTGATAGACCGGTTCGTAGCTCTTCTTCACCATGGCGAAGAACAGGTTCTTGTCGGGATACATCGCCTTGATGCCGGGGGCGGCGAAGGAATAGGCGGTCTCGGCATCGTCCTTGAGGAAAGCCTTGATCTGTTCCTCGATCATCGTCCGCGTCGTGTCGATCGGATCTTCGGCGCGGACCGATACCTCAGAGAGGAGGGACGCGGCACACAGAATGACAACTGCGAAGAAGGCGCGCATGGGTTGATCTCCGGCTCTATCGGGGGAACGATCCCCTGATAGGCGGAAGTGTAGGCCATTTCCAGCGCAAGAAAAGCCGCCTTTACGACCAGCGGCGGAAGAGGGCGCTGGCATTGACCCCGCCAAAGCCGAAACCGTTGGTGATGGCATAGTCCATCGCCAGTGGCCGCGCTGTCTTGCCGACGATATCGATGCCGTCGGCGGCCGGATCGGCCTGTTCCAGGTTGCGGGTCGGCGGTGCGATCTGGTCGCGCAGCGCAAGGATGGTGAAGATCGCCTCCAGCCCGCCGGCCGCACCCAGCAAGTGGCCGGTCGCCGATTTCGTCGCGCTGACGGCGATGCCGCCATTGCGGCCGAACACCGTGCCGATCGCCGCGATCTCGCCCCTGTCGCCGACCGGCGTCGAGGTCGCATGCGCGTTCAGGTGCTTGACCTCGGAGGCGGAGATCTTTGCCTGCCGCAGTGCCGTCTCCATCGCCCGGCGCGCGCCGTCGCCGTCTTCGGGGCCAGACGTCATGTGGTAGGCATCAGCCGCCGTGCCGTAGCCGACGAGTTCGGCGAGCGGCGTCGCGCCGCGGGCAAGCGCATGCTCCAGTGTTTCGATGACCAGGATGCCGGCGCCTTCGCCCATGACGAAACCGTCGCGCGCCGTGTCGAAGGGCCTGGAAGCCAGCTCCGGCGTCTCGTTGAAACCGGTGGAAAGCGCGCGGGCGGCGGCAAAGCCGCCGAGGCTCACCTTGTCGATGCAGGCCTCAGCACCACCGCAGATTGCCACATCCGCTTCGCCGGAACGGATCAGCCGCGCCGCATCGCCGATGGCCTGGACGCTGGCGGCACAGGCCGTTACCGGAGCGCCGAGCGGCCCCTTGAAGCCATAGCGGATACTGACCTGGCCGGCGGCGAGGTTGACGAGGAAGGAAGGCACGGTGAAGGGCGACAGCCGCCGCACGCCGCGCGTCTCGCCGATCCGCACTGCTTCGGCGATGGCAGGAAAACCGCCGACGCCCGATGCGATGATCGTTGCCGTGCGCTCGCGCTCGCCTCCGTCGGTGGGCATCCAGCCGGCCTGCTTCACCGCTTCCTCCGTCGCCGCCATGGCAAACTGAATAAAGCGGTCCATCTTCTTCTGGTCCTTGGGCGGCACATACCGATCGGGATCGAAGCCGGCTTCCGCATCCTCGGCGATACCGGGAACGATGCCGCCGACCTTGGCCGAGAGTTCGCCGACGACATCCTCGGTCAGCACCCTCAGCCCCGAACCGCCGTCGACGAGACGCTTCCAGGCCGGCTCGACGCCGGTGCCGAGTGGCGAGACAAGTCCCATGCCGGTGACAACGATACGATCCATTGTATTTCCTCTCTACAGCGCCGCGCGTCTTTCAGACGCGCAAAGGACGCTGTAACACTTTGAGTTGCCGCATAATTCATCCTTAAATCGGAATCGATATAAGGATGAATTATGCTAGGCGTCGATGCCGAGATACCATGCGCGCATCCGGGCAATCCGTTCGCGCACCTGGTCGTCGGCGGCCGGGCCTGCAAGCAGGCTGGTATTTTCGGGTGTCACTTGTTCGCCGGTCCGCGTGTCGACCAGAACCGTCTCGCGCTGTTTGCCGGAGGCGGCATCGCCCAGCAGAAAGGCAAGATCCTCTTCCGGAATGTGGCGGCTTCCCCAGGAAAACAGCGCCATCAGGACAGGAAAGAAATCGCGTCCCTTTTCCGTCAGCAGATATTCGTAGCGGGCAGGGCGCTGTTGGTAGAGACACCGTTCGAACAGCCCCTCATCCGTCAGATGCTTCAACCGTCGCGTGAGAATGTTCGGAGCCACGCCGAGGCTCTTCTGGAATTCGTCGAAGCGCGAAAGCCCCTGGAAGGCGTCGCGCAGGATCAGGATGCTCCACCAGTCGCCGACGCTGTCGAGCGCGCGCGCCGCCGGGCATTTGAATTGACTGAAGCTCGTCCGTTGCATGCCTGATGTCACTACAGCAGTGACTATCATCATGCAAGTTACTTCTAGGCCGTGTCGCCCTCGAAAATCCGGGCGAGCAGGATACCGGCGACAAGCATGCCGGCTGCTAGGAAGATCGTATCACCAGGCGTGCCGATATAGAGTGGCCCGACATTGGCAAACAGCAAGAAGGCGATGAAGAAGTTCGCCCAGCCCCAGACGACATTCGCCACCGGCGAGCCGAGCTTTGCTCGCCCTGCGAATGGGATGCGGAAGCGCCGGCCGCTGACGCCGTTGACGAAATGTGGGACGCCGTTGGCCAGAAACGCCGCGGCTATGAAATGGGCGATATAGGCTATCCAGGGCAAAGGCTTCTCCTGAGCTGAGCGGGTGGCGTCAACGGGAGAATGTGGCCGGGATTTCGGCCCCGGCAAGGGGAAGCTCGAGACGTGGTGGTCTGCGATGCCGCGCGGGCCTGGCGCCGGAAGGCGACAGGCCGTTCGGGTCAAACAAGCAGGAGATCGCCGAAGTGAAGTGCCGCAGAATTGTCTAGGTGGGCGACATGGACCGCCGCGCCGCTTCCACTTCCGTCCGCGTCATAGGAAACAATGCCGGTGGCCTGGTCGTAGATCAGCTTGTCGTCGGCCTCGAGGGCTTTTGTTCCCAGAACGAAATTCTCAGCCGAAAACCCCGATGGAGTGAGCCCGGTGAAAATCGAATCATCAAACACGAGTTTATCGCCTGCCGCTGAGGAGAAATCCACGATCTTGTCGACGCTGGTATTGCTGGGCTTCACATCGAAGACGAAGGAATCGGCCCCGCCTCCGCCGGTGAGAACGTCAGCACCGGCCTTGCCGATCAGCTTGTCGTTTCCGAGCCCGCCGACCAATCGATCGTTCCCTTTCCCGCCGTTGAGAGAATTATTGCCGTCATTGCCGGTCAGAATGTTGGCAGTATTGTTGCCCGTTGCGTTGAGATTGGCAGTCCCGGTCAAGGTTAGGTTTTCGATCGTTCCGACTGTATGCGTCTGATCGGCCAGGCTGAAGGAGATCGAAGACACGACGGTATCCGTTCCGCCGCCCCGGCTTTCGTCGACGATTTGATTCGCATTGGTCACGGTGAAGGTGTCGTTGCCGGTGCCGCCATAGAGATGGCCGGTAGCCGGCGGCGTGCTGGCACTGCCGCGTTCGATGTCGATGATAACGGGATGGTCGAGGACATCGAGCGTCAGGGACGACACGTTGCTGAGGCTTTTGATCGCCGTCGTTCCGGCCAGGGGATCGAAGACCTGGACCGATCCGAACGACGCTCCGAGATTGACCTTGACACTTGTCGTTGCTGCCTGAATGGCGGTGTCTGAGGACTGGTTCCAGATATCGGGCTCGTTCCAGATGATGATCTGGTAGCTTCCGTCCGATTTTTCCGTAAGCAGGCTGCGGGCCGACGACGGCAGGCCGTCGATCGAATAATTCAGGGTGCCGGCACTGAAGCTCGCCTGCGTCGCACTGTCGTCCTCAAGGATTGTGGTGAGGTTGTGGATCGCCGTCGCAGCCGGCTTGGCCGAATAGTCGAGATGAAAAAGACCGAAATGCTTTTCCTGGTTGGCGCCCTGCTGATCGGAATAGGCGTCCAGCAGCTCGTAGATGAAGGTGTTTTTCGAGCCGAGCGCTGCGCCATCCATCAGCGTATTGAGCAGGAGCTTTGCCTGCGTCGCTTCACTGACACCTTCCCAGCCGCCATTGGTGTCGGCGCTGAGCGAGGTGTGATAACCGGTCTCGGTGATTGCAAGCGGCTTGCCGGGATCGGCATTGCGCTGCACGCCGGATTCGCGGGAAAGCCAGGAGAATGGCTGGTCGCCATCCTTAGCATAGGTGTGGATCGTCGTGTAGTCAGACGCGGAAGCGACCGTATATCCGGTAAAGCCGAGGACCGGGATATTCTTTAGAAGCGGATCGGCATTGACTGCGGAGAACAAGTCTTTCTGATAGGCGACCGCTGCGGCCTGGCCGCTCAGGCCATGATAGCTGACCGGCCAGTTGTTGACTTCGTTCGGCCCTTCGATGCCGACGACCGACCCGGGATGGGCCTGCACGAAGCTATGCAGCCGCTGGGCCACAGTGGCGGGGTCCACTTCCCGCTGGGCGCTGAAGACAAATTGCACGCCGGCTTCGGCCGCATCGCCGAGATGCGTTTGGCCGTTGGGGTCTGAAGCGGAGTTGGGGGCGTGATCGCGAACTGTATCAAGGCCAAGGTACTCTAAGGCCTTAACAACTTCTCCGACATTGGAATATTTTCCGTCGGTATAGTCGATATGCGTATCAATTCCAAAGGAACCAATAAAATCGTTGGTTCTAACGGCATTGGCCATTATTCTTCTCCCGGTTATAGATAGAATTGGTCATGGGAATATATCCCCATTGCTGAAACCCAACTCGATTTACGCACGAGGAGCACGTGCGTTGCTGACCGTTAACCATGATATATTGTTCTGAATGTGGCTCGCGCCGGCTCGTGTTTTATGCGATGAGGTAGGGTAATCTGTGCTTGTATTTTTGCATTTGACTATCATGCCGTGCCGATTTCGGGTGGCCGATATAGTGAGCCTGGCGAAATCCGATACATCTGGAGGACCCGATGACCGTCAATGTTCAGTTCCGGTTTCGCAGCGGCTTGCCATCGATGGAGTTCGACAATGTTCGTCTCCGTGGCAGTTGGGACGAACAGGGCCGACCTTCGGCCGATTGGACGTCGGTTCCGATGCAGCGCTCTCGTGACGAGGATGGATATGATGTCTTCGTCGCCAGGGTTTCATTTCCCGATGCCGAGATCGGCACGAATTTTCGCTGGGGGATCGAACTGGATCGGCCTGATACTTCCGGCCTGTGGGCGATCGCCGCCGAATTGGACGACGAGGCCTCGACGCATCGTGAACGCTCCTTCGATCTCCAGCAGAAGACACCGCCGCAGACCTATTATCTGACCTGGATCGGCCGTTTGGGGGCGAACCGAATTGAGCGGCGCGATGGTGCCGATCGCATTCGCTTCGCGGTCTGGGCGCCGAACGCCGGGGAGGTTTCGCTCGTGCTCGCCGATCCCGCTATCGGTTACGTCGCCGATGACGGCACCGGAACGGTGGCGGCCATCAAGATGCATAAGACCGATGACGGATTGTGGACCGTCGAAACCGGCGACGACGACCGCCTTGCCGATTTCGACAGCATGGTCGGCACGCCCTACATGTACCTGATCACCAAGGACGACGGATCGCTCGCCTATCGCACCGACATCTGGTCCCTCATGCAGATCGGCGCAGGCGACTTCGACCCGGATGGAGCGGTCTATCATGGATCGCCGGCGGCATTGGACGGTCCGCAGAGTTGCTCGGTCGTCTGCGACCCGAAACGGGTGGTACTCCCTTCAGGGCATGAGGTTGCGGCCGACCTGTTCTGGGCCGACGAGTTCATCAACGGCCGCAAACTCCCTGATAGACTTGAGGATCTGGTGATCTATGAACTGCACGTCGGCGCACTGGGTTTCGGCAAGCCTGCGCCCGGCACGCTGGATGATGCCATCGCCTTCGTCGCCCATCTTTCGGCGCTGGGCGTCAACGCCGTTGAACTGTTGCCAATCGCGGAATTCGAGGCGAGGGCCAACTGGGGTTACGGCACGTCGCATTTTTTCGCCACCGACCAGGGAGCCGGCGGCACCGACCTGCTGAAGATGTTCGTCAAGGCCTGCCACCAGCAGGGCATCGTTGTCATTCTGGACGTTTGTTACAACCACTTCGATCCCGATGGTGAGCGGGCGCAATGGGCCTATGACTCCAACGATCCCACGCGCAATATCTACTACTGGTACGAAGGACGCTCCGGCGATTACGCCGACCCGATGGGCGGCTACATCGATAACATCTCCACGGGATGGGCACCGCGTTTCGATCATGAGGCGGTGCGGCAACTCTTTATATCAAGCGCGGCATTTCTCGTCTCCGTCTGCCATATCGATGGTTTCCGGCTCGATCAGACAAGCTCGATCCATCAATATCCGGTTCTGCATGCCGATGGCCGCCGCGCCGATCGGGCTGCTGCGTTCGGTGCTAAATTCCTGAAGCAATGGACCCGCACGATGCGGCTGATCGAGCCGAAACTCTTCCTGACAGCCGAGGATTATTCCGATTGGTCGGCGATGACGGAGCCGAGCCTGACCGGGCAGGGGCTCGGCTTCGATGCGACATGGTACGGCGATTTTCATCACAATCTCGTCGAATACCACGGCGGCGCACAGGCACAGCTTTTGAAGAATGCCGGTTTCGGCGACAATCGGGCTTTGACCATGTCGTCCCTTGTCGGCGCGTTGGAGACGAGCGCGCGATCCAAGGTGGTCTACAATCAATCGCATGACGATTGCGGCAATCGCGAAGGATCGGCGCGAACTGCGGTTATTGCCGTCAATTTCGCGCCTGTAGTCGGCGAGACCAAAGCATGGGCCGAGGCCAGATCCAGGTTTGCGGCGGCGATGACGCTGCTATCGGCGGGTACGCCGATGTTTTTCATGGGCGAGGAAATCGGCGCCCAGAAGCCCTATCGCTACAATGATTTCCTCGAAAACCGGGAGAACATTCTGGGCGAGGCGGCAGGTGGCGGCGCCGGCATGATCAGCTGCTATCGCGATCTGATCGCGCTGAGCATTCATCAGGATCCCATCCGGTCGCGCAACATCGCCATTCCCCTCGTTCACGACGCCAATCGGGTGATCGCGTTTCATCGATGGAACGACGGCGAGGAGTTCTTCGTTGTGGGATCGCTGAACGATGCGCCTTTCGAGCACGGCTACTGGCTGCATAGCGAACGCCTCGGAGATTTTCTCTGGGAGGAAATCTTCAATACTGACGCTCAGAAATATGGTGGCTGGAACGTCGGCAATGGCGGGGAGAAGATCAGAGCCACCGCGGGAGCACTCAACGCCATACTGCCTGCGTCAGGCGTTCTGGTCTTCCGCAGGCAGTAAGGCAAGGCCACGTCCTTCGCAAACAAGGCCGCAAGCAATCCATAGATGCAGTCGCAATGCTCAGGCGAACCCGAGCGGCAGTTTTTCCAATTTTCTGCCGGCGCCGTAGTCGCGCTCATGCGGCGAGCGATGACGGTTATCGCGGCGAACGGAAAGATCGATCCGGTTTTCGGCGAAGATCCCATCGGGATAAGTGCCGGTGTCATGGCAATCGGCGTCGATCTTGGGGGCAAGGATTTTCAGGATCATCGGGGTTCCTCCGCGGCGCACCATCAACACTGGGAGAGGCCGCTCGGTTCCATTGTTAGTCCGGAAATAGTTAAAAAATTAACCATAAATGCCGAAGACGCACCTGGCATATCGCATCCGGAGTGCGTTCAATGGACGACGCGCGACGATGCCATCGAAGCCAGCATTTCCTCGGTCGCCCTGATCAGCCCCGCCGCGCGTGTCATGACTTCGACTCCCGCCTCTGTCTCGACGATCGCCGAGGCCAAGCAGTCCAGTCCATCGGCCACCTGCGTCAGCAATGGCAGCATGTCAGCCCGCCCGACCGCCTCGGACGATCTGGCGAGCTTGCGCAAGGCTTCCGAATATCTCGATATCAAGGTGAGCTTCTGGTCTGTGGGAATATTTGCGAACGTAGGCTTCTCGGGCAGCGACAGCTGTGATTTCGTCATGGGTGATTTCGGCATGGATGCGACCTGTTGAACCGTCGTTGAACTCCTATTCCCCATTCTTTGTTCCATTCGCAGCCCTCAGATCCCCCGCGGGCGGTCGTCGCCCGCATGACAGATTGATGTCGAAACTGAGAAACAGCTGAAAACATCAGGTGGGTGATTGACATGGGAGCCTTCTAGAGAAGGCACGAGAAAGGGGGCGTGCATGACGCGCTTCCCACGTCCCGGAGACGCGCGCCCATGAAAATCATTCAGATCACCGATACCCATTTCAGCCCCAACAAGCCGCATTTCAACGACAACTGGGCGCCGCTTCTGACCTGGATCGAGGAGACTGGCGCAGACCTGATTGTCCATACCGGTGATCTCACAGTCGACGGAGCCGAAAAGGACGAAGACATCACCTTTTCGATGGATCTGATGCGTCAGGTGTCGATCCCGATGCTGATCGTCCCCGGCAATCACGATGTCGGCCACCTGCCTGGATCCGATCAGCCCGTCAATGCCGAGCGGCTGTCCCGCTGGCGCAGCCTTGCCGGCGAGGACCGATGGCTGGAGGATGCGGCCGGCTGGCGCTTCATCGGGCTGAACTCGCTGCTTCTCGGTCATGAGGACGAGGAGGAGGAAGCCCAGTTCGAATGGTTTGCTCAGGCGCTTGCCGAAAGGGCAGGGCGGCGCGTGGCGCTTTTCGCCCACAAGCCGCTTTTCGTCGACGCGCCTGACGAAGGCGATACCGGATATTGGAGCGTTCGCCCGGCTCAGCGCCGGCGGCTCTATGATCTGATATCAGCCCACGACGTGGCGCTTTTCGCGAGCGGCCATCTCCATTGGGCCTGGCAGGGACGCTTCAATAATACCCAGCTGATATGGGGACCGTCGGCCGCCTTCATCATCGACAAGATGGAGCGCGAGATGCCGGGCGAGCGCCTGATCGGCGCCGTCGTCCACGAGTTCGATACCACAGTCGCAAGCACGATCGTTGCCATTCCCGGCATGACCGCGCATATGCTCGACGACGTCGTGCACGAGGTCTATCCCCAGGCGGTCAAACCGCGGGAGCCTGCCGAATGAGCGCGCTCTCGCTTCGCGGCATCACCAAGGCTTTCGGCAGCAACCAGATCCTCACCGGCGTCAGCCTCGATGTCGGCGCCGGTGAATTCATCGCGCTGGTCGGCCCCTCCGGCTGCGGCAAGAGCACGCTGCTCCGCGTGCTTGCCGGTCTCGATCATGCCGACGAAGGTGAAATCCTGATCGGTGGGCGAGACATGTCCGGCGTCGCGGCTGCCGACCGCAACATTGCCATGGTCTTCCAGTCCTACGCGCTCTATCCGCATCTGACAGCGTCTGAGAATATTGCCGTGCCTTTGGCAATGCGCCGGCTCTCGACGATGCAGCGGCTGCCGTTGGTCGGCTCGTTGATGCCGGGACAGCGCGCCCTCCGCAAGGCAATCGCTCGCGACGTCAAGGATATGGCCACATCGCTGAAAATCGACCATCTGCTCGACCGCAAGCCCGGCCGGATGTCCGGCGGCCAGCGTCAGCGTGTGGCGCTCGCCCGCGCCATGGTGCGCCAGCCGAGCATCTTCCTGATGGACGAGCCGCTTTCCAATCTGGACGCCAACCTGCGCGTCCACGCCCGCGGCGAGATCGTCGAATTGCATCGCCGCGCCGGCGTGCCGACGCTCTATGTCACCCATGACCAGGCGGAAGCGCTTTCGATGGCCGACCGTGTCGCCGTGATGATGGGCGGCAAGTTGCTCCAGATCGCCAGCCCGCAGATCATCTACGACGACCCCGCCCATATCGAGGTCGCCCGCTTCATCGGCCAGCCGCGCATCAATCTGCTGCCGGCCTTTGCCGAAGGCGGCGTCATTGCCTGCGGCGGCCTGCGCCTGACGCTTGAAAATGCGCCCGACAGGAAGATGCCGGTCACGCTTGGCATTCGCCCTGAATTCGTCTTTCTCGCCAAGAGCCGGAACGACGGCCTTGCGGCCCGGATCGAGCGCATCGAATTCCTGGGGTCGGAAGTCATCCTCCATTGCCGCCTCGACGCGATCGGTGAAACCGTGATCGCCAAGGTTCAACCATCCGAAGCCTCCGGCCTTGCTGCTGGTGATGCAGTCGGGCTGCGGCTGTCGCCCGGGCGGACTCTGATCTTCGCTGAAGACGGCACCCGTCTGGCCGGCAGCGTTGCAAGGGGTGATGCCGGGCTCGGGGCCGCCGATGCCGGGCTCATGACGGATGCCGAGCGGGAGAGGGCGCATGGCTAGCGTCGTCTCCATAGCCATGCCGCGCAACGCGGCTGTCGCGCATCGGCGCAGCGAGGCCCGCATCGCCTGGATGCTGGTGCTGCCGGCTCTCATCCTGCTGTTTCTCTTCGTGCTTTTGCCGGTCGCGGCAGTCATCGTGCTTGGCTTCACCGATTTCGAGCTTGGCTACGGCAAGTTCCGCTTCGTCGGCTTCGAGAACTATGCTCACCTGATCACCGACCGCACGTTTCGCAAGTCGCTCTGGAATACGTCGGTCTATACGGCGATCGTGGCGCCGGTCTCGATCCTTCTTGGGCTCGGCATCGCCATGCTGATCGAGAGCGAGACGGCGGCGCGCAGCTTCTTCCGCACGGTCTACTTCCTCCCGGTCGCCTCGCTGATCGTCGCCATGGCGACCGTCTGGCAGTACATATTCCATCCGACCATCGGCCCGCTCAACGCGTTGCTGGCCCTTGCAGGATTGCCCGGCCCAAACTGGCTGGGCAGCTCCGGCACCGTGCTCTACAGCCTGTCGATCATCGGTGTCTGGCAATCGGCCGG